>Ga0181410_1000149_pt1 | contig 29782 bp, 40 predicted proteins | sample 33SPOviralmetaG_FD_130112 | JGI IMG/M metagenome (GOLD analysis project Ga0181410, IMG submission 130112) | Marine viral communities from the oligotrophic San Pedro Time Series (SPOT) site, San Pedro Channel, CA, USA - 33 SPOT_SRF_2012-06-20 | ecosystem: Environmental > Aquatic > Marine > Strait...
CTAGTTGAATTAGGATATGATGTAGTAGTCGTTGATAATGAATGTGCTAGCGATAATGATAACTATCATTGGAGAGATGACACATCAAATCACAAAACCAATATACTTGACTATGATCAGTTATTACCTTTGTTTACCGATGTAGATTATGTGTTTCATTTTGCAACCGAGAGTCGTATACAACCAAGCATCAAAGACCCCAGATACGCAATAAATGTCAATGTGACCGGTACCACCAATGTGTGTCAAGCAGCACGAGAATCTGGTGTGAAGCGAGTGATGTTTTCTGGTACTAGCGCGTGCTACGGATTGATAAACACTCCACCTTTAACAGAAGACATGCCTACTGATTGCTTGAATCCATATTCTGTTGGAAAACTAGGAGGTGAAGAGGTGTGTAAAATGTACACCAATCTGTTTGGATTGGAGACCGTTAGGTTTCGGTATTTTAATGTTTACGGTGAACGAGCTCCAAGCAAAGGACAGTACGCGCCTGTAACGGGTATATTTTTTCGTCAAAGAAACAATAAAGAACCAATGACAGTTGTTGGTACCGGAGAGAGACGTAGAGATTATATACACGTGAGTGACATTGTTGAGGCCAATATACTTGCTGCTACATGTGAAGATACACGTTGTGTTGGCGAGCTATTCAATCTAGGTTATGGTGTGAATCATAGTGTGTTGGACCTGGTTAAAATGATTGGTGGGCCGTTTGTTAATGTGGAGGACCGTGAAGGTGAAGCGGATGTCACACTTGCTGATAATAGCAAGGCTAAAGACATACTAGGATGGAATCCCAAAGTACGAATCGAACAATGGATCCATGACAATAAACCAGCATGAAAATCCAAGTAAAGGCAGGAAACGATCTACGAGCCAAGCTGGCCACAACAGTCAATGTTGATAACTTGTTCACAGAGCTTGTAAAAAACAGTTTACAGAACAACGCAACACTAGTACGTATCGATTATAACAACAATCATGTGGTTGTGCTCGACAATGGCGGTGGGTTCGATCATGTTAGAGATGAAACTGGTATGAATGAGTTCGAAAAATATTTTGTGTTTGGTAACAGTTACACAAAATCAAACAAGCATTTGAATCTAGGTGAGATGGGTATCGGAGGAAAAGCCGCGAATGACAGATTGAGTGACATAAAAAACACACACTGGACAATAACAAGCAGAAACAAACACAACAAATCACACCGATTGACATTCAAAAGCACGAATGAACAGTTCATACAAGATTTACAACCAGACTTGATCGAAGTACCACAACATGAAACTAAAATACCTTGGAACACAGGAGCACGTGTGGAGATACACAACGTGAATCCACAGATAATACAAGACGGTTGGCCAGATCAAAAAATTCGAGAAAACTTACAACTGTTCTTCAACATGTTGTACTATCAAACCAAAGATGAAAACCGACCATTCAATTTGTGGTTGAATGGTAAACAGATACAATTCAACAACACATTACCAGGAGATCCTTGGATGCAAGAACGTGTACATTTTAAATATATGAAAGACGACAGACAACATAACAGTTGGTATGATTTGAAGCTCAACGTTATTGACATGAAAGAAAAGAGTCTGCTAAACAACGTTGACTTGGTGTCCTACACGCGCGTTCAGCGTTTGTTTCTAGATCATAAAATTTTAGAACAGAATAAACATCGAGATTTTGTACACACGACACCACAAGATGTAGCCACATGGTGGTTCAAACACATAAGAGGTTATGTGATGTGTCCGGACATCACTGATGTAAAAGACTCGAACGGCATGGGAGCCAAAGACTTGAGCCATCACCGATTACATCAAGACCACCCCATCACTCGACCTTTTCTAGAATCATTACACAAGAAGGTTGGCTGTCACATACACAACAAACTAGAACACATGATGGATCCTAAAACTCTATTGCAACAGACGCTTAACAGAGTGACTGGTGAAATATACAAATCATTTGATGTACCACAAGAGTTTGTACGCACAGAGCATCACACAGTCACTGATATTAAAACTATTAACAAATGAAGATTTATAACACCACCATAAAACAACTGATTGATTATCTAACACAATGGCCTGTTGATGATACAAAATATCAAGTGGAAATAACACCACAGCCCGACGATGCACATGAAGGACAATTCACAATAGAACATCATGTGAGTGTCGCACCAGAACATGTTACCGGTGTTTCTGAATTGACACAATTGATACAAGCAATAACTGCTGATGTGTTTGAGATGCACTCGAGTATATATACCACCACGATTGGTTCTAGAGTGTTTGAAATTACTGAGAGTAAATCGCAAACTCCATATCTAGACAAATACAAACACGCACCTGACATACTAGAAAGAAAAATCCAGTCAAGTTCCTCTGATGTGGTTGATAAAGTGGTTAGTGTGATGCAGCTACTGACCAACAGACGTGTGGAAAACAATTTTGTGAATTGTGTGCTTGAGGACGTGAGCGATACTCACGGTAAACTTTCCAGCGTGACAAGACAGATTGATGATAAAATGTGTGTGGTGATCAACACAGGCACGAGGAAATTCGACAGTGTGAGTAGCAATCAATTGCTGTTCGCGTTGCATGTGGCTGAATGCATCTTTCGAGAAGTACTATATAACGAGCAAGGCCACGTAGATATACAGCAACTAGATGAATTGTTAGATGTGTTTTATGATTTAATGTTTAAAAATTTGGAAAGTACACTAAATGATTGATATGAAAAGATTGCTAGATTCAACCACATGTAGAGGCGATTTATTGAATCAAGGACGACTCCATATCCAATATCGTATTTCACCTGAATTGAGAGACGAGACATACGAAGGGTTCCATGATGACTGGTTAAAAAAAGACGTCGCGATCACCACAAACCCTAGAAGATGGCAGAATAAACATGGGATTAAGCTCGAGCTTAATCCAGAATTTTTGTTCCTCCAACATAAAATTTTGAACATAATAAATTCAAAAAATCAACTTAGTGACTACAATAACATATATACTGGCTTGAGAATGGACATGTTCGACTTGATGTTTGTTGAGGTGTGTAGTCTTAAAAGAGGTACTAGTAAGGAAAATATTTTTAATGGTGAAAATTATGATCAGAAACAATTCTACACGGCTCTTGATGAAATCAAACGTTTAGCGAACAATACCCGTATTTTATGGTTAACTCACATTAATTTACGGGTTGGGAAAGAAGCTCAAAATAAAATAGAATCGGGGGATAAAAGCTGGTTAGATAGAACCACTTCAGATCAAAAATTTAAAAGTAGAGATACTATTGATAGGTGGATGAGAGAGTATAGTGATGATGTGTTGTATCCTGGTGTTATTTTGGGTAACAAAACACTAGATGATGTGACCGTGCATGATAGTAACACGCATTACAATGAGACTTATAAGAAGATGACAGAGATACATTATATAAAACATATAAATAAAATTATATGAATTTGTTACGCACAGGTCGGTTATTTGACGACAAACATCCAGACAAAAACCGCGGATGGGTGATTGGTAATTATATTGATGATCCTGCGTTCAAATCAGACAAATTTCAACTCAAATACCAACATCAAAAAGCTGGACATTTCCGGGAGGCTAAAGAGGTGATGGATGATCAGGCACAAACACTATGCATATTGATACACGGTGAATGCCGCGCCAAGTTTGTTGAGACTGACCAAGAGGTATTTTTGAAAAGTCCTGGTGATTATATCAGATGGGGCCCGGATGCACCACATGAATTTGAATATTTAACCGATTGTTTGATCATAACTGCGAGATGGGTTGAATAAATATTTGTATCATGATAAAGTTGGTAATATTTGATTTAGATGGAGTTCTAGTTGAAGCTAGAGATATGCATTATGATGCTCTTAACAGAGCTTTGAAACGTATTGATAAAAAATATGTAATCTCTAGAGAGGAGCATCTCTCAACATATGATGGTCTTCCAACTACTAAAAAGTTAAACATGCTCACTGAACAGAAAGAGCTTCCGAAAGACAAACATGACACAGTGTGGAAATACAAACAAGAAGAAACCGTAAACATCATAACCAATGAAATGCAATATGATGAAAGATTAAGAAAGGTTCTACAGCAACTCAAACAAGACGGATTAAAAATTTGTGTATGTTCCAACTCAATTAGAGAGAGTACAAAAATGATGTTAATTAAAAAGGGATTGATGGAGTATATGGAATTTTACATATCGAATCAAGATGTTAAAAATTCTAAACCAAATCCCGAAATGTATCTAAAAGCCATGATAAATTTGGGAGTTGCACCAAAAGAGTGTGTAATTGTCGAAGACTCACATATTGGTAGAAAGGCAGCACTCAGCAGTGGTGGTCATCTATGTGGTGTAATAAATACTCCTGACGTAACTTATGAAAAAATTAAATATATCATCGATAAAGCCAATCGTAAAGGTAAGATTAAACCTAAATGGCAAGGAGGTAAAATGAATGTGTTAATACCAATGGCCGGGGCCGGTAGTAGATTCTCCGCCGCCGGATATACATTTCCAAAACCGTTGATTGATGTCAGAAACAAACCCATGATACAAACAGTTGTGGACAACTTGAACATTGACGCGAGGCACATCTTCATTGTACAGAAAGAACATTATGTCAAGTATAATCTCAAAGAAACTCTAGAACGCATATCACCTGACTGTAAAATTGTACAAATAGATGAACTGACGGAAGGCGCAGCATGCACAACACTACTGGCTAAAGAATATATAAATGATGATGAGCCACTACTCATAGCAAATTCAGATCAGTATGTAGAGTGGGACAGTAATGAATTCATGTATTCCATGGTAGGTGATGGTGTTGACGGTGGTATGCTTACTTTTTACTCGACACACCCAAAGTGGAGTTATGCTGGATTAGATGAAAAAGGATTTGTCACAACTGTGGTTGAGAAGAAACCTATCAGTGACAAAGCAACTGTGGGTATATATTTTTGGAGACGTGGTAAGGATTATGTTAAATATACCGAGCAAATGATAGATAAAGATTTGCGAGTCAATGGCGAATTTTATGTCGCGCCAGTGTACAACGAAGCCATCTCAGATGGAATGAAATTCAAAATTTTCAACACTCCAAAAATGTGGGGTCTGGGCACACCAGAAGATTTGAATTATTTTCTTGAGCATCAAGGAAAAGATCCTGGAGATGCTGATCCTGACACATGGGTTAATGTACCTAATCCTAACGAATGAACAAATCTAATTTAAAAGATTATATAAAAGGCTGGTTTGTTGGTAATTTTGATCCTACATTAATCAAAACGAACGATGTAGAAATTGGTGTGAAAGAGTATCAAGCCGGTGATTATGAAGAATTCCATCACCACAGAATAGCAACTGAGATAACATGCATCATAAAAGGTGAAGTAGAGATGAATGGTGTCAGGTACAAGCAAGGTGATATGATATTGATAGAGCCATATGAAGGTACTGATTTTAAAGCGATAACTGATGCAATGAATGTTGTTGTAAAGTATCCTGGTGCTAGTGATGATAAATATATTGGTAAATATGAAAATAATATCACATAGAGGTAATATCAACGGCCGAAATATAGATTTAGAGAATAATCCTGTTCATATTGAAAATACTCTAAATAGTGGATATGATGTGGAGATTGATGTGTGGTACAAAAATGATAAGCTGTATCTAGGACATGACGCTCCTGAATATGAAGTCGACCTAGACTACTTAAACAATAAAAAATTTTGGTGCCACGCTAAAAATTTAGACGCGTTAAAACTACTTCTAGACGAAAAAATCCATTGCTTCTGGCACCAAGAAGATGATTACACAGTAACATCCAAAGGTTATATATGGACATATCCAGAAAAACACATTACGTCAAGATCAGTTATTGTGTGTAGAGATTTTGACCAATTAAACGAACTCGAAATAACCCCTCATGGAGTTTGTATCGATAACCTCAACATCTTAAATATGTTATGAAAAATCACTATCCAAAGGGAGATGATAACTATTACCCACTAAAAGCGTTGTATTGCTGGATTTCTAAAGACTTGGAAACAGTTTGGTTAGATGCACCCAAAAACGGCTCGACATCGATCAGGCAATTTTTATGGAAAACATCTCAATATAGTCTAGGAAAATGGTGCGATAATAACACCAAGCCGAGAGTATATGAAAATAAGACCGGGATCGAAGAGTACAAAAAAAATATTAGTGATGAAATAACAAACATACAGCCATCATATCAAGTACCTGCAAATCAGTTTAATAACTTACAAAAAAAATATTACACCTTTATGGTCTCTCGCGATCCTTATGCCCGTGCAGTATCTAGCTGGAAAATGATGGGTGCTTCACCTGGTTATTTCGGCTGGAGTACTTTCGCGCAAGAACAATACTATCTTATTACCGGTAAGAGACAAAAAAACGATATATCGTTTCTAGAGTATTGTAAGAACTTAGAAATATATATGACATTTGAAAAACATATACAAAAACAAACAGATTTCATGTTTTACCACCCGGATAATATATATAAACTAGAAAACCTATCAACACAACAGCAAGCGTTAATAAACAGAATAAAAATACCCAAAAATACAACAGAACAGCATACAATACAACACAAACATCAAAGATCTAATAAGCCATATACCGAATATTATACACCTGAATCTAGAAAAATAATAGAAAATATATATGGAGATGATATTGAACAGTTCGGTTACAAATATAATGAGCACTAACAGTAAAAAAATAGCAGTAATATTTGGCTCGCAGGGTAGATGTCTAGACGAAACCGGGATTTACAATTCATATAAATCTCTAACCACATTTTTATCATTGTTCGATGTAGATTATGACATTTTTGTTTTTACTGACAAGGAGTATAAATCATACTTTACTGCTCTATCAAATATTAAACAGATAGTCTTACATGAAGATACAGACATACCACACAGTGTCATTAACCATTTTGACAACCTAGACCTCAAACAAACAAAAAGCTTCGGCTCTCACGCCCCGTTGTGGCAAAACTATAAACTTGCAATGGCGTCAAGATTAGTACAGCCGTATCTTAAAGAATATACACATATACTAAAAATGAGAACTGACCTGTCCGTAAATTTTGAAACTCTGTATGACAAATGTGCGGCTCGTGGGGTCATAGGTTTTAAAGATAAAAAATTAACCCCGGAGAATTTTAACCATAGCGATTACCTGTCTATAAAAAAGTACGCGCAACTACATCTAGAATACTCTGCGATGGCTACACATAGATCGTTGCAATCCACTGCACCAGAATATATTTTCGCTGATGGTGATCGTATTTTACTTGGCGCGCCTAGAAACATGCTCCCAGTTTTAACGTCGTTTTTCAGACCAGATTTGTACGAACAAATACAATACACATATAATCCAGATATAATCATACCATCCTCAACGCCGAGACCCGGTCTAAATCATGCTTTGCTAAAATTAACGTACCCGGATTATATAATCAACGACATATCAAACCCATCCGCGCAGAACCGAGACTTGATATCAGAGATCCAACAGTCCTTATATAAAAATTATGATAGATTGACTAATGAAAAAATATTACCACCGGAACGATGTTCTAGCTTCTCCGGAGCACATGGCACCAATAAAAAATTCCCCTGTAGTAGGCATGAGCAAGTCCCTGGACCGCAATACGGTAGCCATACTAATTGTACTGATGACCGATACGCCATTGGCTATGTTGATGATTTATATTATGATACCCAGTTTTACCGGCACACAAAAGCACATAAATTACATTCAAACCTTTTTCACTATACCACTCTTAATTTAAGACTTAGCAAGGAAAATGATACGAGAGTTTTCTGGAACTCCGAGGTTGAAGATGCCGACTACGAAAAATTATTAATAGATCAAGAAAAATATTGCGACAAGATCGCAGAATATAATAATAAATAATAATTTATTATGATAGTATCACACAAGCACAAATTAATATTCGTAAAGACACACAAGACAGCCACGCAAACATTTCTCAAGTTTATCAAACCACATCTAGGACCAGATGATGTGATGGCAGGTGACAAGGAAGAGATCATTAAGGGAGAGATTGTGAATGAAAATACCAAGTTAAATATAGATAAAAAGTTTGATTCAACCGGTATATGTGCTGAGGACTATCAACAAATATACGGCAATCACCTACCTTGGTTCATGATCAAGAGAATTGTTGGTGATGATATATGGAACGAATACACAAAGTTCACAATTGAGAGAGATCCATTTGACCGAATATTGTCGTTATTTTTCTTCTTGAATCCGTTAATTTTTGGGAATGACCTCGTTGTAAGTCAAAATTATCGTGAAGAAGTTGAAAAGTATCAAAAAAATAATTGGGAAATATACAAAAATCTTCCATTTCATGAAAAACCTATTGGAAAGATGGTAGCTTGGCAAGAACAAAATACATTAGCAACTGCGTACCCGGATGAGATTAGATCATATTTTGAAGAGTGGGCACTAGTTCAACTAGAGGCTGAAACTCAACCGTTAATGGACGATCTCGTGTATGGAGTTAGCCCGCACGTTGAAAACCCATATGTTCAGAAAGAATTGAATATGTACAAGGCTACTGCAGAAAAATTTAAACTTACCGGATTTTTAAAACTTTATAATTTACAACCTGCTTGGATCAACCCAAACAATAACATACCCTTTATGAATTTTCCATATATAGACGAATTAAAAACTATTACCCTACATAATTACTATCGTGATGGTAGTCACATTCTAGGTCAATGTCGATTCTTGAATTACGGTAATTATTTTGACGGTGAAAACTTACAAGTGGATCATGTTGTTGATTTTAAAAATGTCGGCGATAATATTGGAAAGTTTTTCAATAAATATGATATTGGTATAAAATGTGATAAAAATCTGTACGACGCTGCAACACAAAATGCTCATTACAGAAAAAACTTAAAAGGTAAACAACCTAAAGAGTGGTGGTACAATGGTCCCCGGGGTGAGTGGGTACACAAGGTTATCAAACGTAGATTCTACAATGACAACATGAACGATAATCAGATAAATTTTAATAAAATTATTTCCGGTTGATCACTCTAACTAGCGTAGTTTTGATTAAATATCTATATGTCTAGCGATAAACAATTCACATCACATCTCTGCACGTTCATGGGTAGAGAAGCAAACTTAAAGATACTCACACCATACATCGATAGCGCGTTAAAGATTGGTGCCGTGGATAACTACTGGTTCATTGACATGACCCGCAAACGCAGTGATCATGAACTAATTAAAAAACTAAGTGCAGAATTAAATGACAAATACCCCGGACGAGTACATTTATACAACAGTGAAGAACGAGGTAAGATAATTGACGACAAGGATAAGATCGCGGAAGCTTCCGAATCATGGGAAACTTTTTATAGTTTTTTACGCAGATTCAATGATAACGATATCATAGCCAAGTGTGATGATGACACATATTACATTGATGTCGAGACCCTCAAAGCAGCATATGAGTTCCGATGGAACAACAAAAAACCATACTTGATGCACGCAAATTGTATCAACAACGGATTGACAGCATATCAAATGAACAAGAAAGGTATCTTTAATGACAATGAAAGTGTAATGTACCCGATGGGTGGCTTGACAGGACCATTGTTCAGTCATCCAGAAATTGCATGCGAGCATCATGAGCAATTCACCAGAGACATGCTGGCTAATCTTGATAACATAAACAAATACAAACTTGGCAAAAACATACAATTTTGCAATCGCGTGAGTATCAATTTCATATTCATGTTAGGTCGAGACCGTCACGAACTCTCTAAGATCACATATCAAGATGAGTATGACACCAGTTGTAAATATCCGCAACGTGAGAACAGACCTAATGTCATAATAGGTGATTTCACCATAGTACATCACACGTATGGTGTACAGGAGCCTATAATGGAGGAGTTGAAAACTCATGTGGGTTATGAAAAATTATGTGATATATTGAACAGCGGTGATGTTAAATTTGAAAACAAACCTATCGGCACACAACTGAACGCTACAACAACAATTACCGCTGGAGGAAGAAACATCGCTAGAGCCTGGGTAGAAAGAAATTCATATGCTATCAAGGATGTAAAAACCGGGAGATATATACAGATAATTGACTGTGAAGGTGGAGAAGGTGATAGACTATTCCTTCGTTCAGAAATTAAACGTGGAGCCACGGATATCAAAAAAGCTGCTATATTTAATATTAATATAGATAAGGACCATCCAGTCGAATTGAACAACACAACATGCATTTTACGTGGACCTACTGGAAATCATCTATGTGAAGCAGCGTTTCAATCACCAGCTTTTTTCCAAGCTCAGTACTTAAATAATGACATTACATTCAAGAGAACACGAGGTAATAAATTTACAATACACCCATCAAAAGATCATTCGTATTGTTTAAAATGTCCATCCGCGCATGAAAATTTACACAAGGAGCAACCTAGCAAAGCTGAAGAAATAGAAAGACTATTACAGTGGAGCAAGGAGGTAACTGATCAAGGATATGAGTGGGAATTGGTACCTCTAAGGTCAAACAGTAATAAGACTGTAGGCATGGTAATACATCGCCCAGGTAATTTCTCACGAGTTGCTAATGACGAAACATTCGCTAGCTGTCTTGTAGAGGGACTTCCGGAAAATAGGGTCTCGAGAGAATGGATCTGGATGGTTAAAGATTATATATGGGAAATGATACCATTACATAACAAAGAAAATATATACAGGATAAAACTTGTTGCTGACGACAAACCGGACATGTACTTGTTCTACGACGAGGATAATGATATATTGATCACCGGTGGAGGAGGAGATGAATTCGAGTTCGTCGACAAAGCCCCTAAATACTTGAAGAATGTCAAAACCGGCAAGTATGTGAACGTGACTGATGATGGGCAAGTAGTGTTACAATCCAGCTTCGCAGAACTGGCCATGTGCCCACAACGATAATGAAAATCAACATAATAGGATGCGGATTGAGTGGTGTGACTGCTGCTATATTACTCAAAGAGAAAGGTCATGATGTGGAGATATTCGAGTGTCGTGATCATATAGCTGGTAACTGCTTTGACAAAAAGAATGACGATGGTGTGACCGTGCATGAGTATGGTAGTCACATATTTCATACAAATGACGAGAATGTGTGGACATTTTTGAATAGATACACCAAATTCAACAATTACCAACATCGTGTACGTGCCAACACCAAGGAGGGTCAGATCAGCATACCGTTCAGCAAGAAGACAGCCGAGCAACTGGGCCGTGATCTGAATCCACTGGAGATACAAGAGTTGTTGTTCAGAGACTATTCAGAACGTCACTGGGGCATACCTTGGGAAGAGTTACCCAAGAGCATCAGCGGACGTGTGCCCAACAAACGTGACAATCATGACGATCGTTATTTCACCGACAAATACCAAGGCATACCGGAGAATGGATACACCGAGATGTTCAAAGCCATGCTCGAAGGATTCACGGTGCATCTGGGTGTGAGCAAAGACGAGTACAAGAAACATACGTGTGACTTGACCGTGTACACAGGCAAACCGGACGAGTATTACGATTTTGAATATGGCAAGCTGCCTTACAGATCGCTGGTGTTCGAACACACACGAGTCAAACAGAACAAACAAGAATACTCTTGGGACCTGGGCAGCGTGATCAACGAGTGTAACACCAAACCGTTCAACAGAAGCATGGACAGCAGCGTGTATCTGAACGAGACCGCCGAGTACACCACCATCACACGTGATCATCCACAAGAACATGACGACACAAACGAGGCTATATATCCTAAAACGTTTGGCGAGGGTCCGGAGATTTTCAACAAGTATAAAAAATTGCAAAAGAGTGATGACAAGACTCTGTTCTTGGGCAGACTCGCCACGTACAAATATCTTGACATGTGGATGGCAGTTGCTCAAGTGCAACAACATTTGAAAAAGTTCTGATGTTACACCCTGTTGCTTGAATAAATACTTTATATGAGTGACGAGACCACAGTCAGACCCCTAAGTTCATTTTACAGCACCAATCTGAATCCGATCGTACGATCGTATGAGAAACTCGCGACTCGACTCGCGTACACGTTAGGTTACCCACAGGTCAACATCGAGGCACACCAGAATCAAGTGTATGAAAACATCGCCATCGCGCTAGAGATGTTCACCAAATATGCTGGATACACAGAAGAGTTACTCACGTTCAACTCTAGATTGTACAAGCCTGGGCGAGGTATTCGAATGGATGTGCTGTTCACTGTCACAGATCAGATGAGTCAATTGGACACATACAACAACCCAGACCAAGATGAAATGGACGATCTGGACAAAAGCTTGTACGAGATTGGTGTGATGGAGATCGGAGGAAGTCAGAATCAATTCATCGTGGGAGGTGCAAAAAATGATGATGATATCACTTCCGGTAACGTGCGTGAAGACATCGTGGGCACCAAAGGCTGGGATCGATTGACAGACAGCTATCGCCGGGTGATGGACATATTCGCATTCGAGGAGGGAAGTTCCACCGGTATCAACACGCTGTTCACTATCGAACAAACTTTAGCACAACAAACATATTTCAGTTACGCGTTGGGTAAATATGGTTTTGATCTGACCAGTTGGTTCACATTGAAAACTTGGTTGGACACAAGACGAAAGCTTTTGTCACAGGATTATTATTATCGGTTCGATGACCGATCTCAAACAATGTATCTGACACCAGAACCCGGCCAAGGCAACAGACACACACATTTTTATGGTATTGTTGGTGCGTATGTGGAACGACCAGTTCATCAACTGATAAGCGAACCATGGGTATATCAATACGCGTTAGCGTTGACCAAAATCGTGATCGGTCGTATCCGAGGAAAATACAGCGGAACCAATTTGTTTGGAGGTGGAGCACCTAACTACAGTGAGTTGCTGAGTGAAGGAAACGCCGAGAAAGAGAAATTAGAAACCAAACTATACGAGGGTGTACCAGGGTTTGGTGACGGTCAACCTCCATTGTTTTTTGTAGGATGAGTGACATACATGACATGGAATACATTTACAAAATACTCGTCACACGTGTTATCGATGGTGACACAATTGATGCAGAGGTCGACCTCGGTTTCGATCTCAAACTCAACAAACGCATCCGGTTACATGGTATAGACACACCAGAGACAAGAACAAGAGACAAACAAGAAAAAGAGCTAGGATTTGCTGCTAAAGCACACCTGGTTGAAATTGTGGAGCAAAATGATAAAATATTGTATCTAAAATCTATGGACAAAGGTAAATTTGGTAGGTGTGTTGGTATTTTATTCGAACAAGAGTTTCATGACGAAAGCATCAACGATCGAATGATTACCGAAGGCCATGCCAAGCCTTACGGTAAATGAAAAAAAAGAAACCTTATAAAAAATATGTCAAATTCCGGCAGGGTGTTTACAGACCTGTCAACAATTTAAAATATAAAGGTGCCAAATCTCCACGTTATCTCAGCAGTTGGGAGCTCAAATTTTTCAAGTGGTGTGACAAGAACCCGTATGTCATACAATGGACAAGTGAGAGTGTGTGTTTACCTTACATATCGCCTGTGGATGGAAAGATGCATAGATATTATGTTGACAACACGGTACATTTGAGAGAAGGTCACAAGATTGTCAAATATCTTATAGAGATCAAACCCAGCAAACAGACCCGACCACCAACCTCACATGGTAACAAAAAGAGAACCACCATAATACATGAAAACTTCACCTGGCAGGTGAACCAGGCCAAGTGGAATGCGGCCAGTGATTGGTGCAAAAAGAACGGATATATATTTCAAATAGTCACAGAAAAAGATTTCAAATTGTTCTGTAAATAAAAAAACCTGTGGAAATTGTTGGGTACTAAATAAATAATTAATATGCACGCTAAATTACTAGTCGAAACAGCCGATCCTCAAGAGTTTGAATACATAATAGAAGAACAATCAAACCGAGGTGAAAAAACAATATACATCAAAGGACCATACGCCATGGCTGGTGGTGAGAACAAAAACGGTAGAGTATATTGTGAGAAAGAGATGCAAAAAGAAGTGGCTAGATACACAGAAAAAATGATCAAGACTAACCGAGCTCTAGGAGAACTAAACCACCCTACAAGTGCTGATGTGGATCTTGAGCGTGCGTGTCACATGGTAGTATCATTAGAATCCAGCAACAAGGACCCTAATGTTTATATCGGCAAATCCAAAGTGTTAAACACACCAACTGGTAAAATAGTTCAATCATTAATTGGTGATGGTTGTAGTGTTGGTATGAGCACCCGATCACTTGGCAAGCTGATACAAGAAGAAGGCTCCGGAGTGAATAAAGTCAAAGACATGAGACTCGTCGCTATCGATTGTGTTGCAGACCCTAGCTTCGGAGAGGCGTTTGTTAATGGTATATTAGAAAGTAAGCAATATATATTGGATAATTATGGTCATTATGTTGAAGCATATGAAAATTTCGAAACTGGTATGGAATCCATGCCAAAAAAAGATGTTGAAGACTATATAAAGCATAATGTATTAGAATTTTTAACAGCATTAAGAAAGGTAAAATAACATGAAAAACAATCCAACCGACATCAAACAAACATCAAATCTAGTTAAGTTCATCCAGAATATAGGAGAAAAGAACTACGCGAAAGCAAACACATGGTTACAAAAAGCCGTAGAAAATAAGCTATTAAACAAAATAAGTAACGCGAAGAACATAAATATATTTAAACGATGAGTGAAAACCCAATAACCGAACAATTAAAGAAAGTTGCTTCTGATGTACTTTCAGAGGAAACTCTGAACGAGATCGAGCAAGCATACAATGAATCAGTAGCTAGTAAATCAGAACAACTGGCTGAATTGCGTGTTGAGAAAGCGTTGATCGAACAAGACGAAGAACATGCGGTAAAGTTAGAAAAGCTGTTAGAAGCCATTGATACTGATCACACCAACAAACTGCAAAAAGTAGTTGAAGCGATTGACCAAAATCATTCTGAAAAATTGGTTGAATTGGTTAAAAAGTTTCGTAGCGAGATAGATGGCAACGCTTCTATGTTCAAAGAAAGCTTGGTTGATAACATCAGTGACTATTTGGACCTGTACATCGAGAAACATGTCCCGGTACAAGACATACAAGAGGCTGTAAAGAATCGCCATGCACGTGATGTGCTTGACAATCTTCGCAAAAATCTGTCCATTGACAACGCGCTAGCAAACGACCAAGTGCGTGAAGCTGTCATGGATGGTAAAAGACAAATTGATGAGGCGACTAACAAAGCACAAGAGTTAGTTCGAGAGAATAAAAAACTACAAATCACCGCTGCTAGGCAACAAGCTGCATTGATGTTAGAGAGCAAAACCTCCGGGTTGCCTTCGACAAAGAAGAGACACCTAGAAAAGTTGTTTACAGGAAAGACATCACAATATATAAATGAAAATTTTCAATACGCTCTAGACTTGTTCGAAAAGTCTGAAGCCGAGAAGTTGACCACACTTAAAGAAGAAGTGGTCGATAGTAAAAAACTATCAGAAAGACCGGTCACAGAGAAGCACGAAGTGGTACAAGAGAGTGTACAACAGCAACTCGACCAAACTGAACCAGACAACAACCAAGACTCACATCTGTTTAACAACTACATGGGTGAGCTAGGAAAATGGTAAATTTTTTTGTTGAGGCTTCACAGCCTGAGTTATGTAAGGAAACATTAGTATTATGTCACAGGTAAAACCCGCACAATCGTATATCGACCAAGAACGCGCAAGCGTGCTTCTTGAGAAGTGGGCTCCCGTACTTGACTACAGTTCCGATAACGTCGCAGCTATCACTGACGACCATTCTCGCTTGAACACCGCGATTCTCTTGGAAAACCAAGAGAGCTGGTGCCTGAAAGAGAGTAACGTGTCCGCCCCCGGCGGAGTTTTCGGTTCTGCACTTCAAGGTGGCGCAGGACAAGGTGGAGCAATGACTCCAGCTTCGGACTTCTACGCCAACGGAGACGCTCGTCTTCCCAAGATCTTGATCCCGATGATTCGTCGTACATTCCCTGAACTTATCACTAATGAGATCGTAGGCGTTCAGCCCATGAGTGGTCCTGTAGGACTTGCTTTCGCAATGCGTTACAAGTACGAACAAGATTCTCTTGGAGCTAATGGCATTGATGGCCACGCTTCTGGCAAAGTCAACACCCAATCCGGGGTAACCGGTGGTGGTTCTGACGGAGACGAAGTAGGTTATCAACAGCTCGACACACGTTTCACCGGTGCAGAGTCCGATGGACTCAAAGGCGGTGGCGAGTTTGGAGACTTCTTGGATGATGACAAAGGTGTCGCCAAGTTGTTGAAAGACTATGAATTGACCGGCAACATTCCACAGATGGTAGTTTCTTTTGAAAAGACCGCTGTTGAAGCTGGTACTCGTAGGCTTGCTGCTCGTTGGAGTGTTGAACTTGAACAAGACCTTAAGAACATGAACGGTATTGATATCGATACTGAATTGACAAACGCTATGTCGTATGAAATTCAGGCTGAAATCGACCGTGAAATGCTCATGAGGATGGTTCAAGTCGCTGTTACTGCTGAAACCACAGGTTCTGGCGCTGGTAAAGGCAAGGGTGTTAGCACCTGGAGCCCTGCTAGTGCAGATGGCCGTTGGTTGGCAGAGCGCAATCGTGACCTATATGCTAAGATTATCGTTGAAGCGAATCGTATCGCTATCCGCAACCGTCGTGGTGCTGCTAACTTTTTAGTTGCTACACCTCGCGTATGCGCGATTCTTGAAATGCTCCCTGAGTTTCAGTGGATGGAAGTTCAAGGTAACGTGAACACCCAACCAGTTGGGATCGCTCGCGTAGGTAATCTTGGTGGCAGGTTCAACGTCTACCGCGACACTCGTACAGAGGCACAGTTCGAAGACAATAAGCGCTCCGAACGCCTTGAGTACATTCTGCTTGGATACAAAGGTCCTGAGTTTTACGACACAGGTATCATTTACTGTCCATACATCCCCGTGATGGTGCAGAGGACTGTTGGTCCTAATGATTTTGCTCCACGTGTAGGCTTGCTTACACGTTATGGTGTTGTTGACAACATCTTTGGTGCGGATCTTTATTACCACGTCATTGTCGTTAAAGGTCTTGGTGAATCGTTTGCGTCGCAAGGCGACAACGTAAAGTCAGTGTATCTCGGATAGATCGGCACAGATGTCTCAACAAGCCGTTGAAATGATACATACGGCGATAAAAAACTTTTTCGACTCTTACAGGTGATGCTGAAGAGTCGTTTTTTTTGTCTCTATTGCTTGGCAGTCTTGACGTGCATCACGTTCTCATCACCAAGATCACGAGCCTCTTGAAATATCAAGGGATAATCAGTCGCTCTCACTGGATTGATATCTATACCACCACGACGTGCGTATAGGCACGTCACGCATAGCCTTGAAGGGGACAACACATCATATAAGCGCTTGTATAGTGTCTCACAAATCTCTTCATGAAAGTGACACTCGTCTCGAAAGGACACAATGTATTTCAACATGCTCTCTGGTGTAACCTGGTTATGTCCCTCACACATCACGAACACATCTCCCCAGTCTGGTTGGCTGGTTACTCGACAATTGCTCTTGAGCAAGCTGCTGTGGTATCTGGTAGTTGTTGTCATCACCTCGTCTTGTTCCTCAATCTCCAACAAGTCCGGTGTCTCTTCATACGTATCCAACATCATGTCTCCTAGTTGCTCTTGTGAGTACATTGACTCTATAGTCTTATACTTGTTGTCACACAAAACATTGTCTCCCGGTGCTCTGTTACTGGCAGGTAATGTTTTGACAGTTACATGAGTTCCTAACAATTCAGATAGATCTTTTGCTGCTGTTACATCTATAAAATCCATCACCTGGGCCGGAGTGTCTCCACATTTGTACATGTTGTATGAATTAAAGTATAACTTGATACTCTTACTCTCCACAATAAATTTACTGTCACACTGATAGATGACTTTAGTCACCCCTGCAACCGGCAATCCATTGTTCGTGAGAGCACTCACTTCATACGCGTTCCAGGTATCAAATCCGACGAACGGTAAGTCACTATCTTTTATATTCAAGTGCTTTCTATTGTTGCTCCGAGGTTCATTTACAAGCAATCCAGGATCGTACTGATCCTTATACTCAGACGTTTGTCCTAAGTGCTTGGTTATTCTACTATTATCTAATACTATATTACTCATTTAAATTTATTTTTCAAGAATTAACTTGTTTACATGTTCATCTATTGTGTTCATTCTCGTCTCTACATCTCCGGACAGTCTTACGATCTTGCCCCGCCATGTGTCTCTACCAGGCGTCGACACGGAACAGCCTATTATTTCTTCGTATATATCTACAATGTCTTTTCTGAACTGTACGTTGATACTACGTTCACCATCATCTTCGATCGGTATATCATCAGGCTCTGTATACAATATTAAATCCAACCTCTCACCCAACATGCTCAATAAATTGCATGCGTAGTTCAAAACCCATTTCTCTACTGACCCTTGTTCGTATAACCATCTGGTAAACACGTATCCATCCAATATACATCTATCCAAAATCCACTTCTCATTCTCACTCGTTATAATATGGTTTTGCAGATGTTCTTTTAATATGAACAATTGTGTTATATCATCCCCGGACTCATTGATCTTCAATCCTTCACGCATCACCTTCCGCGTCACCTCCGGTACAAAATTCCACTCGTCACGATACACCCCATCATGTGATTCTATCCACTTGTTACCACATAGTTTGTCTTTCAGTAGATTTAGCAGAGTAGTCTTACCCGTACACTGTGCTCCTGTAAATCCTATCAACATACCATATTATATCCTATTTGCAAGGAAATGTCCACTTATCATTCAAATCGCTGAGAGGTTCCTCAACATCACCTTTTAAATTCTTTTCGGTCCACATGGCGCATAGCATGTTCCAGACAACTGCTGCAGCATGATCTTCATCATCTTCACCACGCCACCACGCCTCAAGATGACGATGAGCACAATCATAATACACACTCAATGGCATGCCTTGCATCCAATTGTTCTCACCATATTTTTCCGCACCATCTAGGTATCGTTTCATCACTCGTTTGAGCTCTTGTTGTGGAACTAGACTCATTCGAAGTTTACCTTCTCCTGTGTCTCGTTGCGCTCCGGTTTCGAATTGTCTATTCTTTTCCTCTTTCATTAATATCCTTTGCATCTTGGTATTGATAGTGTGGATGATATGTTAACAAACCACAATATGCTGCCATTACAATTGAAAAAATAGCCATGTACGATCCGGATCTAGCCAGTATCACAGCAACAAGTATATTTATGACACAACCCACTATCAATAATTTTCCCTTTTGATTCGCGTTTCGCCATGGTGCTATCATTTGTGTATAATTTTAGGTCCGGTTCGGTTCCACAAATCTATCTCACATGTGCTCAATTTTTCACAGAGTGTGGTGAATCGCCTCAATGTACCATCACTTTTTCTCTTGCGTCTCAATCCACGTTTCTCTATCTCCACACAGTCTATCATATCCGTGCCATTGTAGCCACTCTCATGAGAGGTACTGAACAGACCATCCGGATGGTGAAATCCGATAATTACTCCGTATCTGTGACCCATTGTTGTTTTCTTTACAACCACATCACCGATGCTAAATTCTTTTGATGTGTTAAATGTAAAGTTCTCGTCAATTAACTTACACTTATCCAGTGATATCTTTTTTATTTTATATTTACTATCTGCGGTGAACATCGGGCGAAGTCTCTTGTCATACATTATGACCTCAACTCTAGGAACGTTCCCAGACAACACGCTGTAAACTTCACCTACATGTCGCTGTGAATTGAGTTTGAATTTGACTACACTACCCACTTCAATGGGTTGGTCTCTTAGTATTTTCAATAGTCTGAAATGTTTTAGTGGCATTGGATTCCTTTATTTTAGTGTTTGTTGGTAGCATCAAATTCGCGAACAAGCCTGTTGTTTCTGGGGCGACTGTTACTTTGATGTTATGATTTATGGTGATAAGGTGTTCAGATTTGAATGATGAGCAACCTGATGTTAGAATTGTAAGTGTTGTGATTAAAATTTTAAGGCTTTTCATGGTTATGGTTAAGTGTATCTAACCATAATTCTGTAGCCATATCATGCAAACGGCAACTTATTGTTGACTCACCACAGTACACATTTCTTGTAGAGTTACACGAGAGTATCGGACCTTCGTCAACACCAGGTGTGACTCTATGTATCACACAGCCTATCTCGTCATACATACCATCCTCCGCGTCTGCTACTCTTTTCTGTGGATCAGCTCCTTTCAATTCCGGATATTTTGTAATCAACCCTGGGTGCAGATTGTATATTTCATACTCCTCACAAATTTCCGGAGGTATTATCCTCATCCACCCATGCAATGTGATTACACTATCCGCTTGCAGAACCCCTCTATAATCGATTTTACTTGGTTTGTTAGGTAGGTATATGTTTTCTTGTATACCCGCATGTATATCGTCGGCTCCTGGGGGTTTATTCGTTATAATAACATCGGGTGTTCTTCCGAGTCTGCGTGATAATTTTACAATTTCAGTACCTGTGTGACTGAATAGCGCTGTCCAGTGTTTGCCTTGAATCATCTATTAATTATTTTTTTAAACATTGTTGTATTGTACATTATGTCTTCTATTTGATCATCTGTTGGTTCATGATCAATTAAATCAGCCAGCAATGTGCTTGGTTTACAATCTAATCCGAATGTGTCGTTGTATCTGAGTCCTTTGATACCAGCCACGATCGGATTGCTTGTATCAACACTCTTGATATTGTATATATTATTGTCAACATAGTAACTAAATTCTCTCGCCAAACTACAACCCAGCAGATGGTGTGGTTTGTCCCATCTCCAGACACCTTCATCAATCAACTGATGAATGAACCGTTGCCTGCCGGAGCACCATAGTTGTAATTTATTCCCGGCGGCTGTAGTAGCTACTTCACCTGTGTGTTCATAGTAACTATAATCAAAACTAATTGCTATATAATCAGCTTGTTCACTCATGAATCTATAACACTTGACTAGATCATTCCAGTTGGCACCTTGGACAACACCTATCTTCAAAGCACCTCCACCCAAGTAGTTGGTGTTATCTGTATAATATGTCATCCACTTACCCCACTCGTCGATAGTCTCTTCACAATTCTCTAGCACATCCGGCACAATATAATAGTTTGGTTCTAGAGCCTCAATCCACTTGACATACTCTTTCGGTTCAAAGCTTGTGCCCAACTCAAAAATACTGTTGTCCAACAACACTGGTGTGTCAGTTTGTTTTCTTAACCTTCTGTAATGATTGAAATACGTGGGGTGTGTCTCGAATAAATGTACCAACGCGTATCCATAATCATTGTAACTATCTGACCCTAGCATGGATATAGGGCTCTCGTGAGAAACTTCAATCTTCATACATATTATTATACAGTCTAAAGTTGCATATGTCAACGATGAAGTTTATAATTTATATAAGTAATTTATAATGAATCAAAAACCTGAACTATCACCCGGCGGAAGACGTATAATGATCAAAGCAAAAAGTCTAGCTAGAGACTTTCACCACGATTTTATAACTACTGAGCACATATTGCTCAGCATTTTAGAATCTGAAAAAACCGGACGTGGTGTTGATGTCATGGTTGACTTGGATATTGATGTTGACTCGTTTAAAACATTCATAATAAATAACCTACAAAAATACAAGAACAACACCAAACCTACATTAAAAGAAATTGAGCCATCCGAACGAGTGTTAAAGATGTTATCTTTTGCTGCTAACATCGCTAGAGAGATGGATCAGACAGCAGTATCAATAGATCATATACTGTTGAGTATATTGGTGAGTGACGCAGGAAGTGGAACCAATTTATTCCGATTAAAAAATATAGATGTCAATTTTTTGTACGAGGCAATATATATTGAGATACAACCTAAAAAGACCCGAAGAAAGAAACAAACAGTCTCTGATGATATTGCTGACGACATGCACATCCCTGGTGTTGTTGACAAAGACAGTATATTAGAGAAATATGCGACCAACCTGACCGCAGAAGCCGCGGCTGCTGATATCGACCCAGTCATAGGTAGAGACACAGAAGTGCTCAATATGATACAAGTGATAACGAGAAGGACCAAGAGTAATCCAGTGTTGATTGGAGAGCCTGGAGTTGGTAAAACGGCAGTTGTAGAAGCGCTGGCTCAACAGATAGTGAGTGGTGAGGTGCCCACACCTCTAAGATACAAGCAAATATACACTCTGGATCTCACAAGACTGGTGGCAGGTACAATTTACAGAGGCCAATTTGAAGAGAGGCTCAAAGACGTCATATCATATGTTCAATCACGTGACGATATTATATTGTTTATAGACGAGCTGCACATGCTGGTTGGTGCGGGTAGTGGTGCGGGTAGCATGGACGCGAGCAACATATTAAAACCGGCATTGGCTCGAGGTAAGATTTGTTGTATAGGTGCCACAACACTACAAGAGTATAAAGAATATATAGAAGGTGACGGAGCATTAGAGAGGCGATTTCAATCTATCATTATAGATGAACCTACAGTGGAACACACCATACAAATATTGAAAGGTGTGAAACACAAATACGAACAACATCATAATGTTAAATATACCAACAACGTGATAGATGAGATAGTTACACTATGTGATAGATATGTACCTGAAAAGAACTTCCCAGACAAGGCGATTGACGTGTTGGATCAACTTGGAGCCAAGCTGAACATCTCGAGATTCACTCCGAGTGAAGAGTTGAAATTATTGAAAGAAGAACTCAAGCAGATGATAAAGCAGAAAGAAAGATCTGTTGAACGCTGTGATTTCGACACCGCGTTAGGTTTTAGAGAAACTGAATACGAGATGTGTGAGCAGATAGGTCAAATGATAGTGGACAATGATAGTATACAAGACCACAAAACAATCAAAGCGTCCCTACAAGACGCAAGGGACATCATATCGGACAAGTGTGGAGTAGATTTGTCTGATGTTGATAATGATGAGAAAGCACGTCTAGTGTCACTACCTCGTAGATTGAACAAATCTATTGTGGGTCAAAAGTCTGCGGTGGAGGGTGTTTGTGACGCTATAAGTCGCAGTCGCGCCGGTATCAACGACCCGGATAAACCCATATGTTCATTCATGTTCATGGGTCCCACCGGAGTCGGAAAAACTCAACTTGCTCGTACACTGGGCAATGAGATATTTGTAACAGGTGGATTCAAGCAATACAACATGTCTGAATTCACCGAGAGACACACGGTGAGTAAGTTGATAGGCAGCCCGCCTGGGTATGTTGGCTTTGGTGAGGGTGGAGACCTCACAGAGTATATCAGACACAACCCGTACAGTGTGTTGCTGTTTGATGAGATCGAAAAGGCTCATCCTGATGTGCTACAATTATTTTTACAGATACTCGAGTATGGAGAGCTTGTCGATGGAGATGGACTTGAGGTCAACTTCAAGAACACAATCATCATAATGACAAGCAACGTCGGTGCTCATAAATTTGAGAAGAGAGCGTCAGTTGGATTCTCTCAATCGGACGACACCCAGACCGCGGTGATGAACGAGTTGAAAAAAATGTATGCTCCAGAACTGATCAATCGGTTTGATGAGGTTGTAATCTTTAGTAAACTAACCGAGGATGATCTTTTGTTTATCACCAAAAATTTGATACAACAACTCAAAACAAAGGTGCGTCGTAACACTGGTAAGAGGATTAGTATAGATGATCAAGTGATATCACATGTGCTTGAACAATGTGATGACACACAACTGTACGGAGCACGTCCAATCAAAAGATCCATCACTCGCATTATAGAAACACCACTGGCCAAACGTTTGATACAGACACAAAACAAAACGATTACTATTAGTGTTGTGGATGGTCGTGTATCGATCAAATGATCGATTCGAACTTATAACAGTATCTCAACAACTCTTGTTCGATGTCTATAAGCACATCATCTACATAATCACCAACACTGGCGGGCAACTCACCATGATTGGTGTAATAATCTGTCAATCTCAACTCTAGCACTTGTGTTTTGTAGCAACTCAACAGATGGGTCATGTTGTTGGATTTGTTGTCAGTCATCACTTGTTCGTAACAAATAGGGCAATAAGGTATTCCATGATCTCTGTTGTGTATGTATTGTTCTAGGTAATCCTCTATACATAGTGTAAATCTCATTCACAAATATTTATGCGCTAGATATAAATATATACATGGGACCTATATTGAACACTATAATCGGTGCCGGTATTAAGATCGGCGTCAACTGGATCAACGCTTGGATCGAGCAGAAACGTACGGATCAGATGATGTTGGCCGCGCGAGATGAGAAAATGATGCAGGCCATGCTGGACAATCAAAAAGCACAAGCAAACGATCCGTTCGTGAAAGCGACCAGACGTGTGTTGTTCATGAGCATCACCTTCACGTTATGTTTTCTCATGATATATTACGCGTTGAATCCGGGTATCACATATGATGTGATCGTGCCACGTGGTGATTCATCACGACTAGGCATATTCTCCTGGTTCTTTGGTGCTCGAGATTATGACTTGGTACAGATGACCGGTGGGTTGCTACTCACTAGCTTTTTTGATCTGTGCTTCATGGTGGTAGGCTTTTACGCCGTACCTAGCAAACGTCGTTAACTCGCGGGAGTTTCTGTTTCCGCAGGTGTCTCTTCTTTGTTGGCACCAAACACAGCGACCAGTTTGGCTATCACGGCCTCGCCATCTCCTAGATCCACAGGTGGTTTCACCGGCATGGTGATGCTGTTGGCATCATCATACTTCTCGTCACCATAACCATAGTCACCATAGATGTCTTCTCCGGTGGCGTCCGCGTCAATCTCAAGTGATTCAGTGTCGACTGGTGCTGGTGGTGGTGTCCATCCGTCAGCCTCTTGTTTGTAAATGTCACTGAAAATCACGTACAACAGCTGTTTGGTGCTGGTGTCTTTCTTGGTGCGTGCCACAAAATCGATGATGTCCGCCTTGCTGAACGCACCTTTGAGAGTGTGTATCGGATTGCTGATGCTGCTGTAACACTTGAGAGGTATGTACTCGTTGGCGATGGTGGCACAGTCACGTATCACGTAATACGCACTCTTCTTCTTGATCTCCACACCGGTGTCCGGTTTGACCATGGCCACGCTGCTGGGGTGCAACAACTTGCGTTGTGGTATCTTGCTGGTTTTGAGAATTTTCTTCTCGAAATTCATTTTCTACGAGCCGTGGTCTTCCTCTTGGTGGTGGTCTTTTTAGGTGTGTCGGCCTGACAGATGCAACTCAACGAGGATTGTATGCTGGCCAGCTCTCGCAACACGGTGGCTTCAAACTCCACCTCTTGTGGTTTCTTGCCACATGCCACCAGCTCTGAGTTGTGCTGTGTTAGTTGCTTGACTTGTTGTTCCAACGAATCTATTCGCTCGTACAGTGTGTTGATTTTAGATATCTCTTCTGGTTTCATTATGTGTATTTATGGCTCGCTTTTTGAAAATCGACAACAAACATGACCACCATGGCCTGGTCTGCTGCTCCACTCGAGACAACCGGTTGTCCAGATGCACCATGTCCAATCTGTCTATTTGCTCACACAACTGTCTCGCTTGTGTCTCCAGGTGATTGGTTATTGGCCGCACCGCCACCAGACACGCCTCTCCTATGGTGCCTGTCACACCAGCCTCTGCCGCTTGTTGTTCCACGAACAGTTCCACTCGTTTACTGCAATCATGTAGCTCCTGCCGCAATCGCTTGTTCTCTTGTGTCAGATCGTCTAGATCGTCATACAACTTGTTTATCTTGCTTACGTGTCGTTCGGTCAATTTCATATGTTACAGACAGCGCCGCAGGCGCTAAAAATTTTGAGCCGCAGGCTCCCGCCGCTCCTTGGTCCCGGAATTGTCACGGAACCGTTGATCATCGCTGCACCCCGTCGAAGTCTTGTTCAGAGTCCAACCAATCACCATCACCAGATTTCGAGGAGTGTCGCGTGGGACGTTGTGTCTCTTGTATCAGAGTGTCAGATGGTGGGATGTCCGGTGACTGTTCAGGTGGCTCTTCACGAGCTCGTCGGCACCACCAGGCGCACAGTCCGGTGACACACACGGTGGCACCTGCCACACACAAGAACACGGGGATCACCCCAGGTGTGTGTGAGGTGAGGTTGTGTTGTTCTGAGATGCTGATTTGCCCGTCCCCGTCCAGATCCACCTGATCCACTGGTATGGCTTGTGTTGTGATCATGCTTTGCTGCTTCGCAGGCTTTGGTTTGAGAGTCCGATTCATGCTGCATGCTGACAACACCAACGTCCAGTACGTCACCAGACATGTCACCACCAGCACGTACAACAACACACGCTTCATCTGTTCCGGTTTGATCATGTGAGTACTTAATCACCAGTCACACAAAAGGCCATATGGGAAAACGGTTCGGAATTTGCGAAAAAAATTTGGAGCATGGGTTCACCCGTTAACGTGTGTGCTGCTGTCCATATATCGTTTCTCGCACGCCCTGGTTCTACAGAGCGGGTTGGCTCTCAGAGCCCGGGTCACAAATCAGAAACGGGGGCCCGTCTCCGGAACCCCCGTCAAGGATCAGTTATGGAAAAGTGTTAGGCGGCTGGAAAGGCTTCAGTGCCGCTTTGGATCTCTGCTAGCTCTCCTTTGAGGTTGCTGATCTGTTTGAAGTAACGATCGATCCGGTCCTGGATCTGTTGCACCTTACGATCGTTCCGGCTAGGACCAGCCTCTCTGCTCACATATGTCTCTCTGAACAGGTCGATGTTGCTCTGGAATTTGGTCACGATCATGTTGTAGAGATATTTGTGATAGAAGCTCTTGCTGTTGCCGGTGCTGGTGCAAGTCACTTTGTAGTTGTTCAGGTCGATGTTGACCTGCTTGCCTGCTTTGTTGACTAGTGAGTAAAATTGTTTTGCTTTTCTGTTCTTTTTCATAACTGTTTTGATCTTGTGTGTGTTGTGTGGCTTGATTGCCGTTGATGTTCTTATTATATGCTCGGCGCTTGTGATGCGCAACTTAAGATTCTTGATAAGGTGGGCAAATGGAACTGACTCTAACTATTCTTCAGTTGGTTTCAGTCTGCATGAAGTCTGGTGCTCCAACCTTGACTCCTGGACGTGCCACATCCTCTGCTCTCACGATGGTGTATGGTGAATGATTGTTGAGTCGATTGATTCCACTCTCCAGACTCTGAACGAATCGAATGGCTGATTGTAGATCGTCACAGTCGATCACTGGTGTTTTGCCTCTTAGTATGGTGTACATGTTTTCCTTTGTGTTGTTGTTATCTGATTGTCTTTATATTATGGCGTGTTTTGTGCTGTAGCGCAACTTGTGTTTAGCGCGTGTATCTCGTTCTGTATCCTCATGATGTCACATCCACGTCTGGTGCTGGGCCAGTTGCGTTCCGCTTGTTGCGCTTGTTCCAACCTGGTCAACAGTCTCTGACGTTTCTGAACGAACCAGGCATGCCATTGTGATCGTGTGGTGATGTCTTGTGGTGATGTGATGTTCATAGTTGTTTGATGGCTCGAATGATGCCTCTGATGTGAAACATGATGCGTTTGTAATGATGGTGAATGATCTGCTGGCGTATGCAGCGTGTGTGCATGATGATCTGATCTTTGGCTGACACTACTGATCTTGTTTGGACACGTCCTTGAACAATTTGTCACACTTGAAGTGCTTGTGGAGATCGACGAGCAACATGACCGGAACAGCCATAGTAGGTAATAGTAGTAGTATATCATAGTTCATAATTGTATTATCGTGGGTTTCTTGCTGTAGCGCAACTTATTTGTGGTCAAGTGCGGCGAGTTCCCGTTTGAGCTTGTTGAGTCGTTTCAGGTTGAATAGCGACGGAGTCCACAATTGCTTGTTCTCCTCTTGCCAGATCATGTGTTCCAGTGCTTGTCTTCTTGTCATACGTTGATTATACCGTGGCGCAACTGAAAGCGCAACTTTTGTGTTTCTGCTTGCGCGGCAGTATTTTGTTCAGGCGCTTGTGTGGGCGGGCTTTAGTGAATAGTATTTGTTGTCTGATCTTCAATTTATTCATTATCTTCTGCTTTCCCATAATCATAATATGAGTAATCCTCCACCATACTCACCACATTCTCCATCACCATCTCAAAAGTCTCCTCTTCAGATTGATCAGAACAATCAAACATTTCTTTTTGGAACTCAATAGCTCCTTTAACTAATTCTTTCAAATGATCCATAATGCAATTATAACAAATCTTCTTCTAATGAGCAACTTAATAAATCACATCACTGAAGAGGTAGTTGAGGCTATCCTTCAAATCCTCATAAACAGCAATTCTGATGCCTTCATCATCTGTACCATTCTCACCTGCTGCATCATAATCACCATCTGCAATCAGATCAGCTTTCATTTCACTTTCCATTTGTTTGATCAATTCTTTTAATTTTTCCATAATTTAATTATAAGCTTTTTCTGTTGATCAAGCAACTTTATTCAGTCTCCCACATATCCACATCATTAAAATCAGATGAATATTGATCTATCATCTCTTCTATAAAAGCTTCAACAGATCCAAATTCCTTCTCTTCATCTTCTCCATATTCCAATTCTACTTCAAATTTAATCTTCATAATATTATCTTCTCTATCTTTCTATCATCAATACCATCAATAATTTGGGATACATTATCCATCATTCCCTCATCAATAGTAGATTTATATTGGTCAACAGATTCTACATCATTCTGTTCATCATTATAATCTTTCATCTCTTTTACAGATTGAAGAAAATATCTCTCAATAAATTCTTCAAATTCTTCATAACTAATATCTTTTTCCATCTCTAATTATATGATGAGCACTCAAAAAGCACAACTTTTGAGATGGTGTTTTTTTTTATTATATGGAAACGGTTCTCCCCATATCTGTAATATTATAGGACAACAAAAAACTCAATTCTTTTCCCTGAATTTGGAGCTGTCTTTTATATCTACCCTCCCCTATTTAACATAACTTCATTATAATGTGAAAACCACTATAGCCCAACTTTTATTTTGAGGGGATGTTGAGGTGGGATAGGTGGATATTTTGTGGTTTTTTAAACCTATCCACTCCCACACCTTTACACAATCAACCTATTCCACCACCACATCTGAAAAGTTGCTCTTTTCATCATTCATTCACAACATAATCACATCAAAAACACCCACTCAAACCACCACCATTCCCTCCCTATACAGGACAGTACGGAACTAGTCCAACCCAGGCTGGTCCACAAGCAGGTATCCCATGGGCCAGTCCGGGTCAGTCACGAACGTCACAGGAGTGTTTCCACCCAGCAGCTTGTTGATGCAGTACACGTTGTGAAGCTCCGTGATTATGTCGTTGTGCTCCGTGGCAGGCACACCAGTCTGAGTGAACCTGTCCCGGAGTTTCAGGTACAACATGTACCCCACGGTCTTGGCTATCGCCAGACTGTCCGAGTCCCATTGCCAGTCACCTGGAGTTCCAG
>Ga0181410_1000150_pt1 | contig 29702 bp, 27 predicted proteins | sample 33SPOviralmetaG_FD_130112 | JGI IMG/M metagenome (GOLD analysis project Ga0181410, IMG submission 130112) | Marine viral communities from the oligotrophic San Pedro Time Series (SPOT) site, San Pedro Channel, CA, USA - 33 SPOT_SRF_2012-06-20 | ecosystem: Environmental > Aquatic > Marine > Strait...
AAGTTCCTTATAGTTTTATTATTAGTAGCATCCACCCTCTACGCAGAAAAGAAGTTCAAGCTAACTTCGTTCAGTAGAATATTCTACGACGATAATGTCTTTATGAGGGCGGCTGGTACGCCCGATCAAACATCGACCTTTTACTTCAGCCAATCGCTGGGTATAGAAGGTAAATTTTTTAGAGACTTAATAAATTTAAAAGCTCAACCAGAGATAAGACATAGAAGTGTTGATAATAAGACATTAATATTTGGCAACATTGGTATTAGAGGACAATACGAAATAACACCAAAACTCATTCTCGAATCTTCTGATTCATTCTCTCATTTAGAAAGAGAACCAAGTGATATCGATGACGACCTAGACGTAACTTATTTTATGCATAAGAGTTCGTATTCGTTGACGTGGAAACCTCGATATCTTTTAAAACTAAAAAGCGGTTATGAAAGCCATATCAAACGCTGGTCTGAAAACTTACCCGTAGGAGTTGGAAGTGAATTAACTAATGGTGATTTTACTAAAAATGTATTTACGTTTGGCGCAGAACAAATTCTTGGCAAACGTTTTATTTTAGAAATGATTGGCAAAAAATCATTCTTAGATTATAACGGAAGTCGTGGAGCAATTGATACCGATACGTATTATGCGCAATTTTCGTATATAATGAATCCATCAACTATTATAAAAATAAACTATGGCATAATCGATGCGTTAATAGAGGATCAATATGGTACACTAACTGAATATTCAACCCCTACATATGGTGCGAATATAACATACTTTACCGAAAAAGGTACGGTAATTTTATTAGGCACTGTGTACGAAGTACTGGATTCATCTGTAGCGTATTGGAACATGAAGGAGAATTTAAAAACATCTCTTATGGTAAAATATCCAATCACGCCAAAACTTGAAGTAAACGTAATGGGCGCCCATCTTCTCACCTCATACAAAGATATTGGTAATCGGTATAATGCTGGACTAGAACGTGAAGAAGAGGTGTTTATGTCAAGTATAACTTTTGCTTGGAAGTATAACGAAAGCCACTATGCTGAAGTTGGTTACCAAGGCTTGCATCTATTGAACAAAGACGCCGATGTCTTTAAGAATAAAGTATTCGTTGGGTATCGCTGGAATTTTTAATTAGACCCACCAAAAGTTTCATAAATAATAAACTCTGGTTGATTTTGCTTCTCTTTATATTGATTGGGAAAAACCGTTACGGGGTGTTTCTTGCCCTCTATTACTACATAGCCAGCTAAATATTTGCCATTTTTACCTTCTTTTTTCCAGAAAGCTCCCCTTTGTTGTTCGGTCCATTTACTCATATTTAAGAATATAAAGTAAATTTTTCAAAAGTCAAGTTATATCTGCTTTAACCTCTAACCCTCCATAGGTCGAGCCGTACGATGCGCTGGCTGAAGCAGGAACATGGATTTCTGTAGCAGCTATATTTGAAAACGCATTTGAGCTTGTCAAGTTTGGGGGAGATGTGGCTAAGCAATTAATTGTAGATAAATTAGTGCAGTTAAAAAATGTTCTATCTCTAATTTCTGTTACCCCACTACCAATTGTAGCACTTGTTAATGCAGTGCATCCGTTAAATAGGTCATACCCAATAGTAGTTACAGAATTGGGTATGACAATACTTGTCAAAGATATACAACCACTAAATGCGCTATTTCCAATAAATGTCACTAAACTTGGAATTACAATGTTATTTAACCTTTTGCAGTTATTGAATACAGCTGAATTAATAATTTGCACTCCACTTGGAATTGTAATAGTTCTTAAATTAAGGCAATTATTAAACAAGCTTTGGTTCAGTAATATTAAACCACTAGGTAAATTTATGCTAGTAATATTTTTGCAAAAAGAGAAAGCAGAAAAATCTATATATGTTATGCCATCATGAAGAACCATTCTGTTAATTCCGTCACATAACTCAAATGCTCTGCTTCCAATATAGGTGATGCTAGTTGGTACCGTGACACCACTTATAAGATCATCATTACTAAATGCGCTATCTCCAATTGCCGTAACTGGTGAGCTGTTATGTGTTGATGGTATAGTTAAATAGCCTTTCAATATGGTGCCACTAACACCGCTTACAGTATAGTTTGAGCCATTTGATTGATAAGTAAGAAAACTTGTATCAGCCGCAATTTCATAAATTAAATCACCCGCAGAGTATACTGAAATAGCATCTGAAACCCCTACTTTTATTGCATCTGCATTCGCTAAAATCATGAACTTTGGCTTAGTCTTTTATAATATAAAGAGTGTTAGCATCTACTTGGCTTGTATTCAATAAAGTGTTGTATGCAGACAAACCCATCTGCCTTATGGTAGTAATCGTATTGGCATCTGCTCTTACATTTTGAACTGGCGCTCCTGCGGAGGTGTTGGAGACTCTTGTAGCATCTCCCAAAGAGACAGATCTTATCGTGTTATTGTCATTTACATCAACGAACATTTCTGTGCCGTCGCGTCTGAACATACACATTTCTTTGGGTAATCTAATTGCTGGTTCTTTACCTTCATCGTTAATAGATATGCCAAATTGTGTTCCAGTATTGGGAAGTGTAAAAGCAACAAATCCATCACCAGGATTGAAAGAATCACCCAAATTAGAACAACGAACGCCAGCGCCTCGACTATTCGATGAATTCCAAATACCAAATTCGGCGACATTTGTTGGAGTTCTAACATTTTTGCCGAAAGCGAAGGAATCGTTACCAGATGCAATGTTTTGAAATCCAACAGCAATTTGCCTTGATCCACTGGCGCAAACATTGCTTTGGCCAATGGCAAAAGAGTGATTTCCGCTTTTTATATGATTTGATTTACCAAATGCTTGAGAATAAATTGTAGCATCATCTGTTTTATTGCTAAATCCATAAGTAAAAGACTTAGCGCCAGACTGTACGTTTAGTTTGCCAAATGAAAAACTTTCGCTAGAACCTACTACAAAGTCGTTATTAATTCCAACGCTAAAGGAATTTATCCCCTCCATACTAGAAAGTCCACCATCATTAACAAAATAATTGGAGCCATCTTTAATAAAAGCTCCAGCATGTTGGGCCTTCACCCTTTTAGTAACGCTTGTAGCCCCAGAATCGACTATAGGGAAGAAGTCACCGCCTAAGTCTATATCTGTGTAGGCTAATAAATCTAATTGTGATATTTTTTTGTCTGCCATTTTTATTATTTACACTAAAGATCCTGCTCAAGAACTAGATTAAATCCGTTTTCTTGTACTAATGTGCTAGAATTTTCTGTTAGTATATTATCTGGGACACTAGGAGAACTTACTGAACCTATAAAGCTTGTTAAATCTGTTGGTTTAAACCCAGCATCTACTGGAGAAGTTATCTTGCTCGAAAGATTAAATTGGCTATATTTTCTATTTAATTCTTGAATCACTTTTGCATATGCATGAAAATGCTCAGAAATTGAATATTCGGAAGATAATGCGCCGATTCTGTTCGCATAATGATTATTGGAAAAAAGAGTCACATTATGACTTGAATGTATTTCTTTTTCTAAGAGATGTATATTTTCAGCCATATTATGCCATAAAATTGGTTAAAGTTGTTGGTCTTAAACCAGCGTCAACTGGCTCGATAATCTTACTTGAAAGATTTAGTTGTTTATATTTTGTATTTAATTCTCGTATAACTTTTTGATAAGAGGCTAAATGAGTGACTGTGTTGTAGGTGCTAGAGAGCCCTTTAATTCTATTTCTAAAAGAATCATCAGAAAATTCAGCAACATCACGCGCAGAGTGAATCTCTTTCTCTAAATCATGTATAGATTGCAAAGCCATATAGTGTATTTTACACTAAAATATCGATAAATACTTAGATTTCCTCAAGCATATCAATATGATCTTCCTCTGTTATACTAAGAGCTGAGTCTATATGCATTAGCGCCTCCCAACCATCTGCATTTCCAGATCGTGAAAAGAATGCGATGTCATCAGCAACAAGAGATATAGAAGAGATATCGTCCCCATATTGCTCTAACAATGAATTATACTCTTTTAAAGCATCATCACCATCTTCTACTATGGGTTTTAAAATATTTTCGTTATTTTTTGTATAAATTAGTATCATAAATTGATTTCCTCATTTCACTAACGGATTTTTTACTGAGTTCTTTTATATATTTTACACCAGCGTAATAAATATCAGTGGGACTTAAGTGATTTTTGTATACACCAGCCTTTGGGTAGCTGATTTTATTGATTATTTCGCACTTTATGAAATCATTATTAAACAAAATTTCATTCAAAAAATGGATTTCAGCTACGTCTGGAGTGACGGACATATATCCTTTGCCAAACTCTTTATGGTGAACAAAATACATTCCAGATTCAGTCTTGGATTCGTTGTAAATGTTTATGGTAGGGAATCCCATTTTAGAGCTTAAACCCAAACCTTTGAAAACTTTACCAAATATAATATTTTTATTCATTTATAATAAATTTTTTAAAAATTCTCAATGCTGTTTTTAATTTGATCATTTTACCTCTGTATCCAGGAACAAAGCATATAGTCCATCGGGGTTCGTTTGTAGGGTTGTGTGTCGAATGTAAAACTCCAACATTTAGTAGACTGGGTTTATTTGTGTTTCTTTCAAAAACCAAAGTAGAATCTTCCTCTTTCGCCAAAAGGATTGGTTGGGTGCTATAATCAGCCTTAGGGTCTTGCCATCTATAAGTTTTATCTGAAGTCCACCATCTAACAGTTGCCTTTTCTGAACCCCAAGTCATATTTATTTTAACATGGTCATCTGGAGAGTCATCTTTATCATTGTAGTCATCTGTATGAATTGGAACACTGCCATTTGGGGGAGTGTAAAAGACTTCAGTTTTTAAACATTCTAAGCCAAGTTTTTTTAACCAAGATTCGATATTGGGGTCTTGATATTTTCCTCTCAAACTTATCTGTTCCCAGTTTTGTGGAGCCTCGTGTGTTATGGGCGGCCTGGCAATTTCAAAAGGCAGATTTAAGTATCTGTGGTAGATGTTATCCATTTTTTTACTTTTTGTTTTAAAATTGGGTATAATAATTTATGCTTATTTAAAGCAAACTCTATACTGAATATAGATCTGTTCCCTTCTATATTAAAGACTCCGTGAGGTATTTGATTATTAAATAAATAGAATTTGTTTGGTTTATATTTTAATTCTGTCAAATCAGAATAGTGAGAATGTCCTTCAAAAACTTTTTCTGAAAATAGTGTTACTGAATTTTTGTCCTCCAATAACACATTAACGCATACACCCCTACTAACGTCTTGATGAAAATTATAAAGCATATTGGGTGGCATTTTTATGACGCCACAATTAAATTCGTATTCACTATATAGCCATTTTAAAAATGGATTGCGGTCTATGAGATCTTCTTGATTTAATACGGGATACGTATAAAACCCATTGTGATTAAATGGCTCTTGTTGAATTTGTAAGTCGTTGCTTTCAAAAGTTTGGTTTGGGATTTCTAAAAAATATTTATCAGTTTTATTCATTTAAAAATTCAGTTTTAATTTTATTTTTAATTCTTTCGTAGGTTAAAAGCGGATAATCTAATTCAAACTCTACGCTAAATAAAAGCCTTTCTTTTTCAAAATTATAAACCGAGTGAGCTTTGCTAGTGTTAAATAAATAAATTTCATTTAAGTCGTAAGTGAACGGGACAATATCAGTCTGAAACTCCTCACCACCGTGAGACATTAAATTATTTAAATTATCTGTAAACAAAACAAAAGATGGAGAAGGTGTCACTAGGGCGTTAATACATACCCCTCGATTTGTTTTAGTTTTGCCCACATCAATATGCCAATCATAAATTTTATTTGGTTCCATTTTAATTAGACCGCAAGAGAACTTATAATTTTCCGCCAACCATTCAAAGAATGGATTACCTTGAATGAATTTTTCTACATCAATCTGTTTCAAATAGAAGTGATAATACAAATGTTCATCATTATTTACAAGGGGGATATCTACTAAATTTAAGGGTTTAGATGGTATTTTCCAAGCATATTTTTCATCTATTGGATAATTCATGATTTATCTACGTTTAGCCCTATTGATATTCTATTTGTTTTCGAGCCGACACAATGCCAAAATGGTTTATCTCTTGAAACTACAAACTTTCTATGTTGCCAGCCCTTCTTATCCCAGTCAGTTATTATCTCACCAGTTTCTGGGTCTCTGTACCTAAAGAAACTTTTTTTATCTTCTGCCGCCCAAGCAAAGTAGATTCTTTCGCCTTCGCAATTATTGTTTGTATGCCAGCCGCAAAAAGCATCGGGAGGATACCAAAAAAAGCCAGAGTATTTTCTTTTAATTCCTGTTTCTTCCTCAAGCATTTCTTTGAGTTTAATTTGATAGAATATTGAATTATTTAGAATTATGCGATTGTCGTTATGGTCAATAGAACCAGGTTTTGCTAAATCCCCATTAATCATGATTTGATTAAGCACCTCTTCAGAAAGAGTATAATCCATATCATATTTATTTGGAAAAAATTTATTAGTTTGATTTACTTTTTTAAATTCTTCTAGAATTTTGTCTAACTTTTTATATATATGTTTCATATGTGGAAAATAACTTTTATTGGATCTCCCATTTTAACTGTTATATTATAAAACCTATGCAAGAATTTTAAATATCTTTCTGGGTCTTTCCTGTCTATGATAGTATGTATTTCATTGAATCCTAACTTTTTCATGTCACCGAACCCTTCAGTCGCGCCCTTTAATAATTTTACTCCATCGTACCTAAAGCTTTCAGATTTCATAATAAAAGGATTATAGCATATGCCGTCTTTTATTCTGAAACAGTAGAATCCACAAATTTTATTAGTCCCATCGTCAATATAGACAGTGTTGTATTGGCAGGACTCTATTAATTCCTTAGTTTTATTTCTAAAATACTTAATTTTTTGACTAAATGTTTTTAAAGTATTGGAATCAGCAAAATATTTTGTACCAACTTTTTTGTGAAATTTCATAAGTTCATGTGAAAGTTCATCTAAATGTTTGGGTTGATAATTTACCCTATGGCAGCTTTTACATATTATCATTTTAAAAATTCTACATATACTCTACCGAAAGCGTCTGTTTGCATAACGTGAAGATTAAAAGTTCTTTTCATAAATTTTACATATGTATCAAACCTATCCCGTTTACCCAGAATCGCAAAGACCCGTTTGTCGCGGAATTCTTTTTTTAAGCCAAATAGTATTATATATTTAAATAACTTATTAAAAGGGACGTCTTCGTCTTTAAATATTAAAATAAGGTCAACCCCTTCTTTAACCACAACACTGTCACCGAAACAAGCATACCCAACAATTTGACCATTTTCATCATTTTCTACGACAAAATGATACTTGTGGTCACTTATTAGTTTTTTAAGCTCTCCAGATAGGTATGGGTATAAGAAAATAGGGCTTTGATCTTTGCCCAAGCTATGGTAAAGACTAACTTCAGCCTTGGCTTGAAACTTAATAAAAAGATGAAAAACGCTTTCAAAGTCTTTGGGTTCATATTTTCTATAAGAAATGTTTTCTAGCTTCATTTTAATTTGTATGTTTTGGGTGTAATATAGTACATGGCAAATGGAATAAATCAAGCTTTTGCAAGAGCTATTTTCGATGTAGAACCAACGGCGTTATTGGAATTGTATACATTATACTACGATTACCAGAACGATTCTCAAGCCCAAATCAATTTTCATGGAGGAACTAATGGCATTGGAGGGCCAATTATCTTTGATGGCCAAGAGTATTTGCCAATTCCTGTAGAAGCAGACGGGTTTGATTTATTAGGTGACCAAAGACTACCTAGGCCCGTAGTTAAGGTTTCAAACGCTGGTTTGTATATTTCTTCGCTTTTAAGGAAATACGATAATTTAAATGGGGCCAAAGTAGTAAGAAAAAGAACTTTTTTGAAGTTTATAGACGATGTGAACTTTCCCGACGACTCCAATCCTTGGGGGTCTGCAAATCCAGATGCTAGGATGCCAGATGATAAATATTTTATTTCTAGAAAAAAATCTGAAAATAAACTCGCGGTTGAGTTTGAGTTAGTTTCTAGTTTAGAACTCGAAAATATAGAAATTCCAGCTAGAAAAATTTCAGCAAGATACTGTTCTTGGATTTATAGAGGATTTGGGTGTAGATACGGCTACAACAAAACTGCTACTAAAGCTGATAGGCCAATTGGAACAGTTGATGATAACACTTTTGTAACTGGCGCTGGAACTACTTTCAGATTAAACAGCGATTTAATTCCTCTTGCTGGAGGTGGGACACACCCACAGCGAACTTCTGTTGATGCTTGTATAGATGATAAAGGATTATGGGAAGCATCTACAGATAGTTCTACGGTTACATATGCCGTGGGCGACTATATATTTAAATTAAGCGATAGGGTTAGTGAGGGACAGGGTCTCACCTCTAATTATTATCAACAACACCCAGTTTACTATATCTGTAAAAGCGGGCATGATTCTGTAAGCGGTCAGACGCCAGAAAGAAGACCCGACTTATGGATTAAAGACGAGTGTTCAAAAAAATTATTTGGTTGCAGACTTAGATTCGGAAATGATGATTTTGGAGGAGTAAATAATAATAAAGATCTTCCTTATGGCGGATTCCCAGGAACAGAAAAATATTCATACTAATGAGCATTAAAAGAAAAATAGAATTTGAATGTGAAAAAGATGTTTCCGAAGAGCGTTGCGGTTTTGTCGTCTGGAAAGACGGAGAACTAGATTTAATAATGTGTGAAAACAGGGCCGAAGATAAGAAAAATCAATTTTATATACCAGCAAAAGAGTTTCTCTATATTAAAAAAAATAATGATATTGTAGCTATTTATCATTCCCATAATGATGGAACCGAGAAGCCCTCAGATTTTGATATTAAATCTGCTGATATTATTTGTTATCCATTTTTAATATATTGCACAAAGAATAATAAGTTTGGAATCTACGAGCCAGAATATTCTGATGCGGGAAAAGAACAACTAGATCAACTAAAGGAAGAGGTAATATGACAGAAATAACTTTACATGGATTAGTTGCAAAAAAATTTAAACCATTTTTTAAGATGAGTAATATATCTAGACCAGTTGATTCTATTTTAGCTATTGACGCTAACTACGATGGGTTTAAGAACTTTTTTTTACGAGAAGCTGAAAAAAATAATTTTTATCAATTTATTGTAGATGGAGATTTAGTGACAAACGCCAACGAGGCGCTCGAAAGAAAAGAAATACAAACAATAGATATTGTCCCGTGCGTAAGTGGCTCTGTCCCAGTACTTGCGGCATTTGTTGTAAATTTAGCGATTGGACTAGTCATGGCTGGAATACAATATTTAATGACTCCCATACCCGAAAACGAACCGAAAACAGCGGTGTCGCAGTTAGGGGGAAATTCTTTTTGGTTTGCTTCAAAAGCTAATATTCCAGCTCAGTTTATTTCTGTGCCTTTAGGGTACGGAGAATTGAGAGTCGGCTCTAAAGTTATAGAGCAAACTATTGAGGCTATTGATAGAGCTGATGGAGATTCAAGTCCGCCAACAACAGAAGGGTCAAATTACTAATGAAAACAAAAATTAGACTTCACGGAAAATTGAAAAAACTTTATGGGGAATATTTTGAGTTTGCTAATATTAGAAAACCAATTGACGCCATCAAGGCGTTAGATGCTATATTCCCAGGCTTTAAAAAGAGCGTAATTGATGAGGCTAAAGCTGGCGGGCATTACGAGATAATATCGAACGGCGAAACAAAAAATGCATTTGAATTAACAAGAGACCAAAAAAAAATTGAAGAAGTTGATATAGTCCCTTGTTTAATTGGTCACGCTGGAAGTCTTGTTATAGCGCTTGGAGCTCTTGCTGTTGGTGTTGGTCTTTCTATTGGTGTTAGTACAGCCCTTGGAGCCTTTTTTATAGCGTTAGGCGTAGGTTTGATTATTGCTGGTATTATGTATCTACTAACGCCTATACCAGAAAACGAACCAAATGAAAGAAGTATTACATCTTCTATTAAAAATGCATCTTTTCTTTTTCAAAACCCAAGAAATGTATCAACACAAGGAAGAGCTATACCTATTGTGTACGGGAGACTAAGAGTTGGGTCTTATGTTGTCGGGACCGCTGTTACAAACTTTGAATTACATTTAGACGCTCAATTACAAAGAAGATACGCATCTAATAGAACAAATGCGCTATTAAAGATACAAAAATCATTTGGGAATTCTATATCTGAATTATACAGGACTTTCTAATGAAAGAGTACATATTAAAAAAGTACAGAAAGTATAATAAAAATTTTGTATTCGGCCGAGGAGACGAGGCTCAAAAAAATCAAAATGCACTGCAAGCTAATGCAGATAGAGTGGGTGACCAATTTACTCGACTTACTCCTCCGTTTTCTTCTGATTTAAAATTATCAACTGCTGACCTAATCGCTTGCGATTTAATATCTGAAGGGCCAATAGAGGGATTTGTTAATACTAATGGAAAATCTTGTTCAGCATTAGAAGCCACATATTTAGACGGAACAGTTGTCGCAGAACCAGTGCTTTCAACAAAGACAGTTGACAATCTAACAACAGGAAAATTAAGCGGCGTTTTTTACAACTTTAAACCTTTTGTTAGCGGTGAATTAGATTCATACGCAAGAGAGCTTGACGGCAGATTTGTACATAAAGAATACCCGACTTCACAATCAGCCCTTGGGGCCGCGGGCAGTTACGGGGTAATCGATTTTGTAAAAAAAGTGACGACGATATTAGCTTGCCCTGGTGGTAATCAGAAACTGGATACTTTTATGGCATGGAATCACGGGTATAGTACGACAAGGACGGCAAATGACTCTTGGGACAGTCTTAAAAGGGCTGGTCATGGGTATAGAAAGGTTCCTTATCAATACAGAAGGATATATCACCCAAATAGACCTAAACCTGGTAATAATTATAGTCTCCCTAACACCTATGCCTACACCGATGAACAAAACCCAATTCTTTATCAAGGCAATTATGGTTTTGGAGCTTCAATAAATTCAAATGGTAGGTTGTCGAAATCTTATTGTACAAGAGCTTTTGTTAAAACCTTACATCTATCAGAGGAAGTAGGTTATGCTGGTTCTAGGTTTAACAACTTTATTGCTTACTTAGGCACCGCCATGAGTTTTAATTCTAGTTTTTCTTCTAGATTTCCAAACGGAAGACCAAGTAAATATAGATATTCATTAGCTAGCCACTATGAACCAGAGGGATTGAAAGAACCAATTATAGATGCAATAGCTGAAAAAATAAACGATTTGGGTTATGATTATTGGAAGCCTTATAGATTTTATAACTCTGATCCAAATATTATCGGAGGTATAGCAGTACCAACGTTGGAGGCGTATTATAATAATGACGCTGCGCCATATTCATCAACTAACGTAAGATACCCGAGTGGTTTGTACAATGTGTTTAATCCTGGAACGAAAGCATATACAAATTCAACCTCGGTTCAAAGAGACAAAATATTTCGAAGAAAGACTGTAATTGACGGAAAAAATGCTGACAAGTTTGTATCTAGATGGGGGAGTCAACAACTAGATTTAACGGAATATGGAACTTACGATAATGCGGCTAGACTTTATAAACCTAATGTAACATATAGATTTACTGGGTCAATTTATATACCTTCTGCTAATGATAATGTTAATGTAGTAAAATTTCAATTGGTGGATAATGGCGGAAAGACTGCATTTAGTATAACTGGAGGCACAACCGACTTTCCTTTTAATCAGTGGAATGATTTTGATTTCGAATACACAAACAATGATTTCAGAAGATTAAGAATAAGAATGTATGAAAATAGCTCTAATCCAGGAGCGAACGCTAGCGGAGATTGGTTTGCGTTCAATGACATGACAGTTCTTGAAAAAACGACTGGAAACGCTTCAGAGAGTAGTAGCGATTTTGCGTATATGGCATTTTCTGCTGATGATTTTTTCGGTACAAATTTTAATAAAGATCACGAATTAACATTTTCAGTAGATGGAGAAAGATTAGAAATAGAAGATAAGAATGGCCTAGGGTACTCCTTCCCAGAAGTTACTGGCTTTGATTTGAGATCAAGAAGCGTTAAAGAATCATTTGTATTAAGGAAGTTTTTGATAGAACCAGGCGGTAGCCGTGGGCAATGTTCTTATTCTAACGGGGGGTATTCGCAAACACAAGCATTTCCTATAGTTACTGGAGCTTCAAATGCTACAAGTCTTGGGATGGAGTTAAATGAAGCCGAGTCAAATAAATTTAAAGGAACTATTCTTTATCCAGTTTATTTGGGAGAAAAAGCAATTCCTTTAACATCTAATGGAAGTATAAATACTGGAATAATATTTATTAACCCATCGGATTCAGCTACGATAAGTGGAAATAAAATTGCAAGTGGGGCATCTAACGATTATGATGTGTTTGCTTTAAAAAATGGAAATTTTGAATACGCGCACGTCGCTAACCCAAATGTTAAAGCCCCATCCGTAGAAACCTTAAACAAAAAAATAGGATTAAGGTTAGTAGAAAAAGATCCAGGTCTTTTTAATTTTAGTAATTTTAGAATGGATTTTAATTTGGGTGAAGAAAACCAGAAACCGCTAACTCAAGAAAATTTGACTTCGACAGAATTCAATAAATCAATATACGGCCCAAGTAATCCAAACGAAGAATTTGACCCCGAGATAAATATGGACGAATCCATTACCAATGCCAATAATGCTGGAATGAGGCGTTATTCCGCACTCGAGGGCACATCTAGCGCTGATGTTGAATCGAATCTCGAGTTTCAATCCGACTGGATGGCGAATATACCTCTTGATGTTGATTATGTACCATTAACTTATATAGTTAGTAGAAAAGAGGTAGACTGCGTAAAAATCACATTTATTATTGAACAATTATACCAAGACCTTATTTCTCAACAAGACATTTATGAAGCTTCAGTAAAAACAGATGCATTGCAGATTAATTTTTCAATTTTTATTTCTTTTGAAGGGGTTCCAGAGAGTATATTCCCGACCGAAGAAACAAAAATTTCTTATTATGGACTCGTTCCAGGTTTTTATGCTGTGGATAGTGATCAAATTACATTACCTTCATATGATGATATTATTGATGATTATCCAAATGAAACTAAAGCTAGTTTAGCTCAAAAATTTCCAAGAAAAGTTGAAGTAAGAAAAAATGATTTCGAAACAAATTCGACAAGAATGGCGAGGGCGGCCAGAATATTCCAAGTCATAGAAGTGATAAAAGAAAAATTTTCTTACCCATTCTCTGCTGTGATGAAAACGTATCTTGATGCTAGATCTTTTAAAGACCCTCCGAATAAACAATGGAATCTAAGATTAAGAAAAATTAAAATACCTTCGAATTACTTTCCTTTGGATTTAGAGGGAAAAGATAAAAGATTTGTTGATAATGCAGAAAACCTAGGAACTAGAATAGTTTACGACGGCGACTGGGATGGAAGTTTTAAAATAGGTTGGACAGATAATCCTGCTTGGATTTTGTATGATTTATTAACTGATCAAAGATATGGAGTAGGAAATCGAATAGACAGTTTTGAAGATATAAATATTTTTAATTTATATAAAATTGGTAGATATTGTGATTCTGTAGACAATAACGGAATTTTTGTTGGTCTAGATAATGGAGTGGGTGGATTAGAGCCAAGATTCTCCTGCAACATTATGTTAGATATTTCAAATAACGGTTTTGAATCAATAAAAGATATAGCATCAGTATTTAATGGTATGGCGTTCTGGGCTAATGGCAGACTAGACTTTTTCGCTGATCAGCCTAAAGAAGTGATGATGTATTTTAACAATGGAAATGTTTTTGATGGAATATTTAATTATCAAACAACAAATAAATCTTCCTTGTTTAATACTGCAGATGTTGTCTATTTAGATAAGAGAGATAATTATACAGCGAAAAAAGAAACAATTGTTGATGAAGATGGGCTAAGAAAAAACGGACTTTTAAGAAGAAATGTTACAGCGAGAGGAGCGACAAGCAGATCACAAGCAAGTAGACTTGCAAGGTACATAATATACTCAAATAAACTAGAAAGAGAAGTCGTAAACTTTAAGACTTCTGCCCAAGGATTAATGCTTTCTATTGGAGATATTATTGAAGTCCAAGACGAGCTTAAAAACTTTGAAGCCAACTATGCAAAAATTTTAAATATACAATCAGTTGGCGATAAATTTATAGAAATAGAAAATAAAATAAACACAAATTCCGTAATTAACAATCATAGCGGGGCTTTTGTAATAGTATCTACAGGGCAGGATAAATTAGTTGACCTATACAATAATGTTGAAGCGGGAGGTACAATTGGAACTCAAGAATTGAATGATATGTATACTCCACAAGTTAGAAAATTAAAAATTACGGGAGCAAATGAATTAGCTACTAAAATTAGAATTGGTATCGAAGACCCAAGTGGATATTTGCCCGATGTTCAAACTGGCACTTTGATTAATTTAGATTTGACAAATAGGGTGCCGAAACAATATAGAGTGTTGTCAATCAATCCAGAAGAAACTAATTTGTATGGGATCAGCGCTACAGAGTATAGAAAAGAAAAGTTTGATATTATAGAATCTCCAATTAATTATTCTTTAGATGAGGCAGAGCCTTATAATATTGGAATACCACAAATCGTTAACAAGCCAATTACCGAGCCGTTAGGATTTGAAAGTCAAGTAGTGGCCACACAATACAATTCAGAGATAAACTTTCAAATTACTGGCGATATTACTGGCAATGAAACCGCTTATAAATTAAGTATTATTCATCCAAATGCGAAAGTAGATACAAAAAGAATATTAAAACAAGATACAGTGACAAATGGGAATTTTGTAACAACTGGGAAGTTTAATGATATAACTTCATTTGGAACATACACATTTGAAGTGAGCTCTATAAGTTCAGAAGAAATTTCTGACCAAACGAATTAAAATAGTACTATGATTATACATTCAGTAAAAGTTTTACCACCTCGAAGGGGAAATAACAAAATATCAATGATTTTGGTCAATGGGACCAATACGGCCTATAATTATGTTAAAAAATTTATTAAAGTAAATAAACAGGATGCATTGATATTTCAAATAATGATAATGGATATGGACACTATGCAAAATACACTTGTAGATTATCCTAATTTATATTTTGAAGCCCTTGTTTATGAAGAGTCTACTAAGGATTATACTAAAAAATTTTTAAAATTTAAAAGAAATGGAATTATTATAGAATCTAAGATGTTTAAGTCAGAAGAAATAAAAATTAAAGTTTTGTTAAGGGACAAAGAAGAAGTAATTGATTATTGTCTCATTGATATAGTGTAATATAATTAGGATGAAGGACTACAAGGAATATTTTAAGTCAAAAGCTAAGCTAATTAAAGGTTCTGCAACGCTAAAACCACCAGCAGGGGGTCAAGATGGCTTACAATCTGTGGCCTCCATGAATGTTTTGGATTTAATATCTGAAGGGCCTATTTACGGTTTAGTAGATGCTGAAGGTAGAAAGACTAATAATATGTCAATTTTAAATTCTCTTTATTTAGATAATACTCGTGTTTTAGATAAAGGTATACCCGAACCACAAATAAGGACAGTAGACTTTGATCAAATCCAAATGATGGGTCGGTTAACTAGCGCAAACATAGAAACGGCTTTCGATAATATATCTGGACAGTTAGTAGCTTATGAATCTGCTACTAATTTTAATGTTAATAATGCACCGATGTCTTCTATTAAAAAAAGAGACATGGCTGAAGACAAGCAAGCTTTAATTGAATTTGTAAACGAAAATAAGTCTTTAAGCAGATTTGGAATGATTCAATTTAAATCGTATGGAATTTTTCCAACAGGAGACACAATATATTCAAGGGTTAATAACACCACCAACCGATTTGAAAACACCGCCCCTGTTGATCCAAGTACCGTAACTAATTTCACAATTGAATGGAGCGATGGAACTAATACCTACACTGGAACCGCAACAATAGCGATACAAGCGGGTACGACGGCTACAGCGCTTAGGTCACTTGGATCATTAAAATGGAACGTACTTGGTTCAGACGGTCAGACCTATGTGATGTTCAAACAAGAAGCTAGTGATGGACGGTTTTTTTGGCACTTTGGCGGCCTTTACTCGTATGGTAATAACAGCACTAATGGAAACGACACAAGCCTCGCTATTAATGGAGCGACATCAACGAGTGAAGATTTTCCGTGGGTTGACAGAACGGCCTCTACTTGGTATCAGTATCAAGCAACTGCTAGTCCGACTCAATGGAACCAGTGGACTTTAAGATTTACCAGCTTTAATAGTCAAGCTACTGAAATATATAATACAACAACTTTTAATTTAGATGTATATAATGGCACTAATCTAGCAAAAAGATTAATAAAAAATGAAGACGGAGAAGCTATAGAAATTCCTTCTCCAATTTTTTATGGTTATCAAGTTTTTAATAATAGCAAGTTTGGTACCTACACCGCTGCTCCAAATGCACTAGATGTAGGTGTATCTGGAAAAGTAGGAAAGAAATATTTGATAGATGGATTTGCTGGAGGAGGAATATACTTTTTTGAAATTGGGGATAACGACGAGCTAAAAGCGAATGGAGATTTTAATACTGGAAAGTTTTTTGTTGCAAAAGGCGGCAATGTCCCAAATACACTACAAAGTGGCCTAGACAACGGATATGATGTTTTTGTTTATGATGGCGCCACTGGGCCAATTTCACTAGAATCGCCAACTCCAAATCAATTGTCCCCTATTGTTGGAGAATTAGCTGGTCAAGAGATTGGTCTAGGCTATATCAGTGATTTAAATTTAACATATAATTATGGAAACATAGATTTTGATTTTAGAGAAGGATTCGAAAGACAACCCAAAATGCTAGGTCATTCTGAGGGAGATCAAGATTTTGATATAAGAAAAAAATTATACGGACCACTTCAGTATGGAGGATCAGCTCGTGATGGAGATGGAGAAGGATATTCTGATCCAAGACAGGGGGGAGACTTTTCTACCTGGATGTTGAACCCACCACTAGAATCAGATTCGTATCCATACACTCATACAATAAAAAGAATTGATGTAAAAAAAGCTACACCTACATTAGCTATAGAAGGTTTAAGTGACACTATAGCTAACGGTTCAAGCGCTGGCGTCCAACAAAGTGAAACCTTGTTGATGGGATTCACTTATGGTTTTGAAGGTGGAGTAACTGGAAATGTGGGGACTTTATTAGCTGCTGGAAATAATTTAAAAGATATAGCGCTTGGAACATTTGAAGTTGTTGAAACAAATAGATATGAGGGTATCGTTGTTTCTAATTACCTCGACACGTATGATGAGATAGGGGACTTGCCAAGGAATAAAGTTTTGAGGGGCGTCACGGTTGATGATACTAATATACCAGGTTTAACACAAGCTATGATAAATCAATATGGATATACATCTGGAGAACTTATATTTCCTGGAGAAGATTGGAAAGTGCCAAATAGGTTTATAAAAATAGAAAAATTAAGTTACGAAACAGACTCAACTCTTATTACAAGAGACTGTTCTTTAAGTTATGTATCTGAAAGAATTGGTGAGCCATTTAGTTATCCGCTTGTAGCAACTGCTGGAACTATTTTTGATGCTAGAAATTTTGCGGCGCAGCCAACTAGAGACTTTGAAGTTAGGGGGAAGCTTATTGCGATACCATCAAACTATGAACCATTGGATTCAGACGGGAGCGACAAAAGGTTTATATCGAGTTCAAAAGATTATGGGCTGAGAAGCATTCAAACTTATAACGGGTCATCTAATTATGCACAAGTTTATGATCATATTGATTTGGGGACTAGCAATTTTGAAATTGAAGCAAGAGTTGGATTTGGCTCTGTATTTACGACGACTGCCAACTATCAGTATATTGTAGACATGGAGGGAGGAACCTTGCAAGAAAATAGAATAGCTATATATCAAACCGATGATCAAATATTAGCAATTGTAAAAGAATCCACCTCAACAGATACCGATTTTATACTTGGTACAAGTATAGCTGGAAGAAATAGTAGTCATTTTTATAATGATTGGGAGTGGATAAATGATGCTCAAAATCTTACGTTTGATGCTAATGATGCTAATATTGATACTAGCACTAGTTTTAATATACAGTTTGATTTACTTCTAGGCAATGTTGGTAGTGCTAGTCCTGGAAATAGTATCTTATGGACAGCGGGAAGCCATCAAAGAGTTGAAATAAGGTTTACTAGTGGAAATAGAATACAACTAACTCTTGGTAGACTCCCAGTAGGCAGTACAGATGGAAATGGCGTAGAAAACACCACTACCGAAGTCCCAGCTAAAAGCGCAACTAGTACGAGGACTTTTTCCAAATTTGAATTTGTGCAATTTAAACTTGAGGGGAATTTATCCACTGGCATAAAGCTTAGAGATAGAAGTGACAATAGTATTATTGCAGAAATTACAACTGCGGATCTAGCTGATGTGAGAGCTCATCCTAATGGAATGGCGAGAATTACTGTTTTGTACATCTTGGGAGTTAATAGTCAGAACGCTACTATTGGGAGAGCAGGAGCTGGCGCTATGAGAAATTTATCCGTACAAGGAGTATCTATTTTTACTGACACATACAATACAGCTGGTGTATCTAAAAGATTTAATTCAGATCCGAATTTCTTAAAAGTCAGCGACGTTAATCTAGCAGATGTGTACGACATTAGTTTAAAGGCAGTCGGAAGAAAATACACACTGGAAGTAAAAGTCGGCGACGAATTGCTACCAACTAATTTTAGGTCAAACACAATGAGTACTCCAAGGGGAAATATAAATTTTGGCGGCCCAAACATAAATCAAGGCGCAGATTCAGCTCCTTTTTTATTAATGGGTATAAGTGCAATAGGGAACTCTAGACTAACAGCGGGAACGAAATTATCAGATGTTAGAATTAAAAAAAATAACCAACTAATACATCATTGGGACGGAACTGTCATAAATGTAGTGCGCCACGATAATTGTATGAAAGATAAGGTAGGAGGATTTCATGCAGACCTTACGGGCCCAGTAAATACAGTTTTAGATTCAAATTTTACTTTTGGCAAGAATAAGAAAAGAATTTACAATGGGCCTTGGGACGGAACATTTAGATTAGGTTGGACAGATAACCCCGCTTGGATTCTATATGACCTAATGATAAACCCTATTTACGGAGTAGGGAATTCCATAGATGATAGAGAGGATATAAACATCTTTAATCTTTATAAAATAGCACAATATTGTGACGCTGTGGATAGTGATGGGTATTTTGATGGATTGCCAGATGCAACTAGAGGTTTAGAGCCTAGATTTAGTTGTAATATTAGAATTTACGACCCTAAAAATGCATTTGAAGTTGTAGGAAACATCGCTTCTATATTTAGAGGATTTACTTATTGGGACGGTGTTGGATTAAACTTCGCTATAGATAACGAAAAACAAATAAGCGCTATATTTAATAACGGAAATGTTTTTGATGGAATTTTTAATTATGGGGATATAACAAGCTCTGCTAGATTCTCAAAAGTTGAAGTTATGTATTCTGATTCAAATGACTTATATTCCACTAAATCAGAATATATAGAAGACGAAGACGCAATAAGAAAATACGGGATAGTCTCTAAAATTCTTAATGGTATTGGTTGTACATCTAAATCCCAAGCAAAGAGAATGGGTAAATATGTTTTATTAAGTAATAAGATGGAAACGGAAATCGTTTCATTTAAAGCCTCTTCTGAATGTTTCTTTTTAGAGCCAGGAGATATAATTAGAATCGATGATGAGGTAAAAAACTTTGAAATTAATTATGGAAAAGTTTTAGAAGTTAATTCTTTAACGCCAGATCCATATATTAGAGTTGAAAGCCATGTAAATCCAAGCAAAATTCGACTTGGATCAGCTGGAGGGGTTTACTTGTATACAAATAGAAAACAAAATGAATTGGAAAATATTTACGATATTGTAAAATATCGAACATTGTATCAATTCGGAGAAGATTCTCATACTTATAGTGGGGTCGTTAACACTGATTTTATAAATCAGCAAAGCTTAACTGAAATACAAAAAATACAAGTCACAGGAGCTGTTAAGGAAGATAATAATGTTAAATTATATCTAGATACTGGAGATGCTAATTTTCAACACTTAAGCGGGGCTCAAGTTGGGTCTTTCTTTAACGTTGAGTTAACAAATGATGTAGACAAAACTTACAAGGTCATAAGAAAGAGGCAACAAGAAAATAATATCTTCAATATTGAAGCCATCCAATATGATATAGAAAAATTCAAAAAAATAGAAGAAGAAGATTTTGACGTAGAAGAAGTAACATACAATATAGGTATACCAGCGCATACAATAAATAGACCGCTTACCCCAACCTTCGACGAGACCGTCATTCTAAATAATGATTTAAGTTACTCTGTAACGGGAACGATTGACGCTCAACCCAACAGCAATGAAACATCTTACAGGGTTGTAGCTTACAGATCAAATCAAGCTGGGCCATATGTACAAAAAGAATTTTTAAGAGAGTCTGACGACACTACGGAATATAGACTAAATGGGCTGATAGATGGGAACTATACTATATCTGTAGCTGCTTTAAGGAATCCAGAGTCGAGCAACAACTTTACCAAAAACTTTTCCATAGAATCTAGAAGAGACATTTACATGAACCCAATCATTAAGGAAATAGAAATTGGAAATTCAAATATTAGTAATTATGAAAGAATTAGTGGTAGCGGTTTTGGCTCTGGCTCTTCTAATTATAAAGATGTTGAATATAGATTTGTAACAGTGGATAAAAAAGATAGAACCTTTAGTTTAACCCAACTTGATTACACTCTTGATGTTTTTATAGAAAAAAGTGGTGAATATGCTGTTATAGCACAAGATCATGAAGCGGATACTTTTACATTTACTGATGTAGACAATATGATATTTTTTGGGGATTACAATTATGATTTCAACGCCAAATTTGACCTAAAAAAAGACGGAACCGTTGTAGATTCCGCCTTCTTTGAAACTAATGTAATTAATTTAAATTAATTTTAATAATTTTCGACACTCTTTTGCGGGAATATCTTTATAATCTGACCACTCTTTGATGACCTCTGGGTCATTAGTGTAAGCGCCAGTCTTATACCACGCTCTAAGGCACCCTTTGAAAGAATTGAAGTCTGTACCCGCTTTTTCTTTTAAAATGCCCTGTGGGCTAATATCTTTCGCTCCAGAGGATGATGGAGGAGCTACAATAGGAGACTTGTTTTTAGATGAGTCAATTTCGTCAGCTCCAACGATATGAATACCGAGAAAATTACGGACAGCACGAACAAACGCACGATTTTCTGCAATACATTCTAAAAACTTAGCAGCGAATCCATTTGTATTATGAACAGTAGCGTTAGCTATTGAACTAAATGTTTGTGAACCGTTGCTTTCATAGTTATCGATCCAATTAATCATGCACTGGGTAACGACGCGATTGTCTGAAGACTCATAAATGTCGTATGTTAAATTATGAAAACCCCGCAGCTTTGCAAGCTCTTTGATTCCACCAAGCTTAATTAAAAGCTGATTGTCTTCAAGGCCTTCAATAGAATCTGGAACTGGCATCTTACGCATTTCGAAGTGATCCTTGTTTGGATATAGATGCTCTGGGCTGATCATGGCTCGCCAGTTGACTGAGCCATCTTGATTAAATTCGTATTCAACAGACTCTAGGAGTCCGTGTTCGTTGCGTTTCCACAAGTCTGGGCCGTATAATTTATTTTTTGACATATAAGTATAAACTTTCTATTTCTGATTTTGAGATTCCATCATATACGAAGTTATTTGTTTTGTCAAGTCTTTTAGCGGAAGATTCTGATAAATAGAACTCCCCGTCTAGAACAAATTGCTTATTTGATATATACTTGCAGTCTTCGGGTAGATTAGGCACCTCGGGAGCTTCTTCTTTTAAAATCACACTATAATCAAAATACTTTAATCTTACTTGGGAAACTATTTCCTCGTTGGAGACTTCTATAATAATCCTCTTATTGTATCTTTTTAATATTTTAAAAAATTTTGCTAAGTCTTCTTTTTCATGTTCTTCAGAGTATTTAAAAACAATTTGTTTAAGGTTTGGTAAATTAGCTACGATATGCTCTTCTAACTCATTGTCTAAATAAAGATTTACAATGCAATATCGGCACCAACGAGTTATCATTTCCAAATCAAAGTGAAGGTCTGATCTTAGATTTACTGGTTTACCTTTAACTTCTTCGTAGGGCTTAAAAAAGTTAGGGACAATTTCCATTGTGGGATTATGAAAATTTTCGCCAATTCTAATTGTTTTAAAATTAACATCGAATTCAATCTCAAGTTGAGCTAATATAATTTGTGCTATAGTCTCTGGTTTGATTTCATTAACTCTATTCTTTCCTTCTTCCATTTGAAAAGAAGGTTTTTGTTTTGAAAAATCTGGAGTTACAACTTCCGCATATTTAAACAAATTAAAATTTTCTTCATACATATTACCTAATACGCAAACAGAAGGAATGGAAAAAATGTCACTAAGGTGGACTCGATGACTGGCCGTCCCCACATATAACAATGATTTTTTAATTAAATGATTATTTTGCTTAACTGTTATTTTATCTTGTTCTGGGGCTGTTAATATACCTATCTCTTTTTCTTCTAAAGCTTCTTCTATCATAGAAAAAACAACGTCCCAATGTTTATATTCTTGTGATGGATAATCTCCATGTGGATTAAAATAAATATATTTATCCATAACATTAGGATAAAAATGATCTGTTATTTTAGGTTGCCCAATTCTGACCCCCAAATCTTTTGCGTAAACTTCTGCTATGTGCGACATAATTTAAATGTATTTTTATCTTTACCGTTATGAAAAAATGAAGCTGATCTTTGACTGCTATAATGCGGGAAAAAGGCCAGCTCAAAATAACCTTCATGATCTAATTTACCTTCAAGTAGAAATGGACTATCTATTTCCTTAGAATACGGAAGTACTTTATGAACGTCGGGATGATCTTCTATGTAAGAATATAAATCTGGTTGAGTAAATATATATATATTGTGGGACGGATATAATTCTTTAACGTCTCCAATCATAGCATTTAACCATAGAATATCTGAGGCTGACTGGGGCAATACAATAGCTAAAGATTCGCCTTCATCTATTAAATCAGATAAATCTAAGGTTTTTTCTTTTGCCTCTTTATCCCAATCAAAATCATAGTCTACATCTGGCATTTCATCTAAGATTTTTTCTAACTTCTTGCCAACGACATCTGTAGAATAATTATCTTCTACCCATTTTCTAGCTTTCCAACCAATTTGCAATCTTTTGTTTAAATCCATGCTCCAAACTTTTTTAAGTTGTTTGGCTATGCTAGATGGATATGTTGAAGCTTTAATAAATTGAGTTCCTGGTTCTCGATACTCAGACCAGTCAAGTGGGAAACTACCACTTTCACTAGTAGAAGAATCTTCTCCGCAGGAATAATTTGTAACTAGGGTAATTAGTCCAGTAAGTTTCGCCTCAAAGATAGGTATTTCCATACCTCCGCTAGTAAACGGATGACAATAGACATCCATTAAATTATATATTTGATTTAGTTGTTCTTCATCAACGCCGTGTTTGATATTTGTTGTATTAACTGTTTTTTTAGCTCCACAAAATCTACAGTCCTGCTCTTGACCGATGAAGGGGCGTATATCATATTGGCCACAAGATGAGCAATGATAAGTTGTGAGAATATCATTATTGTCGAGGCCTTTTTCTTCTATAAGTCTTGGTATATCCCAACCTTCCGTCCAATGAGTATGTAAAAGTAATTTAGCTTTTGGACAATCTTTTTTAAATATTTTAAAACCTTCCAGTAAGTTTGGTACACTTTTTCTTAATTGATTTCTGAAAACAAATCCAATAATAAATTCATCCGAAAGACCGAATTGTTTCCTTAATTTTTTTCTGTCTTCATCAATAAATCTATGGAAGTCTTCTGTATCGACGGTTCCGTGCAAAGTTTTTACATGACCTTGACCAGCTTTAACCATATCTTTTTCCGCAAAAGAAGCCCAAGTATAAAAATTTTTTGTTTCGGGGGCAGCCTCCATCGCTTGTGGTAAAATTGGCTGGCTATCGAGCGTAGTCCAAATCATATTATTAATTTTATTCCACCAAGGTTTTTTCCAGTAATTAGAAAAAGCCCAAATATCTTCAATTCCTATATAAATATCTGGCTTATATTCTTTGATTGCTTGATCAATCATTTCAGCTCCATAGCTAGCCGTTCTAGCCCTATTTGGATCAGCATTAATTTGCTGTATAGCAACAGGGTTATTGGGTAGAGAGCCTTGAGCTTTCCAAGGTCTCGTTTTCAAGTAATGGTCGCCCCAGGGAGTCCCATTAGCAAATTCAATAATCTCATACTTGTTTGTGGCTTGTAAATAGCGGAGAATGTTTTTGGTGTGTTTGCCAAAACCAGTAAACGCTTTTGCGTTATTTGAATGAATTAGGACTTTCTTTTTCATTAACCCTCGTAAGAAAAAAGTCTTGTAAGATACAGCTCTAGCAAAGTTTTTAAGGTTCTTGCTTCTCCTAGTTCGATGCCAATTCCAAACTTAAGAGTAGAGTTTTTGATAACGCCAAAAGACCAAGCATCGACACCGTTATGTTTTTGATATGGCTTTAATGAAAGACTTGTTTTATCGTCGTTATACGTATGAAACGCTGACCATTCTGAATACTTTTCAATAGTATCTATTATAGCGCCAGCTTCATTCTCATTTATCTTGCAATAGATATTTTTCTCTGGGTCTTTAGCGTTCGCACTGAAAGATCCAGATCTCTTGTTTTGATCCCAACTAGCTTGTTTAATCGCTTGAATTAAAAATGTTGGTTTTGTTGGATTCCCTTCTTTATCTTTTTCGATAACTTTAAAAGAAAAAGCGCACCCAGTACTTTTAGCGTTTGGTTTATATAGATTATATTGCATATGCGATATTATATACAATATGCAGCATAATTCTACAAGAATTATTTAAATATTTTTAATAAAGGGCGCAAACATTTCGTCCAACATGTCCATATAGTCTGCAAACTCGTCCTGTATGCTTTCTCTAATAAAAGCATAATTTTTAAAGAGATTTAAAACACTACCTACTTCTTCGTTATCCACTAATGATTTATAAAAATAACCAGAAATTATTTTGTACAGCAATATTTTATAAGCTAATTGTTTGAAGTAAACATAGTTATAATCTTCTTCTTTTAGAAAAGATTCTGCGTGATAAGCCTCTAAGAATTTTTTTTCATAAATAGGATGATCATTTAACTGTAACTTGTAAGATGCAAATGCAAGATCCCAAGCTGGGTGAATATGAAATGACTCAAAAAAGTTACAAATTTTTAATTGATTAGGCCTATTTAAAATACACGAAAGATTTAAATTAGTATGACATAAGCAAGAAAACCCCTCTCCAGGTTCGAAAAGTTGATCCTCAACTGTCTGTTTAATATCTTTAAGTAAAGCTAAGCTTTGTTTAAAATTTGGTCTTTCCAACAATGCATTATAAAGTTCTTGATCCATAAAATCTTCAAATGAACCTAAAGAATACATAGAGTCTAAAAAATATTCTCTTTGATTTTCTTCTGTTTTTGTGGCGTTGTGTATTTTTGCCAAAGAAGAGCCTAATAATTCTATATTTTCATAGGTATAAGAAAGACCTAATTCTTTTGATGATTGGGAGTTTTCGAAAGATGTTAAAAGATAGGCATAGTCGTCTGAAAAGGCATTATTAAAATATATTGGAGAAAGATTTAAATCTTTTATAGACTCTAACGCTTTTTTTTCTCTTTCAAATATAAATGAATCATTATTCTCTCCAACTTTTATTGCATAACTTAAATTATCATAAGAGAATCTATAAATATCATAAAAAATGTTTCTGTCTATAATTTTAATAGATTGTTCAATTTGATCAATTTCTGGAAATTTCTCGTTAAGATAAAAATCTTCAGTAAAAATTTCAAGTAAGTAATTCTTTTCAACCAAAGATATTTTTAAGGTTTTTCTTTCTGTCAAAACCCTATTTGTTAAAAAATCTGAAATACTAATTTTTTGGCCTTCTTCCATTTACTATATTACACAAAAAAGGCGGTATTTCTACCGCCTTGAAAATTAGATACTTACTGTACCCATTTTTAGACCAGTTAAACTGGTTTTAGCGAACTTTCGCCTAACGCCAGCATTTCTATCGTGGATAACGACATAGCTAGGTGTTTCATTTACAAACTGAGCATTATAACTAGCTCCGTCCTTTGTCCGAAGGCCGAAAAAACGACCTCCGCTTTGTTTCATTGTTTTTACGATACGATTTGTTTTTCTCATAATTAAAATCCTATAACTCCTTTGGGTTTGATTGTAGATTTATTTTCTATAGTTTTTGCATCTACGTTTAATTTATTGGCAAATATATCATATATAGTTTGCTTGTCAACACTAAAAGAGGTTTTCTCCAACTTTTCTCCCCATTTTTTTAAAATAGCTTCATATTTTTTGTGCAATTTATCAAAAACTTTAGTATCTGTATCGGATTGAGCTTTAATCATATCTTTCTCTAGGTCTTTGGCTTCTTTTGGTCTGATTATGTGTGTTTTTTTTGTTTTGGCTCCAGATTCATCTAGAATATCAAAAGCCTTATCTGGAAATTTTTTAAGTGGAAGGTAATAATCGCACAGATCAATGATTAATTTAATAATTTCTTCTGAATACTCTACCGTATGAAATTCTTCATAAGAAGTTTTTGCTTTAAGTAGTAGTTCTTCGACCTCTTCTTTAGAGGGCTCTTTTACTTCAATATTTTCAAACCTTCTATCAAGGGCTGAATCTTTTTTAAAAAAACTTTTATATTCTTCTGAAGTAGTTGCTCCTATGCAGGAAATTTCTCCTCTAGATAAGGCTGGCTTTAATATATTTGCCATGTCTAAACCGCCTTCTGAGCTTGTTCCCGAACCAATAATTGTATGAATTTCATCAATAAATAAAACGTATTGTTTATTTGTTTTTAAAGAATCGATTATATTTTTAATTTTTTCTTCCATTTGACCTCTGTATATAGTTCCAGATACAACAGAGGCTATATCTAAAGATATAATTTCTTTATGAAGTAAAAGATCTGGGCATTTTCTTTCAACAATTTTTTCAGCCATGCCTTCTACAATAGCTGTTTTACCAACGCCAGCATCTCCAACAAAAATAACATTGCTTTTATTTTTTCTAAGCAAGACTTCAAAAGCTCGATCTATTTCTTTATCTCTACCAAATATTTCAAAAGTTCCTCTTTTCCTAATCTTTTCGTTTATATTTTCACAGCAAGACCATATTGTGTCTTTGTCTTGAGGTTGGGCTTTAGGAGGTGCCCCAGTTTGTGCGGGAATTCTTTCTACACCATTTTTTATAAAATTAGATAAAACATTAGATACTTTTTCTACGTCAATTTCCAAACTTTCCAAGAATTCTGAAATTTCTTTTCTAGTGTTTATTATTGTTAAAAATATGTGATCTACCCCAATGTATTCGTGTTTGAGGGATCTGGAAATTACAAAAGAAGACTCTAAAATTTCTAATACTTCTTCTGCATAAATTTTCTTTTTGCGCTTGGGTTCTTTGTAAGAACATAAAGCAGAAAAAATAGCTTGGTTGAGACCGTCTTTACTTATTTCGCAAAAAGATAGAGCGTTATCTATATTTATATTTTCATTGTCCATGATTGACGAAAATAAATGCAAGTCAATCACTTTCAAATGACCTAGTTCTTCAGCTATGCTTTGACTTTTTATTAGGCAAGCTTTGGCGCTTGGTGTTAAGTTAAATTCAGAAAAGTCCATTATTTAATTTCAGATAGTCTGGTGTATATTTTTTCATCAAGAATATTTATTTTTTCTCCAAAGATTATATCTTCGCCTTTGCTTCCATAAACAAAAACGATTTGGTCTTCTTTAGGTTTTTTGCCCCCTTCATCAAGATATTTATCTAATGTAGCTGATCTCCTATTATTGGCAAGCATGAAGTTGACTTTACCAAAATCGTCTTGAATCTCTACTCTCATATATTTATTTCCAGCTCGACTGGTTCTCGCTATGCAGTCTGTTACAACCCCAACGAATTTAACTCTTCCATTGTCTGGAATTGATTTTAACTCTAAACTATCAACTAGATCAGAAGAATTGCCAAATACATTTTTAATTTGAGTGGAGTGACTATAGCCCAAATACTTACGCTCAAAGAACCAGTTAGCGAACTTTAAGTGATCTTTGTTTTTATCATAAATTTTTCTGTAAGAAGAATACTTCTTTTTAAAAGTTTCAAAACGAGAAGGCTTCATAATGGGTCTCCCGTCATCTGCTATTAAAGAGTCTTTTATTATTGAGTGCACTGTTTCTAGGGCATCGTAATTAAACCTTTCTCCAAGTTGTATTATGTTTCGCTTTTCTCTATCGGTTAAAATATTAAAGGCTTGAGCTTCTAAGACTAAGCGACAACGATTTGGCATCTCCGCTTGTGAGGTACAGAAAGAGTCCATCATCCCGCCTTGTATGAGGCCAGACAAAACGCCTATATTAAGGCCACATTGCTTGGCAGTTACAAATATATCATATTTGTTTTGACTGCTTTCTTGGGCTTTTCTAAAATCAACTAAGCTCTCTAAGGTTTTTTCTGAAACCCCTTTAATGCTATTAACACCAAATCTTATGTCACGGCCCTCTATATTAAAATTAATATCAGACTTAGATAAATCTGGTGGAAGAAGTTTCATATTAAACAAACAAAGCTCTTGGTTAATTAAGGCTATCTCCGCATGAGAATCTGGCTCATGCTTTGTCATTTTAAGCAAGGATAAAAAGAATTCCTTTGGATGCTTAAATTTTAAGTAAGTCGTAATTGCTGCCAAAATAGCATAACTAATTGAGTGCGATTTATTAAAAGAGTAGTTGGCTGAATCTTCTGCAACCTTCCATAAAACTTCGCCGACTTCTTTATCTAAATTTTTCTCTTCGACTTTTTGCTCAATCTTGGCTTTCCAAGCTGGCATTTGATCTACCTTCTTTTTACCCACAATTCTGCGGAGCTGTTCTGACTCATCAAGAGTAAATCCGACCTTAACGGCCATCTTCATTAACTGCTCTTGATATAGGGGAATACCGCCAGTATAAGAGAGAATATCGTCAAAGAATTCATTAACTGACTGAAATCTTGAGGTGCTTGCATAGTCAGCATAAACATCCAAATAGTCAAGTGCACCAGGGCGAGCAATTGCAACAACAGCAGACAGCTCCTCCAGATTTTTAGGAGCAATTTTTTTACAGACTTTAAAATTTGTATCCGCTTCAATCTGGAACAAACCCTTTGGTGCCTCAATGAATTTGAAGTTTTCATATATTTCTGGGAGTCCGACATCTATATCTTCGATATTTATACCCAACTGCTTGCAAGTATCACTTACTACAGAAAGGGTTCTAAGTCCAAGA
>Ga0181410_1000153_pt1 | contig 29218 bp, 40 predicted proteins | sample 33SPOviralmetaG_FD_130112 | JGI IMG/M metagenome (GOLD analysis project Ga0181410, IMG submission 130112) | Marine viral communities from the oligotrophic San Pedro Time Series (SPOT) site, San Pedro Channel, CA, USA - 33 SPOT_SRF_2012-06-20 | ecosystem: Environmental > Aquatic > Marine > Strait...
TTCTTGTTTTGAGTTCATAGTTCAGAGGGTTGTGCGGTTTCTGACAAAGTAGTAAAGGCCAACGATGCCGTCGGGAGTCAAAGATTCCTCCAGACGTTCGCAGTGTGGTTCATCAGCAGTCCATCCCGTAGGATAGTACTGGATTGAGATTGTGTTGACGTGCCCAGAGAGGTTGACAAACCAGCATCCAGGTTTTTGTTCGTGCGCGATGGCGCACAGGCTCATGAGGTTTTCGAGAGTCATTATTTTGAGAGTTTGAGTTTTAGATAAAATCCGAGGAACAACGAGAGTTCCACGACAAGGAAAAGGACCAACGTGGGGTCCGACATTTGAGCGGTTATGGGTTCCATAGCTCGAGAGTTTTGTGTTAGTACATATGCCCCACACGGGGGCATTTCGTCCATTCAGGACTCATCAGTGCACTTTGTCGCGTTGGCTTATTCGATACCCATCGTCGTGAGTACCCAATCAATGGCCTGGTCAAATTCGTTCATCCTCCACGTCCCGTTGGACTTTGAGAATAGGCGCATATTCCCAAGCTGAGACATTTGCTCCATGACTTCGATGTCATGCCACGTGCCGTCGTACTCTTTGACGTCGAACGTCAGGAGGTTTGTTGGTCGGATGCGTCCGATTCGGGCCCCGTCGATGACGCGTTGCGCCCCGTCCTGAGCCTTTTGAATTTGGACTGAGAGAGCTCGAGAGAGAGCCGCGCGAGTTGGCACGTCCTCAGTGGTTGCACTCCATGCGAAGTTGGTCGCGCCTTTGTTGTCGCGGATGTTGATAGAAACTTTAAACATAACTAAAAATTATATGGGTTGAAAATATTTCGTTTGAGTATGGACGCGCGTACACGTTGCGGCTATGCGTTGCAATGCGTGCGCGTCCGTTGTTGTTTTGGGTGTGGTCTCCACCCGTTGCCTTGTGGCCTGTATTTGGACTGGTTGTTATCTCTTCGCTTTGCGGGCGTTGCGTTGGTTGGTGCTACGTTCCATGCGGGCCCCGTACCTATCATGTAATGCGTCGGCCTTCACCTTGCATTCACTGCGGCGGTTGTTGCTGTTCTTCGTGCGGCACTTGTGCACCAACTGCGAAGGCATGCGCCCGCCCGCCACCATGACTGGTCGCGACTTTTGGATTGGACATAATTCACCTGTTAACATAACTGCTTCATTTTTCGTTTCTGGGGATTTCCTCCCCCTTTGATATCTCAAAGATAGGTAAAGTATATCCCCCCCACAAGTTCACAGTGAAAATACTTTGTAACTCATTGAGAATCAACCAGTTACAAACCTAATTTAGAACCATTCTAAATAAGAAAAACGCTAACTAGCTGAGGCTCAGACACTTACGCCATAACCAGTCCAAATGCCTTCATCTATGGGGCGCGTATACAAAAACGGGATGACATACGCAAGGCCTGAGGCTAATTTAGAATCATTCTAAGTAGCCCGCTCAGCTCTGTAGATACTATGCACGCACAGCAAACAGGATTGGAAATACTATGCACGCACAGCAAATGCGCTACGCTCAAACCCCTAGCATTGCTCAAAATATGAGCACACACGTAAGGGGACCGGCGCCGGGGGGTCACACGCATACTTTATGGAGATTTTGGCAGGGGGGGTTATCTCACACGATTTCACCCTCTCATGCAGCTATGTCACATCTATGTCACATGCCTAACTCTTTGATTTGCAATGTATAGGGGGGTACAATGTGAGAAAGTGAGCAAGGAAGACAACAAAAAAATCTCAGAGACCAAAACAAAAAACTTTTAGCCATGTCACATGCTCTATGTCACATTGCTCGTACATAATCATCATTATACTCCTTACGCTTGGACCACTGATAATCAAGGCACTAACTTCATCGCATGAGATTTATCTACCTACTCCCTGCGGTCTTGCTTGCCGGCTGTATGACTGTGCCCAAGAATGTTTACGTGCATCCAGAGAAGTACAACTGCGACCTAATTATCCCGACAATATGGGACGGCGAATACCCTGTCGACTACTTTGAGCACGAGATTGTGGTCGGGGCCACCTACTATGACTATCTGGGAATGAAGTATGAGCTGGTGAAGTCTGACCTTGAGAACGTATTTGTCTTACGGGTTCGAGTGGTGAAGCCGTAACCTTATTATGTAGCATATCGTATCATAGTCATGTGGTCAACTTACATCATGGACTTCCTGTTGCTTTTGGTGAACTATGGCAATGAGGTATCAAAAGGCAGCCCCGCTTCGGCCTTTGACTTCAACCTTAACGGGAGCATTGATATGTATGACTTTTTGGAGTTCTTGTATCAGCAACCCCCCTTGTAATCATGGCATTCACACCCAACAACGAGTACCATCAGATTGTCAAGGCAGTGGTGTCTAGGGACTTCAAGTTCATCCACATAGACGCGGGCATAGGTGATAACGGTCTGCAACGCATTACCACCGAAACAAGTGAGGAGGACATCGCTCATGTATTCCTGTATCCCATCATTGACAAGATGGTTCGCGCAGAGTTTCGCGACCTGAGTGACACTGCTCTGACAATTAAGATTACCTGGGTGTAGTCGCTCACTTAATTACTGGTAACTTGTCCGCATGAACCTGAAGAGGAAGGCAAGACAGAAACCGTGGATGGCAAAGCGCAAGGGTCGCAATGTCAGGAGTCTGGACGATGGCACTTTGCAAACCGCCTACAAGGGCAGTGAGGCCAGCGTGGGCAATAAGCTGTACAAGACTGCGGAGTGGGAGGCTACTCGCCGCGCCGTCCTTGAGCGCGACCCGATATGTCAGTGGTGACTTTACTGCGGAATGGTTACAGAAGCTACCGACGCCGACCACATAATCCCATCCCGATACCTTCACACTCACGCTGAGTTCTTTGACCAAGAGAACATTGTCGGTAGTTGTCGTTCGTGCAACAGCCGGAGAGCGAGCTATGAGGCCAAGGGTGTTTACTATGAAACAAAACAGGAGTGGCAGGATTTTCTCCGCCGCAAGTTTATCTCTAAACACAGCAGAGAATGAGCCTTTTACAAATTGTACCAGTGGCCTTACGTCTGGCTGACGAACAAACCTCAATCACCGATGAGCTTGGTTCTAACCCCGGACAACGAATATCATTTGCTCGCGCACCACAGGGACTTGCTAAACCTTACATTACCCTTAATATACAAGGCGCTGATTATGAGGCAACTACAACAAGTTCTGAGGCGAGTGGCGTCTACAGAATTGATTACATCATTTACGCGGACACGGCACAGAAGGCCTTGACGATTCTTGATGCGTTGAAAACTGTTGCTGCCGCGTACACTAATGTTAACTACGATGTCCGTTTGCTTGATGAAGACTACTTCGTTGATGTCGATGGTGTGCACCGAGCTACACTCGCAACTACCTGGAGGACAGGAGTTTAATGGATAAGACGTCCGCCCTTGATAAGATGAAGCTGGCGGTTCAGGAGATGAACTCTGACCCATCTCTTGACGGCATCAAAGGCCAACTTCAAGGCTCTAGCGAATTGGTTCCCATCTTCAAGCTTGATGGTGACGGAGAGCGGATGTTCACTATTGTGGTGGACTACCTCACCGACCGTGGCCTCATAGAGTCGGTGGACGTCATAACCATCACCATGCTTGCCAAGAGCCTCGCTCTTTACATCGCAGTGGCCCGCCAAGTGCATGGGCACGAGGACGTTATACAAATCTACCCTAACGGAACAAGCAACGTGAGCGGAATCTTTACGGCTCTAAGTAAGACGCAGGACCAAGTTCTGAAGCTAAGCGCGAAGCTGGGTCTAAGCCCTATGGACCGTTCTCGAATACTGGGGGCGGCAGCAAATGCTGATAGCGCCAAGGGCAAGAGCGCGGAGGGGGATGAAATTGACGAACTTACTTAATGAGTGTTGATGTCAGTTGCTTAAATAGAATGTTCTCCTACGTCGAAGGCGTGGGTGACAACTCTATTGTGGCTGGCAGATACATACAGCTTGCGTGCGAGAGGTTTGTCGCCGACTTAGAGCGCGAGGACTGGGGGTGGGAGTTTAGTCCAGTAGAGGGCGCTAGGTATGTGAACTTCATAGAGAGGGTATGCCGTCACACCCGTGGTGAGCTGGCTGGTCAGCTTATGGTTCTAGAGCCTTGGCAGGTGTTTTTCATAGGCCAAGTGTTTGGATGGGTATCAAAGGAAGACCACAAGACTCGTCGATTCAATACCGCACATCTCTTCGTAGCTAGGAAGAACGGGAAGTCTCAGCTTGCTGCGGCAATCGCTATTGCTATGGCAACCCTGGATGGTGACGGTGCTCCTCAGTTAGTCACCGCAGCCACTAAGCGCGACCAAGCTCGCGAGGTTTTTGACGAGATACAGCGCTGCGTAAAAGGCAGTCCTTCATTAAGCAAGAGATTCCAAGTCCATAGGACTGAAATCAAATGCCCCAGAAACGGTGTCATCAAGCCGCTGTCCTCGGACGCTAACACCCTTGACGGTCTCAACTTGAATTTAGCCTGTGTGGATGAATTTCACGCTATGAAGAATGCAGACCTGTACAGGGTGCTTGCCTCTTCTATGGGTAGCAGGAAATCTCCTCTAATGTTAGCGATTACCACTGCGGGCTTTGTTCCTGATGGGCCGTGCGCACACTTCATGTCTGCTGGGAAGAGCATCCTGGACGGCATAAAAGATAACGACAGGTTGCTAATCCTTCCTTACGAGATAGACGAGGGTGATTCTTGGGATGACCGCGATATTTGGTTGAAGGCCAACCCCAACCTTGATGTGAGCGTGAGCTCTCAACATCTTGAGTCACAGTACAAGAATGCCAAGCTTTACGGTAGTCGAAGCGTGACCGAGTTCATGGTTAAGCACCTTAACATATTTGTTGGTAGTGACAGCGTGTGGGTGCCTGATGATGACTGGATGAGTGAGGGAAATATGAGGTTGCCTTCAGATTTCAAAATAATTGATAACAAGACTGAGAAACCCATAGCTTATCTGGGGCTGGACCTTGCAGCAACGGATGATATCACGGCTCTTGCTGTGTGTACAGGGGGCGTTGAGGGGTGGGGTATAGACGTGCACTACTTCCTTCCCGAAAGAGCCATAGACAAGAGGCTTGACCGTGACGAGAACAGTGTGTACCTAAAGTTCAAAGAGTATGATAACGTGCATGTTACGCCCGGCAACGTAACCGACTACGGAGTGATACGTCGATTGATTAGTGGCAACTACCTTGTTGATGGTAAGGTAGAGTATGACCCCGACAACTTGATGGAGAAGTATTGTATCAAGGGCGTGGCCTACGACCGATGGAACTCACTGAATCTTATCCGCGACCTAGAGGGTGATAGCGTTCCTTGCGACCCTTTCGGGCAGGGCTTTGCGTCCATGTCATTTCCGTCCAAGGAGTTTGAAAAAGCTGCTCTTGAGGGAACGCTTGCGCATGGTGGCGACGAGGTGCTGAGGTGGATGATGGGAAATGTAAGCTTGCGCTTTGATGCTAGTGGCAACATCAAGCCAGACAAGAGTAAAAGCGGTGACAAGATTGACGGTGTTGTAGCCGCTGTAATGGCAATCGGAGAGGCTCTGACCTTCGAGGAAGATAGCGACACGGATTTCGAGTTCTTTATGGCTGTCGTTGGAGGCGTGAAATAGTATTTATCTCACTGACTGAGTGATACGTTTGTGCAAACTTTCCCCGTGAAGTCAAAGCCAAGTATATTCAGACGTATCGCAGATTCTTTCCGTGGAGGAGAGGAGCGTTCAGTATTCGTCAGCAGCAATAGTTCATTGCGACAGAATTATGTGAGGATGTACGATGATGGATACGCTTATGGTTCTGATGCCCTTGAGGTTTCAGCAGTCTATGCGTGCGTGTCAAAAATCGCAGACACGATTGCTAGTTTGGAAGCTTCTGTCGTCCGGATTGGTAAGGATGGGTCTAGGGAAACCATTGACGCTCATCCAGTTCACAAGATAATCAGTCGCGAACCCAATGAGCATATCAATGCTTACGAGTTCTGGCAGATGATTGTATCCGATGCCTGCCTTCATGGTACCGGTTACGCTTTTATCGACCGCTCTAGCAATGAGATGTACTACATCCCATCTGTTCGTATGAGTCACACCATTGACTCAAACACTGGTGAAAAGTTTTATAGTTATGACGGGGCTCCTGGTCCGGTGCCTCAGAAGGACATACTTGAGATTAACGCATTCCGTGGTCTCAACCCGACCCATCAGCAGCTTCAGAACTTCCGCACTGCAAAGTCAGTGCAAGACTTCGGCGCCAGGTTCTTCGACAACGGCGGAATGATGGGTGGAATCCTCTCTACTAAGGAGCACATGAGCCCGGAGCAAATTCGTCAGGCGCAGGAGATGTGGGAACGTGAGTACATGGGAAAGCACAATGCGCACAAGATTGCTATCTTGGGAGGAGGATTCCAATATCAACCTCTGTCGGTCTCTCTTGACCAGCTTCAATTCCTTCAGGTTAAGAAGTACACGACAGAAGAGATTGCTCGTATCTACTCTGTTCCTCCGGCCATGATTGGCTTGGAAGGCAATACAGCATATAGCAACTATGAGCAGCAAGTACTTCAGTTTCAGCAGAGTACGATTCTGCCTTGGGTTCGTAGAATTGAGCAAGAAGTTGAAAGAAAACTTTTGCGTGACGACATGGAGCTTCATTGCTCATTTAACGTCGATACCTTGCTTAGAGCAGATAGCACTTCTCGTGCTCAGTTCTATCACAACATGATTCAGGATGGAGTTATGAATATCAATGAGGTCAGGGCCAAAGAAGGCCTTGGTCCTGTTGAAGGAGGTTCTTCTCACCATATCCAACTGAACACCATCCCCCTCGACCGAATGCAGGACTATGCAGATAAGGTGACAGGTAAAGCTCCATCTCAAGATGAGTAAGACTTATGGAGGCTACCCCGATAGCGCGAAGGCAGCAGCTCGACGCGCTCTAAAGCATAAAGAGAAGAACGGAAGCAAGTGCGGGACCCCTGTGGGTTGGGAGAGAGCTAATCAGATTTCTTCTGGCGAAAAGCTTAGCATGTCCACCATCAAGCGGACCTTCTCTTTCCTTTCTCGTGCAGAGACTTACAATCAAGGCAAGTTCTTTAACGATGACGGAAAGGAGATTTGCGGTAGCGTGATGTACGCTGCCTGGGGTGGCACCACTATGCGTAGCTGGTGCAGTGGAGTCATCAACAAGGAAGAGGGTCGTGCTGCAATTACAGGCGCAGTAAAGAAGGGCTTGGCGAAGAAGGTTGAAGACCATAACGAATCGGTTGAAGCCTCTACTAAGAAAACTAATTTACGCACCCTTTCCGCTGTATTCAAGCGAGGCATAGGGGCGTACAAGACCAACCCGGGCTCTGTCCGGCCTAACGTAAAGTCACCTGAGCAATGGGCGTATGCTAGGGTGAACTCGTTCCTTTACGCCCTCAAGAACGGACGCTTTCGGAGTGGCAAACACGATACAGACTTGTTTCCCAAAGGTCATCCCCTAAGCTCAAAATAAAATCAATGGCGAAAAACGTAGAAAAGCGATTTGTTGACGCTGGTTTCGAGGTTCGTTCCGAGGATGGTGAGCCAATTACCGTAAGCGGTTACGCGGCTGTCTTTGAGGACGAGACTGTTATCGGCGGAGCATTCGCAGAGCGCGTAGCTCGCGGAGCATTTGAGGATTCTAACATGAGCAACACTGTTGCCTTGTTCAATCACGACATGAACAAGCCTTTAGCCCGAGTGGGTTACGGCTTGGAACTGACTGTGGATGAGCGTGGCTTGCGGTACAGCTTTGAGTTAGGCAATCAGAGCTACGCAAAAGACCTCGCAGAAAATATCCGTATGGGCAATGTCAGTACCAGCAGCTTTGGCTTCACAGTCGAGGATGATGACTGGGAGCGCCGCGACGATGGTATGAACTTGCGAACTATCAATAAGGTCGGACTCTTGTTCGACGTGTCACCCACAACCCAGGGGGCCTATCCTACTACTGAAGTCGGCTTACGCTCGATGGAGATGGCTCTCAAAAACGAAGAAGTTTTGGAAATCGAAAATCAAGAAGTGCGAGTTGAACTCGACGAAGAAAATACCGTAGAGGAAGTTCGGGAGAAAATGACCGACGAGGAAGAGGAGGAAGAGACCGAAGAGGAGCGTGCTCCTGGAGTGGACTCTGACTACGACGGAGTTAAAGACGAGGACGAAGAGGAAGAGGAAGAGCGTGAGCATGAAGATGGCCACGAAGAGGAAGAGGAAGAGGAAGAGGAAGAGGAAGAGCGCTCTGAGTCACATTGCAGTGACTGCGGATGCGAAGATGGATGTGTCAAAGATGAAAACCCTGAGCCGGAGGCTCGTAATTCTAATATCTCAAATTCTAATAACATGAAAGAGAAAAATCCAGCCCCGGCCATCATTCAAGGCATGGGCGACACTGAGGGAAAGTTGCAAAAGCGCTATTCCTTCGGAAAGGCTATCCAGGAAGCTGCTCAAGGAAACTTGACAGGCTTGGAGGCCGAGATGAGCCAAGAGGCTCGCAATGAGTATTCTGAGGCGAAAGTAAACGTGAACGCGGGCGGTTTCTCCGTTCCTAGCATGATGCTTCGTGCTGACGAACCAATCGGTGTTGGCGCGACGTCAGATGGAGTCAATCACATTTTTGGTGGAACCATCGGTATTCAAGACAACGGTTTCGTTTCAGCTTTCCGCCCCAACGACATCGCTACTCAGATGGGTGCTCGTACCATTGCCGGTACATCTGGAGACATCGTATTCCAGGTTCAAAATGCTGAGGTAGACGCCTCCACGCCCGCAGAAGGTGCCGCAGCAACTCTCGACAACCCAACTTTCACAGCGGTTAAATTGCAGCCAAAGCGTTACGCTTGCTATACTGCTGTATCTGAGCAGTTGATGGCTCAGTCTGCTCAGGACATGGGAGCATTCATTGCTGCTGATATCCGTAAGGCTATCGACGAGAAGTTCAATGTTGACGTCTTGGCTGTCATCGACGCTGCTGCTGACGGTGGTGGAACTATCACTGCTGACGGTTCTACTACTAACGCGACTGCTTTGGACGCTCTCCTCGGCTTGGAAGCTGACTTGATTGCTGCTGATGTGCCTCTCGAAAACATCAAGGCACTGTGCGGAGCTACCGCATACCGCGTGGCTCGTAAGGTGAGCATGGACGTAGGTTCGGGCATGATGATTGCCGACTCTCCTCTCGCTCGTCGCAACTTGTTGGGATACGATGCGATTGTGAACTCTAGCGTCACTGCCGCCAACATGTACCTTGCTGATTCTCAGAATGTTGCGGTCGCAAACTGGGGTGGTTTGAACATCATGGTGGACCCATACACTTTTGCTGAGAAGGGCGTCATTCGCCTCATCACTAATGTGTACAAGGACGTCAAGGTGTTGAACGCTACTGGCTTTGTTGGCTTGAGCAGCTTCGACTTCACTGGCTCATAAGGACTCTTAACCAAAACTGGGGCCGGGAATTGGCCTGGCCCCTTTTTTTCTAAATCTATTTCAATGGATATTAAGGTAACACGCGACACGACCAACAACTACACTCTTTTTAGCGACGGCGACGCTGTGGCTAAGACGTTGTTGCGCGACCATGTGCGTGCTATTGACGATAGTGAGGACGACCTCATTAAGATTTACCTTGATACGGCTATTGATTACATGCAGCAACTGAGCAACCGCTTGCTTGGTGTGCATCAGGTTGACGTCTACCTAGATAAAGACGAATCGAACTCTCCTGTTACAATCCATGGTATCCAGGATATCGTCTCTGTTGGCGCCCTGTACTATCTGGCTGAAGACCCCGACAACGCGACTCCCTTTGCTGTGACCTACAAAGTCATGGGCGAGGACGCTATCGACACGGGCGTGTCTTACACCTTCGGTACGGATACCGGCTTTGGAGTTGGGCAGGAATACACTATTGCGACAGATTCTCATGGATACGCTTGGACTCGCATCTACAACGTAAGCATTATCGACACCACTTATGGTGGGAGCAACGTAGATGACGTTCTCTTTACACCAGAGGCTCAAGGCTCGGATGGTGTGTATGCTTATTCAAATGTGAAGACCACCACTGGCGGCTCTCCTACGCCCTTATCAGTTTCTGCTAACGGCACGTCTGCCTCGCATGCGTTAGGCACACTACCTGCGGGCAAGTATCGCATCGTAGCTCAGCCACGCACATCTGGTTTTGCTATTACTGGCTCTCCGCTGTATCACTACTTCAATATCCATAACGGCAGAGACTTTGACAATCAGATAGTTACGGACACTTACCCTATGTACATTGACATCAGAAAGGGGGCGGACAACCTTAGCGACGGAGCTGAGTATAACCGAGACTTCTGGAAGCTCAACTTGGAAGCGGGCACTGCTCTAAATCTTCTACCAGCTCAGTATAAGCAGGCCGCCCTACTCTTAGTGGGTCACTACTACAACATGCGTGAAGCCGAGAGCATCGGCGGAATCACCACCGAAGTCAAGGAAGGTGTGCATCGTCTCATTCAAAGCGTAAGAAACTTCTGATGAAGGCAGGCTCACTCACAGAGAAGATTGATATCTATCGGCGCAACAACGCTGTCAATTCTTTTGGCGACGTTGTTGAATCTTACGTCGCTTTTAAGACGGGGGTGCGTTGTCGCATCTTATCTCTCGGTACTCCATCGGCTGGTGCCAGTGAGTTTAGTGACGACAGGCAGACCTCTGGTGAGCTCAAGATTGAGTTCATCACTCGATGGGTCTCTGGCGTAGACTTCGATATGCGCATCACCTGGAATGGAGCCGACTTTGACGTTTACTCAATCCTTCCCTTCGGTCGTCGTGAGGGCATGCGCATCCGTGCACGTCGCCGCGATTTTGACGGGGGAACCAATCCTACAATCTGATGGCTAGACCTGTTAGAACCACGGTAGGTAGGGGCACACGCGCCACTGTCATGCTCGACCCTGTAGCTCTAAGGCAGCTTCAGCGAGGCTTGGCTGGCGCTATGACTTTGGAGCGCAGGAAGATGGCCATCATTAAGATTATGAAGGAGAGCGCAGAGCCAGCAAGAGCGGAGATGAGCGCAAACGCTCCCGTGCGTACTGGTCTTCTGTCCAAATCTTTCCGTTCTAGAAAACTATTAAAAGTCCCCCCAGGTGTATTCGGAATCAGGGTAGGGGCTGTATCAGAAAGTAAGCTCGCTGGATGGCGTGCTCACTTCACCGAATTGGGCACTAAAAACCATTCCGCCCAACCTTTTATTCAGAGGGCCATTGCTAGAAATACGCCGCTCGTGCTTCGTAATCTACGTGTTGGTCTTCAAAGTTTGCTTAATACAATAACCAACAGCTAAAAAATGGCACTTATCAATGCAAATGCCCTCGCAGTCTACTATGTTGACGGGGGCTCCACTTCTCCACTGGACATCCAGGTTCTGACCGCAATCGGCGACTCAAGTCAGTCCGACACTTCCGGTGCTGTCAACCTTTTCGTAAAGGCTAACGACGACTTTCTTGCCGCCGGTACCTCTGACGGTAGCACAATCACCTCAAGTACCTTTGTGCTCGCGGCAGCAGCTACAAGCAGTACACTCGACTTCTCCAACTCCTTGGAGGAAGTTGTTTCTCGCGACGGACAGGGTGCTTCTACAAAGAACATCATCAGCTCCGCACAAGACTGGAGTGTTTCCGCCGACGGATTGCTTCAGGACACTTCTGACACAGGTGTAGCTTTGACTGACCTCGCTCGTGCAGGCAACTACGTGGTCATCAAGTTCACAACAAAGAACGATGATACCGGCTCTGTAGAGTACGTCGGGCAGGCACTCCTCGAAAGCGCATCACTCACTGGTGGTGTAGACGAGATTGCTACCTACTCTGTTACTCTTTCTGGTCACGGAAAGCTTTACAAGTCTATCGTATAATCTTCATGGGCGGGGGCACGGTGTCTCCGCCCTTTATTTTTTAATCCAACCACTATGAATAATTTTCGCGGGGAGTTTGAAATCAAGTTGAACGGCAAGAAGTTTAAGGGCAAGCTTAGCATGAACGCATTGCGTATGCTATGTAAGCAGGAAAACATTGAGCTGGACAAGCTACACGATTGGATGAACAAAGACCCTATGACTGGCGTGTGTGCTATGACGTATCACGCAATTAAGAACAAGTCACTGGTCGATGGTAAGAAGTCTGAACTACCTCTCTTTGAGCGTTTCTGCGCATTGGCTCTCGATGACGTTGAGCAGTTTGAAGAGATGAGTAAGCTTGTGCTAGAACAACTCATGCCCGAAGATGATGAGGACTCAAAAAAAGTTTAAGGGCGTCTGAGGAGAAGGCGCCCCTAGGTTTTTCGACGCTGTATCGCGACTCCATGGTGATGGGTCTTATGCCAGACGATTTCTGGGACATGACGCTTCGCGAAGTGATATGGTACAACAACGGCTTTATGCGTAGGAACAAAATGATGTGGGACCATACGTCTTCCCTCATGGCGCTCCAAGCGAATATAGCTCAACAGGGAAAGGGTAAGAAGTTCAGTCCCAGTGACTTCAATCCTTACTCAGACATGAACGAAGGAGCTGTCTCGTCCGCTGGTGAGGCAAGAGAGCTTCTTGAAAGTATGAAACATTTCTAATGCTAGGAGGTCTCAACAATCTGTACAGAATGTCTCTGCTTATTACGGCAGACATTCGAGGTTTTACAACTGGTCTTGAACGCGCTGAACGTAAGCTTCTTCGCTTTTCCGGCACCGTAAATAAGTTTGGTCAAAGCCTTAACAGAGGTGTAGGACTAGCTTTCGGTATCGTAGGAGCGGCAGCCGTTAGCGCTGCGGCAGAGTTCGATAGAGCGAACGCCACCCTTGGTCAGATTGTTGGGAAGACCAACCTACAACCTCTTACTGATGAGGCTAAGAGGTTGGGACGTGAGACTGTCTTTCTTGCTAAAGATGCAGCGGCGGCTCAACTGGAACTTGCCAAGCTGGGCTTCCGTGCTGATGAGGTCAACAGCGTACTTGATAAGAGTACCAAGCTTGCCACTGTCTTCGGTACTGACCTTGAGGCTACGGGTAAGACTATTGCCGCTACACTCAGGCAGTTTGGCAAGAGCCTGAGGGGTGAAGAGGGCATTGAGAATGTAGCTGAGGTTACTGATATCATGGCCGTGGCCTTCCGTGATTCGGCTCTGGACTTAACCAAGTTCAAGGAGTCCATGAAGAACGTCGGTCCTACTGCAAGGGCCACTGGCTTAGATTTGACTCAGACCACGGCGCTTCTCGCTGTCCTTGCCAACAACGCTGTAGACGGGTCTCTTGGTGGAACGAAGCTTCGCTCAACACTCTCTGACCTTGCCAGGAAGTTTCCCGATGTAGAGGAGGGCCTTAAAAAGCTTAACGACCAGACGCTGACTTACGCGGACTTGGTGGAGCTGTTGAATAAGAGGGCCGCACTTGTTGGAGCTATCTTCCAAGACAACGGGGAGGAGATTAAGGCTTTTGAGCAGACTCTACTTAACGCTAAGGGGGCGACAGACGAGATGGCTTCTGGTTTGGAGAAGAAGCTTTTCTTCCAAGTAGAGAAACTCAAGAACGCTTTTCAGTCTATCGGTATTGAGCTAGGTGACGCATTGGCTCCTACTATTGAGTCCATGGCTGGCACCTTGTCTCGTTTTGCCGTCTCTCTTGAGCAGGTAGACGAGAGAAAGCTGTCAAACATTGTGTCAATCCTTACGGGTATTGTGGGGCTTGGTGTAGGCGCTCAGGTACTGGGCTTCTTTGGAATCACGATGGGTCGTGTCGCTGCTGCTAGTAGGGCGATGTCGGTCGCTCTGATTAAAAACACTTCAGCTACTGCTTCGTTTGCTCGCGGCCTGGGTCCTGCTATCGCAGCAGCAACTGCCCTGGCAGGTGTAATGGGTGGCATCTTCAAGCTGCTCCTTGGTGGTGATATAGGTGGGTTCAAACTTTTAGACGTCGAAACCTCTGAGGAGAAAGCCTTAAAGGTTGCTGAACAAAGGCTTGAGAGGATAGCTTCTATTCAAAAGCGCCTCAATGATGAACGCGAGAGACCTTCTTTCCGCAGAGAAGACCTAGAGGCCTTCACTGGAAACACGACTCTGGAGGGAATCAACAAGGACCTTGGGTTCTATCGAGACCTTCTTGCTCGGGCTCAGGAGAAGATGACGGCCTTGGTGGATGCTGGTGCTCAAAGGGACTCTTACTTCTTAAAGATAGAGAAGGTTATCTCAGACACAGAGCTAGAGATAGCAGCTAATGAGAGGCTTGCCAAGATACTGGCAAGGGTAGCTGAGGCCTCAGAGAAAATTAAGCTCGCAAAACAAGCCGAAGAAGATGCAAAGGCTCTTGCCAAAGCTCAGAAAGAAACTAGGGCTCTTCAACAGGTCACTGATGACTTGCGGGCTTCTCAGCTTGCACTGGTGCGGGGCACCGACATTCCCGCAGTATTCGGTCAAGGCTTTATGTTCGACCAGCTTGATGCAGCCAAGCAGCTTGTTGCTCTACTGAATGGAAAGGCTATCGTAAGTGCTCAGGAGTTTGCAAATACAATAGACCTTATTGAGCTTGATGAAGAAGACATCAACTTTGAGATGTTTCAGGACCCTATTGATGACGCCACAAAGCAAATTGATAAGCTCGCCGAAAAGCTTATCTTAATTCGTGAAGGCTTGGTTGTGGCTCGTGTTGTTGCGCTGGAGTTTGCTCAGAGTCTTGGGCAGGCGTTTATCGAAAGCAGACAGGAGGGGGTGAAGTTCTTCGATGCCTTCAAAGAATCGTTCCTTAGGGCGTTTAGAGCTGTCATTGGAAAGCTCATCACTCTTATCGCTCTATATACCATCCTTGCTGTCGTGTCTGGTGGCACGAGTGTGGCAGCGGGAGGTACATTTGCCGGAGGGTTCCAAGCGTTCACTGGAGCCAATCCTCTTGGAGCATTCCTTGGTGAAGGATTCGGTGTAGGCACCAGGGCCTCTGCCTCAGGCATTCCACTTAGCGGTGGTCGTGACAGCATGGCTCAGGTCAACGTCCGAGGGGCTGTGTCTGGAACCAATTTAATCATCCTCAATGAGCGCGGAGCACGCGCTGTTGACCGTACATTTGGATAATGGCAGTGACATACAACTTCGACACAAAGTACTACGAGCAGAAGGTTGAGGGAGCCACTGACGAGACGGGCTATCGCATAGTCATTGGTAACAAGAGTGGCGATGTAGATGCGGCCAGTACGCAACTAGAGCTAATGAGCCCAGGGATGTCTCTGAGGTGGCAAGGTGGTGATGACCTTGCTAAGAACTCAACAATGGGGGGCTCCTTGTCCTTCACCGCAGTGTTGACAGATGCGCAGCTTGCTACTTGGGAGTCTTACATGAATCATGTGGAGGGCGATGTGTTCGCTCTATTCTTTAACACTGATAGCGCTACAGCCGAACCATATTGGTACGGCCACCTCCTTCCTGAGTCTGTTACTATTCGAGTAGAGAACGATAGGCACCTGATGGACGTTGAGTTCACTGACGGACTATCTCAGCTCAAGTTCATAGAGTGGGTAGACGATAACGACGGGCTTCCTTACGAAGGATTTAAGACTCTGCGATACTACTTGCACGAGCTTCTAGCGAAGCTGCCTGCATATCATGCCTACAAGGACTATGTAACTAATGTGCTGGGCAACGACAGGCTTGAGATTGTACGAGCTATCGCTTGGCCAGAGCCCAACCACGACGACAACGGTACTCAGCGCCTTTACAACGACAGGGACACCAAGCTAGACAACTTCCGCGTTAGAGCGGCAACCTTCAACAAGCCTAAGAAGCAACAGAATCGTGTCAGGGAGCTAGAGTCTGCCCTTGAATACTTCAGTGCTGGCGATGTCCTGGAAGACATCTGTAAAGCTTTTGGTGCCACTGCATGCTTGTACGGTAGCTGCTTAACTGTAGCGTGTAGGCTGGATGTCGCTTGGTATGGCGGCAGCTCAGTGCTTCAGCATCAGTATTGGTATCAGCCATCTACCGCTAGTTATCCTGGCACCTCCGGTGCTGGAGCAAACTCAAACCCATTTCGTTCATTTGGAGACCTAGCTATAGGAACTGCTGAAAACAAGTACCATGTAGCTGCGGGGGCAACGAAAACCCATACTGTGCCAGTCAGGAGAGTGGATATCACTCACGAGGAAGGGGGTAGCGACAACCTATACGCTGACGGATTCTTCTTAAATCCGAGCATCTCGTTCATCAACTACGATAGTGCTCAAAGCCTTCAGTCTCTTGTCAACTCAGGAATGAATCCGCTTGGTGCGTTGCGCAAAGACAAGTTCTTTGACTTCCAGGCTCCTGATAATAATAGCACAGGGGTTGTCAACTTGCCGGTGTATCAATATCCCGCCAATGCTTCGGGATATCTTGGTTTCCCTTCACGGACTGAAACAGACTTAGAATATCAGAGTGGTGAAAACCTTAGGCTTACATTTGGTGGTAGCGCCAGATTCTTTGCTCGCAATGCCTTAAACCTTTTACCTTCCAACTATTTCAAGAAGGTCCATATAGGAGCCACGTTAATTATTCGAGTGAGGCTTCAGCTTACAACAACTACTGGCACTGGTTATCGCCTAAGTAGACCCGTTAAGACGCATGCTTTGTCTGGAGGCAGCCCAGACTTTATCACTATTGATAATGTTCAGCAATACTTTGACTCCAGTACCAACGACTTCTTCAATCAAGACAAGGAGTATTTTAGGAAGCTCTACGGAGACATGGTGTGGCTCAAGGACAATGCCTCTAACTATGAAGACGACGGATGGTTTGAGATAATCGTGCCTCACGGAGATAATGAGAACAGCGGAGAAGGGTACGGCTCGACCATAACTCCTCTGACTCAACCGTATGGGGGGCAGGTTATTTATGCACCTATTGGCACTAAGATTAAGGGCGACGATAACGGTGTAGGTGTAGTCCTTGAGGAGTCAACAGACGACGAAACGCTGCTTCAATACTTCAGGGAAGATATCAACCTGTCTCTTCCTTATGGTAATGCCGCTGGGAGCGATGTATTGGACTTTGAGACCTTCTTCTTTGAGATGGGCGCTCAAGAATATGAACCTTCGACAGGTCCTCGGGAGGCTTCAGGAGGAGGAGCTACAGGGACATGGGAAGGAGACCTGCCTCTATGGAAGAGCGCCAAAGCTGACGGCACAGCTTATGCTGGACGATACGACGGTGACGCTGGAGAGCACCTTACTAGACCAGACTACATACACTTTACTGGCATGAGGGTGACTGTAGGAGACGGAAGCGAGTCTTCGGACCTCACCACAAAGGCTACTGGCACTAATGGATATGAGATTGTAAACCTTGGCTCTTCACGGATTGGCTCACGCAAGAGATACGGGACTCAACATGTGTCTGGTGTTGTGGGAGTAAAAAAGAAAACAGGAGATGCCGAGGGTGCTTTTGCTGACCCAGTAGTTTACATTGACACTATTCAGTGGAGGGGGCACAGGGCTGGTGACTTTGGTAGTCCAGGGTTCTTGGGAAGCTCAATCTTAACGACTGACTACGACTCTATTCACAGGTATGTAGCCGAGTCGTATTTGAATATATTTGGTAAGTCAAGGATGGTTTACAACCTCAAGCTTATCTCAAAGGACTCTAGCATGAGGAGTCTACAGACACCTCTATCGGTGGTGCAAACTACGGCACTAAGTGACGGGGGTAGCACGCGACTATATCTTCAGCCTCTTAGCTACAGGTGGACACTCAATGATGGTGTGCAAGGAAGCTTCCTAGTATCTAGACAGGCAAGGGACTTGAGCACAGTGACTTCTGATGAGGGCAGGCCTATTAGAGGCGGAGGAGGCATCGTAGGCATCGGAACAGGTGTAGACGGGGTGGCCCCAGCTTTAGAATCCAAGTTCGTAACGGACACCATCACTGTTGATGTTGATACTGGTGATGTCACGGGTATTGCAGTGAAGTCTGGCGCTACACTCTTTACTGCTAGTACTATAAGCGATTTCAGTACGGCAGTAGCAGCGGTAAGCGAGGTGGCGACAAACACCTTGAAAACATCCTTCCCTGGATTTGGGACAGGAGCCGGAACCGCATTAGAGGGCACCACCGATACCCTAGGAGACATTAGCGGGTTAGGCTCTGTCTTGCGTACTGATGGCTCTGGAACTGCGGTAGAGGGCATTAAAGAACACGCCAATCAGCTCACTCTTGTAGCCGACAGCACAATTCCAGGTCAAACTGGGTCAAAGCGGTTTACCATCCAAGACTTCTTTACCGCCATCGTTACTTCAGGTCTTGAGGAAGCGGATAGTGGCGGGTTTGTAGATATAGCTGATTACGTTGGGGCGACCAGTGGCGTTGTTGGTGACTTCAATGATGACGGGCAAGTAGGTAGTGCAGACCTACTTCAATTCTTGATTCTTTATGGTCAGATATTTGAGGGCGACAACGGGGCATTCGCCAATTCTTATCTTCAAATACAATCAAACAGTCAGACAGTAAATTTCCCTGATACAACCGCTCGAACTCTTACATGGAGCAACTCTAACGTCCCTGCCAACTTGGTGGTTCAGAGTGGAGTAAGCATTAACATCTTGGACGCGAGTGACGAAATAGAGTTTGTTAGTGGTGCAACTACTCAGTACCCAATTACAGCATGGACGCATAAAAGGGTTATCCTTCGCAGTGGAGGAACTCAGAGTAATCAATTAGACTTTTTGACAGTTACAGTGACATTTCCCTCTACTGCGATAAACATAGGAGTCAGCATAAAAGCTTTGAAGGCCGATGGGACGGAGGCACAGCCTGAAGCAGTAGAGTTAATGGGGGTAGTTTTTGTGGGACCAGCAAATACTGGGCGTATCATTGGTTTTAGTTCTTTAGTTGGCTTAAACAAATGGACAAGCTCAACAGACTTGTCCGACCCTTTAATTGAGAAAGTCAGAGTGTCGATATTTGCCCAGCCTGTTGATAACAGTGATGTGCTTTGCAACGTCAGCTTAAAAAATGTTCGAATAGGATTAGAATCAGTATCTTCATGAGTGTAGTCAAAGTATATGAAAAAGAAGGGCGAGTTTACGTCATTTTGCCTGGCGACGTTCAATTTGTGTTTGAGCAAGATGGCGATATTGAAGCAATCAACGGCACCGCTTCTGATGAGGTCACGCTTCGATATGTACAAAATCAGGAACTCTTTATTCATGATTTATCATACCTCAACTTCTACCAAGCAAACGGAATTGCTCTAATTGCCGGGTCAAGACATTTGCTTGTGGCCGCTCTAAATGACCTGTTCAATGCCCCTCCAAAGTTGCGAGACCATCTTGACGTAAATGGCAAGAACATCACAAGCTCAAGCAATGGAGATGTGACTCTTGACCCTGACGGTACTGGTTCTATTATACTCAAGTCTGACGACATTCAGTTCCAAGCGGCAGCGGCAGCGTTTACCTCTGGCACAATAAGACTCTACGAAAGCAGTATTTTAACACCACAGCATTACATTGCTATAGCGTCACCAGCATCTGTAACTGCTGACACAACGCTCACTCTTCCTGACGGAGCTGGTTCTAATGGACAAGCTCTTAAAACAGATGGGTCGGGAACTTTGTCTTGGGGTAATGTGTTAGGTGACACCGCAGTTACACTCTTCGGAGTTACATCCTTAAAGCACGTTGGGACCAGCGATGCGACGCTTGCTTTCTATGACCAAAACGCTTCAAACTTTGTTGCCCTTACTGTACCGAGCGATATAGCTTCCGATGTGACCTTCCAGCTTCCAGTTGCGGACGGTACGAGTGGACAAGTACTTAAAACTGACGGCTCAGGGGTACTATCTTTCGTTGACCAGTCATCAGGAGGCGGCAGTAGTAGCGATGGTTGGCACGGACACACAACCAAAATTAAGGTTATGCCTTCAGAGTTTGTAGGCAATGATGTGGGACGTACGGTTACACAGGTTAGAATTGAGGACGACACGAGCAACAGACTTGGGGCGGCTATCAGTCAATCAACGGGGTCGTGTTTTGCTTTTGTGCCAATCCCTACTGGATACAAGGCCACAGCTTTAAGGGTCAATGCCTCAAGCACAGTAACTAACGCGGTCACTGCATCTCATTACGCCATTACAACAGGCACGGTGTCGAACAGCCAAACTTTTAACACGAATGTTCACACGTCATTATCAGTTCAACTGACCTCAAGCGATACCACTGTCTTGGTAATTGAAGTGACGCCCGCTAACACTGCTGTGCTCATTTATGGAGCCTCAGTTACTATTGCAACAGTATAATTATGATTGAAAACCTAACACATTTTGAGTTTCTCACCGTTGCAGGCGCGTTAGTAGCGGCTTGGGTCAAGTTTCAGAGCGACTACTCAAGGCTTAGCACACGAGTACGGGTGCTAGAGAACGACAACGCCGAGTTCAAGGCAGATGTAAAGCAGCTTCTCCAAGATATTCAGGAGATAAAGCTCTTGCTCGCTAAGAACAAGGTAGAGTGATGAGAGACATAAACACTATAATCATTCACTGCTCAGCCACCCCGCCTAGCATGGATATCGGCGTTCAAACCATAAGGGAATGGCATGTGAATGAGAGGCAATGGTCTGACATCGGGTATCACTATGTAATCAAAAGGAATGGAGAAGTTCAAGAAGGCAGGCCTGTTCAAAGGCCGGGTGCCCACGTTAAACATTACAACAGTGATTCGGTTGGTGTCTGCTGGGTTGGTGGTGTTGCGCAGGGTACGTCGAATCCAGAAGACAATAGAACGGCTGAACAAAGTGAGAGTCTTTTTGCGCTCATACAGAAACTTCAAGAAGAATACCCGGGCGCGGCAGTCCTCGGACACAGAGACATCAAGGGCGTCAAGAAGGCGTGCCCGTCGTTCGACGTAAGAACCTGGTACACACAATCATGTATAGACCTAAGAAAAAATCAAAAGGCAAGCGCAACGGTAGTCCAGAGCACGACCTGCAAGTCCAGCTCGTCGACTATCTCGACACTATGGACCCTGCTCCTCTCTATTCTGCGACGGTAGGAGGTGTTCGTGTGGCTATGCACACGGCTCTTAGGATGAAAAGGGCTGGATACAGAAAGGGAATCCCTGACCTGTTAATCTTTGAGCCAAGAAATGGATATGCTGGCTTAGCCTTAGAAGTAAAGACCAAAACCGGTCGCGCAAGTGAACATCAACTCAAGTGGCAGAAAGAGCTTCAGGAGAGAGGGTGGAAAGCTGAGATTCGCAAGGGATTAGAGGAGTGCCTCGAAGCCATTGACGAATACTTTGACGTGAATAAAGCGGTTCTGTAGCATTCACTGTGGTTGGTGAAGCCGCTTTCGGGCGGTAGAGGGAGGATTCGCGTCCTCCCTTGTCTTACCATAAAGTGTCGTACACGTAATCTAAGAGCTCTTCTTTTCTCTCCTCACCATCACCGTGGACACAGTACATGTAGATAGGAGTGCTAGGGCCCATATAAGCGCTCCATACGTTGTATTCTAGAAACTCAACCGCATCCTCGAAGCTGCAATCGCACTCAGAGCGGTAGATGTTGACCATTGCCCACTTATCATATACCGTTCTTACCTCCCCATCAATGTTTAAGGCTCCAACGATTGCTTCATCAAAGCCGTCTGCCAGGACAACATTTTTATCTTCATCTTCTTCGTTCATCTTACAAAATTATGTTGTTTACTCTGACTACTCCGCCCTTTGACACGTCGACTATAGCGTGGCCATGCTGCCATTCGTTTCTTGGCCAATACCTAGGGTTGGGTTTGCCTAAGTGCCCGACTACGTGACACTGCATTAGCTTGCCAGCCCCGTCACGAGTAAAAAAACTCTCGGGTCTATGCAGGTGTCCACACATGGCGCTCTTCTTCATTTTTGCAAAGAGCTTTCTTGATGGATTCACACCACCTATGCCTGGAATCTCATGTCCATGCAAGAAACTCATGTCTCCGCAATGTATGAATCCGTTCTGCAAGAAGTCAATCTCTAACTTGTCCAAGCTGAGTAGGAAAGACAGCTCCAAACTGTCTAACCCGCTCAACTCTGCTGCGTTTCTCTGGATATAGTGAGCCAGTCTTACTTCATGATTTCCTTCAATGTAGTAAAACTCGGAATTTGGGAAGCTCTGTCTGAAGTAGTTGAGGAGCTCAACTCCAACCTTGATTTCGTCGGCAAAGCTCAGCGTCCCCTCGTCATTTGGATACCTGCTAATGCGGTGGAAGTCCATAATGTCTCCCATTAGGATGACGACATCAGGATTTACCTTCTGAGCATTGTAAACACTCTCTTTTACTGCACCAATATCGTGATATGGTGCGTGTATGTCGCTGAAAACTGCGATTGTCTTGCCCCGAGAGAGCTTAACATCGTCTTTATTACTCTTGTAGTAACTCTTAGGAATCGAATGCGTCATTGCTTTGGATACGGAAGTTCTTTACGATTGCATCTGCCATCCAGCCGTCGCGGGGTAGGCCTAAAATCGACAACAGTTCTTTTGCGAGGCCAATCTGAGTCAAGTCGACACCAGCATCCTCATAATACTCGGAGGCTTTCTGACCCTCCCATATCAAGTACGACTTCTCAGTTTCACTGGTGCACGAGCTAAGCTCAACATTGCGACACTCGTAATACTCACGAAGTACATCGTCTAAATACTCAATGAACTCTCTGTAGCCCAGATTCATAGTCACGGGCAGCCGCGTTTCATTGGCGGCAATCTTCATTCGTTCGATTGTTTGGTTGACATGCCACGGCTTGCGCCCCACAATCTTGGCAATGAAGGTGTTGGGAAGGTACATGTATTCCCTCATAAAATATTGCAGAGCCGCTCTGTCCTTGCGAGACAGTTGAGTGTATGGCCCTCTGTCTTTGCAGACAAGCCCGAAAAAATCGTAGGCACTGTCGACATCAAAGAATTTGCAGTTCTCGATTCTTTTTCTCATCAACTGTAGTGTATTGTTGGGTCTCCAAACAGGTTGTGATAGCCTGCCCCAGGAGTGACTTCAACCATACAGAAGTCCTTGCGCCGCAATACTGTGTAGTTGAGAAATCCGAAACTGCTCACGTAACGTCCAGGGTTTGGGTATGCGTCAGCAATGGTCATGGCCATTTGCCTAACTTCAAAGAGACTCATTCCGAGATGGTCTGGCTCTACATAAATGCAAACCTTTACAGAACTCATTGCCCCCAATATACCAAACAATACTTGCTAAGGGGCTTTCGCCACGCTACAGAACCAATCGCAACTTCTTGAGCCTCAGTAAGTCATTGCATTTCATCACGTACTTGTGCTTCCTGCTACCCGCGTCATGCTCTGTGATTCCAAGCTCTCTCAGGCGACTCTTGAACTTGCGAATGCTCCATTCTTTGTAGCCATTATCGGAACAGAAAAGCTTGAACTCGTGATAAAGTTTGTCCTGATGTATCTCCACTTTGTTGCATAGTGCGTCAATTTCTGTGCCCAGAGACAAATGGTCAAGGTAGCTTTGCAGAGGGTCTCCCTCTCGACGCAGTGAGTCGAGCTCTTCTTGAAGGCTTACAGGCCTCCGAAGCTTGTTCTTATTCTGCTTCATTATTTCAATCAATGCCTCAGCCAGGCTCTTTCCAATGCCAGCTCTGTTGTCCTTGGTCGCAAGCTTATTTGGCAACGACGGGTCTCTTTTGCTGTACTCTTTGGCCGACTTAAAGGTGATGATATCAAACCGACGAGCCACACCAGGGTCGCTAAGTGCATGGGACAAAGACATCTGATTGGAAGCTACAATGAGAGAAGCCCGAGGTAAAACCTCAATGGGCTCACTGTAAAGCTTCCTTGCAATGATTCGCTCCTTTGACACTATCATCTTGAGGCTGTCCTTGTCACCTAGGTTGGCGCTTGCATCAGCGCTGACGCAGAGCGTGGCGTGAGCCAGCTTCATTCGGTGCCTGCTGTCGTCCCTAGTTATTTGACTAAGGTTGTCGCTGCGCATCACATTGTGGTTGCCAATACACCCAGCGATGGCCTCAATCATAGTTGACTTACCAGCTCCTGCCGCTCCTATCAACAGTAATATCTTCTGCGCCTTGAGAGGGTCAGAAGCAATGGCATTGCCAAAACTCGCCAGCACATATTTCCGTATCTCTTCGTTGGGGATGGCCTCCTCCATGAACTTATTCCAAATGTCACTACCCTTTGAGCCCTTCCAACGTCCTGGTATACAGTAAGTTGTGAGGTCTTCGGGCTCATGACCTGGACGGAATGTGTGCCCATCGGTCGTGAAGATGAGTAAGCCGTCGAGGAAGTTGATTCCCTGTACGGGCCTATGCCCAAATCCAAAGAGTGCCTCGGGCTGCCCTGCGCACTGCAAGGCTTTTCCGAGCTCCTTCTTAAATTCAGATGTCATAATGTTTGGCTTGAGAAGAAGAGCCTTCTTCGCTACCATCTTGACTATCTCAAAGCGCTGCTGCTCAGAGATAGGCTCGTAGTGTGTGCCCACCCAGACGCTCGCTGTGCCTCCAAGCTCGACGACAGGATATCCCATTGACCGGCAGCAAGCCGGAATCACATTACCGATAATGGCCGCACTGCTTTTAGCAGGCGTCTTGTCGGGGCTGTAGGGAATCTGTGTTATCTCCTCAACAAACTGCGGGTTGAGGAGCTCATCGAGCAGGGTACAGAGCTTCTTAATTACCTCATTGACCTTGCCTTCGTTCATTGATTCTTTTCTTAAACTCTGTTTCCAACTCGTTTATTCTGGTGTTCAGAGCATAGATACAAGCCTCAAGAAGCTCTATTCTAACCAGCGGGTCCATGCTGTCCAACATGCCCGTATCGAAATGCGAAGCAAAGTCGTATGCGACGTTAAGACCGTCCTCCGCGTCAACAACGCCTATCTTTTGTTCTTGACCACCACCATTCTCATCCCGATTGGGAGCATCGGAACGGTTCATGTGATTGCGAACAATGTCCATGACGGCTTCCATATCGGAACGCCCCTGAGGGTCGCCATGTGCATTAAAATAGGCGCTCAAAGCAGAGCGCAAGGCTGAATAGAACTCCCTGAGGTTGTTATCTTTCATTTAGAATGGCAGGTCATCTGATTTTCTCTCACCTACATCTTGTGGAGGCGGAGGTGTTGTGTCTTGGTCACGCGATGAGCGACCGTCTGCGATTTGCCAGGCCCGGGCGTTGCCCAGGATAGGCCCATCTAACCTTTTACCGTCAGCACCCTTAGGTCCCTGCTGCGCGACTAGGTAGTCGTCTCCATAGGCGGACTCTGGGGTGTTTTGACAGCGCAAGTTAAGGTACAGCTCACCATTTTTTCCTTCGATAAGCATGCTCTTATCAATCTTACTTGTTGCGACACTCAGTGTCAATGCTTTAGGAATCTGATTCATGTGGTTGATTTTTTGTGTCGGTCAAGAGCCATTGCGGTCTTCACCCACTCGTTAATATCTGTTTTACTCATGTTTGCGTTCTCACGCGGGTTCATCTGATTTACTTGTACAGCGACAATGAAGTCCTGTATCTCGTCCGGAGTGATGTGGATAGAGTCGTCCTCCAGCCACATTATCAATCGGTCCTTGTTGTCTGGCGTGTCCACCGAGTTGCGAACCAGCCTTGCTGCATAGCTTCTTGCGCTCTGCATCTCAGGGCTAATCTTACCCGGCTTGTCGTCATCAAACAAGTCGTCAATCCAGCTACTCATTTCTTAAAGTCGCCTTCGTCCTCACCATAAACTCCAAGCTCGTACATGTCAGCCATCTTCAAGATGACTCGCGACAGTGCTCGCTTCTCAGCCATAGCTACAGGGTATTGGTTTCTACAATTCTTGGGGCTCGCCTCGCCGTAAGACTCGACTTGCTTGTCCTTGTTATACCCAACGGCTTTGACAACATAGAGACCCGATGAGACATCACTAAATTCTGGCACGACTTCGTACTTTACCTCAACACCAAGTGAACGCTGAACCTTTTCAATGCCCGTCCTGGTGATAATCACAAATCCTTGTGATGCCTTCCAGAAGTCGTCGGCAATTAGTCCATGCTGCTCGGCTAGGGTGGTAAACCTTGCTTTCTGTGATTTTTTCATTGTGTCAATAAGCTTTCTATGTGTTTCCGAGAGACGTCACCTTCCCTCTTGTAAGTAAGAAGAAGGTGGGATAGGATGTCACACTTCTCAGCGTAAAAGTTGACAAGCTCTTCGGCCTCTTCAAGTAGCTCTGCAATCTCAAGAAGGTTTTCAGCGCGACCCTTAGGAAAGTCGTTCTCTTCGATAGCAGTTCTAATATTCAAGGCGGTGCAGTGCATCCTAAACCCTACTGTAATCTTCTTCGCTGTGCTCACTTGCGCTTCTTGCGACGGTCGCCAGTTACCGCAGTAATGATTTTGTCAAACACACCGAAGACAGCGTTGTCAGCTTGAGTCGGTGTCAAGTTGACCACGATTTTCAAAAAGGCCATGAGGCCGATGAGCAACTCTGCCCAGTGGGTTAGGAAAAAAGATAATTCCATCATGTAAGTATTTCTCCGCGACGATTAAACAAGGCGTCGAACCCGGAGTCAATTCCGTCGCCCTGTGCCGAGACTCTAATGCACCATGTAGGTACTTTCTCGTGTTCTTGTAAGATAGGTATTGCTTCTGCCTTGAGAGTGTATTCCTCACCCTCAGGAAGCCATTGGCTGAGTGCTGCCTTCATATCTGAAGGTATCATCCCTGCGTTTATCTCCTTTGTTCTGTGAATAATGAACTTCGGTACGCCATCATAGGAACGCTCTTCGCGAGCAGTACGATAGGAATATAGAGCAAGATTCATGAAGCCAAGAGCTGCTGCTGATGCTTGTACCTTCCAGAAAAAATTCATGCTAGTTGTTCTTCTTTATGAATTGAGTACATTATGCTAATGCCTTGCTGATAGTTACAGTCGACATCTACCTGCTGACATGCGTGCATCAATCTAAGGATTGTCCTGCTCAAGCATATCCACCAGAAGTCAACTTGGTCAGAAAGAGCAACATCCTTTTCTATTCTTGTAAGGTAGTGAAAGCACTGGCGAGTAAGGTCGGCCACTCTCATGCCTTCTTCATCTGGAACAGACAGCATATTAAATGACCAGCCGTTCAGCCAGTTGCGAACTACTTGCGTGTCTCTCATCACTTCTTCAGCATATTAAGGATGAACGAGGATACTCGCCCATCTTCATTTCTTCCTAGGCGACGCTCGCCGTAGTTCCAGTTATTCAGACCAAGCTTAGCCCTCTGATTCGCGATTGCGGCAGGAGTCCTTTTAAGCTTCTTGGCCATCTGCTCATTAGACATCTTCTTGTAGTTGTCGACAATGAATTGGTAGTCGTTGTCTGTCCAACGGCTACAGTGTTTTTTAGTTTTGCTCATACGTCATAGATTTGTCCGTCAGCATAGACGGGGATTTGACAAAATTGTGTTGGTTTTGATTCTGCTGATTCTTTGAAGCCAATGACAAGCTGCCACACGGCCTCTCCGTTTACGTTGTAAGGCTTGATGGCGCAAGTTAGGCGACCAGGTACCTTACAATAGTGACTCGTTGCCCTTGGCTCATAAGCGCGAAGGGTGTGATGAAACTTTCGAGGAGGCTTTCCAAGTAGAAAGCGGTTCTTTATTTCGACTAGCCTTGGAGGATAATCCCCACCGCCAGTAATCATAATAAGCTCCAAGAAAATCCGATAGGAAAAATAACAACATGCTAGGAGGTTAAGAATTATCATAGTGTGTCATGTAAACTTGTTGATTGTAGTCGGCAAACTTGTGCCTCTCGTACATGTCGATGGGCATTGCGCCAATCGAACGAACTAGCCATGGTGTTTGACCACGGCACCTTTCTTCTAATAACTCCATAGTTTGCCATTTTGAGGTTTGTTCGGGGAACATGCAGTAGTGTTTCCCTAGGTTAATGTGTCGTACAGAGGCGTCTACCTTGTTGACCTGCTCGTAGAAGAAGACGTACATCTTCTTAGGACAGTCTATTGCTGTTTTCATTGTAAGAATTTTTTCAGAGGGAACAGAGACCACTTTATTCCGTCTTGACATATCAATCCGAGAGAGTTACTGTCGATGCTCCTGAAGACATTGTTCACTACATCGGTCCAGTCAAATTCAAGAACCTTAAACTCTGCGTGGTTGCGCTGCTCCATCGCTGTGTGAGCAATCAGGAGCTTTAGGTCTACGACACCACGGTAAAACGTGGCGGTCTCGGCAACGTGGTCGTAAAGCATCCAGTCGGGCTCGCACCACCTGTTCCTCCTTGAGTCGTACATCTCTTCCACGGGAATCATCCTTATGTCTCGACACACTGGCTTTTCATCCAAGTCGGGCTCGATAAGCTTCATGCCCCATCGAGTTCTGTCGTAGATGTTCATCCTTCTGTTCTCACCACGGTTGGCATAGGTCCTGTGATGCACGAAGCCCTTACGCTCAAGCTCCTGGACTTGCTTTACAGCATTCCTATTTGCTTCGGTTTGGTTGTGCTCAACTTGATAATATCTGTTGAACACCCATGCGTCGTCGTCAATGGGCGACACGCTCATTACTACATAAGGTCTTTTCATGACGTTAGTTCTGATAGGTTATCGAGTATGTACTGATTTATGTCCACATTGCCATAGCCTTCGATGTACACCTCTTCACCCCACTTGTCAGCAAACTCAAAGGTGTCCACGCGAACCTCGTTACCATCGGCACAGCGAACAGTGTAAGCCCATACCTCAACCTCTGGCGTGTCGTCAGGCACGTCTCGGTCGTTGCTCTTGAGCCCGCCCCATGCCTTGAAGTAGCACACGATTTCGTTTCCATCGTAAGTCTTCTCAGTAACAAAGGAATGGGTCTCGTAAAACTTGAGTTCTTTATTCATTATGTGTTGATAATAAACATTAAAGATAGAATGGAAAGGAATGCAAGGTAAGCACAAAAAAGCATTACCGTAATGTTTGGTCGATTATTTTTCATGATTACTTGAGATATTACTGGTCAGCATCACTCGCGAGATAGCATTGAGCTCGCAAATGTTTTGATGATGAGATGGCGGAATAACTTTCTTGTTTCTAACTTTGTCCTTGGGGTGCCTGTCTTTAATGACATCCTTGAGCACATAAGAGCCCTTCACTGCGGTCATAGTCAAGGTCTTGAAGAAACTTTTTCGTAGCGTCAGGACAA
>Ga0181410_1000154_pt1 | contig 29193 bp, 25 predicted proteins | sample 33SPOviralmetaG_FD_130112 | JGI IMG/M metagenome (GOLD analysis project Ga0181410, IMG submission 130112) | Marine viral communities from the oligotrophic San Pedro Time Series (SPOT) site, San Pedro Channel, CA, USA - 33 SPOT_SRF_2012-06-20 | ecosystem: Environmental > Aquatic > Marine > Strait...
AAAGTCTTCAGCTGATGGTGGTATAAAGAACTGGAACCTACCTTTGTTAGCTCCAACTACTTCTGCCTTAACACGCTTGTATCTTTTCTCAGATGCAATACCTGTTTTAACTTCTAGTATATCATTAAATTCTTTGTTAAGATCAAGACTATCGTAAAACTGTTTATTAGCTTGTTTAGCATCAGCGTCTAGATTAGACATGTTATCTAACGTGTTAGGCATTGATTTTCTAAGACTTGATTTTTCTCTAGTAGGTCCAATTATTTTAGAATTATTTACTACAGAAGCTTTTTGTCTAGATAAATTTCCAACATCAGAAATTCTACTACCAGTCGCGTCAACATTATAAATATCAAAAACACTTTTACCACCTGTAAGCTTTATAGTGTTCGGATCTATTCCAAACCTATTACTAGCTACATCCATGTTAAAATATCTAGCCCAAATATTGTCTGTTATCATCCAACCCTGAGGCGTTTGATCTATATAATCAAAAAACTTTTCATCTATATCAGATATACCTTTAAGTTTTTTATCATTTGTTTTTGATAGTGGTCCTTGAAAATAATTTTTTCTTACTCCTTCAAAAGCTTTACTAACAGAACCATCAAGAGCTTGAACAAATAAATACTTACCAACAATTGTAGCTGGAAGCGTATGCTCTAAAGTGTTTTGACTTGAGCCAGTGTCCATGTAACCTTCTTCGTAAAATCTATAAGGTGCTGCTGTTCTTAAGAAATGACCTTGACCATATGAACTAGAAGAAAGTAAAGCACCTGTAAAAGCAACTCCATCAAAGTTCATAGTACCGTCTGAGTTTCTCATTACATTATTTTGCAATATTTCAAACAACTTACCTAGTTGATCTATAGAATCATCTTGTCTTTGAACAAAAACAGGATCATTTAAAGATTTATCTAGTCTAAGTTTTTGACTATAAACCCCTTCTTTTTTAAGCATAGCCGCAAATCCTGGTGAATCTTTTTCACTAGCAAAGTTTTCTAAACCAGTTTCATCAATCCACACCTGTGCTTCTTCAGTGTTTTTAAAAGGTAAATTACCAGTGTACTCTCTTAAATCACCTAAAATATCTGACTCTGTAAAAACCGTGTTGTAAGCTTCTGGACCTTGTTCTTTTAAATCTCTAATATCTTGAAGCGTTAAAGCGTTTTCAGTTGTAAAAGCTAAAGCTCTCCAAAAACTTGGTGGTGTTTCTTTAGTAAAGCCACTATCAACAGCAAATTTTAGAAATCTTTTTCTACCTTCTGGTGTCTTCATGTTTATTTTTTTAACACCAGTACCTTTTAATATTTCTGTTAAAGTCTTGTTGTAATCTATATTATATGAAGCAAAGTCTGTGTCTGTGTTTATTTGACCCATAAAAACATTTGGACTAACTCTTCTAAGCGAAGCAGCATCTCTAGATTTACCAGCCCCAGTATCTGCTTGCTGTTGCTTAGTAGTTTGTTTTCCTCTACCAGCAGCATTAATCGCATTAGCTAAATACGCTTTAGAAAAGCCAGTTAAAGTAGTACCATACTTGCTTCTGTTTTCAGCAGATATTTTTTGATTTGGTACTCCAGACTCGGTGACACCTACATCATCTTGTATTTGTTTAACTACTTCGTTACTAATTCTACCCGTGTACTCAGGTTTAAGCTCATACACTTGTGTTTGTGTAGTTAACCCTAAGCTTCTACCTTTAGCATTGGATATACCTGGTATTGCTCTAGTAACAGGCTGATAATATTTTTTAATAAACTTACTTGATAAACCTATAGATTTACCTTTAACATCTCTAGAAACGTCTATAGTTTCTCCTTGCTCGTTTATAACTGTTTCACTACCAGCAACATTGTATGGTGGCATTGTTTTAATTAGCTTTCTAACGTTATTAGGATCAACAAATAATCTTTGTAAAGACTTAGCCTCGGCATCTGTTAATGTAGCGTTGCCTCGTATTTTTTTACCAGGAACATTAAACACCTTAGTAGAAACTTCATCTAAGTTTTGCTCAGCAAGCTCTCTAAATGAAGGCTTTTCACCTTGTTTTATTGTAACAATATTATCTATGCTTACACTAGCAGCTGGCCCAAAGGTTCTAGAATCAACAAGCTTTCTTGTGGTTGTTTTCTGTTGTGGTGTAGAAGTTTCTTCAGCAGCAATACCTCTAGCTTCTGTTATATCAGCAGCTTGAGTTCTACCACCTATAGTCTGAGCTCTTTCTAATATCTCAGCTTGTCTTGGCCCTAACGTGCTACCTATAAAAGTATTTACTTGAGAAGTTTCGGGGTTATAAGTATCAAATAAAGCTGTGCCTCTGCCTGGAAATATACCTTGAATTTGTTCTGTAACAGCTTCTTTAACAGCATCCATAGGTATACTACCTGTTGGATTAAATTTAACTGCCTTACTTATTACAGGCCAATTTTTTTCTACAACAGCCTCAATAGCACCAAATTTATCCTCCTGAGTAGATGACGGAGATTTAACTACATCAACTAAACTTTCATTAGTAAGTACACCTTCATCTACTAAGCTTATAAATTCTTGTCCTTTAGGTGTTCTTAACGATGCTGATTCTGTTGAACCAGTTGTTGTTTCAGTTGTAGTCTCTGTTACTAGCTTACCTTTAGCCCCTTCAGTTGCTACCGCCTTAGCAGCTTTACCTAAACCTTTACCTTTTTCTATAGTAGTATTATAGTCTCTAATAAAACTTAATACATCTTTACCAGAATTAAATTTAATACTCAACACGCCAGCATCTCTTAAAAACTTACGCACGTAGTTACCTATTTTAACCAATGTACTTTCTTGTATAGTTATACTTCCATCGGACAGAGCTTCACTTGTAAGATTTAAAACTTCTTCCATTGTTTCAGCCTCTGTTTTTCCGGCTCGTACATAGTCTAAAAGTCTTTTTTGAAATGCAGGATTATTTATTTTAACTTTAGGATTATTGTTTAATTCTTCTAACAAAGATTTACCAAAGGCTATAGCAGCTTCTGGGTTATTAGCAAAGGTCTGCCGCGTTAAAGGGTGTAATACTTCATGCTGATCTGTTGTATAAACATTATCTTCTTTTGCAACTTGCTCATTTATAACTATAACAGTAGAACCATCATCTAAAGTGTAAGCGTTACCATAACTAGCAGACGCTGATACATTAAGATTTTTATTTTCTTTTCTTAATTGTTCTTTTCTAGCGTCAACCTCTTCTTGAGTTTGATATCTCTCAATAGGTTTAATACCTAATTGCTCTGCTATCACGTCAGCTCCAGCAGCTGTTTTAGCTTTTTGAGTTTTAGCTATAGCTTCAGCAACCGGCTGTTCTGATCTAGCTATTCTATTTAACTCTTCGTTTATTGTTTCTATGTTGTTTAACTGTTCAACGGCAAGAGCTTTATCTGTTTGCTTGACTTCTTTTTCAAGTTTTTCTCTTTCTAATATAAGATCATAAGATCTTTGCTTATCTTGAGTAGAAAAATATTCAGGTATTTTCATACCAGTATTACGAGCGTTAGCAAGTTCTTGTGATTGCTCGCTATATTCTTCTTTGCTTATAACACCTTGATCTCTAAGACCAGCTAAGCTAGATTCAGCTTCTTTAAAAAACCCGTCAACAAGTTTTATTTGCTTTGCGTTTCTTAAATTAAACTTAGTAGATACATCTCTCGCCATAGCCCTAAGCTCTATGCCACTTTGACCAGCAACTCTACCACTAAACGGTAATATAGTACCAACTAAACCACCTTGTTGTGCTGCTGTTTTGATCTCTGAAGGATCTATAAATGTAGCTACAGGTAAATCAAGCTGAACCGCTGTACTCACTTGGCTTAAACCAGTTTGTGCGCCTTCTGTAAGAGCTTCGCTAAAACCACCCATTGCTACTGATTTAGCTTTTTTAGGTAACTGCGTAGCAAATTTTTTCATTTCACCTCTATATAAAGATGAAGTTGCTTTTTTAAAGTCAGTGCCAAGGCCTATACCTTTAGTAAAACCTTTCATCACTTGAGTTGCACCTACTCTTTCTAGACCAGCTTGAAGAGCTGCAAAAGCAGCTGACTCTGCTCTGTTAGCGTAGTTACCTTCTTCAACAGCTTTAGCTATGTTTTCAGTGGTTGGTTTTATACCATCTTGTTCTAAACCTTTAGTAATAGCATCGTAATAATTACCACCATATTCTTGAGCGAATATAACAGCTAGACCCATACCACCACTTACAAGACCTGTCAAACCAGCCGCTGTAACTTGTGGTAAAGCTTCACCTAATCCTATCATAGCCCCTTCAAAAGTAAGGTTATCAAAATCAGCTTCTTTAAATAAACCTAACTCTTCTTCTTTTTCTGATATTTTACCTACTTTATCTACTATTCTTTTTACTCTATTGTCTTTTCTATCATTTAAAGTATTTAACCTTTCACGTACTGTAATTTTCATACGCCTGTTTAAAGGATCTGTAATTTCAGAATCTAAAGTTAAATTACCACTGTCTATTTCTGTTTGAAGTTTATTAATATCACTATTAATAGAAGCAACTTGTCCATGAAACTTACTTAAGTCAGCTTGATTAAAACCTAAAGACATTTGTTTAACACCTTTAACAGTACCTTCGATTAAAGCAAACTCGCTTAAACCTCCTTCATCTAAAAAAGAATGTTGAGCTCTAGCATATTGTTTATTTTTATCAGCTAATATAGACTCAGAAACATCTAAGTATTGAGTTTGTAATGACTTAAATAAATCAGAATTTTCAAAAGGTACTAAAATTTCTTCTTGTATATATTTATCTACATCTGAATTAGCTAACGCTAGGTTTGCTTCAAAAGTTTCAGGATTAGAAAAATCATATTTATCTTTTAAGCTTTCTTGATATTCATTTACTTTATCAGCGTTTAATTTTACTTGCGCATTTAAAGCTGTACGCATAACAGGATCTTTACTAAACGCCTGCGATCTACCTTGGTTTAATGCTTGTGCCCATTCTTCAGGAGTATCATACATTTCCATATCGCTAGGCATGTGCGATTCTACCATACTTACAAATTCTTTAGTAGGTTCTATTTCGTAAGTATCTGTGTTTTGGTTATAAACTTTTTTATTGTAATTAGGTTTAGCTATTACCTTATCAACTAAATTTAATCTTTCTTCCTGAGTGTAATCAGCAAAGTTTTCAAACTGGCCTTTTGCATTTATTAAATCATTTAAAGCCGTGTTGTAGTCGGCAACCTGTTTGTTTAAGTCTCTTTGATCTCCGTAAACAAACTCACCTTGATCGTCTACTTTTCTAACAGGTTTTGTTATTTGTTCAGAAGCATTATATACATCTTGCCTTATGTCTTCAGCTGATCTACCTTTTTTTCTTTCTTGTCTAAAATAACCTTGATCATTTGCTTGTAATTCCCCAGAAGTATCTGCCGAGTCTGATACCGTACTCTCTGGTTGAGCATCTACAATCATGGATGCTCTGCTTGGAGTTGTTACTGGTGCTACAGCCGCATCCGTTTCCACAGCACCGTTTGTCTTTCCCTCAGGGTCAGTTTGTATTTCTTCTGTAACTTCTACAGTTTCCAAACCATCTTTTTGATTTACATATTCATCAACAGAAAGTCCTTCGACCTCCGCAGCTTCAATAACAAAAGATTCACTTATTGGTTCACCATTAAAAGTGTAATCTGTATTTACCATAATTTAATTGTTTAGCAATGGATTTGAAGGTAGGCTTGGTAACACTTTACCATCAAAACCTCCTATTTCTTTTGGAGAACCACCATAAATTTTATACACAAACTTTTTTACATCTTCTGAAGTCATATCTTTTATAGAAGCTGTACCCATAGATGTGCTACCTAAAAGAAATTCAACATCACCACCTTCAATTTGTCTTAACTTTAAGCCTTTACCAGAGATATCTTTAACCATATTTTGAGATAGCTTGTTTATTAATTCAAACTTATCTTTAGTACCTTTGTTACCTATAACACTCACATCTTCTACGTTTATTTCCATAGGGAAATTTTTTATACTATCGAGTTGTTGTTTACTTATCTTAAGCTTTTCAGTTTGTTTTCTTTCTGTAGCCGTAAGTTCTTTAGGTTTTGGAGCTTTCTCTGTACGCTCTATAATTTCTTGTGTAAAGTAATTAGCACCTAAACCGTAGTCAACATAAGCTTCTACAAATTGTTTCTTTTGATCATCTGTTAACACATTTTCGTAATCCCAATCAGTACCTTTATTGTCAAGTGTATTGTTCCACATCGAAACAGCGCTGTTTCCAGGCATTTCTAAAAGCGATTCAGCATTTGCCCTAAGCTCAGCACCTACAGGATTTCCAGGTTGTCTCAATAAATCAAAATTTGGAGTTCTATAATAAGTTATATCTCCATTTTTTTCTTCTCTTTTTTCAATTTCAGTAAGATAAGCAGGATTTATAACTCGTTTCTTTGGGTCAGTAGAACCTCCTGGGTCTGGCATTAAAGAAAATTCATGAGCAGCTTGAAAGTTAGGACCTTCATCAGGTATAATTCTTCCAAGAACATTTGCGCCAAGATCTCTATTTAAAAATTCTCTAACAGAGCTTTCAGTATGTACTTTACCATTTATATCAAAAGCAGCTTCACCGTCTACAAATGTTAAATTGTTAGCACCTGCTAATTGCCCAAGAAATATTTGAGCATTTTTTAAACCTTCAGGTGAAGATCCTTTAGCGTCAAATCCTCCTGGTTTACCCACGTTAGCAACAGAACTAGTTAGTTCCTCTGCATTACTTAATAAGTTTTCACCTAGTGATTTAGCGGTATAAGGCGAGGCTAATATTTTTGCTTGCTCTTGCTTTTCTTGTGCCGTGGCTGTGCCATTGTCTATTTTTTGCTGTATTATATCATACCGCTGTACCATAGGTTCCCAATCATCAGCGTTAAAGTTATCTCCACTACGCTTAGCAAATTCAGTTCTTAAATTTAAAACACCTTGCTCACGCTCTCTTATTAAACGTAAGTTTTCTTTTTCGTTAGCTTTAGCTTTTTCTCTAGCTCTTTTAGCCATAGCATCACCTACGCCTATAGAAGTCTTTATAAGATCTACATACGCTTGACCTGACTGTTTGTCGACAAATTGTTGTGGGTTTCTATAACTCATAATTTTTATTTACTATATATTTGATTTAAATCCACCAAAAAACTTTTGCGCTGCGCCTGGTCCAGATTTAGCAGGACCCGCAAATCCACCGCCTTCAGCAAAACTACCTAAGCCACCTACTATACCGCCTATAGCTGTAGTCATTATACTAGTTCTATCAGCGGCAGCTTGTCTTTGTCTAGCTTCAGCACCAGCTAACTGAGTCGAAACTCTATCTAGCTGTTGCATTTCTCTGTTTTCTCTAGCACCAAACATAAACTGTTGTCCTTGCGCTTGAGCATTTTGTATTCTTTGCCCTTCTGATATTTCAACACCTTGAAGTCTTTGTTGTTCAGATATTTTTTGTTGTTGTAACGCTTGCTCACCTTGTGCTCTAAGCTTTTCGTTTTGAGCTTCTTGTTGTTCTATATTAGCACTCACGCCTTTCTTGCTTTGTAAAGCTGCTTGAGCTAATGCTGTCGCTCCACCGGCAGATGCTCCTGTAGCTTGTAAAGTATCTAGTGTGTTTGCTAAAGATATATCAGCTTGTTCTATTTGCATTTCAGCAGCTTGTGTAGCAACACCTAAATTAGCATAAGGATTAGTCATCTGACCAGATAAGTCTTCAACTAAGCCACTCAAGTCTTTTGTACCAGCGTATGGGTTAACTATAGCTTGCCTGTTATTTTCTAAGCTATTTAATTTTCTTTGTAATCTTTCTTTTTCACGACGTGCCGCCCGTTCAGCTCTTCTAGCTTTGCCACCACCGAATATACCACCAAGCAAACTACCACCAGCTTTTACTATACCAGCAATAGCTAATGGAGCTAAACCGTAGTCTAGTCCAACTACGTCTGGTCCGTGCCAGAGATTATGTAATATTTCTAATATATGTTCCATAGTTTTTAATATGATGATTCTACGTATTCTGTTGACACGGCAAATAGTTCGTTAAATTCTCCAGGACTTGTACCACCGACTGTCATTTTAACAATAGCAAAAAATCCTTTTATACCACTCATTGATTTACCAAATAAAATTTCACCGTTATTTTGTGGAGTTGCATTTATAATATTAGCAAAGTATTTATCTTCTTTTCTTAAAAAATTATTTGAAAACAAATTGTTTTCTAAACCTTGCTGTGTTGTGGCTAGTGTATAACTACCTATGTTTTTACCTACATCTTCATTAGTAGTGAGCTCAGTAACAACCCAGTTTTTAGACCCTTCATAGTTTATAGTGTTAAAGTTTTTAACTACAGAAACATTAGGGTTAAATATAAATGTTACATTTGCAGGTGTTGACAAATTATAAAACGTGCCTCTGTTATTGCTTTCTGAATAGTGTTTATATATTTTACCATCTTTAATAGAGTAAAAATCGTTTTTCAAACTACCAACAAAATCAGGACCGTATGTATAGAAGCTTGTCCAACCTCTAACACTTTCGTCGAATGATAAGGTTTTATAATCATCGACCTCTTGTGAAGGATCTAATCCTCTGAATTGACCTTCTTTTAATATACTTACTTCGTATTTTTTAGTATGTAAATCATAACCACCAACAACAGTACCATTACTGCTTATAGATGATAATTCATCACGCCAAAAATCTGTCATGCCATATCTTGATATTTCTTCTATACCATCACGTGATAATCTAAGCACAGCGTTTCGTCTTCTGTCTGTAAAATATTTTCTATATCCATATATAGCAAAGCTTTCTGGATCCTTTGATATACCATACTTTCCACCGTAAGGAACTATTTGGCCAATAACTAGATTAGCTGTGCTAACAGCAGTACCTTGTCCTTCAGCTGAGTATATAGCGTCTTTATCTATAAGAGCTCTACTAACTTTGTCTTCTTGAAATATAGTTAGATTAGTATTTTCAGCATATAATCTTTGTATACTACCATTGGCAGGATCTAAAGATCTAGTTATGTCTTCAGCTACAGAAAATTGATTTGTATTATTAATACCTGTTCTAGAGTTGTATACACCAGAGTATATTAAAGAACTAGCTCGTGTCTCTCCTTGCTTAACATCATCTACAACATAAGCTTTAATACCAAAATCTACAGATGTGTTATTATAACCACCACGTATTCTAGCTTCTTCTATATACCAATCATCATCATCAACACCTGGGTAACCATTAGGTATATTAGTAAAATCTTCTATTTGTCCAAATATTATTGTAACATTTCCTGACAAAACGGGTGATGGCGTCGGTGATACTTTAAATTCAGTACTACTTATTCTTTCTGTAATAAAACCTGTGTATGTGCCGGAATTTGACAAAAGTATAGTTACACTTTGTCCGACGTTCATTTCTGTGTCAGGCAAGCTAGAAGTTATTGTTATTGTATCGCCGTTTTGCGTAACGGTTTCAGCAATTTGCCTACCCGGCACAACAGCTGTGATACTAGCTATCTTCTTTAACCAGAAAGAGTTATAATATTTTACTTCTATAGTAGCTGCCATATATAATTAATCACTTGTTTTGATATTTTATTACTAAGGAAACAATTTGTAAAATCTAGGAGCTGCGTAGTTTAAACTACTACAAGTACCAACACCACCACCACCTGATGGTGAACCTTCTATTATAGCTGCGTATGGTGCTCCTCCTGTTTCATTTTTTAATCCATCTATATTTAATTTGGGTGCAGCTGTAATGTCTGCTGTAGGTTGATTATAAAGTGCTGGATAAAATCTATTAGCTACTGGCGGTGTATAAACATTTACTAAATCCGATGCATTATAAAATTCTCTAATATATTCAGGAAAAGGATTATCTGCATAAGTGGAATCGTTTGAAAGATCTTGAACTGAGCAAATGCTGCTTTGAGATATATAACCGTTACCTCCGTTATTGTAAATACGGAATTGAAAATTATCTTGAGTTTGGCTTGTAGTTATGTAATGTAAATCTCTAAGCCTTGTTTGTATTACTGTATCAAATGTGCTCGCTCCACCATTAGCACATAGTGTAATTTTTTCAATTTTAATTAAAAAAGCATATTTACCCGGCATATTACCAGCAAAATATGTGTTCTCTTCTGGACTAGCCCCACTAGCGGCACTATCATAATACGAAGGATTTAATCTTATATAATCAATACCATTAACATCGCCATCAAGACCATTTATATCAGCCACTCTAGTCCAATCATTACTAGTAGGATTAGAAGCCGTAGTATGATACACACGCATAGTTATTATTGATTGTATTGTAGTTGCTTGTGGTGGTTGTTGGCACAATCCTGCAAAGTAAGTAACTTTAGCTTCTTCAATACCAAAAACAAATTCACCTATAGACTGCGAATCACCTATTTTATAAGCATCTCTATTCTGACCTATAGGGTTTGGGGTGCAAGGTGTTGGGTTTGCAATTGCTAGAAAATTCCCGTTATTATCATAATTAGGTAAATTGCTATTACTTATAAGACCATCAGACATATAACAGCATATGTAATCAAAAGTTGAGGTGTTTCCCGAAGGACAATTGCTAGTTTTATCCGGGCTTGAACTAGTCCAGGCTTTATTAGCCCTGCTAGATACGTAAGAATCACTCTGTGGATAACCCTTTATAACTGTAATATTTTGATCAATTAATAAACTGCCCGCGCCAGGGGTTGAACCATCAAGCGAAGCGTCTTCTAATCTTATAGTTATAGGATATGAATTATTACCAGAAGTTAAACCTGCTGTTGTTAGTTTAAGCTCACCAGAAGTAGCATCAATATCAAAGTAACCCGCTTCATTGCCAGTTGGTAATATTGTCCATAGTAAATCTAACTTTTGTGTAGTATCTATACTTGCCCCGTTAACAGAATCAGCTTGTGCTCCAAAGTTGTGTATAACTTGACCAACAATATAAGTATCATCATAAAAATAATAAGGATTTGGAGTTGCTATTGTAAAACTAGGATCGTTGTTTATTAAACTACCTGTAAAAGAAAGTGTTTGTGAACCCCAAGTACTACCACTTCCACCTTCGTTAAAAGTAATATTAAATGTAAATACATCTTGCGTAGAACTATCGTTAATATATTCGTAACCTACTGTATTTTGTATTCTATAGTCTCCGCCTGGTAGATGTATTAATTCAAAGTCATTTGTAACATTTCCTCTAGGACTTGTTACTACAAAATTACCGGGCGTTGTATTGATTATTGGAGATCCTAAACTATCTAACGGATAAAAATCTTGAGTTACAGCGGTGCCTATAGCATCTGTTTCTTCAAAAACAAACACAGGGTTTATAGCTACAGGACCGTCAAAACCAACAGCTACATCCCAATTTAAATCAGATATTAAACCAGCTTGAGTTGTTTCCCAATATATATCAAGAGCAGATACCACAGGTTCTGTTTCAAGTATAGTTAAGTTTTCTATATCTTGATAGTCTCCTTGTTGATCTTTTTCATTAAAAACACCAAACTGTTCATCTGTTTGACTTGAAGTTATAAATTCTGCAATAAAAGGATTTGACTCAGATTTAAAAAACCCATGATACGGGTTTGCTGGATCTGTTATTGGCACACCTGCAGTACCTTGCGTAACTGTATTAACATCAAAAAGATCAAACAAATCTTCTATAGTGTTTGTTGTAAAGTTTTTATTACCAGGATAATACTGAGCGTTACCAGTATTACTAAATACATTTGTTGTATTTTCTACCCTACCAAAAAGCCTAACACTACTTCTAAAAGTTTTATCTTGAGGCCCTACTTCTGATAAATCTCTAGGAACTTTATTTATGTTATCATTAATAAGAGTTATAAACGAAGTGCTTGGATTTACTGGATTGGCAGCGTCTGGCGGGACTGGGTTTTGGGCATCGTAAATTAACGGAATGTCTTTCATAGCTCCAGCAGAGTACACATTGTAATACTCTTGCTCGTTTTGTTTAACAACAATTTTATAAGAATACCAACCTAAAACATTTTCATTGTATGCAAATTTAATATCAGCTATACTAGCGCCTAACGTAAGATCAGCTAAATACATATCACTAACTCTTCCATCTGTTGTTACTACATATGGATCTCCACCTATGCCTGTACCTGTGACACCTGTCACCTCAACGTAATCTATACTAGCACCGCGCATATAACTATTAGCCGTAGGTATCGATGTCCCAGCACCTGTAACGGTTGAAATTATAAAAGTATAAGTAGTATCAGTTATAACTGGGGTTGTTGATTTTTCAATATCAAAACCGTTTCCTATTTGAGTAGCGTATAAACCCGGAGCTTCGTCTCCTACACCACCTGTTATAGCGCTATTTACTAGCATTACTATAGAATTACCAAACCAATTTAAAACACCATTGGGCATATACGTTGGATCGGGTATACCTGAACCGGCTGGTTCGTCTTTTATATAAGGAGCATAAATAGTAGAACCTCTAGAGTTACTAGCACCAACAGTAGATTCACTTACTGGTGATAAAATAGTATCTGATTGTCTTCCAAATTTATCTGACAAAACAAAACCTACCTGATAATTTCTATTTTGTTTAATAGTATGATTAGGATATTCTATAAAATTAGTATACTGAGGATTTGCTATTTTTTTCTCTATATTTACAGTATAGTTTATTGTATCAGGCGGGGTATGCTTAGTTTGAAAGTTTCCATAAACAACTCTATTGCTAGTTATTTCTTGTGTCTTAGCTTTAACAGGTACCTTATCATAAACCCTAACGGTTTGATCTTGTGGTAATACACGTATGGGTTTTCTAGATTGATATGAATATGTATAAAAAGTATTATCAGCAGAACTACTACTTATTTCATTTACAAAAACAGTATCAAGAACCTTTACAGAAGATTGGTCTGATTCTGAATATAATAAATCAACACTTAAAATTTTATAAGAAGAAGCTATATTGTTAGCTTTGTCTGGAAGAGGTATAATTAATTCTATATTATTAATATTATTTTCAAACCAATCCAATATAGTGCTATTAAAAGCGCCTTTTTCGTTTGAGTTTATAAAATAACCATTTTGTTTAGGCACATAGGCTATTTGAGTAAACGGAGAAAATATAGAATACTCGTTGTCTTCAAATTTAAATCTATATCCAAATCTAACAAACTTATCTTGCAAGTAATCAGGATCACCAGGCCAAGAAGTAATACTAGACTGATCTGTCATTGTAGATGCTAGAAAATATATTATATCTGTTTGTGATATAGGTGTAGAAGGTGCATTGTCTATCGTGATAGTTGTTTCTGTAGTAGTTGTAACAGCACTAATAACCTTTATATATTCTGTAGGAAGTATTGTATTAACACCAGCTGTAGTAGTACCAAGCAATGTCATACCAGCGGTTATGTTGCTATTAGGAGCTGTTAAAAACTCAGTAGTAGTTGTTACACCTACAACACTTTCAATCTCCTCTTTTATAAGTGATATAGATTGATAAGGATTATATTTAGCTACAGATATATGATTTTCTTTGTAGTAATGATTAGCATCATTCGCGGCTAACTCTACGTTTATTTTTCTAGGTTGGTTTCTATTGTCTGTAAAGAATAATAAATCTTCTAAAAGATTTACAGCTATAATAGGGCTTTGAGTAGAGAAGTTTAAAAAACTACCACTTACAAGCGTTTGATATTGAGTGGTGTTGTTTACGTTTAAAAACCTAATAGAACAGCTAGCGTCAACAGGCGCTTCTCCATCACCAGTCCAGTCTGTAAGAAAGGTATATATGCGATCTTTAGAACTATCCATTAAATAACCAATGATATACATTTTACCATAAATGCCATCAGCTATTGTAGTAGAGGCTATAAGCTCATTACCTTTAATATTTTCCAATGTACCAACACTATCTTCTTCAGATTTACCTACAAGTATATTCTGAGCAGTTCTGTATTCACCATTAGGCAACAACCTGTCGTCCAGGTCTTGATTCATTTTTGCCTTTAGAAAATTATTTTTAGCTTCAGCCATTTAATTTAATGTTTTATCCATTTAGATTTTCCGCGCAAAACCTGCACTATCTCATTAAGCTTAATATTTGATAAACGTATTTTAGCATTTCTAAGCTTTGCGCTTTTTTCACGCTTTAACCTTTGTACCACATACTCAGGTTGATTTATTCTACTAGCTATTACAGCATGAGATATATAAGCATACATAGCTTCTTCAGCCATTTTAGGTACTCTAGTGTTTAGATCGTTTGATAAACCATCTGATATATATTCTAATATTATTAATTTATCTACAAGATTTGCAGAAAAAGATATTTTACCCTCGCGGTCGTTAATGTTAAAATAACCATTCGCGTTCGCGTATTGAGGATCCATGCCATACAATTGACCGTAGCCAGCAGACTGCCAACCGTAGTAATAATCCCAGTCCCAACTACCGTTTGCGTTGTCTAAAATATTTTCGTCTAAATTTTTTAATTGATTTTCTCTCCACCTTTCTTCTATTAAAGAAGTACCTTCAATATTGTTGTTGAAATTATCTTGAACTGGAATGCCTTTATTGTCTTGTATGGGAGTTTCGTATGGGCTACCTGTTAAGTTATTAGAAGGCATTATAATATGTTTAACACCTTGGTCATCTATCCAATAAAGATTAACGTAGTTAACGTAATCTTGTGGTATAACTACACTTAAATTTTTAGGTATACTAAGTTCTTGAGAGTTTACGCTTTTTAAAGTGTCATAGCTAAATTCTTGTAAAGCTCTTTTAGCGTGAAATATAACGTCTGTTCTTTTTATATTTGGTATTAATTTGTTAGTACCAACATAAGCAAGTAAAAAGTTATTTACAATGTCTTCAATTTTCACATAGGAATATGAACCGTAATTATCTTCAACAGTATTACCATAAGCTTTTTCACTAGCAGTTGCAGCGTAATTACCACCGTCTAATTTTTTTAGCTGTACAACTATATATTCATTAACAACTGGCGCTACATCAAAAGTTATAGTGTTTTTAGAGACTGTATAACCGCTAAGCACTTCTGTCCAAGTTCCAGGACCACCAGCTGCACTTGAATATAATTTAAAGTTATTTAAACCGTAACTAACCTCAGCGTTACTCGCTGCACCAAATATTAAATCAGTATTAAAAGTAGTTGTAAAGCTAACTTTATTCCCATCGCCTTGAAAACCTTGAGCGCCTTCATAATACTGTCTATTGTTTTCTTTTAGTAGTGACATGCTTTAGCTTTTTTCGTTTACTTTTTCTGATTGAATTTGACTAGCTGCTATTTGAATTAATTGTGGGTTTTTTATTACAATACCAGCATATAAAAGTATTCTTGTTACAACCGAAGTTTGTTCTGTTGGTTGTAGCAAAAAATCAACAGTTGTAGACGGATCGTATATATAACCATCACCGTTAGAGGTGAATCCCCAATTAACATTAGCTGGTTTCTTTAAATAAGAAACTTTAATATCGCTAGTTATACTTACTGGTTTTACATAAAGCTTATTGTTTTCAAATATATATACGGGAAAAGATGTTGTAGGTCTAGTTAGTGGAGACATGTTAACTCTTAAAAAGTCGTTTCTTTCTATTAGCTCTACTTCTTTTTCATCATTATAAATTACAGTACCAATTTTATAAAAATCATCTTGATAAAGATTTACTTGAAGAGTATCACCGTCTGGAGGAATATTTATAAGCTGTATAAAACTACCACCAGAAGATAAAGTGTAATCTACATTCTGTGTAATTTTAACGCCATTTAAAAAAGCCTCTATAGTACCTGATATAACGCTTGATGCTGGTAAAACTGTAAAGTTATATACTTGTTGACCGCTAATAGTTGTAAACGGTTCTTGACCTACTAGCGAAGAAGTTGTAGGTAAATTAAAATAATCTGAATTATAAGTTACCGATGTTGGTATGGTTTTAAAAGGAGCTAGTTTTTCCTCTATATTTTTTACTCTATCGGCATATTCGTTTTCATTTTGAGGAACTCTTGTTTGTTGGTTTAACTCTTCAAAATATTCATTAAACATTTCAAGTTGAACTTGAGTACCTATTTTATTAAAATCATCAGGTGTTAAATAACCACGCTGCTCCTTGTTCATTATTAATAGAACAGTTCTATACACTTGATCTACGCTTATTGCCATTGATTTTTTTATTTATATACAGGGCGCATTACACGCCCTTGTATATTATTACACGTTAAAGAAGTTTTTTCTCTATTGATTTATAAACTTCCACACCTTCGTCTGTTTTAAACCATGCAGCCATTGCTGAATATGGATTTTCATCAAACGGTACGTTCATTAGTTTTCTTCCATTGCTACCCCAAGTAAATGTTCTTTGATCTTGCGAAAGTTTTACAATACCAGATTCAGCAGCTACAATAGCTATGTTTCTTAATTGTACATTTTCATCATTAGCTAGTTCTAAAAACAAGTTAGGATTATTCTTAGCGAATATAAGTAAATCTCTTTTAAGTTCTTTAGAACTCATCTTAGTTACTTTAGAACCTAACTCTACACGCATTATAGCCTCTGATTGATCTACGTCCATTTCTCTTGCTGCGTTAAGCGCATCGACTTGAAGTTCTATAATATCAAGCTGATCTTTAGCCTCTTCAACCGCACTAAACTCTTGGTATATCCTATCTTTTAATGGGTGATATAATGAAAGTAATTTTTGTAGGTTTTGATTCTCTTTAGGAACCTGTAAAGATCCATTTTTAAACATAATATGCCCTAGTGTTGACTCTCCTTTTTGTTCTTCAACAAACGGTGAGTCTTGATTAGTGGCATATCTTAATTCTTTTTGAACACCTGTTTCCTTGTCAAAATATATTAATGCATGCTTACGAGTATGCCTACTGGGAATTGTTAATGTTAAAGGAGATGAATTACCTTTTAAATAGTAAATTCTATCTTTAATTTCCCATTTAGGTTTATTTGGTTTTTGTTCTACAGTTTTAACCTTAACTGTTTTTTGAGGTGCAACCTCAATTGTTTCTACTGCTTTAGCTTCTTTAGCCATGATATAATAAAATTAAATAATTAATAAAGGTAATAGTTACCCCCGTTAGTTCAACGAGGGTAAGTATTACTTAAATGATTACACTCCTTTGAAAATAACAAAGTTGTTAGCACCTTGAGTTACCAAACATCTTTCAGATAGGAAGTTTACTTCCATTGCGTCAAGAGTTGAAGTATAAGCACCACCAACTGAGCCAGTCAACCAAGTCTTCATGCGACGATCATCACTTTGTGATGCTCTATATCGCACGTGCAAGAATGGACGACGGATGTTAGATCCTAAGATTTGATCATATACAGTTGAAGTACCAGCTGGGATAAGAACTCCTTCAACAGAGCTTATACCATCAATACCACCACGTGTAGATGCATCATTTAGATATTTCCAGTCAGTTTTATAAAAGTCATAAGAACCTCTACGGAAATCATTAAAGCCAAGGTTTAACGCCATGTCTTCAGAGTTTTCAAACAAACCGTAAGAACTACCACCGTTGTAAACTCCAGTACCACCTTGTTGAGCTACGCCAGCTAGCATATCATCGAAGTCCAAAGAAGTTTGACGTTGTAGAAACAACATGTTTTCTTCAATAGCACCTTGAGTGTCTAGGTTTTTAAGGATAGCATCAAAATCAGCTAGACCTGCAGCAGCAGTAAATCCTACCATTTTATTACCACGATCTTCAATAGCAGCAAACAAACCTTGAGTACCAGGAAGTTTATCAGTTTGATAATCTCCAGCACCAGCGTTTGTATTTCTTTCACCTTCTACCAAAGCCATTTCTAAGTAATCTTCGAAACGTAAACGAGTTTCAGATTCAGCTTTTAGATACCATAAATATCCAGAAGTTCCATCTTCAGTCGCTACTTCTACCCAACCAATCTGCGCAGTATCAGAACCTGACACAACATATTGATTACGAATAATAACTGGTGAGTTACTATATTGAGTTAATTGTGGTGTTACGCTTACACGTGAAGCAGAGTTACCTGCACCAGTACCAATAGTAGTACCTTTAGTGTAATCAGATCCATATACAAAGATCTTCAACGTTTGAGATGAAGTAAATACTGTTTGCACATCTGAACCTCCATAAAGCTGTACAGCAATATGCCCTGCATCACCAAGACTACCGCCGTTAGCTACAGGAACGTCAGTAACAATACCTTTAGCTTCAATACCTGTAACAGTGTCAATAATAACGATAGTATCGTTAATAGAAATTACATTTACTACAGTAGTTCCGTTTACAGTTGTAAGGTCTAGATGAGTTGCTGTACCTAAGTTAGCAGCGACACTCGTGTAGGAAATATGTAGACGGTTTTGTTCAGACCAAATTACTTGATCAGATGTCATCGGCATTTCAGCGCCAACCATTCGTAAGAATCCAGAGAGTGTACGATTTCCGTAACGCTCTACTTCTTGTTCATAAATTTCAGGTAGATATTGCTGAGCAAAATCGTTTCCTGTACCATCATTAAACTTTAGATAATTGCTATCTAAAATTTGTTGTTTTTGAGATGGTATTAAAGTACCAAATTCTGGTGTTAATGTTCCAGCCATGTTAAATAATTTTTATTAATTAAACTTTTTAGTTTTGATTTTTAATTTTGAAGAATCAAGACCGCTAACAGCTTTTACTTTTAATCCATTTATAAACACTTCACCAGAAGCAGCTTGCCTAGGTTCTGTACTTATGTTTTTAGATTTAGCCATAACGTCCTTTACAGCATCGGCTTTGCCTTGCTCATAAAAATGTTGGGCTATAGTATCAGCATTACGCGCTGCATACAAAGCTTTATGATAGCCTTTAGCATCTTGTATTTCTCCTTTATCATTTAAGAACGTCTTAATAAAATTTGAAATATCAGATTGTTGCTCTGCTACCTGTGATGGGTTTTTAACACCATATCTAAACTTTTTATCACTAACGTTAAAATCAAAACCTTTGAACTCTTCGTTAAGTAATTGTTTAGTTTTTTGTTTGAAAACCTCATGCTTAGCTTCATTTGCATCTTGCTCTTCGTTGTATCGGTTGAAAAAGTCTGTAGCTTTTTGTTGGTCTTGAGTTACGCCCGGTCTCAACTTGATTTCGTCGTAGTATTTACTCTTTAAGCCTTCAAGAAAGTCTTTAGCTTTTGCAGCCTCCTCTTTAAACGCAATTTTCTTTTTGCGTATTTCTTTTGGTTCATCTATATCATCGTCATAATCAAAGTCTTCTAATAAAAGACTTACATCTTCAGAATCTAAATGTGGTTTAGTTTGTTTATAATATTCACTAATTAAAGTTTTATTATCAACATTGGTATAATCTGCGTTAAGCCTAACGTAGTCTTCTACAGTTCCACCAGTTTCTTCCATAAAAGTAACTAGCTTGTCAATATTTTCTGGTAGAACTCTTTGCTCTTGCACAGCTTGTTCTACTTGTTTAGTTACTTCAGTTTGTTCTTCTTCACTATTTTCAATAACAGTTAAAGGAGATTCTACTTCTTCACCGGTGGTCCGTATTTCTTCAACCACTTCTTCGCTGTTGCCACTGTCTTTGGACTCTTCGATAACAGCATTGCTATCATTTGTCTCTTGTGTTTGAACGGCATCTTTTTCTTCTTTTATTATTACTTTAGTAACTTCTGGTTCTGTCTCTATTAAAGGTTCTTTAATATTAACTTTAGTAACTTCATTACTTGCTTTACCTAAGTTTTTAGGCTTTGAAGGTGTTTTTATTTTAAACTCTCCTTCTTGTTTTACTTCTTCTGACATAATATAATAGTATAAAATTAAAGGATTTTATTTTCAACGAGGTTCAAACTGTTCGAGTCCAAATCCTCCTAGTGAGTCAAATCCAGATGACTCAAAGTTTTTAGGTAGTTCATCGTTTTGACGTTGCGAAATCATTTCTGATTGTTGCGTACCTATGATTCTAGCACGCTCGTCTTTACGATTTTCTATTTCTTGTTCTTTAGATTTTTCAACATCAGCTCTAGCTCTAGCTAACTGTATGTTGTAATTAAATTCCTCAGCCATTAACTCTCTTTTTATTTGAGCTTCTGTCTGCATACGTTGTATTTCAAACTGTGATTTAGCTTGTTCAATACTAACTTTTTCCTGTGTAAGCGCTTGTTGTTTTTGAACTTCAGCCATAGCTGCTTGTTCAGCAGCTTGAGCGTTAGCCTGCGCTTGCGCTTGTATGTTTGCTTGTTGAGCTTCTTGCTCTCTTTGTCTTTTTTTCTTTTGGCTTAACTTAAGATATTGATTAGCTAGTTTTATGTTACTTATCTGCCTAATGTCAATAGCGTCTTCTAAACCAATTTGCCCCGCTTGTAAAGCTATTTGTATATTTTTTTCTAATGTTTGCTTTTCTTCTTCTTCAGGTTCAAGCTCTAAAAATATACCAAACTCATGCATATTCAATTGATCTACTTCGGTTAACGTAGCAACATTAAAAGAATTTATAGAGTTTAATAAAGCTTCTCTTGTTAAAGGGAAATTAAGCATATCTCCAATACGCAAACTAATGTTCTCAGCAGATCGTATAGTTAAATACATCAAAGACTGTAATATATGTTTAGTAGCTACATTAGAAGCTGCTGCTGCTAGTTTTTGTAAACCAACTAAAGCATCTTTAGAAGGTTGACTACCATCTCTAGCCTCGTTAAGCCCGGTAACATCTCTAATCATTTGCAAGTAATACTGATACGTTTGTATTAACGCTTGTATTTTTGCCATACCAGAAGACGTTTGTAACTCTTGAATAGGTACTTTACCTCTATTGGGATCGCCATCTTGAGTTAAACTTCTACCTACAATACTACCAGTTTGGAAGTACATGTTTAAAGCTTCTTGCGGATTATAGTTTGTGCCATTGCCAAGATCAACTTCTGCTAAACCATCTACGTCTACAAATACACCATCAGGTACCATACGCGCTAGTACTTGTTGTATTTTTAAATGTGTTAACTGTATCATATCAGCAAAACCAATGCATTTACTTACAAGCGACTCTATGCGACCTTTATACATTCTAGGTGCGGATATACTATAATTCATTTGCACTTTGGTCTGGTTGCTGTAAGGTCTTGTCATGTTTTCAGCAAGTTCCCATTTAAGCATTTTTTCATGCCCAAGTATTTTAGCGCCACTATATAAAACTTCTATAGCTCTGTGGACTCTATTAAAGTTATCGCTTTCAGGCGGATCAAACGTGTCTGGCTTCTCTAAAGCTTTTTCTAAACCCTGGTCTGTTTGCTTTATTTTAAATACTTGATTTTGATATGTTTTATATTCAAAATACAAAACTTGTATTTGATTGTAATCATCATCTTGCGCATAGTAATTTCTAGTATAATTAGAATTACCAGGATATTTTTCTATTTCTTTTAAATCATAATCTGTTAAATTAGGAAACTGTTTTTTTAGTTCTTCAAGACTAATACTTTTAACTTCACCAGCATAATATATATCTTCAAAGTTAGGATCTTCCGTGTAAGAATATACTAAATTAACAGGATCTACATAGTCAACAGTAATTCCATTGGCTAAATTAAAATCTGTTTTAACAGCTGATACACCTAAAACCGCTAAATCGTAAGCTAAACGCTTTTTTGTTTCCTCGTATTTATTATAATTAAAAACGTTAGATATAGCTTCTTCCTCTGCTATTTCAATAGCTTGCTTGTAATTTAATTGAATATATAAATCTAATTCTTCTTTACTTTCAGGTAAACTAGTTGGATCAGAAGTGTTAAAAAGATCAATGCCAAGATTCTGTTGTATAGATTCTAAAAGCGGTTTAGCGTTCATATCTCTAAGTATGTTCGCGGCGTAATTAGTTCTTTCTTTTAAAGCGTAAGGATCAGATGCAAATGATTTTATTTCATAGCCTTTATCAGTCATACCGTTAACAACAATATCTACAAACTTAGATAAAACAGCTACTGGTTTCCAGTCTAAATTTAAATAAGATAAATCACCGTTAATAGATAATTCATCTTTGTATTTTTGAACAGATTGTTCACCTCTAGCGTAAAGTCTTAAATTATGAAAATACTGCCAGTTGTTTCCAAAGCGACCACCAGCACCTAAGCCTCTGTCACCGCGGAACCATTCTCCTTCTATAGCTCTACCAACTTGAAGACCGTAGTCGTATGTTGATTTCTCTACGTCTGGTACTACCTGACTTGGAAAAGAACTATTAACATTAGTGTAAACCATCTATTTTATTATTTTTGAAATATTACCTTGGTTATCAAATTTTTTAAAACCTAAAGAAACAATATTTTTTTTACCTATATTTATAGGCGTATATCTGTTTTTATTACACGCCATTATTGCTAAACCAGAACTAATAGAAGCATCGTGCTTTGTTCTATTGTTTATATTAAACTTAGCCCAGTCTTCTAATGTTTCTTGAAAATACATATTACCGTATGCAGTTTCTTTTAATCCGACAAAATCTTCTATATAAGATTCTATAGCAGCAGCGTGTGCTTGTTTAATGTCTTCTGACGAGTTAGGTATTCCACCTATTTCTCTTTCCGCTACAGACAGTTTTAATTTATCTGGTCTGTTCATTGAAAAAGCTCTGTAACCTCTACGTTTTAAATAGTATAAAAGTCTAGGTTTGTTATTTTCTGCTAATATCGGCATGCTATAAAAATGCAAAGCCATTAATACGTCTTCAAAAAATATTTCAGCCGTGGGTGGTCTTGATATATATTCCAAGAAAAACATATTAGCAGGTACATTTTCCATAGAAAATTTTGTAAGCCCATGAAGAGCTCCGTTAGATCCTCTGTTATCTACCGTGCCTGATATATCATAAGAGTCACAACCAAAAGCACCGCAATGTTCATTACCAGGAAATTTAACTCCATTTTTTATTATTACACGATTTTGTAATTCTGCAGGCGGTACCCAAGAAACTAGAAACCTACCATTTTTATTTGGCATAAAATTAACAATAGTATCTTTAATACCACCTTGCCAAACAAAGTTACCTCTAGTTACTAACTTAGAGTTATCAGACTCATCATTATAATCTATCTGCTCGTATATTTTAGTTAGATTAAACAAAGACTGTTTTGTCTCATCTCTAAAAGCGTGTTGCTCTGTACGAGGAAACTGCCTGTAATATTCGTTTAAACTGTCTTGATCACCTTTTAGACCATCAACTTCGTTTTCCCAGTGGTTTATAACACCTACTTCAATTTGAAGCCCGTCTGAACCTTCAACTGGTTTTGTCGGCGTATCAAAGACAGGGTGTCCATAAGTATCAATGAATCCTTCGTAGTTCCACTCCATAGGTATGAACAAAGAATATAATCCTGAGCTAGTCTGTCCGTTGCGGTTTCTTCGTGTGACATCTGATGCATAGTATAATTTCTTAAAATTCTCACCGCCTTTATCTAAAGCGTTTGATGTTGAGCCCATCATACATTTGCCTACAACTCTACTACCTAATCGCAGTGTGGTTTTTGTAACCCTCCAGTTGTTCAATATGTTATCAGGTCTTTCCCATTTACCAGATTCATCGTGTACTAACAGTTTTAGTTTTTCGCCATCATAGCTGTTGTCACCTGTATTTTTCCAGTCAATAGTAGTATCAAGTCCTACAACTTCTTCTGCGGTTTCACCTTGATCAAGCTTACGTCTGGTAAGCTTAGACGCGGGGACTCTATAAGCAAGTTCCGTTTTTGGTCGGTCCATACCGTCTTGTATGGGTCGAAAGAAGAACGGATAGTTGATAGATATCGGTACGACTTTGTCGGTAAACATTTTTTTAGCATCAGCCCCTGACTTTGATAATATGCCAAATCTTGCATCGCTTGATATCGTAGCGAGGTTGACTGTTTCACCCGATGCCATGAATGAAAAACCAGAGCGTCTGTTTTTAAGGTAGCACATACCATAACATCTTTGGTCTGCTTTACAAGCTTCCCAGAATATAAAGAATAATCTGTTTGACTCCCTAAAGTCTGCTGCCCCAACGTCAATTTTAGACCACTGCAAGTACATGTAGTGAGTGCCAGTAATATAAGTAGCAATGTCTTTATTGTTGAACCAATAACCTTCGTCACGCCGTTTAAACTCTTCATCAATATACCCATACCATCTTTCTTTGAAGTGCTCTGGGTATTTATTCCACTCAAATACACTTTTTATTTTATTTAATTCTTTAGGATATTCTTCTCTAGACCATTTGTACTTATCCTTATTTAGTTTATCTTTAAAAGGTGGTAACGCTATTTTAAGGTTTTGTATTTCATATACTTCACCTATTTGACCAGTCTTACTTATAACAACCACATCATGTTCTTTGTTATAACCGTACTCCCACTTTTTGCTTTTGTTATTTCTTTTAAGCACGTGGGGTTTTATGTGATCTGTAAGTACAGTAAATAAAATTTGTTTGTACATTACTTAGATCTACCTTCTGCAAAACCCTGAAAGGATTTTTGTTTGCTATCACTTAGCTTGTCTTCAAGCATATTTTTTTCTTCTTCAATGCGGTTAAGTATTTCAAATGCATCGAATATAGCTAACTTTTTTGTTGCAGCCGCGTTCTTTAAACGATCAGCCGAGATGTCATCATCTGAATCTACAATAGGTTCTTTAGCTACCTTAATTAATTCCTCAACTGCTCTTTGCCCAGCTTGGATTATATTCAACTTGGTTTTCTTGGTGCTCATACTTAATTACAATATCATTTGATTTCATACAATAAAGCCGTTGGTTATTCACGATAAACTCAAACTCACTGTTGGGTGTAAACCCTATAGTATCTCCCTCGTTTATTCCTTTAGCTTCTAAGGACTTATTACCGTATTTTAATACACCAATAAGCTTTTGCTCTTTATCGAGCTCTAGATCATTATTATTTTCAAGCGGCATAGCAAAGCATCTATCAGCAAACGCGTGCCATTTGTATATTTTTTTATATAAATATATTTGATCTATTTGACAAAAGTAAAGATCGTTTTTAAAAAACTTACTACTATTAACTTCTTTACCTTTTATATTATAATATCTTCTAAATATATTATGATGAACTATAATCTCATCTCCTTCCTCTATAGGTGTTTCAAAAGCAAGTGGTGTAGAAACTACAATAGCTCTATTACTTACAAACTTATGTTTATCTATACTTGTGTTTAACAAAAGTTCTTTACCATTTACATTTATAGAATTATCATAAATTTTACCAACCGGTTTTATAATAAAATTATATACGCTTTTCATTAATATTCTAAATCATACTCAACAGATATAGCCATGTTAGAATTAAATTTCTTCCATGGCAATACCTCGTTGTTTTTCTTTATATGAATATTATAAGAACTATCATGGTCTTCAAATAAAATATGCGATATTTCGTGACCACCATATACCTGCTGACCCACTGAATAATGCATCGCATCGTTTTTATAATCAGAACCAATACTGATTTTTCTTATAACAGAATTCATTTTAGTCTTCTGCTTTAACTACAGCTAGTTCACCTTCGTCTTCTTCTTTTTCGATTTCAGTGTACGTACCATCTTCTAAATTAATATTAATAGCTCCGTATGTTTCTTCTAGTTGTTTTTTAGTATCTTCGATACCTTCGTTAATACCAGCGATCTTATGAAGCAGTGAATGTTTGTTTGCTTCTAACTGGCCGATCTGATTTACAACAATACTTAATTGTGATTGTTGTTCTTTAATAGTTTTAAGCTCTTCAGCTGTAATTGAATTTGACATTTAATTTAATTTAAGTTATTTAACTTTACTTATTATTACTTATTTTTTTACCTTTTTCCCACGTACGACCCACAAAGTAAGCGCCATACACAGTTATTAATAGCGACTGGAATATAGGTATATAATCCTCTGCTATTGAAAACTCTCCTATGTTACCATCAAAAAATGCTAATACAGAAAATATAAAGGTAAGGTATATAAGAACCATTGGCCTTATATTCTTAGACAAGAAGGAATCGGACTTCATATCCGACTCCCATCTTGCTGTTACCTGATCTTGAGCGTCTTTATCCGCTTGCTCTAGCAGCTCTTCAACTTTTTGTTTAGCTGCAAGTCTTTCTTCATCAGTAGTTACTAGATCATCTATTACTTGACCTATATCTTTGATGAGACCTCCAGTTATAAATTGAAGAATTTTTTTCATTTATTTTTTATCAATTGAAGTTGTAATATATTTTTTCCCATCTAATTCTTTAGAAGGAATAAGACCTGTGTAATTTGGATTAGAGGTTGTAGGATCTTGCATATCTCTAAGATCTGAACCAGCTTGTTTGATAATTTCACCTTCAACATCTCTAACTTGTGGATTACCAATCCCATAACCGTGATCTCCAAACGTGATAGGTTTTGAGGTTACTTTTCTTACTGTCCCTGTTACTCCAGCAGCGTCAGCTTTAAAGTCTTTTGGTATTGGATTACCAAACTCATCTAAGTTTGTTTTTTTAGCTACAGAATCCATATGAACTGCTGATCCTTCTGCCATATATCCTACAGCTTTGTTTGTTGTTTGACCTTTCATAAAAGTTACAGGTCCTTTTTTATATGCCATTTTATTTGTTTTATTTTGTTTTATTATAAGCTTCTTTTTCCCATGGTAGGTTTTTAGCTCCTTCTTTAATACTTGAGCGGGGTATTACTTTACCTTTCCAATATACGTTTTTATTATCATAATCAAGATCACCTCTACGCATTTGGTCTATATGTATCATTTCGTGGTTTATAACTTCTTGTATTTTACCACACGGTACATCTTTGTTTATAATAATAGTACCGTTGTTATTAGCTTTTCCTAAAACACCGTCCTCCATGTCTACGTGATAAACAGGAGTATTGTCTATTGAAAACGGAGGTGTTAATTTAAAAGCCATATTATTTGTTGTAGGGTACTTTATCGTTAAACCAAGCTTGTCTAGCAGAGCAACCGCAAGGAATATTTAATCCCTCTGAAAGTTTATCAACTACAGTTTTAATACCTGTAGCTTTAGTAAACTTTGCTATGTCGTCTCCTAAACCTTTTGATTTCATTTATTTTCCGTATTTATCATACTGGTTTTTACCAGAAGATTTAGCATCTCTATCAATTACGTTTTCCATTTTCATAGGAGTTTTATAACGTAAAGCGGAAGTACAATGCTTATGCATAGGGCTGTGTCCCATGGGTAGCGCAGATCCTTTCATTTGACCAGCGGCTTTGTATTTTTTATCTTCTTTGTGTATTGCCTTTTTTGCATCGTAGATTAGCTCTCTCTCATGCATCATATCCTTAACATATTTATTCATAATTACCATTTTACTTTGTCAGCCCAATAGGCAGCAGACATTTTACCTTTTTTAATGTTTTTAGCGTGACGAGCTTTAAAACTAGCTCTACGTGCTTTAGACTTAGCATCTGTTTTTTTACCAGCTGTGCTAACACCTTGTTGACCAAACCTTATAATTTTTTCTTTACCTGCAGAACAAGCTTTAACTATATGTGATTTAGTTTTATGATCTGGCGTACGCCGAGGTTTATTACACTTAAGTGTTTTCTTATCAGTTGCCATATGTCCAAATTACATTAGGTGATTTATCATCGTCTATATCAGCGTGAATAAAAGTATCACCAATACCTATACGGTCTACACCGTGTTCTAATAATTCTCTAATCAAAGAAAAACGTTCTTTACTTTTGCTGCAAGCTATATCTACAGCAAGTCCTTTTAAATGAGATGACTCACTTGTTCCACCCACGGCTTCGTTATGTGAAGGTGTTCGATAACCAGATGTTATACGCAAAGGCATGCCTAGCTCTTCTCTTATGCTATCTAATATACTTATAAGCTTTTTACTCATCATCTGCCCGCTACCTTGCACATCAGGCGAATCGAACTCTTCGTAAGTAAAATACTTAAACATTATTTTTTCTTTTTAAGCTGCATCCATTTGTTTACAGTGTAACCAATAGTTACTACTAAAAGCAATACTTTTAAACTCATTTCTATTTGTGCAAATGTAGTTACACCAAGCGTAGTTGTATTAATAGCGTATAATTTTAAATCGTTAAGACTCATCTTAAAATCCTTTTGCTCTCATTGTAATTGGCCCGCTCTTATATTCACATGGGTATTTTTTTACCTGCATACCTGTAATACCAGAGCTACTGCCTTTACCCATTGGAAAACCGCTAGTATCTAGTGGTCCGTCCCAAACGTGTGATTCTCCTACCTGACCTTCTAGCGTAGGTTTACCTAGTAATTTACTTATATTTTCGTGCATAATTATTTTATTATTCGTTTTATTTTTGGAATTTCTTGAGCTTTAGATGAAGTCTTTGCAGATGTTGATGTTGATACTCTACTTTTATCAACTAATGTTTTCCTCATCTTAGGTTTCATCATTTCATTAAACCTTTGCTCGCGTTTTGCCACTCTTACGCTATCAGCATAATTTTCTGCGCCTAGCGAATATTTTTGACCTAGCACCGTTCTATCATGAGAGACGCCTTCATGAAACTCTACTGGTGACACCATTTTAGTAGCAGCGTCATAACCCATTTGCTCTACAACACTATCGTCTAAAGCTCTAAGCCCTGCGCCTTCATTGCCTTCTGGAATATCTTTCATAAACATAGGTGGCTGTGGCATAGACATTTGTCTTTGAAAAGGTGTTCCATATACTTGATTACCTACATTTTGAGCAGTTTGGTTAAACACAGGTTTAGCTGTACCCATTTGATTTGCTGGCATAGGGGGTTGCGGTGTCATCTCCATACCAGTTAATGGGTCTATCATTTTTAAAGGATTTTTATAGTCCATATTATCTTTCTTTATCTTTGTTTACGTTATACACAGAGGTGATTAATACTTTATCGGTATAGGTTTGTCCACGCATTATCTTATTTCGTCTTTCACTAATTGGAATATCTTCCTCGCCAACCATAATCTTGTACATAGTGTTGATTAGCCTTTTACATTTAAACGAAACTTTGTATATGTTATACTTCTGCGTCGTCCTGTTTCTTTCACGCCATACTACTATCCAACCTTCTTTCAGAAGCCTGTTCCATCTTCTGTTGTCC
>Ga0181410_1000157_pt1 | contig 28959 bp, 50 predicted proteins | sample 33SPOviralmetaG_FD_130112 | JGI IMG/M metagenome (GOLD analysis project Ga0181410, IMG submission 130112) | Marine viral communities from the oligotrophic San Pedro Time Series (SPOT) site, San Pedro Channel, CA, USA - 33 SPOT_SRF_2012-06-20 | ecosystem: Environmental > Aquatic > Marine > Strait...
GGAGCAGAAGGACAAGGTATGGGACCATTCCCTAAACTTGCAGGACAGAGTTCAGCATACATTGTGGACAGACTTAACACTTATAAGAACAAAGGACAAGTAGGTTCAATGAGTGCTACTATGTGGGCACAGGCAGGAATGCTTAGTGCAGACCAAATGGAACAAATAGGTAAGTTCATAGAAGCAGGCTTACCAGGAAAATAAGGACATATGGAATTGAAAGAATTAAATGAATCTAAAGTATGCGATATACTTAATAGAATAGTGGAATTAGAAATGGCTGGTGTTGTTAGATACGCACACAGTTCACTAATGGTCAGAGGACCTAATAGAATACCAATTGTAACGTTCTTACAAGAACAAGCAAACGAAAGTTTAGCACATGCCTTACAGGCAGGTGAATTCATTACAGGGTTTAATGGACATCCTAGTCAACGCATTGCTGTTATCGAAGAAAATCACAATCATAGTGTACAGCAGATTCTACAAGAAAGCCTAGACCATGAAATGGCGGCAGTAGAAATGTACAAAGTGCTACTAGAAGAAGTTGCTGACGCAAGTATTATGTTAGAAGAATATGCCAGAGGACAGATTGGTATGGAAGAACAACACGCATTAGAAATAAGGAAAATGCTACAAGATTATTCATAATGACAGATAAAATAATTAGAGCAACTATTACTGTAGAATTACCTTACAGTAATGAACTGCTAAACGATGGGACTAAGTTAGATAAAGAACTTAGAAAAGTTATAGATAAATCTAGTTTTATTCCTTGCAAGATTAAAGCAGGTAAATTAGATTACAGTAAACGACCGGTTATAAGAGATGAGATTACATTATAAAGATTGCGGTAAGATAGGATTTACTTGTAGCACATTTGATTTGCTACACGCAGGACATGTTACAATGTTAGAAGAAGCAAAGCGACATTGTGACTTTTTAATTGTGGGACTACAAAATGATCCAACATTAGACCGCCCAGGAAAGAATGCACCAGTACAAAGTATAGTAGAAAGACAAATACAACTGGCGGCAGTAAAGTATGTAGATGAAATAGTAATTTACAACACAGAACAAGACTTAATTGACTTACTCCTCACATTACCAATAGACGTTCGTATATTAGGTGACGAGTATAAAACAAAAGATTTCACTGGCAAAGACATTGCTAAACAACGTGGCAGTAAGATTATATACAATGGAAGAGATCATTCTTTCAGCAGTAGTAGTTTACGCAAACGTGTGGTTAAAGAAGATAGATAGGTATCACAGAGTATGACACTTTTACTGAAGTTCCTAGAGTCTATTGGTCGAAAAAGGGTAATACTAGATAGACAAAGTAACATACCATATTTAACTAGGTACTACTTGTTTTTAAAAGAACGCAAGTGGTTCCCTTTCAATATATTTTTACACAACTTTCACAAAGGAGATCCAGATGATTTACATGACCATCCTTGGCCTTATTGCACTATTATCCTTAAAGGTGGGTATTGGGAGCATCAACCAACTGGCGAGCGAAAGTGGCAATCACCCGGAACTGTCCGCTTTGCTGGCAGTCGTAGCCTTCACCGCATTGAGTTGGAGCCTGGCACTGATGTATGGACTTTATTCATTCCAGGCCCCCATGTAAGAGAATGGGGTTTCATAGATAAAGGCGTTTGGAAACATCACCAAACGTACCTAGCAGAGAGATATAAAGGATAATTTAAAATAAAAGGTTGACCTTGTGGATAATATGTGTATAATAGTATACAAGTTAGAGCAAGGGTGTTCTAACCATTAAGTTGAAAATTAGGAGGTCATATGACTACATCAACAACTAAAGAAAGCAAAGTTCTATCTGCTTTACAAGAAGGAAGAACTTTATCTTCAGCACAAATCAAATCATTTTTTGGTGCTGGTAACCCACAAGCAGTGATCCAATCACTAAGATTCAAAGGATATCCTATCTATTTGAACACAGTGACTGACACTAAAAACAGAAGCAGAAACGTGTACAGATTAGGTACACCTTCAAGAGCTGTTATTGCCGCTGGTTATAAAGCAATGGCAAACGGATTAGTGTAAACTAAACTCTGTTATATTAAAAGCACCTTAGGGTGCTTTTTTTATGGATTTTCTAAAGAGTCTGCATAAAAAATGTACAAACAATTGATAAATAAAAGTCTTATAATATCAAAAAAAGGTTCAAAATACTCCCAAAAAAAGGTTGACCTTAGAGTCAATTTTTAGTAAAATAGAATAGTTACTGTCGCAAAAGGCCGGCTTTAGTCGTCTTTAAAATTCAGTAACGTATATAAAAAAGGAGGAATATATGAAAGGTATATTCACAATAATGATAGCAACAATGCTATCGGCTCCAACTTTCGCCGCTGATATTAGTGGTAAAGTTGGCATCGCATCTGATAATATTTTCAGAGGCATTAGTATGAGTGACGGTTTTGGATACTCTGCTCAAGGTTCAGTGAGTCTTGACAATGGTATCTTTGCTGGAGCAAGTGTTATGTCACTGGATGAAAATTCAGATTTAATGACAACTATGTTGGTTGGTTATGGTTTTGACTTAGGTGGCGTTGATTTTAACGTTGCATACGTTGACCGTGGCTTCCAAGGTGTTGACATTGACGGATGGGAAGAATTAAACGTGAGAGCGGATTTCGACCTATTTGGTGTATACTACTCTAAAGGACTAGATGATGCAGGTGATTTCTACAAAGTAGATTCAAGTGCATTAAAAGTTGTTGACGTTGCCTATGGTGACTGGGACAATGCAGGTTCTTATTGGGAAGTATCTAAGTCTTTTGACTTAGCCGCCGGTAGTGTAAAAGTTGGTTATATTGACCACGAGTTAAATGACGAAGACTTCAGTGACAAAATCACTGACGTAGACAACTTTTATGTAGGCTACACATATAAATTCTAATTGACACCCCAATTATGAATTTGAATACCCTCTTCGGAGGGTATTTTTTTGACTATATATTGTGAAAAAGGTTGACCTTACACACTAGATGTAGTACTATTATATAGTAATTAAACACATAACAGGAGTAAATTTATGTTAGATATTATTAAAAAAACCTCAATTGGACTGGGTATTTTGTTCACTATGTTTGCAGTAGTGTACGGATATAACTACCTAATCAGTATGCTAGATGTGTCTAAAAACACTCAAATTGCATTGGCTTTTACACCCATATTATTGTTTGTAGCCTACACAATGGGTGATTTAAGACTACTTAATAGCAAAAAATCGTAAAAAGTTACCAAAAAAAGTGGCAAAAAGGTTGACTCGTTCAGCCTTTTTTGCTATAATATATACATAATTTAATAAAGCAGTAGGAGTTTTTTATGTTAAATGTTAGAATTTTAGGCGAACAACAAGAGCCAACAATGATGATGAAAGGTCATGAAATGTATGATATACAATACAGAACCAATGACCCTGAAGCATTTGAAAAAGGTAAAAAGTTTGTAGAAGACTATGTGTCTAAGAACTTTGGTGAACTTGGCACAGACAAGTTTTATATTATTGACGATCCAATGCAAATCACTTTAGGTGATGCTGATGGAGACAGTGGTACGTTTTCACTTAACTCAGTTGGTCATGCATTAGAAAAAATGGGCTTCTATGGTAAAGGTGCCGCTTACAGAGATGGCATTACTTTTAGTAGCCATTTTGCTAGAGCATTTAACAGAGCAGTCAGTTCAGATGAAAACACTAACGAAGACGGTTCTGTAAACTGGAACTTTGTTGATGCTGATCTTTACAGTTCAGAGCATAGACCTAATAGTGACGACGAGTACTATAACTTGTTTAACAGTATTGCTATACAATACGAATTGTCAAATGGCATTATCCAATAAGGAAAAATGACTAAGAAGCAAAAGCAAAAAATTCATAGTGTAGTTCAAACTACATTTAAGATAGTCGGTTGTTCCAGTTTGTTTATTGGAATGACCGTTGCACTAGGTAAAAGCAATCCTGACATGGAAATATTTGCATACCTATCAATGATTTTTGGAACCTTGTTGATTATAATTCACAGTTTCAGAGATAACGATCATATGTACCTACTAGTATCAAGTGCAGGCTTTTTACTAATTGGTAATGCATTTCTAGGTACAGAAACAGCACTCATGCTGATGCCTGAACTAGCAATGGCAGAAGATCAAGGGTGGTTTGCCAAATACGGTAAAGTAATAGTTGAAGTTTTAAGAACGGTGGTTAAATAATGTTAGATAAACATGTTTTAGAAGCAATTGGTTTCGAAAGGTCTGAGGATACTGCTGGTGATACACTAGACTTCTTTGAGGCACTTAAACATAGTCCTCAACTGCTAGACAAAGTTATTGAGTCTATAAAAACAGCAGACTTTCCTTTTTACAACTTGTATGCTAATTACGGTACAGGTATTGGTGAAACTGTTGAAGAAATAGTTGAAGATAAGTTTATTGATATCTTAACCAAGTCCAAACAAACCAAAGTTATCTACGAACAGTTTTACAAAGCAAATAACTGTAAGGCTACTAACTTTGATAGGCTACTTGAGAAAGGCGACGATATGCTAAAAGTAGAAATCAAAGTTATAAGGGCGGCCAGTGGTAAGCCTAAAAACAAAAACAAGAAGTATCAGGCTATTCCTAGTCTACTTGAAGAACGTGCATTATCATTTGCAGATATTTCGCAAAGTGGTAATGGTAGTTTTCAACAAACAAAAGCAAAAGAGTTTGACTATATTCTTTGTGTGCTAGTTTGTAAAGATCAAGTAAACATGTATCTTGTTCCTAGTGAGGACATACTTAACGGTACACTTAAAATTACTAACCAACATGCTGGTGCTATATTGGAAGATGGTACTACTAATGAAGGCCATTTATCTCTCAATGATGTTATGGCTGGCGATTACTTAGTTGGTGAGTATAAGAGTGAAAAAGAATTGTTGACAAAAGCAAAATTAGGAGTTATAATATAATTATGACAATGCATTTACAACAAGGCCTGAGTACTATAAATACTCGCAAACGTAAAGTTAAACTGACTAAAGCCAAGTTGGCTGAGTTTGAATTACGTTGGAGAAAGCATAACAAGTGGGCAAAGCAGAATAACATGCACGACATGAGGTATGCTACTGTCCAAGAGTACATTGATTACTGTCACGGTAATACTCCTAAAAGAGAACTTAGGGCTGATAGGTCTGTTTACAAACCACAGAAGTCTTATGCTCAACAGCAAATAGAAGAGTTCAATAAAAAGTATCCAAGCAATTCTACTATGATTTCAAATAGTAAAGGTGATGGTGAGAACGCAGAGTGGCAGAAAGAAAAGCAAAAGATAAGTTCTACATATACTATTGCACCAGCATACAACAAAGGTGCATACCAAGTAGTACCAAAGAACGAAGTCAAACACATAGGCAAATAAGATAATGTTTAATAGCATTTTAGAAAAGGTGATTATAGTGATGCTGATAAGCATAATTATAATTGGTAGTTACATTTCGTTTAAGGCAAACAATACATTAGATGATATGCAAAAAATGTATTTTGATGATCCTCAAAACGAAGAAACAAATAATATAGCATGAAAAAAGAAGAACTAATAGAACTAATTGAAAATGTTCACAAGGAAGATACTCAAGGAAAAATAACAGGCGTATTTATGGGTAGGCACGGTGAAGTTATTACCACTGATAGTATTCGTGTAGATATGGATGGTGGCAGAATTATTTTAGCACAAGAAGGCTCAGGCCATGAGGCTAAGAATAATAGTAACTGGCAACAAGAATTAAATTTTTCGAGAAATAGAAAAGAATAAATAAAAATATGTTGAGAAAAGATAACGAAACACATCCTTTTATAGATTTACCTGATCTAGAGTTACCTATAAAATGGGAAGATGTTTTCGACGATCAAGATATTGATATAGCAGACGGCAGTTATCATGTAGATAAACCAACTGCTACTACAAGTTTTATGTGGTTGCCTCAACTTATTAAATCAGGTGATAGTGAACTTCCTTATCTACTAGCAGTACCTAATGGTAATAGAGTAGGTAGAACACTTTATGAATGGTTCCAAGATACTTTTCAAAGCAATCTTCTTGCGTCCCCACAAAGAGGACTTGGTAAAGTACATTTTCCTATAACCTTAATAAAATTTCATGGAACAACTCTTTGGCATAGAGAAGGACATCCTTACTGGGCTGATGATCAGATGCGTGAGTACTTAAACAATAGAAGTAACTTTGCATTTAATTTTCCTTTTTATGGTGAAAAAGAAGAGACTAGTGTACAATTTGCTAAAGGTTCAATTGATCTAGAAAACCTATCTGAAAAGTTACTATCAGAACATAAACAAAAACATAATTTACTACAACAAACAGATGCAGAAGGATTAGAACCTATAACGTTAGAACACAATATACTTACAGCATCACATGGAGACTTTTTATTATCTAAAGAACATGCAGATAGTTTAAACGTGGTTGGCGAAAAAGTAAAATATGATTGTGGGTACATTATACCTCTAAGTAGTTGGCATAAGGTACATGCAAATAGTGGTAATAGATTAAGCCTAAGATTTATGGGCAACAATGATTATACATTTAGTGATATTTGTCATATGTATGATAACAATAAATTATTAAAATAAAATGAGTATGAGAGATAGCAACCTATTAGAATCCTTTGAAACAGTTAAACCTGAATATGGTGGTATACAGTATGTGTACAAATTCAAAAATGGTTACGGTGCTAGTGTAATTAAACATAAATATAGTTACGGTGGTAAGAAAGGTCTTTGGGAACTTGCCTTGCTCAAAGGTGATGATTTACATTACAACTCAGATTATCCTGATGTCAAAGGACATTTAAATGATCCTGAGGTTGACAATGAGCTCAAGTACATTGCAAACTATTAAACATGTAGGTTACCCGGTACCAACAGAAATGTGGAACAGTATGGAAAAAGAACCTAAAGAAGATTTTGTTAAACACCAAGCAATTAGTGATTTGTTAGATATAGATTTAACATGTCCAAATTGTAATGCAGTTCTAGTAACAGCAGAACAACGCAACAATAAGGCAAAGGAAAATGGCGACAAAAAATGATATTACTGGTGACAGTATTCAATCAAAAGTAAATAGTGATAATAAGACTTATGCAGATTCTTGGGAAAGGATTTGGGGTAAGAAAACACCAGAAGACGAAAAGAACTTTAAACACAAACAACAAGACCTCACAGAACTTAACAGTGATGGCAATCGTGACCGTGGACGTTATGGCGAAGACGAATCATAACGTGTATGGCAGATAATAAAGAAAACTTCTTAAAAAAGAAAATTCACCAGAATACTGTAGATTCAGTATTGTTGATTTGTGCTCCGTGCAATGATGATGCAGACTATGAATGGATAACTGAAGCAGGTATCCACAATGCTCTTTTACCTTTTAGAAAGTGGTTTGAGAGTATGGACACTGATTATCAGTTTGAAATAAACTATGGTAATCCTTGGGATGACTCTATCATGGATGGCATGACATTGTATGTGAATGTGATTGCAAAAGCAACACTTAGAACTAGACCATGGACTAAAGAAGATATGATGATGTTTAAATTAAAGTTTAGTGACAAGTTACCTATACATGATTTAGGTCCTTACATAGAAGAAGCACTTAGATCTGAAGAAGGTATTGATTCAAAGTAGCAATATTTTTCTCCTGGAACTCTCCCCAAAAGTAATCATAATTATAATCTAGTATATCTTGTACTGAATCATACATTTCTTGTATTTGCTGTTTGTTACATGTAGTTAGATGTAATAAGTTTTCAAACCAATCACGTTTTTCGTCCCATAAACAATCAAATGTTTTGAATCCCATATCCTGTAATGCTTTGTACTTTTCTGGATGTAAATGTAAGAAAGGTCTTTTTGCTATAATAGGCTTCCAAGTTTTTTCACTTAAAAATCTATCATTGTAAGTAGTTTCCCCTACAATATAACAGAATGTATTTGCTACTACATCTTCATTACCTAAGCCACCATCAGGCGGTGATTGGTTGTTCCATTTAAATAATTGACCGCCTTCTTCCTCTTCTCTGGTGTTACCCTCAAAGGTCATGTAACGTTCACCATCATCAACAGTTACAATACCGTAATCAGTTAGGTCATGGTTTATTATATTATCTATTGCATGTTTTCTGTGTAAAGGTGCTTTCTTATTGAAAAACAAAAAGTGATTAAAGTCATCTTTTAAGTTTAATGGAATGGAATTTAAGTTATAGTGTTCTCGGTCTTGTCCATACAACCATGCCCAAAAATTCCAATCACATGTAACATCACTTACACATGGTAAATGGTTAAAGTCTAACTGATCCATGAATTCATTATTTTCTAAGTAAGTGCCAGGATCTAATTGTTGTACAAGTAATCTTCTATTGGGAATAGTATCATTATACAAAAATCTATTATCTGGATCTTTCCAGTATACCGGTTTTAGTCTAAATAAATAAGTTGCATCTATAATATTCCATCCTGGTAATTGGTTTTGGATGTGTTCTAATATCTGTATATTTCTATTACCAATAGGCCCAACATGGCTATGTTTATGGAAGATCATGCAAATACTTATAGTTTTTTGCAAAAATAGGTTGATTTTTACCAAAAAAACACTATATAATATATAAGTTGTATAAATAACTTTGCAATTTAGAAATACAAGGGCAATAGAATCGTAAGAAACTAAAGTCTACTGTAAATCAAAATTGCCCTCGATGTGCAAACGAAGGGAGCAATCGAAGTAAGGGCAAAAGGATCGTAAGTGAAATTTGCCTACTACGGATGAATGTAACTGGATAGTAATAAGAGGTTAGGGAAGATAAATCTTCAAAAGTGCTCGGACCTTTAAATGTAGGTCTTCAAAAGAGCACGGGTTTATTTGACCACGTGTAGAAATACAACTTGGCCCTACCAAGTACAGACTAATAGATGGCAACACCTGTTAGTAGAAAGCGAAGTTAGGGAAGGATTTAGCAGGACAGGACACACACTAACGAATGCCCTGCTAGAGACGATTTGTTTATTCGCCATTTGGGTTTAAACATCTTAGGAAAATAGAATATAAACTTGCTTAATTTAAGGAGATTATTATGGTAGCAAAACAACAATTCCGTGTCACGACCGACACACTTTCCCCACTTTATAAAGCCTCAATTGGCTTCGACCAACTTGTAAATGAATTCTTTAATGAACCTTCATTTGTAAATACATCTGGTTATCCCCCTTATAACATCTCAAAAGATGCAGAAGATGTCTATGAAATTACTCTTGCTATTGCAGGATTTAAGAAAGCAGACATTGATATTGAACTTGAAGATGGCACACTAAAAATTACTGGTAAGTCAGAAATACTTGACAGTGACGATAGAGAATGGTTACATAAGGGTATTGCTGAAAGAAACTTCGTAAGAACTTTCAAATTAGCAGAGTATGTAGAAGTTAAAAATGCTAAACTTGAAGACGGTATTTTGAGAATTTCATTGTTCAAGAATGTTCCTGATGCAATGAAACCACAAAAGATTTCAATCAAGTAGATCTATAGGTAAATATTGGGGAGACGGGAGATCTGTTCTCCCCTTTTTATTGAGTAGATTTATGGCAAAGAAAGACAAGAGACGAACTATAGTATATATGATACCAGAAGGTGAAACTAGAAATAGTCACACCTACCATTACACCGCAATTAAAACAAAAAGGTTGACAATTGAAAATATTAAGTTAAAATTAAAGAAGTTTAATCCGGTAAAGCAAAAACATGAATGGTTCATAGAAACAAAATTACCACCACACAGTAAATAGTATATGTCAAAACAACAAACAAAGACTAAGGTTAGAACAGAGTTACGATATCCTTCTAACTATAATGTAATCATATTTAACGATGATTTTACACCTATGGATTTTGTAATTAGAATCCTAGTAGAAATTTTTAATAAAAATCTTAATACAGCAAAAGATCAAACAATGCTTGTTCACAACAAAGGAAGTGCTATTGCTGGTACATACAATCATGAGATTGCAGATCAAAAATGTACTGAAGCCATTGCTATAAGTAGAGCATCAGGACATCCTTTGCAACTTAAAGTTGAACGAGTAGAATGACAGTAGAAAATTTAAATCAAACCAAATACAAAGAAGGCTTTAGTACCGAAACTGATTCGGTGAGTTTGCCTCCAGGTCTCGATGAGTCCACTATAAGAAACATTAGTGCAATCAAAGAAGAGCCCGAATGGCTATTGGAATTCAGATTAAAAGCATTTAAACGTTGGCAAGAAATGGCTGAGCCTGATTGGAGTGAATTAGATTATGATCCAATTGACTATCAGGCACTCAGTTATTATTCAGCACCTAAAAGCAGAAACAAAGATGATATTCCACAAGAGATATTAGATACGTTTGATAAACTAGGTGTGCCATTACATGAACGTGATGCACTATTGGGCATAGATAAAGACTCTAGTGTTATTCCTACAGTGGCCATTGACGCAGTATTTGATAGTGTCAGTGTTGCTACAACATTTAAAGCAGAACTAGAAAAGTATGGTATTGTATTTGGTAGCATCAGTGAAGCAATACAATCACACCCAGACTTAGTTAGAAAGTATTTAGGTAGTGTAATACCTTATACAGACAATTACTTTGCTACATTAAACTCTGCTGTATTCACAGACGGTACATTTTGTTATATACCACCAGGTGTAAGATGCCCTATGGAACTTAACACATATTTCCGTATAAACGCTCGTAATACAGGGCAGTTTGAACGCACACTGATTATAGCAGACGCGGACAGTTATGTTAGTTACTTAGAAGGGTGTACAGCACCAGCATACGATGAAAACACGTTACATGCGGCGTGTGTAGAGCTAGTGACTATGGACAATGCTGAGATAAAGTATTCAACAGTACAGAATTGGTATCCAGGAGACGAGAATGGTGTAGGTGGTGTATATAATTTTGTAACAAAACGTGCAAAGTGTGAAGGCAAGAATTCAAAAGTAAGTTGGACACAGGTTGAAACTGGTTCAGCAGTAACTTGGAAATACCCAAGTTGTATATTAAAAGGTGAAGGAAGTGTAGGAGAGTTTTTTAGTGTTGCTGTTACTAAAGGAAAACAACAAGCAGACACAGGAACTAAAATGATTCACTTAGGTAAGAACACCAAGAGTACCATTATATCCAAAGGTATTAGTTTTGGCGATAGTACAAATACATATAGAGGTTCTGTAAAAGTAAACCCAGGTGCTCACAATGCCAGGAACTATACCAAGTGTGACAGTTTAATGCTACAAGATAGTAGAGCCCTCACATTACCTTATGTCACATGTCAAAACGAATCTGCTATTTTAGAGCATGAAGCAAGTGCTGGTAAAATTAGTGAAGAGCAAATGTATTATTTGCAAAGTAGAGGATTAAGTGAAGATGATGCAATGAACTTAATTGTAAATGGTTTTTGTAAGGATGTTTTTCAAAAACTTCCTTTAGAGTTTGCCGCTGAGGCAAATGGTTTATTAGGTGTTACATTAGAAGGAGCAGTAGGATGAGTTGGCAAGTTGTTACAACACATTTTGAAGGTGATAAAATATCGTATAGAGCAGTTCAATATAATGAGGCTCAGGTCATTGTAAAGGAGAGAAAATTCCTCACCGAAGAAGATGCAAATAACTATATTTTAAAATTGACAAGTGAAGAGAAATAGTATATAATAACCTTATGTTAAAACTACAAAATTTTAGTATTAAAGATATATTCAGCAATGTTGATATTACCTTTGAAGAAGGTAAAACCTATGTTGTTATGGGTTCTAATGGTGTAGGTAAAAGTACATTGTTACATGGTATTATGGGAAGACCTGACTTAGATGTGTCTGGTGATGTAGATTTCAATGGTGTAGACTTAACAGAACTTGAAACTGATGAACGTGCAAAATTAGGAATCTTTATAGGTTTTCAAGCACCTACTAGCATTCCAGGATTAAGTAACTTTCAGTTTATTAGACAAGCAAACAATATTAAAGCAATCGACTTAAAAGAAAACTTAGATAAGTTTAGAGATATTAGTACACAATTAGGTTTGCCAGAGGAATGGGATAAGAGAAACTTAAACACAGACGCAAGTGGTGGCGAAAAGAAAAAGAATGAGCTCATACAAATGCTTATGTTAGACACTAAAATTGCAATGTTAGATGAACCAGATAGTGGGTTAGATGTTGACGGTATAAAATCACTCATAGAAAAACTATCTACCTGGAAAAACGAAAACAACACATTGGTTGTTGTTACTCACTACGAAAAACTCATTGATGGTTTAAACCCAGATGCTGTTGTCTTACTTAAGAAAGACGGTGTACAAATTGGTGACAAGTCATTAGCAGATAAAATTTTTAGTAGTGGGTTTGAAAATGTATAAAAACTTATTTGCAGAAGTATTACTAGCAGAACCTCAAAGAACAGAAAACTATAAATTACCTGAGTTATTTGAATTTACCACAGAAAAATTATTGCCAGGTTTAATCGACGATAAAAATGTTGTAACCTATGCTACTGTTTTTGAAAAGCCATACATAGATAATTTAAAGTACATCAAAGAAACAGGATTGCCTAATCCTAAAAGCGAACAGTTTAATTTTTCTAATTTACATAAACTATATGGTTTAGAGATTACACCTAGAACAGATAGAAATGAATATGGTGATTTTGACTGGGTAGCAGAGAAGATAAATGAAATGGTTATTGTAGATGGCACCGTTCTTGCTAGTAACAATATCTCTCACAATAAATCGCCTGGTGTAACTATACTTGATGCTATTACATCTAATACTTCAAAGCAAAAGGAATATGTAAAGTATATCAAGCAAACAACTAATTTTACAAACACTACATATTCACTTAGTCCTTTTGTAAACATAATGGTATTTCCTGCTAATAGTAAAAGTTCGTATGAAAAGAAACCAATGACGGTACATTACTTAAATGAACTTAAAGAACACACACTATCCAGCAATACAACTATGTTTGATATACAACATAAGGCAAGTGTAAAACTAAAAGAAAAAGTTAGGACTACTGCTGGACAAATGAACTACAGCATTTATATTTTACGAGAAGGCAGTAAACTTGAAATAGATAGAACAACAAAAGACAAAGGTGGTTGGAGTTTATTTGATAGTGTATTTATTTGCCACCCTAATAGCGAACTTACAATTAAATCTACAAACACTGGTAGCCAATACACCCAAGAAAATTTTTACATACAAAGTTCATCTGGTAACAAGATTGAAGTGATAGGTAGAAACAATATTCACAAAGGAAACGATTATCACCAGTTCATACATCAAATTAGTAATGATGTTGATAATTACAGTAATATAGATATTAAAAATGTTGGTAACGAATATGCCAACACTAGTTTTATCGGTCGGTATGATGTTGGTGCAATGAGTACAAATTTTAATGGTACTATGAACAACCAAAATCTAATGCTAAGTAAAAATACTAAAATGCATACTAGACCAATACTAGATATTAAAACAAAAGAAATACAATGCCAACATGGTTGTACTGTTAGTAATATAGATGAAAAACAAAAGTATTACTTACAGAGCCGAGGTGTTGAAAATATAGATGAAATTTTAGTCGAGAGTTTTTTATGCTAAACGTATACAATAAAACAAAAGCGATTAAGGAAATTAGAAATTGTTTCCCTAGTTTAGCATATTCTGATTTAGTTTATTTAGATAATGCCGCAAGTAGTCAAACAGTTGATAGTGCAATTAAGGCTGTTAGCGATTATCATTACAACTACAGAGCAAATGTACATAGAGGTGACTTTGAAACTAGTAGTATAGCAAGTGATAAGTTTGATCAAGCAAGACAACATATTGCAGATTTAATTGAATCTGATATTGGTGAAGTTAGTTTTACTGCTGGTACAACACAAGGACTTAATATAATTGCAAGACATTATAAAGAAAGTGAGCGTAAAGTAATACTAACTGAACTCGAACATCACAGTAATATATTACCTTGGCTACAACATAAATATGAGATTGTTGTGGTGCCGGCAAGTGATCACGGTGATGTTAGTATGGAAGATTTTACAAAAGCAGTAAAAGATAATCCAGGTAGCATTGTGTCATTTTTAACACAAAGTAATTTAACTGGTATAAAATTAAAATGGCAAGACATGATTAGGATTGCCAAAGAGCATGATTGTGATGTTATACTAGATGTATGTCAAAGTATAGCACACGAGCCAATTAGTGTAGCAAAAAATAATATTGACTGGCTAGTGTTTAGTGGACATAAAATGTATGCTACTACTGGCACAGGTGTATTATTTCACAGAGGCGGATTTTTAGATCTTGCTGAAGGCAGTCATGACATAGGTGGGGGAACTGTAAGTTTTGCAGACTTCAGTCAGTATTCACTATACCCTGACTCCAAAAGAGTAGAAGCAGGTACACCCAACGTAGCAGGAGTACATGCCATAGGAGCCGCGGCTAAATGGATACAAGATATTGGTTACAAGGATATACAAGAATGTGAAGCAGACTTCTTTAACATGTTAAATGATAAAGGGTTATTTGATATTGAACAATTAAAACTAATTGGTGATATAGGTCCACGAAGTGTGTATAGTTTTGTAACACCAGGCATCAACCCAAGTGATATTGCATCATACTTAAACTTTGATAAAGTGTGTGTTAGGACAGGTCACTTATGTGCTCAGCCTGCCAGTAGAAGATTTAATAAAGAAAACACAGGTGTATTTAGAGTTAGTTCAGCACCATATAATAACGAACACGATTGTGTACAACTCGTAGAGGGGTTATGGAAGACACTAGAGAAGATAAGTCATTACAAGAAGAATTCTTAGACTTAGTTATTGCAAATTTAAAGAGAGTATTTGATCCTGAAATAAACTTAAATGTTTATGACCTAGGACTTATATATAATGTTGAAGTAACTAAAGAATATGATTGTCAAGTTATAATGACACTTACATCTCCAAACTGCCCAGCCGCAGAAATATTACCAATGGAAATAGAGTTTGCCACAAGAGCAGTAAACGGATTAAATCATGTAAAGGTAGTACTTACATTTGATCCACCATGGAACCCAGACGCAATCAGCGATGAAGGGAAATATCAGTTAGGCATATTATGAGCAGAACAGTTAAGCCACATTCAGAAAAATTAGATGATGTTATTATTGAAACATCAAAAGGTCAAGAATTTACTGTAGGCGAAATCAAACATTCGAACAGAATACAAAAAAGTGCTACACCTAAACAGGATTTAAGTTGGTATATAAAGTGGACAGCAAGTTTTTTTATACTTGGAAGTATGAGTATTAGAGGCATACCTGAACTTGCTATGTATGATATAATTTTAAGCATAATTGGTGTAACTGGCTGGATGTGGGTAGGTTTCTTATGGAAAGATAGAGCACTCATATTGTTAAATGGCGTAGGTATTATACTGTTTTTGAGAACACTGATTACTGGTTACTTTGTTGTATGACAATAGATGTCCGCAATTTACAAACACTACACGGTGATGTACTTGATCTAGCAAATCCTGACATAGATCAATATGACATGTGGCAAATTGAAAGTAATATAGATGGCCACACACATCCTTTAATAGAATCAAATCATCCTGTTTTTATATTACGTGGATATACTAGGGAATCCTTTAATGAACATAAAGGAGAAAACAAATTTATAGCAGTACAATTTTTTATACCAACTAGTGGCTATGCAAATTTTGATTCTGCTGGAAACTTATATACAGATTTTAGTTTTAGAGATCAACAAATAGATTTTCTAATTAGTTACTTTGAAAACTTTGAAGCAATAAACAAACCTTTGTGTATTAGTTTTTGTGACGAAAGTCCAACTATTAAAGACTGTTTAGAAATATTGTATAACTTAATGGCATTGTATGACGTACCCGAAGACAAAGTATTTTTCTTAGGTAATAATTTTGCAGGACAAGAAGTTATAGATCAATATGCAAAAGACAATGGTGAAATAGCATTAAAATATATTGTATCTTGGTGGATGTTAGGACATATGGATACACAGCAATTAGAGAAAATCTGTGATCCTTTAAGTAATCAAAAATATCAATTACAGCCAATATCACTTGAACAGAAAAAACATACATTTACTTTTTTAAATCGTAGAGAAGTAGAAAACAGAGTAGCACTACTTTGGTTTTTATGGGAAAGGCGTATTAAAGCATACAAAAATATTATAAGTGCATTTCCACCATTAAGATTATTTGGGATTGATCCTACTAGACCAGATGCAACTCCTAGTGAAGGTGAAGTTAGAAATCATTATACAACAATATTTTTTCAAACTGTTATGAAAAAATTCTATGGTGGTCCTGTAACTCACATAAACCAAGAATTAGTAGACCAATTTGTAAGAGAAATGAAAGTGGGTAAAACTATTGAGGGAGATGCACCATTTATAGGTGACGTAGAATCAAAGTTTATGCCACTAGACAATGATGCTTATGTTTGGCTTACTTGTGAAAGTACTAGTGAACTAAACGAAAAGAATCTTTTCTTTACGGAGAAAGTACTAAAGCCAATGGCACATGGTCAGGCTTTAGTTGTGTATGCCCAAGCAGGATTTGTTGATGCATTTAAAAAATTAGGTTTTTATACATTAGCAGAAGAGTTAGGCATAGATGAAAGTTACGATAATATAACAGATGACGGCGAACGTATGAGAATGATAGCAGATCAAATGGAACAGATATCAACTGTACCACTTGCTGAATTGCATCAACGTTGGTTAAAGTGCCAAGATAAAATAAATCATAATAGAAAAATGATATTTGCTATGTTAAGTAATTTACATCATGCACATTTTATGAGAAATCAAAGTAGATACTATGTAGAGAACTTGCTGGACAATGAAAAACGTGCCGGCACAGATGAGGCTCTACAAAATTACAAAGATTTCTTCAATTTTGAAAATATTTTAGATAACTAATTACACACACATTTACGGAGAATATAAATGGCAATTGAAATGACAATACCAAACATAACTTGGAATAAAAGAGCAATTCCTGAAGGCCAAGTTGATTATGATTGGGTAAAAGAGACATCGGAAGATATCTTTAAAGGCAAAAGAGTCGTGATATTTGCACTACCTGGTGCATTTACACCTACATGTTCTAGCACACATTTACCTGGATATGAAGCAAAGTATGAAGATATCATATCACAAGACGTAGACGAAATTTATTGTTTAAGTGTAAACGATTCATTTGTAATGAATGCATGGATGGATAACATTGGTGCAGTCAATGTTAAACCTATTGCAGACGGCAATGGTGACTTTACTAGACACATGGGTATGCTTGTTCAGAAAAGAGCAGTAGACTTTGGTGATAGAAGTCAAAGATATTCTATGGTTGTTGACAACGGTAGAGTAGAAATGATTTTTGTTGAAGAAGGCAAAACAGATAATTTTGCAGGTGATCCTTTTGATGTTAGTGATGCTGACTCAATGCTTACATACTTAACTAGTGTTAAGGACATAAGAAGAGAAGAAATCGAAAGAATGCAAGATGAAGAAAATTCAACTAATTCTTGAAAACGAAAATAAAACTAAAACTGATCAGTTAGAGTGGGAACTATACGATACTCACTCTGCTGATAAAGTTTTTAATTTATTAGAGTATACTAAGCCTGCCAGCACTATGTATGGCAGAATAGATGTACGGCAAAAGAAAACAGAACAAACCACACTTGACCTAGCAACAGAAATGAACTGGGTAATTGATGAAATCAATGCTGAGTGTGATGGGTGTGAAATAGATTTAGCATTAAAACTAGACCTAACAGTACCACCACATAACCAAGTTAAAAAATTAAACACACTTCACGAAATATTTCAACTGTATAGTGAGAAGCATGGTACAGGTATAAACAGAACACAAGAGTTACTTGAACGTGTAAACATATTAGTTCACATGCTAGAAGCAGGTCCTGTGGAAATAGATCAAGTATTTTTTGTAGCAAAGCAAGAAGGAGTAAAACCCACAGAACTCGATATTGACTTTACAGATGATGATCATTTACTAAGAATGCCACATGCACTATGGGGTGTACTTGAATTAGATTACCACACAATTGGTAAGGATTTAGGTGCTTGTTATTGGACTGAAGATGTTGAATTAGTTAAGAGTGGAGAAATTAGACAGCAAACGCAACTAACACCTTGTGTTGCCGCTAATTTTATGACAGGCACTCATATGGGTCCTACACCAGAAGTAGATGCACAAAAAATACAAGACTATTACGATTGGTGTGAAAGAAACAACCTTGGAGATTACATAGATTATATGTCTCCAGAATACCGCTTAGGACGTTTAAGACTGGGCGAATTAGTAGGAAATTATAATATAGAGCAAATACAAACTATAGCAATTGAATTTCCCACAATAAAAGAAATTATCACAATAGATGATAAATAAAGTATATAAAGTTTAACGGAGATTTTAACATGACAGATTTTGTCTTACCTTCAAACGCAGACATAGAAGCAATTGATAAGAGTGGTTATACACTCTCTTCAGATGATGCCGGCTTAGTAGTAGATTATCAAGCCGCAGTTATCAAAACCCTTATAGACCAGATGGATGCTGATGAGACTGTGCATATAAGATCAACATTTCAATCAACAGGAAAAACAGAAAAGTTTATAGTAAATGATTGTACAACAATACCAACTATTGTAACAACTGATGCTTGGGGAGATGCAGTTTTAGATACTAGCACTTTCTTTACAATGTCAGGTAATCACGATAAAGTATTTAAGCACATATTACCAAATGCATCAGCAGGTAAAAACGATGATGACGAAACTATTTCTATAACAACAACATTACCGGGTGATTCAAGTGAGTCAACTCTTGATTTAACATCAGATCCAAGTGCAATGAATTCAGCACAAATGGCAAGTTTAAATTTTAAATCAACTTACGATTTATCAGAAATTAAGAATCATGCCGATACTGCTCTAGGGACAGATAGTGATGAGTTAGGTGCAGACCTAATATTGTATTTCCCAAATGTAATAAATGTTGGTGTGCCTGACGCATGGATGAAAGATTACATCTTAAATTTAATGTGTGCTGGTTTTAATGAATTAGCAGTAAATGGTACATTAGTTGTAATGAATGCAATGTATTCTAAAGTAAATACATCTGTATGGACAATGCTTTCCGCACAAGATTCCGTAGGTAGAACTTACGAAACATCACAGATAAACGGAACCGATGTAGGTGTAGACGTTATCTGTATTAAAAGATTATCATAAAATATTAAAACTCCATTTTTTTATCACTAAATAGTGTTAAGAACTAGGAGTTTTTTTATGGCCTTTAACTTACCAATCGAAGAAGAAATCCGTGCAATAGACACAGCAAATTTTATCTGGGACGATATTGCAGACGGTACTCTCACTATGGAACAAGCCGCAGTTTTAAAAGCATTTGCTGATCAAATGACAGCAGATCAAAAAATAATACTGAAAGAACCAAATGCAGGTACTGGTAAAACTGCTAAGTTTATCATAGACAATGCTGATAACGATGCTAATATTCCTAAAATAATTGTTGAAGATACATTTATAAATACATTTTTATATTGCGATGATTTTTGGGAAACTGTAGAAGACGATCCAAGAGTATATCAAAATCCTCAAATACCAAATACAGTAGAATACAACGAAGCAGGTGATGTTATAAGCACTACTATAACTTATCCAAATGGTGAAACCACAACAGTTGACTTAACTCAAGAACCAGAAGCAGTATCAGATGCCTTCTATGGTAGTTTTACCACTGATGCAAGTTACTTGTCAGAAAGAATAGTAGATGTAAATGGAGATGCAATTGGTAATGAAGGTGATGACTTTGTTGCAGACCTCACAGCAGTTTTTCCTTTTCCAATTAGTTTAGGATTTGAATTACATGAAAGAAAAGCACTATTAAATACAATATGTAGTTCGTTTAATAGATTGCCAGTTGGTGGAGTGATGTTAGTATTTGATATAGCATATGATAGAGTAAATAAACCATTATGGGACTTTTATAGAATAATGGATGCGTCTAACAAAGGGCATGAAACAACATGGTTATTGAGTGCTTTCCCACCACCAAAAAAAGGTCCATGGAAATGTGCCGCAATTAGGAGAACTTACTAGTGAAATTAGCAATCACAGGAGTTGGTATTGTTTCACCATTAGGAAACAACCTAGAAGAAAATATAACAAATTTAAGAAACCTAGAAGTGCCTAACCAAGAGTATAGGCCTCAAGGGCATTTTAGTGATTGGATTATTAAAATTGAAAAAGCATTTCATTGCAACTATGATGATGTTGATACCAATCATTTAATAAAATCAAAAGATAGAAAATGGTTAGACCCAACTGTTATTACAAGTATGATGGCAGTAGATGAAGCAGTTCAACAAAGTGGACTTGACTTTCCTGATAACACACCAGTGTTTGTAGGAACCATTAGAGGTGGTGCTCCTAACTTAGCAAGGTATGGACAAATACTACATCAACAACGTAGCAAAGTACACCCACAAATACTATTAAGTAGTTCACATGAGTACGTTAGCAACCATATAAGCAGTCATTACAAGTGGCATGGTATTAGCATGGGTACTAGTGGTACATGCGTAAGTGGTGTACAAGCATTAGACATTGCTAAGAAGTATATGATGACTGAAGGTTATACATGTGCTATTGTAGGTGGTACTGACTTTATGACAAGTTCAATGAGCAGTATATATTTCCAACTGTTAGGTGCTATTAGTCCAACAGGTAGAAGTGTACCATGGGACGAAAGCAGAGATGGTTTTGTTATGGGAGAAGGTAGTGTTTACCTTGTAGTAGAACCATTAGAACTTGCTGAAGCCAGAGGTGCTAACATACGTTGGGTAGTTGATGGTATAAGCATTGCAAATGATGGTGCTCACGCAACACAACCTGACTTAGAAGGCACAGGTGCCAGAATAGCAATAGACAATGTATTAAAGCAATCCGGTAAGGATGCAAGTGAATACAATGTACTTAATGCTCATGCTACTAGTACACCATTTGGTGATCCTGTAGAGTATAACGTGTTGAAAGATTACTTTCCAGAAGGAAGTCACTTGTACGGTAACAAAGGACAAGTGGGCCATTTAATGGGTGCTAGTGGATTAGCAGAAGTAGTATTAGGTGCAGAAGCAATGACTCAAGGCTTTGTGCCAGCAAACGCAGGACTAGAAAAACCATTTACTGAAGATGGACACTTTGATTTACTTAAAAACGTAGTCGATAAGGATTATAAAAATATGTTTAAAACTAGTTTTGGCTTCGGTGGTAGAAGTGCCGCAATTAGTGTAACTAAACATGAAGGATAAATTTAAACTAGCATTTATGGATTGTGCAGAAAGATTTGCACAACTAAGTAGTGCCAAACGTGCCCAAGTAGGTGCAATCATTGTAAAAGACAATCGTATAGTTAGCATTGGTTACAATGGTATGCCTAGTGGTTGGACCAATGAATGTGAGACTACTGTAACTTGGAACGATGTTCCTCACATGAGAAAAGAATATGAAGAATCAGGTGCAGTAATGCATGATTCTCCTCACGGTGCTACTTGGAGTAGATTAAAAACCAAAGACGAAGTATTACATGCAGAAACTAATGCTATTGCAAAAATGGCACAAAGTAATGAAAGTACCAAAGATGCTGTATTGTTTTGCACACACGAGCCTTGCTTAGATTGTGCTAAACTAATACATCAAAGCGGTATAAGACATGTAATATTTAAGCACTCTTATAAAGCAGACAAAGGAAGTGGACATGACTTCCTAGAAAAAAGTGGATGCAATATAGAAAAGTTGTCATAAAAGACTTGACATTTACCTATTTTTTGCTATAATATACTGAATGAAGAAATCTAAAACACAAATGACTAAAGCAGAACTTATTGAACTGCTAAAAGAAAAAGAGTTAGCAATTAAAACTTTGGAATCAGAAGTGGAAGTATTGCGTAATGATAGGATAGCATTAGACACTATCGTTGCAGATCAAGATACAAGTATATTGATTGCTGGTCTTAATAATAGAGTCAAGAAACTTGAAGAACAACTGGAAAACAAATGAGCGAATTAGTATTTGTATATGGCACACTTAAAAGTGGTGGTAAGGTAAGAGGACTGGATGGATTTCCAGGAGCAACTATTGTAGGTAAAGCAAAAACAACCTACCCTGATTACCATATGATTGACTTGGGTGCTTTTCCTGGTGTACTAAAAAATGGAAAACATCATATACAAGGTGAGGTTTGGGAAGTAGATGAACAAACTGCAGAAGAACTTGATATGATTGAAGGATATCCAGATTTTTACAACAAAGAAAAAACAGAAACAACACAAGGTAGAGCATGGATGTATTTTCTACCCGGTGATCAATACAGAGATTATCCTAAGAATGGAGAGTCTACTAACATTGCTGTCGAACAAGACACACTAATATGGAACGCATAATATGAAAAGCAGAGAAACACAAGCTCTTATAGAAGATGTAAACAATATTAAGAAGTGGCACCACGATAGAAACTTAATTGAAGGTAGTGATGACAAATCACAGTTTGCTAAACTAATACAAGAGGCAGGCGAGTTATCAGATAACATCTGTAAGGGTAAAGATATTAGAGATGATATCGGCGACATGATTGTAGTCTTAATCAATATTGCTGAACGTAACGATATATCAATTACTGAATGTGTACGTCAAGCATGGGACGACATTAAAGATCGTAAAGGGAGAATGGTAGACGGAGTTTTCGTCAAAGAAGGAGACTTGTAATGCTTGAACTTATGACTCTGTTTATAGTAAAACATACTGTAGCAGATTATTTCATGCAATACAGTTGGATGATCAAAGACAAAGGCACTTACGGTGCTAAAGGTGGATTAGCTCATGCAGGCTATCACGGATTTTTAACTTTTCTAGTTTTGCTTACTGTACCATGTGCAACATGGTCAGCCATTATAGGCTTTGCAGTAGCAGATTCAATTATACATTATCATATAGACTATGCTAAAAGTAACGTTTGGAAGTCTAGAGGATACACATCAAACGATCAAATGTTTTGGGTAACACATGGTGTTGACCAATTATTACACTTACTAACATACATTGGGATTATATACTTACTATGCGTATAGAAAATGACATTAAACTAGATTACAATAACGTTCTGCTTAGACCTAAACGCAGTACAATGGGTAGTCGTAAAGAAGTAGACTTAACAAGAACATACAAGTTTAGAAACAGTCAAAAGGAATGGACAGGTATTCCTCTTATGGCGGCTAACATGCAAGGTGTTGGTACATTTAGTATGGCAGAAGAACTTGCCAAAGTACCAATGTTTACATGCTTAGATAAAAATTATCAACCAGCAGACATTTGGAATTGGTTGGGATATCATGTAAACAAGCCTGATATGTGTAAACACACAGCAGTCAGCACAGGCATCACAGACATGGATGATGAACGTATTGAAGCAACACTAAAACTTTGTCGCAGTATTCAATATGTTTGCATTGATGTAGCAAATGGTTACAGTGAAAGATTTTTAGATTACGTTGCAAGATTTAGAGATAAACATCCTGACATTACTATTATTGCAGGTAATGTTGTAACAGCAGATATTACAGAGGAGTTACTCCTCAAAGGAGCAGACATTGTTAAAGTTGGTATCGGGCCTGGTAGTGTTTGTACTACTAGGATTAAGACTGGTGTTGGGTATCCGCAGTTATCCGCAGTCATGGAGTGCATGGATGCCGCTCATGGTCTTGGTGGACACATCATTGCTGATGGCGGTTGTTCAAGTGCCGGCGATGTAGTAAAAGCATTTGGTGGTGGAGCAGATTTTGTTATGCTTGGAGGCATGATGGCTGGGTGTGATGAGGGTGGTGGAAAAGTACTGTCTAAATCTTATCTAACAAATGAACGTAATCCATCAGGTGGAGCACAGGCAACCAAGACAGAAGAAAAAAGTTATGTAAAATTTTATGGTAGTAGTACTACCGAAGCACAAAAGGAGAGTGGCGGTGTTCAAGAGCATAGAACAAGTGAAGGAAGGATTGTTGAGATTCCTTATAAAGGGCCGGTTAGAAATGTTGTCAATGACATACTTGGAGGTCTTCGTAGCGGTTGTACTTATGTGGGGGCTCGTACTCTTAAACAATTGAGCAAGTGTACTACATTTGTGCAAGTAAGTAATTCAACATACAATCAAAGTTTAGAGAGGTTCACAGTAGGTGAGTAGATATAGTGTAACAGTAGCAGTACCAAAAGGACAAACCTTAGTACCTAAACCAAACAATAGATTAAATGAATTTCAATTAGTCTTAAATGATGGATGGGCAACATTTTATGGTGAAGCAAATACACCAGAAGACTTTGAAAATGATTTATTAGAAGGTGTACACGGCATGCCTGAAGATATAAAAGCCGTTGAGGCATGGTAACAAAAGAAAATGCACACAATGAACGTGTATATTATAACGAGAAAGGAATGATTATACCAGATAGTAAAAAAGCAGAACATATTATATGGGAACTAGAATACGAAATGAAGCACCCACGTAATGATGGTTGGACCGGCAGTGATATGAAGAAAAGACTTTGGGACATTAAAATGAAAGTAGATAGAGCAATACTAGATGCACCAGACTATGTAGGTGATCCGGACTACGAAGATATATATTTACTAGAAAGAATAAAAGGCAAAGTATGAAACTAGGTATTATTGGTAATGGATTTGTTGGTTCTGCTGTAAGCAATGGCTTTAACAATGATGTTGACCAATTTATTGTAGACCCACAGTTTAACAATAATACATTAGAAGAACTAGTAGAATTTAGCCCTCCATTGCTGTTTGTATGCGTACCTACGCCTATTGCAGAAGATGGTAGTTGTGATACTACCATAGCACAAAACGTACTTACAGAGCTTAATAGACTGCAATACAAGGGTGTTTGCGTCATTAAGAGTACTATTATCCCAGATTACTTACACGAGTTTAAAAAAGGCTTTGATTTAAAGATAGTGTATAATCCAGAGTTTTTAACTGAAGCAAATGCATTTGACGACTTTGTAAACCCTAACTTTCAAATACTTGGTGGCAAATGGAAAGACTGTGAAGTAGTTGAAAAAGCATATCTTAGACACAGTAAAGTAAAAATTGTGCCTACATTTAAAACAGATTTAACCACAGCAAGTTTAATAAAATATACAGTAAACAGTTGGTTAGCAACAAAGGTTGTATTCTTTAATGACCTTTACAACTTACACAAAGCAAGTAGTAGTATGGTAAGTTGGGAACAATTCACAGACATATTAAAGAACGATCCACGTATGGGTAACAGTCATATGAGTGTACCAGGACCGGATGGTTTATTTGGATTTGGTGGTCATTGTTTCCCTAAAGACACAGAAGCATTACTACATTATGCTAGAAAGAAAAATCTCAAATTAAACATATTAGAAAAAGCAGTTAAAACAAACTCCAAACTTAGATAAATACTATTGTCTATACGCAAGACGAAACTAGATACAATGCGTAATAAAGGGTTTAGACACCCTAGACGGAGAAAAAAATGTTTAGAAATATGCTTAAGAAGGCTATTCACAAAAGTCAACACGTTCAAAGAAACTGGGACCTATCCAAAACTATTCCACAAGAAGATTTAGATTTAATTGCAGAAGCAGTTACTGGTGCCCCTAGCAAACAGAACGTTACTTTTTTCAAGCCTTACTTTATAACAGACAGAAAAACAATCGAAGCAGTACATAGAAGTACAAAAGGCTTCATGATACATGACGGTAAGCAAGGTGGTAAAGCACCTAAAGGCGACAGATTGACAACCAATACTCAAACTCTTGCTAATCTCTTAATTGTTTTTGCAGAAGATTTTAACGAAGATGATGCTAGAAATAAAACGGATATTAGTTGGGACGGAGATACAATGGAAAGCGATCGTCAAACAGCAATCGGTGTTGCGGCAGGATATGTAAATATGGTATCAGGTCTATTAGGCTATGGTACAGGATGTTGCTCTTGTTGTGATAAAGGTGAAATTCAAAGAACACTAGGTATTGACAAGAAGCCTGTACTCTTAATGGGTGTAGGATTTCCTGATGAATCAAAACCAAGAAGAGAACATCACTTAAATCCAGATTTGGTTTTCCCTACAAAGAGAAAAGCAGTCGAAGTTTCATATATTTAATTTAATATATTCAAGGAAAAAGGGCAGTAGTAATACCGCCCTTTTTTTGTGTCTTAAGGATAGAAAGGATTATCTGTGATATACTTAGGCCAATCTGATTTTTTCTCCATAGTGGGAAAACTCAGAGTTGACACATTCTTTACTTTCTTAAGTTGTTTTTGTACAGCACGTCTTACGAGTACTGTTTCTTGATACTTAGTCATGTCATCTCCTTTTACAAAGATGCGTTCCTTCGGTACTATAACCTACTTCCGTTCACTGCTACATTTAGAGTGAATGAACGATTTCGGCGTTCCTTCGTCTTATGACTACTTCCGTCCCAATAAGGGATGAACGAAGAGTAAAAACTTACTCAATATTATTTATCATAAAATAATCGTTAGATAAATAATTTTCGTATTATATATGTAATACAACACACTGACACAGAAGGAGACAATTATGTCAAATAGTAAATCAGGGTTCGAATTAAGAACCGACATCTTAGGAATGGCAATGGGTCTATTAGAAAATAATAGAGAACAGGTCATGAATGCACACTTCCAATTACCAGACGACGTTAGAAAGGTAGAAGACTGCCCTATAATCGAAATCACTACGGATGGAGTTATTGCTGAAGCCAAGAAACTATATGAATTTGTAAACGAGAAGTAAGAATTCATGTGGACTAAACTCTTTTGGTACTTAGCAAAAAGCAGAGGCACTGAAACTTTAACTAATATATACACTGATCATGAATACATGCACAGAGTATTTCTAGGTAAACAACTTTTTCAGAAAGGTCTTGCTGGAGAATATGGTGCCGGAAGAGTTTGTCTAAATTTAATTTTAGGTAGTGATTTACCTGTAGAACATAATCACCCATGGGGTTACTTCACACTCATACTGTCGGGAGGATACTATGAGGTTCGTGGTGAGGAAAGGACATGGAGACGTCCAGGCTGGTTTGCTTGGCGATCACATGAAGACTTTCATAGAGTTGAGATACCCGATGGAGGACATGCTGTTACACTTTTCATAAAAGGTAAGCATGGTAAGATGGGCTCGTTTTTTATGGATGAAGGGAAGCCTACAAAGGATTTAAGATTCTGGTTACGCAGAGGTGTAAGCAGAGATAAAATTGGTGCGATGATAAAGTATAAATCGCCCGAGGAGATACAACGTGAACTTAGTTGACGAAATACTAGCAATAACTCCAGGTAGTGGTGAACCTATTGATGAATGGTTTATTACTAGACTAGAGGAATTGATTGATGCTGGATTATATCCTAAACGTACAAGTTTAAAGAAAGTTGCTGATCAGTTAGTAACTAATTTAGAAGAGTACAAAAAGGTTCATGGCATCGAAGATGTAGTAATTGGTATGAGTGGAGGTATCGATAGTGCCTTAACTGCCGCTTTATTTAAACAAGCAGGTTGGACAGTACATGGTGCAACACTACCAATACATCAAATAGAAACAGAAACAGATAGAGGTATTGAAAACATCGATGCTCTAAGATTAGAAAGACATAGTTTTGATTTATCAGAACAGTTTGATAGTATGAGAGATTTTTTAGGTGCATACGATACTGACTATAAAGGAATGCAAAGACAAGGTAACATAAGAGCAAGATTGCGTATGCTTACTTTGTATAACCTTGCTCATAAAGTAAATGGATGTGTAGGTAGCACAGACAACTTTAGTGAGTTAGCGGCTGGCTTTTGGACATTACACGGTGACGTAGGTGATATTGCACCTATACAATCACTAAGTAAAAGTTGGGAAGTTCCTGCTATTGCAGAAATGCTTGGCGTACCACAAGCAACTATCACAGCATTACCCACGGATGGGTTAGGTATTAGTACCAGTGATAGCGATCAATTAGGTATGAGTTATTTGGAATTTGATATATTATTATTTGATATGTTATCAGAATTAAATAACAAAGGCGTCAAAAATTACATAAATAGTATAGATGATGCAAATATAAAGGCCAAAGCACAATTAGTTGCTGACAGAGTTAAATCTACAGCATATAAAAGAGCTAATCCTTTTAATTTGGTTCATCCTATCTTTGGTGATAGATTTGATAAATTAAACAAACTAGACAGGAGTTTATAAATGTTTACATGGTTAAAAGAACTTTTCTTTGGTAAACCAGAACCAGTAAAAGAAGTTAAGGTTGCAAGTAAGCCTGCCTCTTCTAAACCTGCCCCTAAAAAAGCAGAACCTAAAGTAGCAAAAACTACTAAGGCAAGCCTTTCTAAATTGACTAAAGCTCAATTAGAAACAAAGGGTAGAGAATTTGGTATCGAAGTTGACAAAAGAAAGAAAAAAGACGACATCGTAGCAGAAGTATTAAAAGCATCAAAGTAGTACAGTGAACCAGATAGTACTAATCCAACCTAATTTCAAAATAGGTGGTGGTTCTTTCACTGGCTACTGGCTACCTTATTCGGTTGGCTGTCTTTGGAGTTATGCGGCTCAAGAAGATTGGGTACGTGATAACTTTGAAGTTGCTGATATTATCTATAAACGAGAAGAGCCTTGCAAATTAGTAGAACGTATTAAAGA
>Ga0181410_1000161_pt1 | contig 28606 bp, 48 predicted proteins | sample 33SPOviralmetaG_FD_130112 | JGI IMG/M metagenome (GOLD analysis project Ga0181410, IMG submission 130112) | Marine viral communities from the oligotrophic San Pedro Time Series (SPOT) site, San Pedro Channel, CA, USA - 33 SPOT_SRF_2012-06-20 | ecosystem: Environmental > Aquatic > Marine > Strait...
TATAGATTTATCTTTGTGTGCCAAATCATGGCAAGACCTACAAACTGGAAATAAATTATCAATTCTATTTAAGCGGTTGTTTTTAACCCCGCCCATGCCTTTAGGTATCAAATGGTGTATATCTACCGCCTGTTGCCTAAAGCACCCCCAACAGATGGGAATATCGTCTGAATGATACCCCCAAAAGTCGGCAAATAGTTTTTTATAATTTTTTAAGGTTTTCATTAAATGCCCTCACAGCATTAGTTGTAAGTTCCGCAATATCTTGAACTGAAAAATGTCCAGAACCCATTGACCTACCAACAACCCCAGTAACAAAAATATCTAATCTTTGGGTGTCGCTTTTAGTCATACCATTTGTTGGTTGTGGTGGTTGTGGTGATGTTAATGCTTGAGCAGTTGGTGAGTTCCACCCACTATTCTGAACAACATTACCTAAACTTTGTGGCGTATTGTTACTAGGTGCATCATTTTGACCATCTGGATTATAAGCAATAGATACATCTTTAATATTTGTGTACTGATTGCCGTTAGCTGATGTTTTGGTGTTTATTTCAGTATAATTAATCGCATCACCAGATGAAGGTAAAGGGTTCATTACTACACCCCTGTAATATAATCTAGTTCCATCAATTAAATCTATTGAATAGTTAGGTACACCATCTTTAGTATTATCATAAATTTTATCTATTATAGCCATATTATCCTCTATTATTTATTTATTACGTTGTAGCCACGACCCTCTAAACACCTATTAATAAAATCTTTTCTGGTATCTAGTCTAGGTGATAGCCACAACACTTTGAAGCGAAGAGTATTATAAATATTTTTACCTATATCCCAACCAGTATTAGTCTGGTCTTTGACAAGGCTTTTACAAGTATAATAATCATCATGGAATCTGTTCATATCGCCTTTGATATTAGCAGATGATTTTCCCCTACTATCTACTATCGGCATAGTTGAACACCCCCCAATAGATACTAGAATGAAAATTATTGAAATTGTTTTATACATTTTTGATCTCCAAATCATTTATTAACCTATATTATTTCTTTGGTTAAATCTATAAAAAAAACATTATTAGACAAAAACCTATAGTTCCAAAAACCATAAATTCTAAAAGGTAAACACCATAGTTTTTAATAAATTTAACCATGATTAACTCTTACTGTATAATTAGCACCATCTAAATCTGGTATATTGTCATGGTTTTGTATCTCAACAAATGTTTCTAATAAATGTTTAGCAAACTGTTTTTGACGTTCTGTAAGTTTGTCCTCATATTCCATTAAAAACATTTCTGTATTATAACTTGCATCATATTTACTTAAAAACTTTGCATCATATTCAAAAGATAGCCTGTTTTTAGTTTGTTCAGCTACTAACCATGTTTGCCAAATTGTGTTTAGTTGTCTTTCCATTTTTTCTTTATACATTTTTATCTCCCTGTAATTTTTTTAAAACTAATTTGTTAAGATTATATTTGATTGATTTATAAAGATTTAGTTCTGCTTTTTCTCCATTCTTTTCTAACTCTTTTTTGTTAAGTTTTCTGGCTTCTACCACTATTTCATTATACTCTTTAAGAACTCCATAGTACTTAGCCACCGACATATTCAGAACCCTAGTCGTATAGAGTTCTGTGTTTCCTATTCTTGTGGGTTTATCTATCATTAGTTTAACTCCTCATACCATTGATCTGGAATATCAAGACATTCTTCACACTCGGTGCAATATTCATACTCTAGTGCTTCTGCTTTTGGCACTACATATCCACATTCATCACATTTTATTGAGGTTTGTTTTTTCTCTAAAGTCATTAGTTTGATCTCCAATTATTATTATTATTATTAACTTAATAACCTAGATTATAATCTAGGTTTTATATAAATGTCAAACACCAAATGCACTTTTTTTTATTTTTTTTCAAACTATTGTTTTATATGGTTTTATTTGGTAGTTTCTAAGGGTTCTTTTCTAGGGAACGTTATTATACTATGATCTCCAATCATGTATACATAGGGGGTAAATCAACTAGACATGAGTTTATCCCCTATGACCAAAGAATCAGACATTCAAATAGCTTCTAATCAGCTACTAAACTATCTGGCTAATACCTATTATTTCCGTCATTTCCATGTACCAAATGAGGGTAAAAGGTCTGTTTCCTATCATGCTAAAATGAAAAAAATGGGTTTGAAATCTGGTTGTCCAGATATAATTATTGAATATCCAGAAGGTAGAGTTTTATATATCGAACTCAAAAACGAAAAGGGTAGATTATCCGATAATCAAAAGTTGTGGGCGGTACAATCTAAAGCACTAGGTACACCCCATTTTATAGTCAAGGGGGGTTTGACTGAATGTTTAGATCAAATCAAAGAAATAATCCAAAAACACATTCCTGTGAGGTGTTGAGGAAATGCCTAGTACTTTATCCTTCTAGTGGGCAAAAGTTTCTGTACCGCCCTTAATCGCCCTGTAAAGGGCATCTTGTTCTTTTTTGTCCTAGTCTTTCTTCTTCTCATAGGTCTTTTGTCTATAAGTTCACTAATAGTAGCTGTTGTTGTAAAACCAATCATCTACCAACTCTCTCCATAGCTCGTTTATGAGCTTGTCCAAAAGTTCTTCCATCTTCTAAATCCCTTGCCATTTGTCGCATATGCTTTAATGAATGATGCCTTGCGTGTTTATTCATAGCCTTTTGTTGGGTTTTATTTAGCTTTGAAGTAAACTTTTTAATAGATTTTACTAAAACCATTTACTTTTTCTTCTTCATCTTTTTAGTTTTTTTCTTCTTTTTCATTCCCTTAGAATGTGAACCTTTTCCATAATGATAGGGCATTTACTTTCCTTTCTTTTTCTTCTTACCTTTTTTTGGACTTTTTAGAATTGCTTCTTGTAGTCCTTTTGGTAATTTTTTTTGTTTTGGTGTTAGTTTCATGGTAAACCCTTTCTTTTCTTGGTTGCAATGCTTTTTTCCAAAAATAACCCGCAAGATCATTAAAAATATCGTATAACTTCATATAAAATTTACTCATTAACAATACCCTTTTTTTGTTTTAGCTTTACATCTAATACACTCTAACCAAAATTCTGTGATTTTTCTAACTTTATCCCCTTGAGTGGCATGAATAATATTTTCTTTTCTTTGCATTTCTTCTGTTGTTGCATATTTTGTAACGCATTTTTTACAATAAGGTTTATTAAGTTTTTCACTATCTTTCTTTTGTTTTATCCTCAATTCTTTCACATGAAGATAATAAAAATAATTTCCAATTTTGTTAAAAAATTTACTTATAGACAAATAGAACCACATCATTTTTTTGTGTCCGTTTTTTTGTATTTATCAAAACTTCTCATTCCAGATATACCCAACATACCAAATAATAAAGGCATCATAACCGACATATCCGCTTGTGGTATTACTATTCCAAATCCCGCTAACATAGGACTAACCATATAATTTATGGCAAGTGATAAACCACAAATCCACCCAATTAAAGGTCTCCATGAACTTTGAAACCAGTTACCTTTAGCTTCTTCTTGATTTACCTTTATTTGCTCCAATGCTATCTGCTGTGCGTGTTTTTCAGCCATTGTAGCTATTTCATGGGCAAGTTTATTTTTAGTGTCCTTATCCTCAATAAATTTACCTAATAACTTAGATGCAACTGGTAATAAACTAGCTATCATTTATTCCTCACTTCCCAGGGATTTACCCTTATAAATCAATGACTTAGATACTTTTCCTCATCTTTTCTATCAATCTATCCCATCTATTTGTAGTTTGATTATATGCCCTACTATCTTTCATTTCGGCTATAGCTGTTTCAATATCATTATCTTGTAAGGCTTTTTTGAATTTTTTAAACTGGTTTAATTTTGGTAAACCTAACTGAAATGACATATGGGTTACACATTCTTTTATATTATCGTCTATGTCCATACCCTCACAAAATGTTTCAGCATCATTTATGGAAACGTATAAATCAGTTTCTAAACATTCATCAACTCTTTCTTTTGAAACTGGTGTTCCAATATCCATATCATTTTCTGGGTCTGTTGCTCTACATAAATGCCCCACCCCAAAAGTTTTATAGCCTAAATGATCGTTGTAAATCTCATATTTAACACCTTCTTCTTTTATAATATCTGCTTTTAATTCTTCAATATTCATTTTTCCACCTTATGTTCTTGATTTATCCAAATTCCAAATATACCTGTCATAACACCCATAACAACCGATACAAAAGCTGATTGTGATGCTGTGGGGTCATCTAATGCCATAAACCATTCTGCACACCTCCAAGACATTATAGTGCTTACAAGCATCATTAATCTTGGTAATATCTTCCATTTTAAAAAAGTTTCTACATTCATTGTATTAAAATCTCATTTAAACCAAAACCCTCTAATAAAACTAAAGTAAAAAACAATAATAAAATACCACCCGCTATTAGTTTACCAGAAAAGTTAGTTGAACCAATTTTTATTGCAACAAATTCATTTCCTAAAATCCTTAGTGATAATTCAAAACTATTTTGTCCAATATCTAAATTAACTATTTTTTTATCTTTTTCCATTAATAAACCCTCACTTTATCTGGGTTAACATTTGGAACTAGCTTACAAATACAATTATATTCATCACTTCCTGTAGGTGTATCAAACGTTTGTCCACTTAATTCTTTTGAATAAAACGTACAATCCACCGCAGATTTAAAATAAATAGCACCCTGTAAAGCACCATTCAAATAACAAGCTAACATAAATGCGGTCAATTTGCTATGCTCCTCAAACTTTCCATAACTTGATCTATTGAAGGTTCTTTTCCATTAGAGTTCAATTTACAGCGAAAATTTTTAACACAACCTATTCTAACATCTTGAAATGATAATTCAAAAGTTCTGTTAGCACCTTGATAAATACAAGCAACCTTACCTTTATAAACTTTTTGTTTTTTTAATCTACATACAACAAGCTGTGGTTCTTTTATTAAACCTTGATTTATCTGCTGTTGTCTGGTTAATTTTTTGCTTTTATATTCATAAGCAAAGGCTTTTACCCCTATTAGAAGCATTATAAACGTAACCCCAAGACCTATAAATCCAAACGCAACCCACTTAATTACCTCAAGTATTTCTTCTTTTTGTTTTTTGGCTTTTATCTTGGCTTGTCTTTGTGCTTCTTTTGCCTGTTTAATCTTTTCTGATCTTTCTGATAAAATTTGCTCCCATGTACCATGCCCAAAGCGATTGTCTATAAGCAACTTTAATTCGTATCTTTTTTCTTCTAAAAGTTTTCTATCAATAAAATCACTAGCTGTACTTTCAACAGAACCAAATTGTTCAGCTATAGACATTCCTTTACCTTGACGTTTATTCATCTGTTCTTCGCCAGTAAAAAAACCATCTATTTGGTTTGCTATGTCTTTAATGTCGTTTACTGTTCCTATGTTGCCCTTAATAAACTCTACTGATTTTTGTACTAGAGCAATACCAGTAAGAATTTCTGCAACTACCATTCTACCTCACAAGTAAGCCTATTAATAATAAAATAATTGACCCCATACCCGCATATAGACCATTCTCTAACCTACGAGTTCTGGAACTCAAATCTTCCATGATTACTTTCAAACTATTAATTTCACTTTGTAAACTTGTCATAGTTGGTTTACTCATCTGGTTCAATTTCCTTTGCTAAATCTTCAATACGTCTTTCTAAAACATTAATAGTTGTAAAAAAATGACCTTTACCACCGCCTTCGGTTTGTGTTTTTAAAAAAGCAACTTCATCTTTTAATGCCAATAAATGGGTAACTTTTGATTTTACAAATTTATTTGTTTCAAATATTGGTTGTCCACTTCTCATTAATCGGCATCTGCTATTGTAAGTGAGCCATCATCTATTTGCTTTTTAATGTCTTGATAATGTGAATTTTCTAAATCTATTGGAACAAAACTTTCATCTGTTGAGCCATTTATATTGCAAAGTATATGTGTTTGCTCATTAGTTTGTGGATTTTTCCAGTATTTAGCATTTGTAATGTTTAGTTCTGCCATTTTAACCTCGCTTATAATTCAGCATCTAATTTTATTGTTGCATTTGTATTATTATCTGCTTCAACTTGATAGATAGTACCCGCACTAAATCCACCACCACTTCTTGTTATATTAATTGCAAATCTACTAAAATCGGTCATTGTTTCTGATGAAGGATTTGTGCTAGTTGTTCCTCCAGAAGATAAACCCGCAACTCCCCAATCAGAATGTGCAGACACAGAACCAGTTGGGTTTGCTCTCATAGGAACTGGAACTGGATATGTTGCTGTCGTATTGTTAGAATCATATGCCCTACCATGACCAACTTTCATAAAATTAGTTGCTACTTGCATTTGATAATAATAGCGGTAGCAAAGCTGTTGTTCTTCCCCAAATGTTCGATATTCAAATTCGGTTGAAGTCGACCCAATTTCCCATTGGACACCCGCAATATAAAATTCATTACTTGTACTAGCAAATATTGAATTAACACCTACTGCTCTATTTGCTTGTGTTCTTGATGCCCAAGATGTTGCTAAAGTACCACTTGTATAGTTTGATCCCGCATGAAGAAAAAAATTAATGTCTAATGATGCAGATGTATCTTGATCTAAAGCACCAGTTGTGTCTCCATCAATAACAAATTCATATTTAGCCCAACTTGTAGTAAGTGTAAATTTTTTGCAAATATGCCTGTCGTTATCTTTGTCTCTAATTTCAACTACTATGTCTGTTGCACTTCCGACTACCTTTGCATAAAAACACAATACAGTTTTCTTTGCACTACTTGTTCCCTTTTTCAAATGTTGTAAATCTTGCCCTTCAAATGTTTGTCTTAGAATTAAAACTTCATCAGATGCAATAGATGTATCAGCAGTAGTGCAGTTAATAACTAAACCATAGTTAAACCCATCTGGGTCACCAGCTGTTCGAGTCATAGTATATCTACCCGCAGAAGTTCCACCTATTTGCGTTTTCCATCTATCGGCAGTAAAATAACCACTAGATGCTCCTAATCCAGTTTCATTGGTGCTTCTTTGCCAACATTGAAAATTACCATTGTAAATCATGTTTCGTCTACCGCCAAACTGACCATTATTCAAACTTGACGCATTTAATGTTACTGCACTTGATGTACTCCCTACTCCACCATCTTTTAATATGACACTATCAATTGTTACACCACTTCCAGAAGTAGATTCTGTAATAGAATCAGCAGTTAGACTTTCAACATTATCATTAGTTTGATCTAAAGTTATTAATGAAATCCAATTATCATTATCTTCATTTCTAATTTTTAAAATATTATTTGCTGTATCGTACCATAATTGATTTGCATAAGTTGTTGAGGGTGCTGAACTTCCAGAATTAGTTGAACCTAATGCTTGTAATGCACTATTTAAATCAGTCCTTGTTGCGGGGAAACCTTGATTAGCTATTGATAAATCATTTTGCGACATTTTAAACTCCTAACTTGCTAACTCTCCAAAACCTTTTGCAACATAATCAAATGTTCTACTTACTGTTGCATTGGAACTATTAAAAAACTCAATGGTAAAACCAGTAGCACTTTTATTTGTTATAGCATAGTAATCGCCACTTGTTAAGTTACTTGCTGAAATTCCTATACCTTGTATTCCTTTAAATGCGGGTGTAAATGTTACAGCTTTTCCGCTTGCATCTGTTCCACTAACTATATCTGTTTCTGAATAAACTCTATCTGGCATATCTACAGTTACCGATAATGCTGATATTTGATGGGTTGCTGTGCCACTTTGACTGGTCATTTGCACCTTAAATTTAAATGCTCTTGCCTTATAATCTCCTACAAAAAATTTTCTGAAATCAGTATATGTTGGTGAACCAGATGGGTTATCTTCTGTGGTTGCAACTAACAATTCTGAATTAGTATCATCAAATTCTTGTGGGTCACCATCAAAATCTCCATCTCTATCGTCAAAATTACCTGTGGCACTATCAAAAGTGTCAACAAATCCAACTCTTGCTACATTCATGTTAGCAGTCACTCTACTTGTAAAAACAGAACCTAAATCTATATGTGTGTCAAATTCATATGTTCCAGAAGATGCAACATTACCAACTCCACCATCAAATAAACCTTGTGCATCATCAAAGTTCCCCGCAACATCATCAAAATTATTTGCTGTTCCTAATTGAAGTTTATTATCAACAACCCTTGTATTTGTTTTAGTTCCAGTAAAATTTGGACTTTGTGTAGATGTTGTAACTACGTTTAAACCTTTTATACTTTCTATAATAGCAACTTTATTAACAGCATTTCTTGAAGAATTACCTAGCTTATCCACAGCTTTAATAAAATATGTGCCTGTCATAGCGGGTACAATTACAGTATTTGCGGGTCTTGATACTTTATCAGCTATATCTATAGAATTGGCATATGTACCCCCGCTTGTTTCCCTACAATGTCTAATTCTATAATGTGATAAATCTAAATCGCCTACTGGTGTCCAAGATAAATGTGCTTCTGTTCCAATAATATTAACACTAAAGTTTGTTACATCTTCTGGGGGTGCTGTTTTACCTATTATTTGGTGCTGTTGTGTTACAAATACTGATCTACTAACAGAACTTACAGACCTTGCTCTAATATCATAAACAACATTATCTTCAACATTGACTAATTCAAATTGTGATGAACTTCCACGACCTAAATTTATAAAAACTGAATCTGTTGATTTCTTAGCCTGTACTTCAAAATCAGTTATAAATAAATCTGTTGCTGTAACATTTACTAATAATACTGAAATAGCTTCTTCATTCCTTGATCTTAATTCATCTGTAACTGTCACAACTGGTGTTTGAACTATAAATGGGTTCGGCAATGTTGTATCGGCTATTTCTGGTGTTGGGTCTTGAGTTCCGAAAGTATAATATGAATCTTGATGTTCTGATAACGTCAAACCAATTGAATGGTCTGCGTTTAATGTCATTCCTTGAACTCTAAAAGGTTTTGCAGAAAATGCGGGTGTTGCATGGGTTATATTGACTATATCCCCAATAGATAAATCTAAAGCTGTTGCATCTGCTTTTAATGATACATTTAAACTTGATCTTGACCGCCTTAATATTATTTCTGCCATTTCCTGTGCTTGAAATTTATTTGTTAGCATTGAAAAATCAAATCTACCCTCTAATAATACTCCACCATCTTCGGCTAAAAGTGTTGCGTGTTTGTCTGCTGTATCTATTAATTCTTCATCTACTGGTGGAAATTGTGCTGAATCAGATTGATAATTTTTATCTGGGTTTATAAAGTTTGCAATAACTCGATTATATCTGGAATTTTTATTTTTACTTATAACATTTATACCACCTAAAATATTATCTTCTGTTAGTGTTATTGATGCTGAACCTGTTGTTTCAACTAATATATTATATTTACCACCAGAAAAATTAAGATAAGACCTAGAACCCCTAACAAAATCTTTAACATTATCTATAGCTTTTTTTGCTGTATCAACAACTGTATGGCTATTCATTAGATCAATCGTGTTAGTTGTTGTGCTATCTCCATAACCTACCCCAAAAGTATGAATTATAAAATTTGTACCGCCTAAAGGTTGAATTTGTGTATCGCATACATCTGTTGCAGTTTGCCAATCTGCAAAATTACTATCAAAATAAGTATCAGTAATACCCATTCCAAATCTATCATTTCTTAAATAATCTAATAATTGCAATATAGGGTTATCTGAATATGCCCAAGTTGAACTATCGTCTTTCCTGTGGCTACCGCTTCCACCAGTAACAGTTCCATCTAAATTAGGGTTGTATACTTTTCTTCCCGCAACTAGTGCCTGTACGTTTGGTATAGACCCAAATTTATCTGCGTTCCACTCGAACCTTAGAGCCAAATAAGCTAATCCAGATAATTTATGTACTGTAGACCACCCATCAACTTCTTGAAGTAAAGATGAAGAAGATTGTGTATCAGTTCCAAAATGTGCTTCAACTGTTATTAAACTTTGTGAATTATCTGTGTCATAAAAATTTTGATCTGAACTAGTAACAGTTATTTGTGCATTATCAGTTATTGTAGCAGTTAATCCAACTCTTTTATCATTAACATATAACGCATTAATTCCACTTATTTCGCCTTCACCTAATACAATCGCCATATATAAATATTTATTATCTGTTCCAGATGTTCTTAAAAATACAACATTACCGCCAACTTTTCGTGTTCCATAAATAATAGGAATATGAGCATTTGCACTAAATTTATTAACTAATATTCCTTTTGCATTTTGATCGGGTCTTAATGCTCCGAAATCTGGAATATCTGGCATTGGAACTAGCCAAGTAATTACATCATCAATTATGTCAACAATACCATCAACAATATCATCAATAATATCAATTATGTCATCAATAGGATTCCAACCGCCCATTTACGCTAACCTCCAATTAGAACCCATATTTTTAAACCCTAATTTTTCAAAAACTGGGTCTATATGTAAACCAGATGTAATTGATAAAACTATTGGCAAATCTTCTGAAACTTTTTTGACACCATCTATTAATAATTTAACTAATTTAAAATTTCTAAAATCTTTTTTAATATAAATAATTTGTATTTGCATTATTTGATCTTTACTAAAAAAATATTCAGATTTATTAAACATACAACAACCAATTAATTCGTCATTGTCTAAATCTTTCATTAAAAGTATTTTGCCCTTATCTAAAATAGCATTAATAAAATACAATCCTTTTTTTCTATCAACATCTGGATAATCAGCTTCACAATCTTTGTTTTTATATTCTAATAATAAATTATAAATAATTTCAATATCTGTTTTTTCTGCATAATATAAATGGGTGCTTGTCATTCTCTACCCCACTTAATATCACGAACTGTTAAAGCGGAATATTGCATTCCTAAATCACCAATAAAAAATCTTTTTTGAGAATTATCAGTAGTTGTTCTTCCACTTGTTTTGCTAAAATTACCCCAATGCGAACTAACAATTAAAACTAATGTTGCTGTTGATGTATTATCGGATATTTTGAACTCGTCAATATTGCCATAAAATAATAAAAATGGGTCTGCTATCAATGCCAAACTAGAATTTAGATAACCTTGATAAATAAAAACATCATCATTTATTATATTCTCCGTTAATGCTAGTGCTATGTACGTTTGATCTACTCCAGACAAGCTAACAGACAAACTATTCTTAGTTGGTGTACCTGTTTCTTGCACCCCTGTAATACCCCTTAAATGCCCATTAGAAAGGTATGTTCTTGATGTTCCAGAAACACTACTTGTTAAATCAAAACTTGCATTGGTTAAATATATTGGTGTTGAAAAACCTATTTCGACTAAAATAACTGGTTCTATTATTCCTGTGGCTAGTTCTGTTTTTACTGCACTTGTTAAACCCCTAGCCATTTACAAACTCTCTATTACATCAAACTCATAACTAAATAATAAATTACCATCACCATCATTTTGACCTGTCGCAAACTCTTGAGCATCACTTGTCAAATGAACAGTAAATGGTACTGAATCATAAGTAACAGAACTATCATCTGCTAAAGCGGTTCTTAATGGTGGTTCTATAGTAACTGTAGAAGCATTACTTGAACTTGTTACATCTTCGACAACCATATAAACCTTATCATGTGCAAATTTTATTAGATCACCCGCTTTTAATCTACCCGCACCATCACCCGCAAAACCATCTATAGCTATTGTGGTATCAGCTACAGCATGAACTCCATTAACTAACAAAGTTCCAGTTTCGTTGCCCTGTGCGTTTAAATAGCTTGGAAATGTAATAGTAAAGTTTTCTTGTCTTGATCGTTGTTTCATAATAAATGCCATGATAGGTGCAAATTCTGACCTTTTCATAGGTGGATATTGAACTGTAAAACTAAACTTTTGACCCTGTACTTGCCTTCTAAAAGTCTTTCCACTATCTGTTTGGGATAACAAAGTCTTTTGATTGCTCTTAAAATTAACAGCAATAAAGTTTGTGTTTGGTAATGCTCCACTCATACTATCGCCATTCTACCCTTTTCATTTACAGCACTATTTATAAGATTAACTATAGTACCCCTAGAATTAACTAATAATTCATTAAATCCTCTAGCATCAACTGTGCTTATATTAAAGTTTACTGTAACTGGTTGGCTCATTCCACCTAATTTATTATTTGGTACAACATTTGATGGTCTATCTGGTATCACTAATTCAGCACCCGCTTCACCTACCATATAGGGTTCGCCTTGATTCATTCTACCGCCCAAACGTCTACCTTGATATTTTTGTTGGGCAATAGTAGCGATTTGAACAGCACCTAATGCACCTATTAAAATTGCCATAGGAATATTAGCTGAAGCTAGTGCTTTAGTAACACCTGTAGCAGTATTCATTAGAGCATCCGCCATATTTAAGGCTTTATTTAGTTGAAATGCCTTTTTATTGTTTTGAGACATAGAATTTAAAATCTGTTTGCCACCAGTTATAATCATGTCTTTTTTCTGTTGCTCGGTTAAACCAACCATTTTTAAATCTTGAAATTGACCAGACTTCATAATAGCTGATTGTTCATTTATAAATGTTTGCCTAATAGCTTTTTCTTTTTCAGCAGTTTCTTTAGCAATTTGTAAAAGTTTATCAGCTTTTATTCTTGCTAGTTCTACCTCTAATTCATCTTGACCTTGAATAAATTGAACATTTTTTTCTTGTAATTCTTTTTGTAATTGAAATTCTGTGTCAAATTGTTCTCTGATCTGATTTAATTTATCATCAAAATTAATACCGCCAGATATTGCTTCAATGTCTGCACCCCTAATTTGAAACTCTGCATCTGCTAATTTTTGCTGTTCTTTTTTTAAATCTTTTACTCTTTGTAATTCTTTCGATAAATTATCTTGATAATCTTTTGATTGGACTATTAATCTTTGTTTACCTGCTTCTTCCATAGCAATAGCAGTTACATTTTTATTATATGCTTCAATTTGCTGATTAATAAATTCTATTTGCTTTTGTAATGTTTCATTAACAACATTCCCACTTTTGGATAGTTGTAATTCTAATAATTTTTTCTTTTCTAATAAATCATTCAGCTTTTTGTTTGGTTCTTCTCCATCTGCTAAAGCATCATTCATTGTAACTATTGCAGTTGTAATACCAATTAAAGCACCTAAAAAAGTAGTTTTAGAAACTTTAGAAAATGCAATTAATGCTGTTTTTGCAGTTCCTATTGCTGTTGCTAATCCTATAAAAGCAGTAGCCATTTTGCCAACTATAACTGCTATACCTATTGCTTTAATAATTTCAAAATTATCAGCCAAGAACCTTACAGCTTCACCAGTTGCAATTACTGCTGTTGATAATCCTTTTCCTATACTTTTAGCTATATCATCTATTGTTTTTTGATTATCTTGTAAGGCTTGATCTAATGCACCAAATTCAGACTTTAAACCTATGAAAAAACTTTGTGCCACAACTTTTTGAAAATTAAAGAACTTATCACCAATCATAGAAAGTGTACCCTCAAGGGTATTGGCTAAATCACTTGTTGCATTTGCAAACCTTCCATCTTTTCCAAATACTCGCCTAAATGCTTCTGCTGTTTCTTCTGCTGTAACTGTTGCTCCCGCTTTAAATCCTAATAAATCTCTAACACCTCTTTCTCTAAATATATCAGCACTTGCCACACCCGCTGAAAATGACCTTTGAATTTGTTCTGCTGTGGTTCTAAAATCTAATCCAGTTACACTAGCAACCCTACCTGTAATCTGTAATATTTCTTGTAGTTCTTCTGCATTTTTACTTACAACTGCAAGATTACCCGCACCCGCTTGGATTTGCTCTAGGCTAAAAGGCACTTTAGATGCAAACTTAGCCATTACATCAAATGCTTTTGCACCTTCTTCAACACTTCCAAATAAAAATTTTAATCTGATTTGTAATGATTCAACTTGTTTACCAACATCAACAAATGACTTTATGGCAACTCCCGCACCTAATCCAATTAGGGCATTTTTAAGATTAAATACTGAACTTTTAAGACCATCTACACCTTTTGTGGCAGAACTCATAGCCTGTCTGGTCTTATCTTTGGCTATAATATCTATATTTACTTGTTTTGTTGCCACTATCTTTGAGCCTTTGCTAGTCGTTCTTGTCTTTCTCTTTCATCACTTTGAATTTGAAAGTATGCTAACCACATATTAAACTCATCTACTGACATTTGCAAGATTTCGGAAACTGTCTTATGTAGCTTTTCAGCTAACCCAAAAATATTATGTAATTCTACATCATTTCTAAGTTTTTTTTATTATCTTCTATATCTGTGTTTCCTGTTCCCATTATCTTTGTGGCAACATCTGCAATAACATTAGTATCAGCTTTAGTCTTAAAGGCTAAAACATGAGTTCCATTAAACATTTTTTCCCCATCTTTTGTTAATGCCTTTTCAATAATAACATCAATCAAAACAATTAAATCTGTGCCACTAGCACCTTTGAAAATCTTTTGTTTTTCAAGCATATTAAAAGGCTTACAAAATATAGCTTTATCGCCTACTAAATCCCATTCTGGTACTTCAATTATTTGAGTGTCAAGGGTACTGAAATGGTCTCTAATACCATCAAAATAATCGATTTTTTGTTCTGCCATTTACACAGTACCGATAGTTAGACCGCCATTGCCCTGTACTGATACAGTTCTAGTTGTAACCCCATCTAATGTAACACCAACTGACATTCCTGTAACAATACCATTTCCAGAAAACTTTCTATCTCCAGATGCGTTTCCTTCTGGTAAAAATGCAAAAGTTAATTCTGCACCCTGTACTAAAGCAGTTTGTCCACTATCAGTTTCGTCAAAGTTCATATCAATACTAGCTGTATATGTACCTCTGCCAACTAAATAAGACTTCATTGAATTCCCTAAAGGTGTATCTTCAACAACGTCTTGGGTTGTATCAACTGTAAAACCTGTTGCATTACCTAGTGTAGTACCACCGATAGTAACAACCCCTTCTTTTCCATGATGTGTAGCCATTTATTACTCCTTCTCTTTAGTTTCTTTAGTTTTTTCAGCTTTTTTAATTACTGGTTTTTGATCGTCTAAAGCAAATCCATTATTTTGAAAATGCTCTATGTGATCTTCTGAACATTTTATAATAGTTTCGCCTTTTTTCATAGTAACATTTTTAGCCATTATGCACTCCCTCTAGTAAACTCATAAATAACCCTAGCTGTTATTCTTACACCACCATAAGGAAATATAGTTCCCTCGTCTGATGATGCTTCTATTATTTGGGTATCTATCGCATTACCATTTCTAGTTATATCATTATCTAAAGTTTCTTCAACAACTTCTATAATTTGATTTCTAACAGTATCTATATTTGATGTTGTACCTTTACCAAAAGCAACTATTAAAAAATCTATTGTTCCCCTATAAGAACCCGCTCCTGTATCACCTATACTTGAAACTTCCCTTGTTTCATCACCACTTTGAACAAATAAAGCGGGAAACTGTGCATCTGATAATTCTTCAACTTCAAAAGGTTCTCTAGTAATTTTTTTAAACTCAATAGGACTTGTAACAGCATCAAGTTTAGTAATTATATCACTAGCTATGTTTTCCCTTTTGCTCATAATCTCATTTCTTTAAAATAAAAATTTGAAAATTCTTTTATTATTTTATCTTCTTCTTTATTCCCAATAGCAAAAAAAGGTCTTTTTATCTTTCTTTTACCTACACCAAATGTATCGTGATAACTTGCTATTTTTTCTCTTTCTTTGTTTGCAAAAAATAATGTGCTTTTTAATCCACCAGTTTTAAAGTCTAAACTTCTAAACATTTTTCCAGTATCGGTTAAATCTACAAAGCCTGTTTGTCTACCTCGCTTTTTTCGGCTTTTGACAGTAGAAGATGCGTAAGACCTCATATTACCCCCATCTGGTAGTTTACCGCCCTGTGTCCTCTTTGTAATCATAAGAACCGCCATATTGGAAACTCTATTAAGGGATTTAGTTATTACTGCTTTTTGTTTTCTCGAAATGTTTTTTAAAAGGTTCTTCACCTCTATATTATTGATGTTAACACCAACTTCCATTTATCTAACTAATCTTAAATAATGTAATGGTTCTTTTTCAGAATCACTTACTGAACCTCCACCATCTTCATCATATTCAACACCATCACGCAGAATAGCTTGAAATTCTTCTTCGTATCTATCCCTATAAAAGTCTATTTGAACTTGGAATGTATCTTTGCCCTCGCCTGTGTCTGGGTCTCTCCATTTGGTCAAAATTGGATAAGCATATTTCCATAAAGTTAAATAAACAACTGATTGTGTCCATTGTGAATTTGTTAACTTGCTATTTGTCATTTCAACAGTAGTTATTTTAGTAATATCTTTGTATCTGACTTGATGCCTGTATCTTTCCCACCATTCTTCACGAATACGTCTAAGAACGTCATTTTCGGCAAATTGTAATTGATCGCCAAAATCAGCAACCCCAAAACCTAGAATGTCTGGTTGTATCTTTTGTAAATCACTATTAGCAACCGCAAATTCAGATGTAGCCATTATTCAGCCTTTTTTGTTTTAGGTTCTTCTTTTTCCCATTCAGAATCCTTTTTTACTTCTGCTTTTGGTTCTACTTTGGGTTTTTCAACTTTAGGTTCTGGCTTTGGTTTAGGCTTTGCAACAGCTTCTTTGAAACCTCTTAAATCATAAGCTGACTTATTCATTTCATAATCTGCTTTTGATCGTTCTATGACCTTACCATTTCTTTCTAATTTAATCGTGTCCATAAATAATCCTATAGTTATAGGGGTGGTTTCCCACCCCATAGTTAAGTTGATTACTGGATTGATGAATCTGCTACGATTTCTATTCCATAGCTATCTTGTAGTTCTCCAACACCATAAACCGCTGTTGCTACAATTTCATCTGCTCTTAAACTAGCATCTCTTTGGATTTCTATTTTAAGGTCTTGCATCATTGCTAATCCTAAAGCATCTCTATGGAACATAGCACCTTTATAGTCTCCTGTTGTACCTGTATTAGCCATATTAGCTGTTTCAAATACTGGAACACCAAATAAAGTTCCTATAAACCCAGAACGTAATGCTTCATTAGAAATATCAGTATCTAAACCCGCATAAGTATTGGTCATACCTCTTTTAAGGTCATGTGCTACCATTGGGTGAATAACTAAAGCTAAGTCATTCATTGGTACTGAACTATTTCTTAGATTTGCGTGTGCCTGTGCAACTGTATCTGCTGATAATACTGCATCTGCACCGCCAACCGCTGTTGAAAACCCATCAAATAATGCTGTTAGGTCTAAATCAATTTTTCTAGCTATAGCTTCACCAAAAACTCGCCCAATATCTTGAGCAACATTTCTTGATGCTGAATTTCTAGCTAAATCAGTTAATGTTGTCATAATACCAACTTCTGATGCTGTTATTGTAACAGAACTTGGATTAATCGCTGTATTTGAAAGATCAGATGCTTCACTAACTGCACTCGCTGAAACTGTTGGATAAATCGGTACTTCTACTGATTTTCCACCACCCGCAATAGTGTAGTTTCTAACTAAACCTTTCATTATTGATTGCTCACTAGCTGTGAACATAGCTTCTGCAACTATCTCGGTGTATAGTTCCGAAATGGTTGAACTGGTAGTTTCGTTTGCCATTTAAGACTCCTTTAAAAAATTATAATTTTGAATTAATCACATAAGGTTGGGATTTTTTATTTTTCCTATATTCTCTATAGGCTTCCCTATCTTTTGGATTATTCATATCTAAATCACTCAAATTTAAAGGCTTGTTGAGTTCTGACCTATCCACATTTGACACCGAGCCAGAACCACTAGGGGTGGCACTAACAAAGTGAGGGTTTTGTGTTAAGAACTCTTGTACTAATTCGTCTGTACTTAAAAGTTCACCCAATTTATTGTATCTCGCAATTCCATTTTTATCAAGTATTTCTACATTACCTGTTTCATTTAGCTTAATATTGTCTTTTAAAAGTTCAACAACTTGATCTGGATTAATAGCTTTATTCTTTGATGCTGACGATAATAAAGATTTATTTATCTTAATGTCTTTTAGCTGATTTTCTAAATTTGTTTTTTCTTTGTTAAATTCTTGGGTTCTTGTTTTAAGTATTTCCTCAAACTCACCCTTTTGAATACGTTGCTTTTCTTCTAAATCTTTTTGTGTTTTAACAGCAGTTATAGCTATATCTAAATCTTCAACACCTAGTTTCTTATACATAGAACCTCTTTCTTTGGCTAATCGTCTTTCAACAATATTATTAACCTCATCTTGTGTAAATGTTTGTGTTGGTGTTTCTTGTGCCTGTATTACATCTTCTTTTGTTTCAACAGTTTGTTCTGTTTGATTTTCTTCCATTTAAACCTCCATATTGGTAGTATCTTTATAACAAATTTATTTAAAAAATGCTAGAAGTCTTAATTATCTGGCTCAACCCAATCATAATTACCCTCTTTTTGTGCTATTTCTGGTAATCTTAAAGATAACCCCTCAAGCAACCAAGCAAAATTACGTTCTTCATTTTCTGTTATATTTTTTTCAATTTCTTTAAATCTTTTATAATCTTGTAAAGTCAAATCTCTTGATAGTCCTAATATTTCGCTTGCTTCGTTAAATAACTTGCTCATAACACTTTTTCCTCTAAGAATTTTAAAAAATTAGGGTCTACTAACTCTGTTTTGCCTGTTTCGTATAAACTAAAATTTTCCGCAAACCATTCATATTTATTTTGTTCAGCATATCTCGTGGCACTACCTCCTCTAAATCTTCTTAATTTCTTTAGTTCTGTTTCAACTGGTGGCAAATAATAATCACCCGCATTTTTTACAAATTTTTGTTGATGAATATGATGCCCAAACTCATGATAAAAAGTAGTTCTTATTTTATCTAATTTATCTTCAAAAAATGAATCTGCTGTAAATGGTCTATCAAAAAGACTATCTCCCTTTTTCCATTTTGTAACCTCTGTTCCAGTTCTTTCTAAAATGTTAAATCTTACATTTAAATTTAAAACACCATCACCCATAGATGCTATGTGACCTTTTTCAGCATTAATACCCCTTAATTTTGGAACATCATATTTTATAGCTAATTCATCAAGTTCTTGCATTAATGCTTCTACAACTCCATAATCTTTTTCAGACCATTTAAAATCTCTTTTTTGTCCAGAACTGTCTTTAAATTCAGCAACAACAATAGGCTCATTGTTTCTCCTACGTTCAAGACTTTCGTTATATTTTAAAACTTCTTTACCATTTCCATCTCTTGGGTATCTTTCATCTTTGGCATTTTCTTTAAATTGTTTATTTAATTTATTAGTCAAAAATCCAATAGAAACTGGCTTTATATCATCAAGTTTTATTTTATTAGTTAAAGAACTAGAATTTACTACATTTAGTGTTTCATCAAATGCTTCTTCTTCTGTTGGTACTTCATCTACTGTTTCTTCACCCCATGAGGGGTCTGTGGGTATCCAAGTATGTCTGCACCTATAACCACCCCTTACAATAAATGGGTCACCTGTGGACTTTCCTTGCCATGCTCTATTGTTCCACATATCCCTTATTTGTTCTTCTGTAAGTGTCCTGTTAAGCATTTCAATGCAAAATGGTCTACTATCCCTTACTAATGTTCCTGTATATGTGAAATGATTTAATCCAGATGCTTTAGCTTTAGCTACTGTGAATTGTCCATGAAACTGCATAACACTATCGTGTGCTATTTGACTTGCATAACGTCTTAGGTTGTTTCCCGCCCTATCACTTGCATATTGGGTATGTAATTTTCTAACCGCATCTTCTACCTGTGCTTTTTTGGCAGTATCAAATTTATTCTCGTTAATAAAATCAACTAATTCATTTATCTCACGAGTATTTGACGTTTTATAAACCCCATTAATATGTGATTTGATATTACTAACCATATCGTTAAAAGGTCTACCCGCTATTGTACTTTGGTAAACTTCATCATTAATAACTTTTAAAAATCTTTCAGCTATATCTTCAAACCCGCTAAATGATTGTGTTTTCAAGGCATTGATTGTGGATAAGTCTATATCTGTTAGGTTCTTGAACTTGTTAGGAATAGGCATTTTCCCAAAAGTATCTAATACTTCTTTTGCTATTTTATTATATTCTTCATTAATTATTAGATCAGCTTCATTTAAAAATGTATTTTGTATTATTGTTCTTAGTCTGGGTTGTAATTGTATAGCTAATCTTTGTGATACTAATTGCCCTTTTGTTGCTCTAGTAACTTCATTAATAACATCATTCTCTAAAGTATATAGAACATTTATTATGCGTTCTTCATGCTGATCTGCTAATTTTTCTAAAATTCTCGACATATTTTATAATGGAAAGTCTTTTTTCCATGCCCTAATAGACCAATAAGCGGGTGAAAGTGTTTTTTGTCCTTTTACTTCTTTTAGAACTCCACCCATTCTAGCTAAAAAACTCTTTTGTCTTGCGGGTATGTTTTTCTTTATAGACATTCCTCTAGCACCAAAAGTAACCTTTTTAATATTACCATTTGATTTGTTTTTGACATAAACACCAAACTTTTTTCTTTTAGATTCGCTTGTGGATAATCTAAATGGTTTGTTTAATTTTACGTCTTTACCTCTATATACTGCCATTCGTAAGTCCTTGATTTTACTGGGTTTTTTCCCAGGATTGCCTATCGTTTAATCTTTCATTTACAATTGCCCTACATACTGGACATACATAAACGTCTTTTATTTTCTCTATGAGATACACCTTACAAACCACACATATTTTTTTAGGCTTTTCCATAACATACGCATTATTTTCTTTTTCTTTTACTGGCTCTTGAAATTATGTCTTTATCAAATGTTCCAGACCTACCTCTACTAATTAGCTTGTTAACTCTAGCCATTGCCCATGCTGACATTGGTATTCTAGGTCTTTAACCAGATGATAGAAAAGCACCTTGACCCCTACGAAAACTAGCTTTTAAATCAGCTAAATTAAAAAGTTTAGATTTTTTAGCTTTTGCTCTTAATGTTGAAAGAGTTCTAGCTGATAATGGTTTTCTTTTTATTGCCATTATGCCCTATTCCTTCTTTTTAATAATGATAAAGGTATTCTAGCACCCGCTTTATATAACTTGCTTATTTGTTTCAATAAGTTTGCCCTAGAACTTCTTTCAGAACCTTTTAAACCAGATAAATATTTTTTAGGTATTTTGGTTTTTTTATCTTTAGGAACTTTCTTCTTCGCCAACTGTTTGTCCTTCCACTTCTGTTGTTTGGAATTGTCCTCTAACTGTTCTAACAGCATCTATTTCATCATTAATAGTTTTCATAGTTTCGTTATCGTCTATTACTGCTTCTGCTATTTGTTTATCTATTTCCTTATTAAAGGTTTCGGATTTAATGCCACTAGCTTTAGCCATTTGTAAATATTGTAGATCGTTTGCCCAATCTCTAATATCAAACGTATCTGGATAGTTAACTGAACCTTCCCATTCTTTATCTTGCCATCTAGCAAATAATGACCATATTTGTTCTTCTGAATTTTCTAAATAATCTGCTTTTTCTGATAATCTGGCATTTAATAATTGAAATTCAGTTTGTAATGCAATTCCACTTGCTATCTGTGTACCTGTTGCCCTAACACTACCCATGTGGGTAATTCTATCAATAGCATCAACTTTGTTTTGAATACATTTCATTATTCCATCTAGGTTTTGACCGCTAGGTTGTATGATATAAGGCTTTAATGAACTATCTAAATCTTCTGGTATTTCTATTATTGCACCCGCACCCGCACTTGCTTCAACATTAGGGGTTTTAACTAAACTTGGGTGGTTTGCTAATCTGATTAACTGCTCTTTTTCTGAATAATCATTATAAATAGATTGCTGTAAAAATGCTACGTCTGCTAAATCACTTATTCCTATTGGTCTTTTATTACCTCTTAGATTATAAACATTTACAGCGGGTATAACACCTATTGGATTAGGTATTTCTTCTATTAGCTTTGCATCACCTTCGGTATATTCTTTATCGTATTCTTCAACCTCATATGTGCTAATAGTTTCTTCTGTGAAAACTTTTACTATTGCTCTTTCTGCGTTTATATCCTCAACAACAACTAATAAATCTAAATAGAACCTTCCACTTCTTGATCTTGCATAATTCCAGTTAACAACATTTTCTGGTGTATATATTGAAATATAAGGTCTTATATCTTGTGCAAGTTCTTCTGCTCTTGTGTTTGCGTTTGATTGTGGCTTGTCAATTATTACCCAACAATTACCATAAATACTAGCATTCATCTGAACTTCACGCATTACAGTATTGAAGTTTCTACCATCTAAATCAGCATCTTCTATAAATGAAGCTAGTTGTGGGTCTCCATCTAATGTTCCATAATCTCTTGAAGGTGGAACTCTCCATAAAAAGCTAGTGTATATTTGAACTACATTCTTACAATGGTTGTCTAATGGGGTATGTCTAATTCTTTGTTCATAATCTTCTGGTGATTCTAAAACGTATCTGTGTAGGTAATAACCATTTTTGTAATCATTACCCCCTAAATAACTACGAATATAAAACTCCCAGTTACTTATGTTTGAATGCCATAAACTATGTTTGCTTGTTAAAAATTCTCTGTCCATTAACTCCACCTTTGCTGTGGTTTAGATACAAAATTCCTTTTTAATGGAAAATTATATTCGACTAAATAACCTAACGCATCATTCATATGGTCAAAACCGCTATCTTTATCGGGTATATGTGTTCCTTCTTTATAAATCTGTCGCTCAATGCTTTTGATTACATTTTTACAAGATTTAACAATAAACAAGTTATTTTTCCCATTAACATTTTTAAGTTTTGAATTTACTGCGTTTATTCTATCCCTTATCAAAGGTGCTGTGTTTTTACATTTTACATCAAAACCCACATTTTTCAAGATAGATAAATCAGTTAATCCACCCGCTGATGTTTTTCTTTGTCTAGCTGATGGGTCTGGATAAACAACTATCTGCTTATTTCTGTATCTGGTTTTAATCTCATCACACATTTCATTTGTATTACTACTATATATTTGTATCTCATCTATTACTATAATTCTATCATTTTCTAATATACAAACTACAGCACTCATAGGGTCTACGTTAAAATCTAAACCAATATGTAATATTCCTGTATTTTTACCATATTTTTCAATTATGTTTTTATCTCTACTAAAGTTGTAATAAATCATTCCAGAATAGTTAACAAATGTAGCTTCATATTCCTGTTGAAATGTCCTTAAATCTAAATCTTGTTTTGCCTGTTCTATCTCATCTTGACTTACTTGTTCCCCCTCTAGGGTTGTGTATTGAAAACTTTTCCAATCTTTATTTGTTTCACCCTGTTTAAATAAATCATATGACCAGTTTCCAAAACCTCTAGGACTACCACAGAATAACGCATGACCTTTTGTGTCTGACAATGTAGGTCTTAGAACCTCATACCATGCTTCTTTACTTACGTCTGCGAACTCATCAATACATAAAAAGTTTAAACCAACACCCCTAAGAGATTGTTCATTATCACTTCCCCTAAGTGTTATCTGGCTATTATTTTTTAGTGTAATAGTCAAATCACTATGGTTTATGCTCTTAACCCATTTGTGATAAATCATCTTTTCTTTTAATACACCCCAACATATAGCTTTTGCTTGTCTATAACTTGGTGCAACATACCAAACCTTTTTATTAGGTTGACTTGCAAACTTAGCTAATTCATTTACTGCTAAAAATGTTTTACCAAATCTTCGCCCAGTAATAAGAACTCTAAATCTTGCATCATTATTTATTACGTTTCTTTGTGGCTTAGTTAAGGGCATCTAATCAGCAGACCATACTAATGGTTCATCTAATTCTGTTTGCTCTATCTTATCTTGCTGACCTAATATGTTCTTTCCTAAGAATATCTGCATGGTAACATTGCCATTTTCTGCTGATTGCCATTGTAATTTTCTTAGTCTAATTTTTACGTTGGCTCTACCTTTTGTTAAATTTTCGGAATAACTTTTTCTAATAAGGCTTTCATCACAACCATAAAAGTCAGCTATTTCTGTGTTCGTACACCCATAAGATGCTAATTTAAAAACTTCTTTAGTATCAATATTATATTTTTTTGGTCTTGCCATTCCTATTTACCCCATAGTTAGGTAATTAAGATTTATCTAAGTTTTTTCTAAAAATCTACTAAATATTATTATTATTACTAAATTAGGCTTGATTTAAGAGCCATAGAGATGGGGTAAACAATGTCTATGGTATGATTACACCCCTATTATTCTAAACTTTCTATAAACTTTGCGTTTGCATAATCATAGTTTTTATTATTAGCGGTCATTCCAGAAGGTTGTACCTCATCTTTTTTTTCTTGATGAAACTTTACACCCAAATAATAATCCATGTAATCATTCTTTTTAACTTTGCCTATTCTATCTTTTTCAGCAAGTTCATCTGATACATCAACAAATCTTTCTGTTTCTTTGTATTTTTTCTTAAAGTTTTCTTCTTTTATTTCCCTAAAAATTTCTTTTAATTCGTAATAACTATTTTTTATTTTGTATTTTCTAGTCATTTTAATCTCCAATTTTATATTCTTTTATTAATTCTAGCAATTTTAAACCATCATCAAAACCTTTTTTATAATATGCTGATGAAGTATTTCTAGGGTCTGGCTTTTGGTTTAATATTCCATCAAATATACCATCTTTGTAGAATGTTAGGTATGTTGCCCTTTTTCTTTCTAATGGTTTTGTAATATCAATTACGTTCATATTTTTTCTTTCTTATATCCAATTTATTGTGGTTGATTTTTTTACTTTTTTATCCCAAACAAACCAAGCTAATGCCATCATGCCACCATCATAAGAATTACCATTTTTCATTAAAGATAATCTTTTAGAAAAAACATGAACTCTAACTGGTGGAAATTGTCTAAAAAAACTTTTTCTTTCTTGCCCTTCTAAAAATGTTAATTTAAGTAACATAGCTATTTTTTTATTTGCTATATTTTCTGCTTGTCTTACAAACTGCATCAATAATCTTCCATAAGGCGGGTTTGTAATAATGTTATCTCTTTTTTTGTATTCCATTAAAAAATCTATTCTAGAGTTTCCATACCCCCTGTCAATCAAATCACTACTTTCAACATCATAGCCATTATTTATAAGAACTTTTGATATATGCCCTTGACCACAACAAGGTTCATATATTTTGCCATCAAATTTTTCAAATTCTAATAGTTTTTGTGTTGCTTCGCTTGGTGTAGCATAAAAATCATCTTTTTCTCTATCCCCTCTGAAATTGAAACCATTTATTTTCATGCCACTTTTAAGTTTAGTGTGCATTTGTTCCTGTTGCTCTAATGTCAAACCATTATCTAAAAACATTATTTACTTCTTCTAGCTTCTTTTAACATTTGTAAACATTGTTGCCTGTTAAAATTATACCTATTAAGAAGATATTTATGTAGTTTTTTTATGTTTGTTTTTGCCCTTATACAAAGTTGATAACCATAATAAAATCTTTGAATATCCCTTTTGATATACGCATCACCTATACATTGGAAAACTGTATTATAACCTTTAATTAAACTCATCATTTTTTTCTCCATCATTACAAATTAAGCATATTTAAATAAATCTTCTTGATAATACATATCTAAATCTTTTGTTTTATAATAAATATTGTGCATTTTAGGATATGGATATGAAGATACTTTAAGATTTTTTTTCATATTTTTCTTTTCTTTTTTATTACCCAACAAATAAATATATCTAAATGTTGGCTTCATATCTTCAATTTTAACTATTTTACCCTTAGTATGAATACCTCGTCTAATATCAAAACTTGTTCCATCTTCAAAATGATACCTTTTTTTTGGGGTGCTTACTCCAGTATATATCCAATTTGTAGCTTGATAAATATAACCAGTATGATTTACATTTGGGTCTGCATAAGAAACTAATGCCATTGGTTTGGGTAATAATTTAAAACATTGACCTATAAAAAAAGATAAATAATTTTTTGGTAAATCATTTGTAACAAGTCTATTAAGTTCTAGGGTTTTAACTTCAATGTTATCAAATAAACATCTACCATTATTGTAATTGTAATTAGGTGGGTGTCCAAAAGTACAAACACCAAGTATTTTAGAATTTTTTATTAAACCAAAAGCATAAGATACACTACAACCTCTTTTTGCGTAATGTTTATCTAATATCCATTTTTTATATTCTTGATTTAATAATCTTTTTACATAAACATCTGAAATCATACCCAACTCCCCATGTCTAAGTAATCTACAGCTTGTTGTTTAGTAAAATAACCCTCATTAATCGCCCTTAGAACGTCATATGAGTGTTGTTTTGCGTATTTGTGTATAAATGCACTACCTTGCTTCTTTTCTACTGCATCAACAAACATTTTTAACCTCATTTCATATTGCTCAACTTTTTCTGTGCTTTTCTTTGTTGGGTTTTCATCAAGGTACTTTTTAGCTGATAACCAAAAAGCGGGTTGTTTAACAAATTGCTTATCCTCAACAGAATTATAATAACTATTATACATTTTAGCTAATTCTTCTGGTTTTACTAGCCATTCTTCTTCTAATTTAAGATAGTTTTTTTCTGCTATTCCCTTACTCACTTTATTAGAAACCTTATCCCAAAAATTATTGAAAAAAGGCTTATTATTATTTTTGGTTTTGGTAATGGTAGGGGTAGTGGTAGGGGTAGGGGGGTTTTGGCTAGGTTTTTTTGGTCTACCACCTAGCTTTCCATTGATTTTTGATGCTTCAATTCTCTTATTTATATATAAATATTCCTGTAATTGACGTTCATTTTGATAGTGTTCATTAACCAAAATAAAAAATTGGTTTATTACTTTATCACAACTTTGCTTTTCATTATAAGTATGGCAACTAGCTATCCTGTAATAAGTAATATTATCACTAGGTACTCCAGAACATCTTTTATTCCAGTTATAACAAAGTAACCTAATATATATCCCTATTTCTTCGTTTGTTAAGGCTTGAGTACCCGCAACAAAATCTTCTGTGAAAAGATACCATGCTTTTAATTTGTCTTTAGGCTTTGAATTTTCGTCTATAATCATACTGATCTCCATTTTTAGTTTAGTGTAATCCCTCTAAGCAAAAACCTAAAGGGATTTTTTGGTTAATATCCCCAGACTTCCTTTCTTGCATTTAAAACTGTTTGTTCTTTCCATATCCAATTATCTGGATTAGGTATCAAAGAGTTTCTAACGTCATCTGGTGAATTAACAGTTTTTAAGTAATTACCCATAACATTAACAATATGCTGACATATCTTAAATGGTTGTGAATAATCATCTAATGACATTGCAATATATTCAGCATCTTTTGTTTTAGTAGGGTTTTTAAGATACCATAATATTTGCTTGGCATTTGTTGCTTTTTGATAAATAGCCTGTTGCATAGCATGGGAAATACTTATCTTTTGGGGTAAAAGTTTAGATGTTTTCAAATCAATAAAAAAATCTTCTTTGGTGTTTTTATCCTCAAAATGAAAATCAGTATAACCTATGAATGGAATACCATCTATTTCAACTTCTACCTTTTTTTGATAGTTCAACAATGTCCACCTATAAGCATATTCTTGAAATGTCTTAGTACCTAATTCTAACAATGGTACAAGATTATTTCTTTCATCATCTACTTTTGGGTCTGTTATTCTTGAACAATTAGCATCATATTCAGCTATCATCTTTTCTGATGCTTCTTCAATAGACATTCCATTAAGAAACATATTGATACCAGATTCAACAACTTGACCTCTTATAGCGGGTGCAGATGTTGGAAACTCATAACCAAATATTCTTCTTAATGCCCATCTTTCTCTATAAAAAGCAAATTCATTAAGGTGGCTAAATGAAAGCGGTAATAAAGACTTATCGCCATCATCAAACTTTTTAAAATGTTCTATCATATTTTATCCACCCATTCTTGTAGGTGTTTTTTATTTTCAAGAACTTGTGCTTTTAAATCAAAACATTGGTCGTGAACATTACTGGTTCTACCAAACTTTATGATATATTCATTTAGAGCAAAAACTAATTTGTCCATAACACCTATATCAGCTAAATGTTTGTATATTGCAGTTTCTTTTTCTTTATCTTGATCTAGTTGTTCTGATTGTTTTAATTCATCTGAAAAATTATATTTATCTGACATTTAATCTTTCTCCTTTAACAATGCGGTATTAATCAAATTGTATTCAGCGAAAGTTTTGCCATTTTCAGTAATATGATTTGTTATTATATTATGACCTTTTTCCCTAAGTTCATAAATTCTAGCACTCAATCTGGTAATTCTATATTCCTGTATAGCTTCCCATGAAGTGATAAATTTATGTTTTTTGAGATGATTTAGTATTTGTAGTTCTTGTGTATTTGACATA
>Ga0181410_1000162_pt1 | contig 28393 bp, 12 predicted proteins | sample 33SPOviralmetaG_FD_130112 | JGI IMG/M metagenome (GOLD analysis project Ga0181410, IMG submission 130112) | Marine viral communities from the oligotrophic San Pedro Time Series (SPOT) site, San Pedro Channel, CA, USA - 33 SPOT_SRF_2012-06-20 | ecosystem: Environmental > Aquatic > Marine > Strait...
AAATGTTTTTGTTTTTGTTTTTAGTGTAGCAGTTCGCTTAAAAGAATATGTCGCCTTGGCATCGTCGGTATCTGCAAATCCGTGGCCAGCCGCTAGAGTTAAAGTACAATCTTGGGCTGAGTTCGTAATACTTACATTACTCACCTGTTTGAAGGCACCAGAATCATTAACTACAATATAATCATTTGGGTTATCTTGATAGTACTGACTTCCGCTCAATGTTGGTAATGCGATAGTTGCAACACCGCTGGAGATCGCTACAGTCCTGTTAGTTGAAGTTTCTCTAATAGGAATTTTAATTGTATTGAGCGAACTGGAGGGTACTTGAGTTAGACTCTTTACCACATTTTGTGGAAGTGGGAATACTAAATCACCTGAACTGATATCATTTAGCTGAAATCCGCCAGCAAATCCATTAGTACCTGTAAATGTACTAGTACCATCTGCGGCAGTACCAAAAATAAATTTAGCTGCAGATAATTTATTAGTACCCGTTAGCGTCACAGCGCTAATATAAAGTCTAAATCTTCGTCCAGTATATTCTATACCTCGAATGGTACATGTTCCTAGAGATGTCCCGCCAGATGTTGCTGATAACGTATACGATGTAGGTGAAGAGGCATTAGCATCGCATTTGGGTAAATTAGTAATACCAGTCAATTCAATATAGTTACCTTGTCTAGCTTGAATAAATTCACTGGTGTGAACTTCAGTGTCTCGTGCTTTATCAACAATGATTTCTTGTTTCTTTATAATTTCAATCCGCTTACCTTTTACGTAGGCGGTAGAAGGTTCTAGAGCTGCAATAAATTTAGCGCCGTTACCTGCAGGAGTATCACCAGTAGCGTATTTTCCTCGGTTGAAACCGGTGTTCAAATGTTCTCTTAATTCAAGTTGGAACGGCTGAAGAGCGTAGTCTCCACTTTCTTCGAATGTTCTTGTGGCTAAAGTTTCTCCTAATTTATTGTACTTTGTTTCTACTGGCTGAGTAACTTGAGCCTGATTTAATGTTATGACATCAATTGCATTGGCTGTCGATGTTCCAACTACATGAGCGGGTGTACTAATTATTTGTGTGTCATCTGTAATTAAACAGAGAGTCAGGCTCATCGTAAATCTATCTGCGCCAGGAGCACTTTGATTTGTAGTTCCAGCTGCATTATCATAAAGAGTATTATCATTGACCGCACTAACTGTATTCTCATTAACTAAAAAGCCTACTTTACCATCTAAGAGGGTGTACGGGGTTGATTGATCAACATCTATATATTTGGTCTGCGCGTTTGCAATAACAAAATATCCTTTAATGAAATATACGCCCTTATTATTATGCAGCTTTATTGCGAACCCACTTTTTACTATATCAGTACCATCACCAAGTACACCATTCACTGACAAAAATATTTCACCACTATCTTGTAACTGAGTAGATATTTTAATGTCAGTTTGGATGCGAGTCCCGTTCTCAAAAGCTGTGGTTTGAGAATCATAGCGGACATAGAATCTATACTTATCGCCAGATACTAATTCGTAATCCATAATGGTGGCAGAGACTGTTGCTGAGGCTAAGGCAGTCCCAACATAAATTCTTTTACCAATAAGCGGTCTATTTGCATTTGCTGCTGCGTTTGAACCACCACTAGATAATGTGATATCTACCCATTGTACTTTATTATCAACATCAATTTCACCTTCAAGAACTCTCGTTCCGTCTACAAATATGTGCTGACCAAACTTATCAATTTGATCTTGAATAGCAGACTGCATTTGATTCAATTCACGAACTTGGACTGACCGCCCCGCCTGAAATAGAACCTTTAAGTAGTTTTTGTCTGAATTGCCACTGGCCGTATAATCGTCGAAATACGGTTGGCCTGCAGTTGATGATGTGTCGATTGCCATAGTTTATTCCTTTAAAATTGTATAATAAGTCTTACTTCTTCTGTTTGCTGTGCGTTTCTTCTAATTGGTGCTCTGTTATCAACAAATAAAACATCGCCAGTATCTTGATTATATTCTCCTTGCTTTAAATTGACGTATGCAATCTCAGCAGCGCCCTGTTGAACACCATTACTGTTAAATATTTTAACATTACCACTACTATTAAATGGTTTTTGGTTAATAGATTTATGGCTATTCTGGTGAAAGTAAATTCTGTATCCGCCAGATTGTGTGCCAGCCAAATTAGGGTCTCCGTCTATTGGGTCTAGTGCTTCGTACTCAGATACCCTATCAAGCCACGCAAGAGGATTTGTCGCGGTGCCGGCTTGCATTTCTATATATGCTCCAGTTCCTAGGTTTTGAATTTCATTAGGAACTGAGTTCGCGAACACCTGAAGATACTGTAAACAGTTCATCGCTTTCTCCGCGGGAAGATTTTCTTCGTCTGGATATGTCCCGCCAGGACTATTCAAATCATCTTCAGCTGTTCTCATATCTTTTAGCGAGTCTCTAACTAATGACACCTGTCTAAAGTCAATGCCTACTAACGATTCTGCAATATATTGAGGTGGACTATTGTTAACACTTTCTGCAGATTCATTACCCACAGTTCCAACAAAGTCAGAAGAAATACCACAATAATAACTTGGAAGGTCCAATAGCGGACTCCAGCCAAAACCATTTTCGGGTGCAATTAAAGGTTGAATATCAGCTTCAACGAAGGTCGCTGAACTAATAAATAGATTCGCGGAATCAATTACTTCAATACTGACTTCTCTCATCCCGCCGCCGTTTACTACAGATTGTGTCCAATTAGGTCCACCACTAGTACCTCCAGTTGCGGAAGATGCTGGGACAGATGCTATTCCATATCCGAGTGCTTTAGCTTTGTCTAAATCCCATACAACTTTGGTAACCTGGCCACTCGCATTAGTTTCTAAAGATATATCAATTGCGGCCGTCTCATTACCTTGAAGTATTGTTCCATCTAATCTCCGACCCATGAGTCGTGCCGGCAACGCATTACCATTAGCAACACTTCGATTTTCAGGATACCCAGTGCCTGGATTCTCAGCACCAATTCTAAATCCATATACTAAACCAGCTGTAGCTCTAGCGGCTCTCTGACGACCATTTTCATACGCGCCGCCTTCGCCATGTCCTGCAATATTATTTAATCTACCGTCTACTAGTGCGTTTGGAGTAACATTTACAAATGTCTTTGAATCACCAAACAGATTTGATAAACTTTCTTTATTATAATAGTCAATATATCCCCAAATATAACCATCAGTATTTTGTACTACACCAAATGGAAAGTTTTCTCCAGCTGGCATTGTAGGAATTCGTGCGGTTGTGGCTAATCCACCATTGTTGCCTAAACAAACATAGAGCTTTGAGTGACCTAAACTATCTGTATACATTACATAACAAGGAAGTTCTTGTAAATTGATATCGGCATCAAAACACCCGGTATTTGTAGGATCATATACTTTATACATGGCCCCAACTTTAAATTCAATTTGTGGTACAAGTCTAAGAACATCAGTAGCATCGATCTTCATAAGAGTCATAAGATTCTTTTTGATGTCTGCCTTTTCTAAAACATTACCTTCTGGCAACGGAACAATAAATCCGGTTTCTGCCTCGGTTCGGCCGTTATCATCTCTGTCCCAAGGGTCCGTTTTACCGATACCTACATAATAATTGACCGCTGTTGAAGTCGGTGATTGACTAGAACTAACATCTTCAATAAACCTCTCAATGTTACTTTTTCTAAAATCGTCTGTGATAATTGCTGCCATAAGTGTTCCCGTTAATTTAGATTTTAATCTTATTTATATGAGTTGCTGTGTAATTTATTTAGTTATTTAAAAATCAAAATCACCAGACTCAACTCCACCGTCTGTAATTTCTATTGATTTACCTCCACCCGAAACTGCTGTTACTAATAGTGTTCTGGCATTAGAAACTATGTTTGTCGGTGTAGTGTCATTAGGAGAATCATATTGTGCTCCTGCAAAATATTTTGTACTGCCCATAGTAAATTTGATGTCTGACGTATCAGTATCATTAAACGTAAGAGCATTACCACTTACTGGATTCACTGCTATATCAACAATTGGGTTTTGTTGGTCTGATGCATCAACTACTTTAAATGTCCCATTCCTGCCTGTGCCAGTTACCCGCATTCCATTTACTATAGTGCCTGTTGGTGGTCCGGCTAATCTAATTGTAGTTTCTTTAAATATAATAGATTTACCATTCCCAATGTCGCCCGTAAGAGGACTACTTAATTCAATTGCACTCTGTCCAATACTAACAATTGTAACAGTTCCTGTTGGAAAATTAGCATTTGTTGATGTTACCACCATTCCGGTCGATAAGCTACTCATACTATTACCGCTATTGCCAGTTATAGTATGCACTCCCAACTTAGTATCTCCATTTATATACGCTCTTTTTATTACTACATTATTTGATAGATTTCCTGTAGGAGCTGAACTTATAGTTATCTGACTATTTGGTACATCAATATTGGTAATTGTAATTGTACCAGATGGCCAAGTCGATGCGGTACAGGTTAACACATCGCCGATATTTAAATCTGCAATTGTATTTGTATAGCCATCTCTAAATCCATCGATTGCAAATGTAGCAGATGCTGAAGCAGTTTGATTTCTATCAAAGGTGAATACAGAACTTTTAGCAGTAGGTGCTACTCCGAATGTTCCAGTTGCATCTTCAATAGTACCAGTAGGTAATGTAAAGTACGCGTTATTCGCCCAAGATACATAGCATCTACTTAGTTCATCGCTATTAAATGTGGTTCCTGCAAAATCTATTTCCGGTCCAACCGTCGCTCTACTTAAAGAACTTAGATTTAATTTATGAAATCCAACTAGCTTAACTCCACTTCCAATATTTTTAAACGCAGCATTCAATGTAGTTACATTAGTCGTATCCAAACCTCTTACATCAATATGTCTAAGACTTGAACAATTTTCAAACAGTGTTCTTAAATTAGTAAGATTTGAAGTATTACTAATTCCTTTAATAGAAATGAAGTCGGTTAGTCCGGTACAACCTTTTAGTGATAATGATGTACTAGTACTACCACCTTGTACTAACGCCGAATCACCCAAATAGAATTTTCTTAAGTGTGTTTTGAAATTAGCTCGAGCTGCTGTTAATTGTGTTGCAGTGATTCCAGTTGCTGCAGCTGGACCTGAAGTATTAATAGACCCCACATTAAATTTGTGGTATGTACCAGACACTCTAATTATAAATCGTTGTGGTGATGCAGTTTCAGTATACACGTGATACAAATCGCGGTCTCTCGATGTGTCTACTTGATTTGAGGTGCCGTCACCCCAATCGATTGAGATGTTATGGCCATTCGACGACTGATCTTTTTGGAATGGCAATATAATCATATTAGTATTAGTACCGCCCGAAGCTGGGATTTCAATTTCCACCAAAGTTTCGACCGGTGCGCCAGTACTTATAAGTGAGCCATTAATTTCATCTGAGTATTCAATACCATTTTTAATTTCGTCAATTGTCACTGAAAAGTCTTGGCCTTCAATAATATGACTGTAATTGCTAATAGCTTCATCTGCATTTAATATAGGTGTCTTCCAATTAATAATTTGAATTTTCTTTTCATAATCATCTGCACCTAATTTATACTTAGCTTTGCCACTGGTAAGTTCTTCTATGGATGGTTCTAAGCCATTAACTTCATCAATTCGTGGAGCATAGAATTGTACTGGGTGTTCGGCATTTAATGGATTAGCATTCTGAAGAACAGTCAGCTGAATCTTAGTCATAGCAGAATTAAATTTCCAATCTCCACGACTTGCAGAAGCTGGTAATGTACGAACTTTCAGTGGATTAGTACTTGGAAGATAGATACCACTGTCTTCGTGGTCTGTAGTTCCCGCATGCCCGAATGGTCTAATATGTCCGACTACTAAGAACCATTGATTTTCATTCAGTGGGTTTCCATCGGGCGATGAGGTTGTAGTTGAATTTAATCCAAAGTCAAAGTCATCTATAAATGTTGGTGTATTTATTTCATCACCACTGGTAATGTTTATAGCTTCAAGTGTCGCACCAGAATCATTAAGACCTTTCCATCTAACTATTTTAATTCCACCGTCTGTAGTGTCATAAGGATTTACTCCTGCAGCGTATCTAACATCAGACGCTTTAACCCATACTGACATTCGATATGTTTTACGCGTATCTACATCTACTTGTGGGCTTATAAATCCACCATCAGCAAAACTTATTACTTTACCGCTACTTGTATTAATAGTACCACTTACTAAATTTGCTGTGCCTATAAATTCTGTGCCGGAGGTAGTTAATGTTTGACCGGCTTTAATCTTAACTAAAATATTTACAACTTGTGTTTCAAATACACCCGCTGCAGTAGTTTTACCATAATTAACTCCACCATCCGTAATAGTAATTGATGTTGGTTTACCCCCGCTTACTACAATCGTAGCTTTAGCTCCAACACCCGCGGCATCTGAATCATTCGGCGAATCGGTTATTTCTACATTAGTGTATGTTCCATTGGTATATCCACTACCAGCTACATATCCTGTGCCACTTAAAAATATACTAGAAAGTTTTGCCCAGTCACCATCTTTATTTCTGGCCTCCCATAATACATCTGTACTTCCAAATGGTGTTACACCTTCGAGCTGAACGTTTTCTTGCGTTGTTCTAAATGGAGAGTTACTTCCACTATTAAAGGCAATTGGGTTACCTAGAGCTTCAAAATTATTATTGGTTCCGGTACCGACTGTAAATGGTAAATTACCAGCTAGTAGATTTGATTCTATTATCGGCAGCGCGTTTAAATCAAAGTCGCCTAAATTAGTATTCTTATCGCCTTTTACATTATAGAAATTAGTATCTGCGGGATGTTTAATATCAATTGCAACACAAGCCTCATCATTTGTTTTAAGTGTATTTAACGAAATATCATAGTCTACATTATCTTTTAAGTCAATAATAGTTTCTCTTCTTTCGTCAATCTCGTCTTTGCCTTTTACTATATCAGAATCAAAACCTTCTTTAATATTAACGTCTTTGATATAGAAATATTCTCCGCTAGCATCACCAGTATACCCAGCATAACCACGAAGTGCATTATCCTTTAGTGTAGTAACAAATCTAACTATAGGTCTAGGGTCTTGTTGAACAGAAGGCGCAATAAATTTATGAGTAAATGGTATCCAATTACCCTTTTCTGTCACAACTACTGGTTCAGTTCCATACGCGTCATAGCCGGCTAGATCGCCCGTCATAATCTGAAACTCGCCTGATAGATTTGAGAACAAAGGATTTCCAGTATCGTCATACACATATTGACCACTAATTTCGTCCGTAGCTCTTTGATTGATTCCTGCCATAACATGAATCTGTTCTAGTTTAGTATTTGTTGACGGTATATAAATCTTTCCGGTGACCTCATAAATCTCGCCTGGATTATATAATTCGCCTATTCCAAATCCACCAGACTCGTCACCGAGTGAAACATAATGTAATACTGAAGAAGACGCAATATATTTTAAAGCACCATATTTACCTTTAGGTACGCCCAAGTATGGATTTCCGCTTGAATGATATTCTTGACCAACATCCGCAGAATCTAAAGTTCTGTTCTCTAATGCAGGTACAATTAGAGAACCTCCGTATTTGGTCATCCCATCCGTAGCTGCAATACTGCTGACATCTACAGGTCTATAAAATTCTGTATAAAAATCTGGGTGTTGATTTGTACCTCCTATAAACCCAGCATCTGGAGCATTGGCGACTATACATTGGAAATTCCCTTGGTATACTCTTTTTCTTTTTACACGAACTTTAAAATTCTCAAGCTTCCAATTGTATTCATAAAGTCTTTCGAGGTCAGCAATTGCAGTATTAATTGCTGAACTATTACCAGTCCTAGTTTGGTCTCTATCAACAATATGGTCAATTAGAATTTTAGGGTCATTCTCATCTGCGGGAATGTAAAGCTTATGTGTATTAGCGCCTTCTACAATCAGACCATTGTCTAATGGCTCTACTTTAACAAATCCACCGCTTCCGCTGATCCCATCGCCAGAATCTCTATTATAAAGTTGGAGTATGTTTTCGCCAATAGATAGAAATTCTGATTCAAATACGTATAGGCTATAAAATTCACTCTCTGAAGTAATATTATTCAGCTGATTATTCGCGTCAGGCACTGTTCTAATAGTTGTAGAATCGGACTTATAGTAATCTACTGGAGTGCGAGTGCGACTTATCGAGTCGGCGTTAGTGTCATCAACTCTTAATTGGTGGCCGTTATGTGCAAAAGAGTATCCACCTTCGGCGTCTCCAATGTACAGATATATTCTACATATGCCTTCTAATGATGAGTTGAATTTAAATTCGTGAGGGCCTGTTCCGTGGTTTCCAGTACCACCCAAATCTGCATTTGGATTTCCAACACAAGAACTCGGGCTCGACCGACGTATTGGAAAATATTTTCCAATTTTACCGGCAGACAAGAATAGATTCGCAGGAATGTTTTTATCATTAATTTTAGTGGCATTAAACGAAATTTCATATGCCCGGTCTGATTCCCATCTAAAGTCATCCGATACATATGCACCGAGCTCTCCTTTATTCACCGGTTCATTCGTAGAGAACTTAACATCTCTTGTTAAGTACAAGGGTCGGTCGTGAGTATTACTTGCAAGCGCATTATGTTCAGTATTAATTTCACCATTACCTACAGTATCAACTATCAATGTTATGTCGGATAAACCTGAAAGATTTCCAATTTCAGCATTTGGAATGACAAATCTGTCGTATTCGTCAAAACCAGTTATATCAGTCAATAAGTCAATTTGACCATAGCTTCCGCGACGCCCCGCTCGATATGCTAATTCTAAACCACTACCAAACGAGCTTGTGATATCAACGCCATCTTTATCGGTTATAGTAAATTGGCCGTCAGTAAGTAATATGTGCTCACTTATTGTACCAACAAGCGCTGACCTGCTAGCATCTCCAGTTCGCCTAAAGCTTCGAGGTGTTGTAGCCTTAAGAGCTTGTGCGGAGTCTCCGCCCAATGATATAGTATTATTTAATTCCAATACTTCAATACCACCGTTATATGTGAGTGGCGTGTAGTCAGTACTGGTTTCGGTCGCAGGAATTGGTTTATGAGCAGGACTATCGGAAGTTAACCTATCAAACGAAATACCAACTTTATCTGTTTCAGTAATTAAATATTTAACTTCTTCTTCATCGCTTTTATTGGTTGAGTAGATATCTCTTACATCAATATTTGTAGGATATTTTGACAACTGGTGAGGCAAAACATTATTGTGTAATAATGAATGTACACTTGGCGCCTCATTATTTTCATCCAGGTAATCAATTCTCGGTCTTGCGAATTCAATTTCATTACCGCTAGTAATAGCTCTATACAAAAAACTTCTAATTAGAAGCGCGTTGGTGTCAGTGCCCAGCGAAAATTCTGCGCCAATTATACTAGAAATTTTATTTTTAGTTTCAACAGAGTATACTCCGCCATCACTGTAATCATTATAGCTTAAGCTTTCAGCTTCCGTTCTTTTAAAGAAATTTTTATTATACGTGCCATCACTGCCATCAGCTTTAGTTATATATCCAACTGCCATATACCATTTGCCTACTTCAATCCCATCTGGCAGAGAATTCAAATCAAAGCTGAAAAAGTACGGATTAGTAGTAGTTGTGTTATTCCGTTTCAACACTACATTTCCTCTTACACCACTACTTGTGCTGGTATATGGATAAGCGCCAAAATATAATTTGCCATCGACAGCCTCATTAATTTTAAAAAATTGAATAAATCTGTAATCTTTAATCGCGTATTGGGTAGCTATAAGCGGTGACTTGTATCCGCCGTTACCCCTTATGCCCTCTACTGCATTTTTACTCGCGGCCCATACTACATCAATGTCTCCAAAGGGTCCAGTTCTAAATTCTCTAACCGATTCAGCATCATCTTTACTAACACCATTCAAGCCAAGCCGACTCCATTGCCCAGTAACGCCATTCGCAGTAGTGTTAAAGCCATTGATACCCGGTCTCCACGGCAAATAGCTGGAAGATTTAAGTAGATTGGTTTCTACTTCAGGCGCGGTATCCATTGAATGAACCCCTGCTAATTTAGAATCTTTCACTAAAGTGCCGACTGAAAATGTATTAGGATATGTTTTGTTTGAATCAGTTGCTGGTGTAGGAACTACTGGAAGTGAGCTATTAGCAATTTTATTAAATCCAAAATTTGGGTCATGTTTTAAAATCGCATTGTTATAAACTGGTTTACCGTCAGCTCTTTCAATTTTTAAATTCTTAAATAGTGTACTAGGTACGTGTCCCTCTACTTTAGCAGTAGTCGCATCTGGACTATAGTGCCCAAGGAGAGCTATTCTAAACTTAGTTGAGGTTGGGTCAAACTTTGTAGACGAACGGCTAGTTTGATTTACGGGATATTTATTATATGAATATGGTGCGGTTCCAATTCGGGTATCATCTCTGCGTGGATTAAATCCACTAAAGTTAGCAGTAAACGTTCTCGACTGCCCTCCGGTTAGATTGACACCACCGGCTATTCCCCAATTAAAGGTTTGCGCTAAGTCAGAGAAAATTCTATTACCAGCATCATCAATACTGCTAACGCCAGCATAAACCCTATTAGTTTTATCTGGCAATAAATTTTCAATCTCTAATGATATATTGTATGTAGCATCTTCATCAATAGGTATTTCTAAAGGAATTTCTAACCATTGAGAATTACCATATAATACTAATCCGCCAAAGGCTTCGTCGTAATCATACCCACCATGGTCAGCTCCGCTGTGCGAGAAATCGTTATAAGCAGTCACATATGGTGACCAGTCGTATCCAGTGAAATCAATTTTACTGAGATACTTTGGATCGCTAGCTTCTAATTCGCTTCTGTGCTCCACCCAAGCACCATTTATATATTCTGAAACAGCTCCATTTGCATTAATTCTTAATTTTTGATAGCCTGATGTGGGGTGAGCAATAACTACCGGATTACCCTTCAATACAGGTGTGTCAATACTAATTCTTTCTGTGCCGATGAATGGATAATGTTCACATTTATCTGATGTAGTATATCTCAGTGATAATGACGGACTCACTTGCTGAGCATTGAGCGCCGACGCTAAACCCGAGTTCGTCACTGTTTGAGACTTTTCAAATATTCTGTTATGCCTTTTGTCGTATACAATACATTGTGCAGTTCGCTTTCTGCTCCATGTAGTAGTTGAATTGCGATACTGAGAACTGCCTTTACTCTTTAACCATTCTCTTAAAAGTGGTTCTCCTTGACTATTATTTTCTAATCTACAAGAAGATGCATCCTGAGTATATACAATAGCAATCTCATTAGCTGAAATATTATCTAAGTGATTTACTAACTGCGATTCGGCGGCTTCGCTTTCAATGGTACTGTTGCCATACGTATCGTATGCTGCAGCCGAATAAGTTTTAGTAGTTGGATTGAATACTATTATGTTATGTCCGCGATTTGCTTGGCCATAATTATATCCAAGGGCGGTAGATGAATTAACTAATGTTGCGGAGCCAGATGCATTTTGAGCGGTAAGGTCTGGAAATATACCAGTACCTAGATTTGTGCCCGATAGCAATGTATTACCATCAGCTCTAAGACGGGCAATGTGCCAAGTTCCGTGTGTCGCTCCAGTTACAACCTCAGAAATATTTTCTTTCTTTATAACGTAAGTAGAATCACCGTCAGTGTGTCTGTAACTACCAAGCCTATTGGCAGAATATGCTCTATCAAAATCAGAGTTTGTTGCACTGCTTATTGTAATAACCGACAATAAATCAAAAGTAGTACTAGGTCTTGCGACAGTTCTATCTGTAAAAGTAACGCCCCTAGCATACACATCCTTTGAATCTAATTGTGTTCCTACAACTCTGAATACTGTATCTACAGCCTTTTGTTCTGCTGTAGCTGTTACGCCGTTATCTGTAACCAATACGGAAACCTGTTTCTGACCATTTGGCAAATCATCAATTTGTTTAATTGATAATTCTCTTTCGTAGCCATCTTGACCTGTCCATTTTGTACCAGCTACATATTTATCACTACCAGATTCCTTTAATTTAAAAGACAATTCAATTTCGGAATCTTTAGTAATCCTTGCGCCAGTACGTATACCGGTTCCATTACCATCTAAAGAAATATATTTGTCTTCGTATGCTAATGAATTAATACTGTTCAGAATAGCGTTATTGGTATGTCCTTTTAGTGTAAAGCCTGCTGAATCACCATTAGTATCGATACCACCGTCACCGATTTGTTTTATTCTTAGTCCACTGTCGTGGTCATAGAACGTATCTTTTTTGCTATTAAAGTTAGGTTGAGTCGTTTTGTAAAATGCTGAGAATTTCTCATATAGAATAATCTCTAACAATACATTAAAGAAGTATTCCAACCAACCCGGCTGCCATTTTGGTGAGTGTTGGCCCTTTGCGACAGTCTGTTGAATAGCAGAAAGCCATACGCGTACACCATCAGCAACATTAATTCTTAATGGATCGCTATCTTTAGCTCGTCTAGATTCTAGTTCTAAGTACAACGCGGTAAAGAACTTTAAACCAGACGGGTGAATAAGTTTATTATAATCAGTATCCCATCTATCAACAGATAGGTTTGTTCTGATTACATATGAAAATTCTTGAAAGTAATCGCTATCGTGAAGTTTATTTACATCAGATAAAAATCCTTTTGTTCCGGCCCAAGATATTTTTCTAGGGTATGAACTTCCACTGGAAGAAAGCCCAAAATTAGTTTCTACTATTGGGCTGCTAGCACTTCCAAACCCTTTTAACGCTGACGCGATAATCAGGTTCCGTCCCTTATTTGTAAAGTTGGTACTTCCATTATTATCAAAATCAATATCAATTATCTTGTTTAAGCCTGGTAATGACTTGGAGTTAACGTAATTTTTCAGCTCGGCGTCAGTACATACTCTATCATAAAAAGCAAACTGGTAAAAATATAATTCGCCATCTGGGTTTAAACCTTTTTCGCCACTTGTACCTGTTGAACCACCATTATGGCAATACCCAAGCATCGATGGATATAGTGACATTTGATGATCGTTACGATCAATATTTCCGTTAGTTGATGGCGTTATAGATTGCGGGCCGTTATCGGTCACGCCCGAATTTGTCATTGCAATTTTAACTACATCAAATGTAGTCATGATTCCGTTAGCTATTGTTGATTCTACAGTAATAGCTAATCTAATTCTTTGTCTACCTAAATTTGCGGTTTCTTGGAATGGAAATGCGCCTACGCCCGTTACATAGTTGTTAAATGTTTTACTAAAATCATTTTGATATTGACCAAACCGGCCAGCAATATTAAGATTATTGCTACCATCGATTTTAATAGAAACCCCACCGTCTTTACCTGCGTCTAGGCTTAGCTCATTTGCGCTTGCAACATGAAGATTGCTCGCGGCGAAAAGCGGGGAGTATTTGTGTGCATTTTGCTGGTTAGAATTATATCCAGCGGGTGGAGTAGGGTCTTTTCTATAATTATTTCCAAATTTAAAATCGATAAAGTATGTTGCTTTATTAACTTGCGAGTATGCACCCTGTTGGTAAAAAGCAATTCGTCTGTAATCCTCAAACCCTTTCTTATACCAGTATTTTTCTACTGTTGAAGATTCATCTGCAGTACCTTGGTATATGCCATCAGACGGTTTAAACAATACCTCTTTTGGATAAAATATAGAAGCAATCTCGTCAAAAAAGATTTTAAAGAAAGATTCGAGTGAAGCTTCACTGCCCCGTGTATTATAATATTCTACAACCTTTTTATATAGTGAATTTCTATCCAAATTTTTAGCTTCGGGTATGCCTTTAGCAATTTCTTTTGATATTCTTCCAAGATAGTCATCTGTAGTTTTATCGATGTCGTGCTCTTCTAAAATTCTTTTTACCACATTAGTGGGTGAAGCAATAACATCACTGATTGTAAATATAGTAGTACCAAGAATATCAATTTCAATAACATCATCAATCCTGTATCCTTGCCCTGGTTTATTAGGAAAAACTGATACCGTTTTTCCCGTATCAACTACGATGTCTAATGTTAGGCCGGATCCGTGTCCGCCTATAGTTGGAACATTAGAAAAATTAATTAAATCGGTTTTTGTCGGCGTAATCGCGGTGGTTAATGCAATAGGATTAATTGTCCCTTTTGAATACGCAGCGGACGTTGTGATGTCTGCAGTAATAGTCGATGCACTTACGTGCTCAGACCACAATACATTTTCTAAATTGTCAATTTTACTACCAATTGGGTCGACCAACCAATCTTTATCATAAAAATCGTATTTAACTTTACCATCAAGTATTGATAGCATTACCCAAGTATCATTATAAGCAGTTCGATTAGAGTCGAGCCTCATTATAAAATACTCTGGCTGAATAAGACCTCTATAAACTATAGTTCCTTTCGCTGATTGAGGAAAATTGCTCGCTACAATTTCTTCATCTGTTAATTTACTATATTGCTGATTATAAGTTGATGGGACAAATGATTTTACATCAAGTCCAAGTCGTGCATCAGATTCTTTTAAATCTGCATATTGAAGTTCTTCACCGGAGCCAGTATTAATAATACTAATTCCGTTAACGACCCCATCAATATTCATATAATCGTAATACTCTGTCAGAAGAGTAATAAGATTACTTGCATTGCCTCTCAACTGCTCGGGTATGAGCGACTCTACGCGAGAAGACTCAGTATTGTGTGGTTGAATTGCAAATGATTCAATAGCTTCGTGTGACATATTTTATTAATCTCGTGAGACTGTAGTATAACTAGCTAGACCAGAAGAACCAGCAATACTGATATTATCAATATCTCCTTGTATATTAGTTCTTTCCACGTCTATTTGTAAAATTTTCTTTCTTTGTGAAATTATATCATCGGCTGCCGGTCTAACTTCTACTCGTAATGATTCGTTAACGTCATTCTGCAAATCTGATAAATCGACTAAACCTGTATTAGGATAGAGATAACCAACATTTGCATTAATAATAACAACCCGACCATTGGAGTCTATTTGGTACGCATAGATTTGTCGTTTTTCGCTATCACCTGGAATGTGTTTATCCGCAAGAATTGCTTCCTTTCCTCCAATTATAATTGAAGACGTTGCAATCATTGATTCGGACTGGTCAATCTTTCCATCAATCGTAAATCCAAAATCTACCTGAGCAGTATCTAAAGAACTCGCTGTAATGTTTACTAATTTATATGCGTATACTCTAGCGATATTGTTCAAGATAGCCGGATTAGCTGCGTCGATTGAAGCTAATAAATTAGAGTGTCGGTATACACCGTCAAAATTGTTTAGTTTCGATTGATTGTAATTAATTAGTGTTTGCTTAATAGTAGAAATTAATCCGCCTAAAGATGTACTAGTACCACTTGGGTCGTATTTAAAGAAAACTTCAAAATATATATATGTGTATTCGGGGTCAACAATAACTGGAGTTATACCAACCATCTTTTTAGACTCAAGCAATGAAAGAATTTCAGCTTTCTGTAAAGTAGTTAAATACGGAGCGGCGGTCGGTTTAGCTGAAATATAAACTTTACCGAATTGTGGAATAGGTTCTGTTTCGCCGCCCCATGCCGCAACGTTGTCAAGCCCTGAAAAGCTTTTCATAATGATTGACTTATAGTCGTCAGATGTTACAGCTCTTTCCTGTGAGATAAAGGATAATGGGGCGTTATATTTAATTGAATTAATATCTTCTACCTGATTACCTCCAGCTGCTTTTGCTGTAGTAGTAACTATCGCCGAGCCTGATTCGTATTCTAATCCACTTTGACCATCGGTAAAATTGAATAGAGAAGCTCCATTTGTTAAAGGCCCTTCGGAAACCAAATATGTAAGTCTAACTAGACCCGAGGCTGCAGGTCTTGCACCAAAAAGATTATTACCAAAGCGGATTTCAAAATTGCCATCTGCATTTTCATCTACAAAATAAATTTTTGAAGTACCATCTACGTTTGGAAATTCGGTAAATTTATTATAGGCTTGCTGAGTACCATTGACCGCTGCAATTGTTGGAAAGACTTCTACTTTTAATGTTGAGGTATCTGCATTCTGCGCGTTAATAACAAATCTTTGGTCATAACTATTATCGATTGTGTAATTCTCTACTCGAGTAGTACCCTGTTTAATAATTAGATTATTAAACGTAAAGGTTTCTTGAGATTCGTCTTTTTGAGCAACTGTAATCTCGGCTGTTTCAAATGAATAAGTTGTAGAATCAATACTAGTAGTAAATTGAGTACCTTGAGGAAGGGTGAGTGTGCTATTACTAGCTCCTTGTTTCGAACTCAATACTAATTTTATTGATGCTGATGGTGCAGTTACAGACTTAGGAGTATATCCAAGGAGCTTCGCGCGGGAAACAACATTACCACGAACCTGAGCGGAATCAAGAAAGGATTCGTTCATTGCCATGTGAGCATTAACCGCATTATAATGTGTATTATATGCAAGAATGTCCATTATGTGATCAAGGCCAGAGCCTGAAAAATCATAGTCCGTAAATGGACCTCCGCTGCGTTTAAAATAGTCAATAAGATTAGCTTTAATCTTATCAAAATCTAGTTCTGTTGTATTAAATTGTGACATATTATCTTAATCTTTCTAAGTAAAAATCTATAGTTTGATCGCCCGGTGTACCAATAACATTAAAATGTACACTAACGGCCATAGCATTCAATTCTGCGTTGTCCTGTATGTTAACTTTTATCTTACCTACTCTAGGCTCTAGGCTCGAGATCATATCTTTAATTTTATTTCTAATAGACTCGAATGTATAGACATCTACATTATCAAACAATTGTTCAAATATACCACTGCCTATATTTGGGTTAAACAATCTTTCACCTCTTTGGGTTAGTAGCAAATTTTTAACAGACTGTTTAACTGCATCAATATCAGTAATAGGCCGGATATCATTATATGCGGGATGTGGCTTAAAAGATAAATCTAAATCGGCAAAAACCCGATCTTGCTTGACCGAGATATTCGACGCGCCATTGTTATTATAATCCGAATAAGCCATATCAACTATTTATAAGACTTTTAGTAGTCTTCGCCCAAGAAATCCTGCAGCTCTGGACTAATTCTTATGGGCTGGGTGGCTCCTTTAGGCACTTCGTGCACAAACCCATAGGAAGCCAAATCTTTATGAGCTTGATAAGTGTCTGCGAATTGTGTGACATATCTTTTACCATCATCGCTAAGCGAATACATGAAGTGCGGAATAAATGAAGATTCGGAATGCTCAGATACTTGACTAGTATCTTCTTCAGTTGCATTTCCCGAAAGTACGGATTCCCACGGTTCAAGTTTTCCGCCGACTGAATTTGGTATAAAGTTTTCTGCGGATGGAAAGTCTTCTAATTCTTTGACTGCGGTATTTGTTGTCCAAGAAATCATTGTTAAAAAGGCCAATCGACTTTCTTTACTAATTATTACTTTAGCGTTAAATAAAGTATTTACATAGTCTTGTATCATATTGGCATAATCATTATCTGCTTCTACATGAGTACTATTTCTTATGCTCGTGATAGTATAAAAATGTGGAATAAAATTTGCTCGATAATCATTATATTTAAATTTAAATGCTGGTGGTATTCTTATCTTAGCTTCATCCGTACCACACAATTGCCTTAAGCCATATCCGTACTCTGGATTATATTCTTTAATGCCGAAACCCACTTCATTATATACCTGTCGCTGGAGTTGGGGTTTGTATTGCTCATCAAATTTTCCATCATACCACCGGTTATTGCCCCGAACGTCAGGTCGTCTACCGAGAGTAAGAAGCACCTTGCTCCCATAGTTCGATATCGCAGACTCCATATTTGCATATGCTGTTAGCTTTGACTTATATAAAACCCAACGGTCTAATGCAGGTGGAACTCGTATGTTTGGGTTTAATAAATAATAATCAGCCACTTGGCCCTCTGGGTTTCTTATTTTCCACGCAGACGGTAGGTTGTGAAACATAGTGGATGCCTGAGTTTGGTCGCCTTGTTGAGTCATTCCGCGGGTCGTCTCTTCCATCTTCTCGCGAAGTGATTTCATAAATTCTTTCTCGGCTTCAACTATTACGGCCTTCGCGGCTTTCGCTTGAGTTACAGAAAATCCTGACTGCGATATTATTTGGTCTACCTTCGGATCTGTCGGCATCTCCGCAGCAGTAGGTTGAACTGGCTCTGGGTCTTCTTGCTCTGGATTACCATCAATATTTTCTACTACATCAATAGTAGTAGGTGTTGGTTCTAATTTACCATCTGCTCCAACCTTAGCTTCTACTTTAGGAACGTCTTTACATATATCAAAGTCCAATAACGCAAGTGGGTTTTTTACTATATCCAGTACATCTTCAATATTATCGACGAGGTCACCCCACGCGTTTTGTATTTTCTGTAAGTCTTCTAAAAGCTCAGGTGCACCGGCCTTAGCTTTTGCGATTAGTTTATTAATTTCATCTTGAAAATTAGGAATTTCTGGCAACTTCGGTATACTTAGATTCATCGCATCTAGTTGCTCTTGGGCAGCTGCCTTTATGTCAGCCAATGCGTCTTTGCCAAGAGTGTCTAATTGAGCAAGCTTATCAGCCAATGCTTTTTTCTTTTCTTCTAAGCTCGCTAATAATTTATTCTTTCCACAATCTATTGCCATAATCTTAACCTCCTGCAAATACGTTTGATGAACCAGCCGCGACTGAAGTACATCCACTAATACCATCACCAACTCTTCCGCATCCTAGTCCATTTACTTTTACTGTAGACGATCCTGCTGCTATTGGAGCAGAATGAGAACCGCACGGGGAAGGTGGAATTAAGTGCCCTGTGTTATTATCGCCTTGCCTAGACACTGGAATCCCATTCGCGAATACATTACTGCTTCCCGCGGCCCTTACCATTCCACTACAATGAGCCACATCTGCGTCTCCTATTCTTGTTACTGCTGGCATATCTCTATTTATCTGTATATTGAATGTTTATACAGAAGCTAATTTAGAATTAATCTGAGCTATTGTATAATTAAGACCTTGTGTTGTAGTAGTTTCGACGGGATATGTAATACTAACGTCTGAAGCATACTGTGACGATGGATCGAATGGTAAGGTGGGGTCTAAGTATGTAATATTACCTGAGTAACCTTGGCAATTTAAACCATCATTAAAATACTCTGGATCGCCGAAGTCGCCTAGATCAGTTGTTAATGTCGTTTTTCCATCATATGCGGTTTCACTCGAAATAGCTTCTTCTCTAAAGAATTTTCTCATTTGTGCCGGCGTCGTGGTTGGATATTTCTCTAGAACCAAAGCAGCCATCCCTGCTATTTGAGGACATGCAAAAGATGTACCTCTAACAGATGCACCTTGTTGATTAATATTATCACTCATATCAATCAACGTTCCTGCGGCGGCGCAATCTACTCTAGGGCCACGATTAGAACCAGAATATATTTCTTCTTTATCATCATTAAAAGTATTAAATCTACTGCTTAAATTTGCTACTATAATAGAATCATCCGCCCATTGGTAAGAACCCCTATTATAATAAAAATACCCATTAGTATTAAAATTTTTGACCCGGTTATTCCAATCTGTGCCAGCAGGATGATCGCATTTTTGAGCTTCATTGCCAGCGCTGTAAACAGTAATCACACCCGCGTCACTTAGCGCTTGGGCAGATGTACCTATGCCAGAGGTTTGGCCCAAGCCAACTTTAAATTTCGACCGCGCGCCTATACTCGCAAGAGGCATACCACCAAGCCCTGGCTCATGAGCTCTATTTTTTAAAGACATCCCTTGGTATGTTGTAAACGTGGTACCACGAAAGTCGTATTCATGTTCTGACTGTGTATTTGCACCGCTAGAATAACCATACGCTGCGAAGAAAATTGTTGGTCTATAAGTGCCACCAGCGGCATCAGATATTTTTTTCAAATGAAATTCTTTAGCAGCGTCAAAGTAATCGGTCGATGTACCTACCTGATCGCGTGGTATAATATATATATTTGCAGCTGTTGCCCATCCGTATGTGTTCGAACATGCAATTGCTAAACATGCTTCGGCGTGTTTGGTGTTAGCGCGCGCAGGATCATCAATATAACTTATAGTTTCCATTTGAGACATATTCGGCAAAGTATTCCATTGTAGTTGTTGTATTCTACTAGTACCGCTAGTCTTATATTCGCTATTATCTATATCTGGCATTTCCGCTGCTAAAAATATAATATCGACACCATTACCATCATAATTATATGTGTAAGTGTTATCTACTTGAGTATCCACCGCTGTGTATGGATTGACATCATTGCTGTGTCTTATTAATCCCCAATTTCCGTCGCCTTTCACAGATGCTTGGCCATAGGGCTGTGAACTCCGACCTAAATTATTAACCGCTTTTGTTGCATCATTAACTTCATATCCTTTAAGCAATTCAACCGATTCGACATTAGTAACATTATTATTAAGCTTTAACACATCTACCTGGTCATCTGTGCATTCAGCAATAAAAAATAGAGGATTACTATTTTGCTCATTAACCACATTAGTAACCAACGAATATAGTTCATTTTGTTGAATAGAATCGGTAAAAGATATATAATATTTTTTCATTTTAGCTAATGCTTCCTAATTTGTTGTCTAGCTCAGACGTATTTATATCATTTAATGTCAATAGATTTCCATTAGTATCACGCAAAGGTACACCGTTCGATGAATAAATTAGATTTAGATTAGTTGCTATAGCTACGAACTCAGTTGTTACTGGCGCTTGTGATACAATAACGGTTTTAGAATTTGTACCTGTATTACCAGATGAATCAGTCGCAGAATATGTAACTACATATGTGCCAATCGCACTTGGATTAACCGTGTCCCCGCCGATTGTAACTGATAACGTTCCGTCGCAATGGTCATTAGCATTCGCGCCCAATTCTGTATAAGTATCATTGGTATCTATATTTAGCGGGCTTGAACCATTTAAAGTAATTACTGGAGCAGTTGTATCTTCAACTAAAACTGTTCTTGTGGCAGTACCTATATTACCTGACGAGTCGGCTGCAGTGTATATAACAGTATATGTACCCAATGTGCTAGTATCAACTGTATCACCTCCAACTGTTACTGCTAATACGCCTTCGGTCGCATCATTAGCTTCCGCGCCTAAGTCTGTATATACATTGCCGCACTCAATATAAACATTACTTGAACCATTTAAAGTAATTACTGGAGCAGTTGTATCTTCAACTGCAGTCGAACTAGAGCTTGAACTAGAGCTTGAACTAGAGCTTGAACTAGAGCTTGAACTAGAGCTTGAACTTGAACTTGAACTTGAGCTTGGAGTTGGAGTAGGAATAACAGTAGGCTGAACTTCCATATAAGTCTTTAACCACGTTAAAGCGGGTCTTTCTCCCGTACCATCACGATTAATTAGTCCGGTCTGATGGCCCTGGTCGTATCTCCAATTCTCTGTGTTAATATATCCCCAAATCGTTACCCGTTCTACATTAGGGTGATTCCATATCGCTGGAAAAATAACTTGATATCTATCGAGTTGCTTTTGATCTATATCGATACTATCGCTGTTCGTACCTGAGATATCAAGCTCAGTAATATGAATAGGTAATCCAGTTTGTGAATGTACATCATCAATCGCTGCAGTAATTTGAGCTGCGGTCAAATCATTAATATTAAAATAATGAGATTGCATACCTACCCCGTCAATTAAATTTGGATTATGATTTTTAATTGCATTGACTGCAGCGCAATTTTCATCACGAACTGTTTGATTACTCATCATACCAAAATCGTTTATCCAAATTTTTGCATTTGGAAAATAATTTCTTACTGTCTCGAAAATATAAATCGCCCAATCATAACCACTCGTACCAGCTCCACCAAATTGATTTATGATTCGAGTAGTACCAGCGTCTTGGTGACCTGTAGCGATTTCATTAAGCGCTGCGATACCATAGATATCATCTCCATATCGTGTAGATATTGCACTACACCAAGCTTCAAAGGCTGACTTACTTTCAGTAACACTTAATCCTTCCCACCAATCGGGTGTACCTTGATCAGCTCCCCAAATTAATGTATGCCATAACATTTTAATCCCATTTCTCTTACAGTGAGCATGTAATATATCAGCTCCACTAAAATCGAATGTACCACGATTTTTTTCTACTGGCTGCCATTTACAAAGATTTCCGGCAGCAGCACTATTCCACAAGTCAGCATAATTTGCAGCATTTTGATCAGTAACAAAAGGTTGAGTGGATTGTATTTCACTCATCTGGGCTGTATTAATATTGCCAAGTAGCTTACCTTTTTGATATGCTAATGCACCTATGTTATCTGCAACTTGTATACGTTGTGCAGTAGCTCTACCTATAAGTTGAGGAAAAATATCTTCACGATTTAAAACCGTGTGAGTGAATTGATAATTTAGGCTATCAGTCGCAGTACTATCGTATACAACATCAAAATATACTGAATATATAACGTCAACTTCTGTTGAAGACCCCTGCGTGGCTTTAATTAATTCGACATTCTCAGGCAAATCCATTATATTATTTGCAATAGTAGGCACCACAATAGTTGGAAAACTTTGTTGTTCTATTACAAACTCTTCTGCAGTTAATTCTCTTTCTACAAGATTCTCAACCTTTGTTTTTGCGCTCAATCCAGCTGGTACATGTTTTACTACATCATCTGTGAATGCGCCGTCGTATTGTCCGACTAATCTTATTTTATATTCTCCACTGGTGTCTACTGTATGTGGATATGTTACAGGTGTTCCATCCAACTCAAGCGTAATTGTTATAGTATCATTTGTGCTCACTGGAGTTGAGCCGTAACTAAGAAAAGGAGAACTGACTTCCTGAGTAAGCGCTGTTATGGTTGTAATATTACCTTCGGGGCTAGAGTCTAGGTTTTTATTGACAGTAATTAGTTTGGTAAAATCAAAAAACTCGCTTCTGTTTTTATCTTGAGAATTAATATTTGTGATTTCAATATCTGACATTACATAGTTTCCCGTTCCATTAATTCCTGTAACTTACCTTCCCACTTTTCCATTTCCTCGTGTTGTTCATCGGTATGAGGTGAAGGTGGTACTTCAGGTACAAATGCAATTACATTTTCAAAAGACTCTGGTATTTCTTCGAAATTTTGATATACCTTTGTTCTTCCATTTATTAAAATTTTAAAATAATGGGCCATTAGTTTAAGTCAATTCGTGCACCATCAACATCCACATTTGCTGGTGTTGTCATTGTGATATTTCCTACAGCATCAATATCTAAAGTCGATGTCACATCAATCTTATATGTGGTATCAATAACATCTGTCCTTGCACCGGTATTTTGTTTAAGCGTACCAATAACTGACCGCGATTCATTACCCATAATTACACTGTTTAAATTTTTACCAAAGGTGATATTCCCGCTTCTCTTACATTCAAACTCAAACGCTCTTGGAGAATCATTTGCTGATGGAGATTGGTGACTAGCGTGAATAGTTCTTTTTTCGAATTCGCCAATACTAGAAATTAAATTTCCTTTTACATTCATCATTTGGTTTTTATCTACTTCAAGAAAATCAGACATCACGATCTTTTCATGCTTATTGCCACGAACTAAAAGGTGATAATCTTTTTCTACTTCCATATAATAATCGCCTTTAACCAATGTTCTTGCATCACCGTTAATAGTTACATTGCAATTTCCTTTAATAGAAACATTATTATTTTCAAGTACAACCTTATATTCATTTCCATTTACAACGATAGTTTTATCTCCACTAGCATCAATTTCACTATAAGTACCTGAAGTATGTTGTACTAAAATTCTTTCGTTATTTGGAGTTTCATCAAATTCTACAATATGACCACAGCCGTATTCTTTAGTATGGCAATTAGGATACGTAGGATTTGTAATGTCTTCTTGGCTTTCTTGTAACCATCGTTTTCTTTCAAAGAATTTGGCGTCTTTCTGCAAAGTATTCTTAAGTGTGTCTGTGCTAGGCGGAACCGCCATTGGTATATTTACTTTCTTGCCGTCTTTATCGACCGCGCGAGAATCATTCCGTAAACTACTTTTATCAATATAAGACTTAGACTCCCTATATTCACTGGTAGCACCTTTAGGTTGGTCATTCGCGTTTGCAGTTCTGGGATTTTCTCCAAATGGATCCGCGAACCCCTTTTCGTAATCAGAACCCATGGGTGTTCTAGATGGTAATGTTCCTAATACTAATGGGTCTTGGCATGCCTCGCCATCTCTAAAGAATCCAACTACCCAGCTACCTTGAACAACACCAGTAGCAGATTCACCAATACCAGAGCATGACCCAGAAGTAATTGGTGTCATCACGTTCGCCCACGGCAAATCAATAGTACGAATACCGTCTTCTTTATTTTTATTTGAGGTGTGATAACCAAAGCATCTTACTCTCACTCGTCCTTGTTCATACGGGTCGCGAATATCTTCTACTACACCAATAAACCAATGAAACCCCGTTGATAGGAAATTATTATTTTTATAATCCATAATTTAAATTTCGGAAAAAACTGAATCCTTTTTGCATTCTACGTCACATGTATATTTATCTTCTTGATCGTTAAATTCAAATTTGTGTAGAACTGACGTTATTAAATAATTACCAGAAAGCAATTTGTCGAGATGCCCGGTATCAGCATCTTCGCTGTTATACCCGCGGTATGCTATAGCTTCCATAGATTTAGGAAATAACAATTTGATTTTTCTACCAGCCTGTAAATTAAAATCGCCATTCAATGTAATATTTTGGGTCATTGTATTTAATTTAGAATTAAACGCGTTTATTGTAGCAGCCCCGTGTCGCATATCATTTCCATAGTTCTTATTTGCGCCATACGCTAATTCATTGATAGAAAAATATTCTGTATGGGCATCAGGCAAAGAATTTAAAGGTCTACTGTTATTCCTTCCAATCTTAAAAGACTGCGATAATAGTGTATGGCCTCTGTCTGATACAGCAGTCTTTCTAACATTCGAACCGCTATCACCACCATAATCAAATTCTTTCTGTTTAAATGTTTTATTTGACAAATCTAGAAAATTATTTTTCGAGGCATAGCCGCCGCGTACTGATTGCGCAACCTTTGACATACCTAAATTAGAAGAGAAATCTAGTATTCTAGTCTGTCTTTCTACATAATCATCTTCGGTATGAGGTGCTGCAGTGTATCCTTTTAAATAGACATATGCATTGTAATTTTTATTTAGTTCCGAATCCATTAAATACGACAGTGAATATAGTCGTACCATGTTATCAATGCTCTGGAAGAAAAAGAATGGTGCTCCGTTTTCATCGTGAGCAGATTTTCTAAAATACTCAATTGCGGATAATGGTTCTTGCATATTAATTATACCTTTATGCCTAGAAACATCAGTTCCTTTAATAGACATACTATCATAAAATAAATCATTTTGTACAATTCTTCTAATCTGCTCACTAGCACTACTATTATATGCCCTAGAGATTTTCATAAATTTAGAATTATACGCATGATGCGAAATTCCCTTTAAAACGTATGCTTGCTGATTAGCATTAGTATGGGATTTTGCGAAGTCAGAGTATTCTGTAATCACAAATTCCATAGTTCTATTAACCGGGGTGTCACTTACAAATGGCCATTTCTCAAACTCAATACTTAAAGTCTCTTGTCCAATAAGAGCAAAAGACTCAAAGAAATTAACTGAATCCGCAATAGTAACTTCGATTATAATTGAAGGTAAGTATATACTTTCACGAATTACAATATTAGAAATCAATTCGTCAATCACACGGAAGTCTCCTGTGTGATTATATAATTTAGCACTTACTAAACTGAAATGCGAAGGGTCTAAGCTTTTTCCACTGCTCGATAATGTTGTTGCCATAATTTATTTCCTAATAACCCCCACCGCCGCCGCCGCCGCTAGAAGGAGCACCTCCACCGCCACCAGCAGAACCACCGGATGAAAAACCTCCACCACCAGTAGAAGCAGTAGATATGATTCCATTAGTACTTCCTACCCGAGTAAGACCTTGATTGAGTTTCCGTTTAAATTCTTTTACAAAATCTTCAATTAATTCAGGCCGGACAATTTTAATTCGACTTTTTTCATCATTCACACGTATTGCTGATTGATAATTACTAACATAATTCATTGGTTCTTGACCTTCTACTGCAAGTTCATTTCCATATGTTAAGTATTTGTATTCGCCATCAGCGTCAAGATATTGTTTTCGCTGAATACCGTTTAGCATATCATGCGCATTAATTTTATCGTCAAGATTTGCTGGGTCACCGCCTTGTCTGTAATAATATGCAGGTGCATTTCTTGCTGAAACAAATGAATGTTCTTTACCATCGGCTTGGCGTCTATACGGCTGAAGACCATACCACTTCATGTTTCCGTTAACGAACCAAGGAGTAAAATAATTTCTAAAAACGTTTAATGCAGCTTGAGTTCTTCCAATAGAAACATCTCTCGTCTGGTCTTGAAATTCTCTTAGAGGTAAATTATTATAGGCTAGTATAGTACCGTCTACAGTAGTTTGGTTAGCTTGGCCAATAATTTGTGTTTCGAACCACTCAAATAAATGTTCACACCATTCAACTCTTTCTGCCGTCATAAGATTCTTATAAAACGGACCCGGTTCCATGTGATTCGCACCGTCGCCTTCCCTATAACCATTCTCCGAATTTTCTCCTATAATTGGCCAATCGTTAAACGTAAATGACATCGTACCTTGATGTGCCTCGCTAGCCCATGTTCCTAACGCGTTTTGCTGAAAATTTAAAACGGGGGTTTCTAATAAAGTGTTCTTTAACTCTAATTTAGCATCACCCATGAACAAATTTCTATTAGAAAAATCTTTTAGGTATAATTGATTTAGCCCTTGGTCCCATTTTACAATTGAAGCCGTGGAAAAATTTCTATAAACTTTTAAATCTTCGTAAGATAAATCTAAACCCGCTAAGCTATTTGATATATGCTCGTAATCTTTAGTTTCGGGGTCATTGTCTTCTTCTAATTGTCCCGTCGCTACAACAATCTTATCTCTAATAACTGGGTTTAACGTAAATACGCCAATATTATCATACTCATTTGTAAATTCTGTTTCAATAGAAGAAGAGGCTTGAGGCCAATCATCTAAACCAGCTTTTAAACTTTCATTTATAATAAAGAACGTCCAATAATAATCTGGTGTACCATATAGCCTTTGCGATAAATTGTCTGGTCTTTCGCCGTCACCGATCGTTATCAATCGATACGATGCAATATCAGAAGCGAGAATGTCATTAACGTCTACGTGGCGGAATAAATCAACAATCGCTTTAGGCTGATTGCCTATTTGTAATTGTGTAAATGGAAATTGGCTGAAAAAACTCATAGTACTCTTTGGTCCTCGTTATATGCTTTGTCGACCCCACCACCACCTTTGACCAGTCCGACATCCGTTTCAACAAATCCTTCTCCATAATTAAGAGCGGTGGCACGGGATGTTCCTTTATTACTAATGCCCCTTGCATTCATCATATCGTCGTCATCAGCACCTTCAGTACTATATTTTTCAATCATATTGTGAAGGTTATCGATATCGGTTCTTTCTAGAGCTCTTGCTTCTTGGAATGTCATTGATATATCGACTTCAAGTGGTGCACCATCTACGTGCCATACAGGCGCAGTAGTATTGAACGTAGAATTAAAATTTTGAAGGTAGCATGCCATGATACCAGGCAAAAATTTATTTGTCATAACACCCTTATCATTAATTCCTGTTAAAAATTCAATTTCCCATATAGCAGGATATTGTAAAAAACCAGCAGAATCTGATTTACCTTGATTTAATCTTCCGGCGTACATATATCTTCTAAATCTATGATGTATATGTCTAATTGCCAATGCTTCTTCTTGACTATCTGCAATCATTTTGAAATTAAAGGTAAAAGAACGAATACCAGACCCTTGGAATGCAGTATTTTGAAATGGATTAGCAACGATTCGATTTGCAAATGTAACTTTATCTACAAACCCTTCAGCTCCGGCAAGTTTAGCTCCCATGATTCCTAATTTACCTAAGGCCTGAAGAACAGTACCACTTTTAGTAAAATTGCCGCCAAGTGAAGCAACACCAGAATCTTTGTTACCTTCTGTTCTATTTAATCCATCACTCAATCCCGCACCGAACATTCCTAAATCAATAGTAGAAAGCGCTGCATTATCAGCAAATGCGATAT
>Ga0181410_1000165_pt1 | contig 28270 bp, 41 predicted proteins | sample 33SPOviralmetaG_FD_130112 | JGI IMG/M metagenome (GOLD analysis project Ga0181410, IMG submission 130112) | Marine viral communities from the oligotrophic San Pedro Time Series (SPOT) site, San Pedro Channel, CA, USA - 33 SPOT_SRF_2012-06-20 | ecosystem: Environmental > Aquatic > Marine > Strait...
AGAGGGAGAAAAGAGAGTAAAGCCCAGATTAGCTAAATTTCCTTATACTCTCAATATGCTTACAGATGCTATAAAATTGGCGAAAAAAAATGCAGCAGTGGAATACTTTATACATAAAAATATAAATTATTCAAATGTTTTAGGTGGATGGAGTCAGGAAGATATAGTAAAAATTGCTGATATAGTCATAGTCAATTACAGGAAAAGTATACTAGATTGCTGGATAAGCAATGTAAGAGCTAGAGAAAGTCAAATATGGGTAACTGATACATACAATAAAAAATACGACAAAAGAGTATTCTTTGACTCAGATAGATTTGTTAAATTCGCAAAGAGATACACAACCGAATACGAAGCGATAAAAAGGGCTATCAAAAAACACAACAAACCCCATATAGTCATAGAGTATGAATCTTTCTGCAAAGAGCCTAATAGCATTGATTATCTGCGCAATAAATTAAAGTATGTAGGAGTAGAAGATATTAATCTCGTTGCGCCTGAAATGATAAAACAAGCTTTTCCTAGAAATCATTATGAAAATAATTTCACTAAACCTGAAACATTCATCAAGTCGTACCCTAGAATAAAAAAATATACAAGATATGAATTTGAGAGAAACTAAAGATGCAATATAGATTATCTTTATCAAGCAAAGGAAAATTCGTTTATTACCACAATGCTAAGTGTGGCTCTAGGAGTATTATACATTTTCTAAAAGAGCAAACCGAACTCTCTCAAGAAGGAACTTCTGAAAATCACCAACCTGTATTTTACAAACAAGATTGGAATGATTACTTTCAATTTTCATTTGTCAGAAACCCATACGGAAGATTGTTGTCACTGTTCCTAGACAAAACCAAAAAAGTTATAGGTACTAAGTGGGAATTAGAAAGATATGCAATCTACAAAAATAATAATTTTAAAGATTTCGTAATGAACCTCTCTATACAGCCTTGGCAAGAACATGACAGTCATCTAAAATTGCAGTCAGATGTCATAAATTTAGAGCGAGCAGTATTTATTGGAAGATTGGAAAATATGAAGACTCACTTTACGTATGTGGCTCGGATTTTGGGATTGAAAGATAGATTAAAAAATAAACCTTGGATACTTCCACACTTTAATACTACAGAACACTCTGGCTATAGAGAATATTACAATAAGGAAATGATACACAAGGTTTATTCTATATACAAAGAAGACTTTGAAAGATTTAAATACAAATTTTAGAAAATATAGATGGCATTACCAGCAATTATAATTTCAACGCTATGTTATATGTGGACATGTACCTGTTGTATTATAGGGCGCGATTACCCACATGCCGTAATGTGGTTTGCTTACGCTTTGGCTAATTTAGGATTATTGTGGTATGAATTTAACAAAATGGGATGAGAGATTCGTTGAGCTAGCCAAACTAGTCGGATCGTGGTCGAAAGACCCGTCAACTCAAGTGGGTGCTGTTGTAGTAGATGCAAATAATAGAATTATATCAATTGGTTTTAATGGATTTCCCAAGGGCGTAGATGACAATGCAGATAAATTGCTTGACAGAGACGTAAAGTATAATACAATTGTACACGCAGAAGCAAACGCTCTTATGTTTGCGAATAAGTCAGTAGAAGGCTGCACATTATACACTTGGCCTTTTCAGCCATGTTCAAGATGCGCTGGTCTGATTATACAGGCTGGAATCAAGAGGGTCGTTTCGGTAAAAAATTCAGGTGACAGATGGGAAAAAAATTTTAAATTAGCTAGGCAATTATTTAACGAATCAGGTATAATATTAGAGTGGATAAATGACTGAAAGAGAAAAAGCAATACAACTGTTAGTCTCCGATTGTTTGGTGGCGCATCAAGAAATCATAATTGTCAAGTTAATAGCAGAACTTGAAAAAGATTATGAAGATCTTGCGAAGCTTGCCACTATGGGAGAATACAACACCAACTGGACTCATCCAGAAGTATTAGATTACATAACCTACGAAACTTAAGGTATACAAATGATGACAACTCAAGAAATGGCTACAGCACATCTTTCTAGCGTTAAAAAAACAATTGAAGATATGCACAAGCAAAAAGAAGCCATTGACAATGAAATAGGTAGGCTGCAAGCTTATCTTGAAGAAGGTTTGAAAGTTTTAACAGAAGCAAAAGAATAGTTCAGGAGGATTGAATGAACGTAAATGATTTTCTACATCGTTTGGAAAGTATTTCTACAGCGTATAGTTGGGATATTGACCGCAACAAGGTAGTGGCTACAATTAAAAGTGGTCCAAATAGAGGTAACACTTTGAACCCAGTTACTGCGCTGGCGCATAAGAGTGGTTTTGGTTTTTTTAACAATAATCGAGAAGACACTGTTTATGCAGCTAGTCTTTTGGGTTTGCCAAGGAAATACGCTAGAAGTATCTATAGCGCAACAATTGGTAGTAACAACAGAGGCAATTCGCAAGTAATCCGTGGAAAAATTCGTTCAGCATTGGAGTTATAAATGAATATTAATACTTGGTTAGGCTGTGGTAGATTAACTAAAGACGCAGACTTTTCTATAACGCAGAAGGGTACGTCTATGGCAAAGTTTCGCATGGCTGTTAATGACAGGCGAAACGATGATACTCTGTATCTTAACGTATTGTGTTTTGGCAAAATGGCTGAAGCACTAAAAGAACATCTTACAAGAGGTAGGCTTGTGGGTGTGCAGGGGAAAATTAAGGTAGACGACTACCAAGATAAGGAAGGAAATCCTAGAAATTCTGTTTGCGTCATGGCAGATGAAATTTCTTTGGGACCGACTGCATCTAATGCAGAAAAAACTAGCACCTAACATTTTGCTAGTATCCCCGACTGAAGATAGCCCGATATAGTTTTTACTTGTCGGGCTATTTTTTTAAAGTTTAGCTTGACAAGTGACGATACTAACAGTATAATAAAAACGTAACCCCATAGGAGATTAACATGGTAGACGTTTTATCTAATATTATATTATTATTTCTAATAAGTTTGTTCTTAAAAGATTTTTTTGAAAGTTACAACAATCCAAGAAAACATTTTTCTCTTACAGAGTATATAACTCTCCAGCCGTTGGAGAAAGATGTGCCTATCAATCGTCTTTCCCAACAGACTGCAACGAAAGCGGTGAAAAAGGATGCTCCTTCCAAGCCAATAGTTGTGAAAAACAAAAACGGCTACACGCAATTGCAGCAGGATTGTTTTGACGCGCTAAAAAGCGTGGGCGTAAAGACTGTAAGAGAGAGAAAATACTTAGTGAATAGTATCTTTAATGATAACGATCCTGAGAATATACAAGAGTTTTTACAGTTAGCATTCAGGGGAAAATAATCATGAATAATTTAAAAGACATGAGAACATACTTAGTTGGCGCAATGGATAGAGTCGTGGATGGGGGAGTAGGGTGGAGGAACTCAATTACTCCCATGCTTTTGGAGTTGGGCGTAAAAGTTTTGAACCCATGTGATAAACCTATAGAGTCAGCCAAAGAAGGGCCAAATACGAGACAGGTTATCGACTATTACAAGCAAACTGGTCAGTTTAATAGAATTAGAGATGAGTATGGTCACATAAGAAACGCAGACCTAAGATGTGTGGACGTATCTGATTTTGTAATTGCTAACATAGATATTAATGTTCACATGTGTGGATCATACGAGGAAATATCTACAGCCAACAGGCAAAAGAAACCAGTTTTAGTGTGGTGCGAACAAGGGAAGATGTTAGCTCCTAATTGGCTTTTTTTTATGCTACCACATGAGCATATATTCAGTTCTATGGACAAGTTGATTGCTTATTTATACGATGTGTCTAAATGTGAAGATACTTCAAAGTTAAAAAGATGGTTTTTCTTTAATGCTTAAAGTTTGGGCAGGACAGACTTATTATTCGTAAAATATTTTTTTGAGGTATAAATGATAAATATAATATCGCCCATAAATCCGCTAGGATATGGTGTTGCTGGCTTGAACATCGTTAAAGAATTGAGCAAGATAACACAAGTCTCTTTGTTTCCTATGGGTCAAATTTCTGGACTTAACAATGCGCAAGATGCAGAAGTAGTAAAAAAATGCATTGCCAATAGTCGTATGCCAAGCTTTACAGATGCCTGTGTTAGAATTTGGCATCAAAATGATATGTCTCAATTTGTTGGAAACGGCAAAAGAATAGGCTTTCCTTTTTTTGAATTAGATAATTTTTCCGACATTGAAAAACATCATTTACAATTCCCAGATCAAATAATAGTATCTTCCAAGTGGGCAAAAGAAGTTGTGATGAATAGCTGCAATCTGACCAACGTTTCCGTTGTGCCTTTGGGTGTAGATTCATCTATTTTTACCCCACACGAAAACACAGAAGAAAAAACAATATTTTTTAATTGCGGTAAGTGGGAATATAGGAAAGGACATGATATAATTCCCCTATTATTTAATAACGCATTTACTGAGCAAGATAACGTAGAATTGTGGATGATGACACAAAATCCATTTTTGTCTAAAGAACAGTCAGACGCATGGTCGAAAATCTATAAAAAGAGTAAATTAGGCTCAAAGATTAAGCTTGTAGATCGTGTAAATACCCATAAAGAAGTGTATAATATTATGCGTAATGTTGACTGCGGATTGTTCCCGTCCAGAGCAGAGGGCTGGAACCTAGAGCTTCTAGAGATGATGTCATGCGGTAAGAATGTTATAGCTACAGATTATTCTGCTCATACTGAATTTTGTAATAATGACAATGCGCTATTAATCTCTGTAGACGAAAAAGAAACTGCAAAAGACAACATATGGTTTCATGGCGATGTTGGTCAGTGGGCTAAATTAGGCAGAAACCAGATGGATCAAGCCATTCAGCATATGAGAGATGTTCATAACAAAAAACAAAATGGGCATTTACAAGTAAATAAGTCAGGGATTGACACTGCTAGATACTTTAGTTGGCACAACACTGCGAAAGGTATACTAAAGAATGTTTAATTTTTTTACAAGTAACAAACAAGAAAAATTAGAAGAAGATGGAGATAAGGTTATTTCAGCTATTACATATTATACAGACAAAGATTTGAATGTAAGAATAGATATAACTATGGATGATTATGATGATTTGTCCGTCACCTCAATGGCTACACTGTTAACAGTTTTGGCTAGACCAGAAACAATAATCGAGACTTTTGACGTATTAAAACAAGGCGTAACTAGAGATGAGCGACCAGATGTTTTGGTAAAGATCGCACAAATAGTACAGAGCGCAGCGATAGAATTAACCAAAGACTCAAAAGTAAATGAACAGCCATGTGTTAAACCTTCTGAAATGCTATAGGAGGCTACTCATGTCTAACCCAAAAATAGGATGGCAAAAATACGAAGACTTTCTGGATAAACAAATAAATTCTCCAGCTATAGATAATATAATGCAAAGTATATCTTCTAAAGTTCAAGATGTTGAAACTGAAGAATACCAAGATGACTCAGCGTATAAAGATTCATCAGAATATACTGAAGATGAATCTGATTCACAATCCATGATGTTTCCAATGTCAGCGCAGTTTTTTCAAGACCTATCAATGTTGTCTACATATGATTGCTGGCTAGGACATACTAATTTTGATATAACTCCAATGATTAAGAATAAATTAGATAATATTGATGGAGTAGAAGTACTAAAAATTTGTAGCCGTTACAGGTTTTTTATCGGACTTGGCAGGATGTTTAAGTTCGCAGATGTAAGAACGAATGTTGAAGATGCTATTATACCTAAAGAGGAGAAAGAATGACAGATTTTTTGCCGTTTGGCCCAGTTATTGACAAGGATATGGAAAAAGCTTTGAATAATAAAGATATTATTAAAATTATGAATAAAGCAGCTTATAGATTTTCTAATCAAATTGATAGAGATGAACTATATAGCTGTCAGCTAAAAGCTCTATGGCAAGCACTTGTTAATTTTAAGCCCGATAAGGGTAGCAAATTTACTACTTATCTATATAATGGAGTTTTTATAGAGTGCTTAAAAGAGGTACAATTTCAAGATAAACATAAGAGGTTCTCGAAATGTATATTACATAATAATGTACAGACAAAACCTGATTTATCCAAGGAAATGGTGGACATATTTGACGAGCTAAGGAATGACGAAGAGAGAGAGCTAATTATGGACAAATACAGCAATATGAGCATTAAGGAAATATCCATGAAACACAATATTAACCGTGAAACAGTTAGAAAAAAGATAAAAAATATCATGGCAAGAATCAAAAAACAGCTCGAAGAAGTGTATTAATTTATAGGAAAGGACGAGGCAATTATAGGACTAAGGAGTGTTTGTATACAAAATGGAGATATTTAAATGGCTACAACTAATGCTCATGCATCCGTAACGGCTAAGGTTAATAATGGTGGTACTGTAGTAAATGCTGGAAATGTTGCTTCTAATAGCAGTATTACCAAAGTAATTGCAGTAAAAGACCTCCAAACTGGCACTGATTATGGCTCAAAAATCGTCGCTGACACATCTGGTGTAGACGCTGGCGTAACAACTGCTGACAGTGGTGGAACAGGCGGTCTGGCTTATTTTCCTAACGCACAAAAGGGTGAGAGAAATTTCATCGTTAGAGGCGCTGGAGACTCAGCCTCAAAGGTAAATAATGACGCAAATAGTGTCCTACAGGTAGGCTCAAGTAAGCCTAGCAATGGTCTTTATACTGGCACCAACTTCAACTTCAAGTCTAAAAATCTTGGAACAATGACGTTTGATGTCTTGGCTAGACCAGATGGTACTAAAGTCGATCCGGGTAAGACTCTTGACTTCTCTACTCAGGGGGCTGATGGGGATCTTGTAGTAATTACTGACGGATCTACAGCAGCAACATCTTCAGATGCTGGACGACCAAGCTTGTCAATTCCGGGTGAACTGACGTTCATGTTTGGCGCTGACGCACCTGAAAGGGCTAACTATAAAGCTAGAAATAGCAAAGAATCTTAATTCTATTATATTTAATCATAGCTACCCCTCCCAGTGGGGGGTAGCTTATATTTAGTTCACTATACATAATAGAAGAAAGGTTACATTGTGATTGATATCAACCCAGAAGTAGTAGCACTTGTATTTGGCGGGATAAGCGGAATTACTGGGCTTTGTACATTAGCGTGGAAGAAATTTTTAAAGCCAATCGTCAAACTTTGTAAAAATCAAGACTTTTTTGTTCAATCTGTTGAGGATATCAAAAAAGAATTGACTACAAATGGAGGCAGCAGTCTCAAAGATTCTATCATGTCTATGAAAGACAGTTGCGCCAGAATAGAGAACAGACAAAAGGTAATCATACAACGAACAAAAGCAGCATTGCATTATAGCAATGTAGCATTGTTTGAAACGGATGAAACGGGAAGATTGGTATGGAGCAACGCTAATCTGTGCGATCTAACCAAGGATATAGTAACTAGTTTAGAAGGTTATGATTGGATCAACTTGTTCATGGAGGATGAAAGAGAAGAGGTGCTTGCTGAATTTAAATCTTGTTTGCAGATGAACAGGAGATTCAGCAAAGTAACACATATGCAGAATAAAAAAATTGTCAGACTTTTAGGTTATCCTTATAGGATTTCTAACGAAGAGCATGGCGGTTTTTTAATTAGTATAACACAAGAAAATGAGGTATAAAATGGCAGACGAAAAAAATTCTCCAGCATTTAGTCTCAACGTAACAGACGTTGTAGAAATTACTAAAAATACAGCGCTTGTCGCATTAGCTGCTGGATTGACTTATCTAGGTGAAAATCTTGGAGATTTAGATCTTGGTAACGTTGGCGTTATGCTTGTTCCCGTTGCAGCTGTAGTTATTAATACTTTAGTTAAGTGGGCAAAAAATAACGTACCGGAGTAAAACATGTTTGAACAACCTAGAGACTTACTAAAAGCTTACAAGGATGGTTTTGTAGGCTCATGGTGTGACCCAGAAGACACAGATAAACTTTTAGGAGAACTGCCTCACCCTCTATTTGGTGTGGCTGCTTCTAATTTATATAGTAGCGGAGAAGGTAAGCTGGCCCTGCTCTATAAGTCTGTGCAAAAATTTGACCCAACATTTGGAGCGCATGAGAGGCAAACCACAGGAGATTGTGTATCGCACTCAACTAGAAACGCTGTTGATGTTACTCGATCTCATGAAATTATTAGGGGTCAGGCAGAAGAATTTGTAGCAAGAAGTGCCACTGAAGCTATCTATGGTTCAAGAGGTCATGGTGGTCAGGGAATGTCATGCTCTGTAGCTGCTAGATTTGTTCATCAAAATGGTGGTATACTATTAAGGAAAGATTATGGCTTTGTAGACCTTTCTACTTATGATAGTCGAGTTGGGACTAGATGGGGAAGCCGTGGAGGAGTTCCCGCAGAAGTAAAAGATGAAGGCAAAAAACATCAAGTCAAAACTATTAGTATGATTAAAACTGTTGAAGAAGCAAGAGATGCTATTGCCAATGGGTATGCTTTAAGTGTCTGTAGTAATTATGGATTTTCCTCAAAACGTAATAAAGATGGCATAGCGCGTAGATCTGGGTCTTGGAATCACGCGATGTCATGGGTGGCGATGGATGACAGTAGAGAAATTCATGACGAAACTTTGTTCTTAATACAAAATAGCTGGGGAGTTTTTAATGGCGGTCCAAAACGTCACGATCAACCAGACGGTAGTTTTTGGATTCGTGAAAAAGATGCCAGAGGCATGTTGTCACAAAACGGTGCATGGGTATTTAGCGATGTTGACGGATTTCCACCACGAAAAGTGGATTGGACTATAAACGAAATATTTTAAGGTAGGTAGTAATGTCTTTTACTGTACGTGTTGCAAGATCTCCTGAAGTCCCATTTACAAGCCGTAGGAATTTGTATAACGACGTTTACGAAGAGACTCCTGTAGACGACGAGTATCTTGAGATAACAATACCAGATAGAAGCCCCCACGTTGTAGTAGAAGAATATGGTAACTCAAGTTGTCCAGAGTATTATTATAGGTCAGTTGATCAGTTACACATGTTTTACCGTAACGGTCGAGTTGGAACGGTTATCAGCAACGGATTTGTAGGCAGAATTGGAGGGGAAGTCGAGCAAGCCCAACTTGCAAGTAATCGCTTGGAAACTGCCTCTTTAAAGAAAGTAGTAATAATATATGAGCAAGAGTGTCGTTTTGATACCAAAGCTTGGGAAGATGATGCAGACAAAAGAGAAAAAGAACTACTTACAGAAATAGGCGAAGGAAATGCCTGCCCAGCTCCTGAACCATGTCCTCAAGGATATGAAAGAGATATAATAGGAACAGATATTGTAGATCCAGTTAACAATGCTCTAGGTTATATATATTGTTCAGTATATTCTAGCGCGTGTTACCCGCTTCAAGAAGATGGTACGGATTGTACTGACTATACATTCACTCCCGTCACTAGTTGTACAGACCCAGATTATCCAATACAATACATTAGTGAACCTTCCCTTGAAAACGAATTAACATTTAATAAATATACGTATAAAGGGCTAACTTCTGAAGGCTGTCCTGTATATAGAGAGTGTTGCGAACCAGAAACCTGTCCAACTGGCTATGAAAAAATATTATATCCTAGTCACCGTAGTAACAGTCCCGGCTCATTGAACACCTTTGGCAATTTTGATCTTGAAGACCCATGCCCAAGATATATGTGCGTTCCGATAGATTCTGACCCTGTTACCCCTTGTAATAACACTCCTGCACCATGTCCTGACGCAAATCACACTAGAATTGTCACTGGTATTGATGAGGCTGGTTGTAAACTATATGGCATGTGTTGTGCAGATGATGGGTCTGGCAGTTGCGCCACTACAACCACTACGACTTCAACAACAACGACAAGCACCACTACTAGCACTACTACGACGGCTTGCCCAACTCCAGCGCCTTGTCCTAGTAATTTTTCTGCACAGGTAATTGGAGTAGATCCAGTAACTGGGTGTACTCAATTTGGAACTGGCTGTTGTGATACTACAGATTCTGGCTCAAATGTATCGTGGTGGGAATCATCCACTATTGAGTGTCCTGTTGGCAGCGGTCAATGGGTAGAAGTAGAAGACGATGGTGCTGGATGTCCCTCGTTTGACTGTAGTTCTGCTGCTACAACTACAACTACAACAACCTCAACAACTACTACTAGCACAACGACGACTACAACCGCTGCTCCGACCACAACAACGTGTTCACCGCCTTATGACTGTCCAGAAGGATATACTCCAGATGGAACTTTTTTCCAACAAGATGGATGTGATCAACACAACTGTATCCCAGTGACTACAACTTCAACTACAAGCACAACAACTAGCACTACCACAACAACAACTAGTACAACTACAACTTCCACTACAGCTTGTCCAACAGGGGCAGAATTTAATGCGGCAAACTGTACGGATTTATACGAAGTACTTAATCAAGATGGATTTACAAGTAATGGTTGTCCAAACTATGTGTGTTGTGATTATTCATACTTGCCTGATTTAGATTGTCTTTACGGCGTTGATTTTATTAAACCACCGATTAATGTTAATATTCCCAAACCTTGTGGTGAATACGTATGTAAAACCACGCAACCGCCAAATGGTTGTTCAGGCGAGCCAGCGCCATGTGGGGAAAATCAATACAGAGAAACTTCTATCGGACTGACGTTGGGGCCAGACGGACTAGCTATAGAGTGCGTTAATTATAGCGATTGTAAAGACAGGCCGTCAGCACCTGAACACAGACCTTGTAATGAAATAATACTAGGATCTATATCTGGGCCAAATCTAACTATGAACGGTAAGTCTGTGCAAAATTGCATATGTGCTTCTGGTACTTTCTATGATCCCGACAGGCAGATGTGCGCAACGACTTTACCTCCAGTGGTGTGTGACTCGCCTCCCGCTGTTCCACCCCCATGCTCAGACGGAACATTGCCCACTATAATAAAAGACATATATGGCTGTACAATTGGCTACACATCATGTGATTGTCCAGAGTTTAACGTTCCAGCACCTGAGTGTTCAGACGGCTCTTCGCCGGAAGGAACTTTCGACGACAACAACTGCCAAACAGGCTGGGGAGACTGTCCAGAAGAGCCAGAAGATTGTTGTCCTCCAAAAATACCTTGTGATAACGGTAACGAACCAGTGCCAATATATGCAATGAGCGTAAGGATGGAAGGCAATTCAACGGACTCTGATTGTTGCCCATCTGGAATTATTGGATGGGATTGTAACCCTGATCCTTGCGACACTTCTCTTCCTGATTATACTTTTTGTGGCTGTCCCGACAATGCAGATGACTGTGAGTGTATAATAGTTGAAGAAATGGACTGCTCTTCGTACTGCTCTCCGCTCAGTGTAGAAGAAGAATTTACAGACGCTTGTGACAATGTTACTGGCTGCCTTTGTAGTACAACAACAACGACCACTCTCCCTCCCCCTGACAATAGCTGTGAGGGCACTTGCGGCAGAACGTGCTTGTATGGAGCGCCGGAGCCGATACAGAATCCCGTTACACAGCCCGATGGTAGCCAAGCATTTGAGGATAGTAAAGATGAAGTAGGCAATATTTGTTGTGGATGTCCAGATTTTCAATGTCCTCCTGAACCACCTCCTCCCGACTGTTCTTTTGGTGGAGGAGATCCCATTTGGTTCACTGGACCCGATGGAACAATGTGTGTTAGTGGCTACGATTCCTGCAATACAACCACGGAAGCACCACCAACATGTCCACCGGGACCGGATGACCCACAATGCGAACTCGGTGGAGGAAGACCAATAACCTCGGAAACAGCTCCCGGCTTGTGGTGTCATACTGGTCATGAACCTTGTAATACCACACCACCACCAACAGACCCGCCGCCGCCAACCTGTCCTCCTGAACCAGACGCACCAGAATGTCCAGAAGGAACAAGCGCTATACCACTGAAAGACGGTGAAGAACGATCCGATGGTTTAGACTGCGTTGTGGGTTGGGGTCCATGCGAATGTCCAGAGTTTGACGTTCCAGCGCCTGAGTGTGCAGACGGCTCTTCGCCGGAAGGAACTGAGGACGAGAACGGCTGCCAAACAGGTTGGGGTGAGTGTCCTCCCCCTCCACCAGATTGCGATTGCGATGCTGACTCGTACCCGCCGTGTCCACCTAAGCATGGAAGAGGCATACAGATGGGTACTAAAACGGTTTTAATAGAGTCGCCGTTTGGCGGTTTGCCACAAACAGTGACATATGATATAGTAGTAAGAGACCTTTGTGGTAATACATGTCTGTCAGGGTGTACTACTTCTTCTACTACCTCAACTACCACTTGTGCGCCATTTAACGATCCAGAACCCGAATGCGCACCCTCCTCCAACGGAGATCTCGTTTTCGTTGAAGGGATATATGATGGCCTTGGATGCCAAACAGGTTGGGGTGAATGTCCATGTCCAGAATTTTCAGATCCAGCACCCGAGTGCGAAGATGGATCTTCACCAGATGGAATTTATGATGATGATGACTGCCAAACTGGTTGGGAAAAATGCCCCTGTCCAGAATTTGACGAGGAAGCACCCGAATGCGTAGATGAAGATGGTAATATTTCTTCTCCTGAACCAGAATCAGATGATAATGACTGTCAAATAGGCTGGGGAAAATGCCCCTGTCCAGAATTTGATGAACCAAAGCCCGAATGTCCAGACGACACTTCTCCATCTGGAGAATTCGATGAGGACGACTGCCAAACTGGTTGGGGTTCATGTGATTGTCCAGCGTTTAACGAGCCAGCACCCGAATGTGAAGATAAAGATGGTAATATTTCTTCGCCATCAGGAACTTTCGATGAGAACGACTGCCAAACTGGTTGGGATGAGTGTCCAGAAGATCCTGATCCACCGCCAGAAGATCCTGATCCAACACCAGAAGATCCTGATCCAACACCAGAAGATCCTGATCCAACACCAGAAGATCCTGATCCAACACCAGAAGATCCTGATCCAACACCAAACAATCCTCCGAGATATCCACCACGACCACCTTTACCTTCTGCACCACCGATACCACCGATACCACCTATGGGTCCATTTCCACCATTTCCTAATCCACCAAATCCAACGTTAGGACCACGACCACCAAGAACAACACCTGATATTCCCGGCCCACCTGAATGTCCAGACTTTACGATGGCATCACCCGTGTGCGACGATGGATTTCCTGTCGAGGCAATTTATGGTGCTGATGGCTGTCAAACAGGTTGGGATCAATGTCCTGACTTACCTGCACCACCAACAGCCCCGCCGCCGTCAACCACAGCAGCACCAACGCCCTGCACATGCGCAGGAGGAAATTCTATTAATTGTAACTGGTCTTGGGACACTTTTACTAACTATCCCAATCAATGCTGTGGTGATACTAGTGATTACTTAGATGAGATAACTGAAGATTTGTCAAAAGAGTTAGAATACCTTGAGACGAAGCATACATGTGAAACAATGCCAAGTTCTTTATGGGAAGATCTGTGTTTAGGCACTAGAACTATAAGTGACGTAGCTAATGAATGGCTTCAGCAACAGTGTACAGTTTCAGAGGTCATAGAGTGGTGGGTTTTCAGCGGTGCCGATGGAGACTGCGGTGACAGTACTTGTGCTTCGCTACGAGAGATTTGTGGGGACTCAATGCCTACCCATGAGGGCAGCGAAGGCGCTACGGTTCAAACCGTCGCTGACTGTCGGTGTCCCTCACCGCCGGAAGAAGAATGTACAGGCCAGTTTGCAGAAGGCTACGAAGAGAACTCTTATCCGTAAGGATGAAACTACAGTTCTGGCGAATAAATTTGGTTTTTTACAACAAATATGGTAATATAATAAGGACACTTCAACTGATGAAATAAAGGAGAAAACAATGCCAATCGTTAAAATGGAAAAACAAGCTTACGAAAACTTATGCAAACAAAGAAATTATACCGTAGAAGAAACTCTGCCCTGCGTAGTAAAATCAGATGAAAATGGCACAATTAAAGACCGGGAAGGTAAAGAGATAAAAGCAGAAGTATATTATTTAGATAATGAGCATAGTAAATTCCCAAATAGTCATGGTGCTGGTGCGGAGCTTAAGAAAATGTTTAGTCTAGTAGGCATTAAATCCACACCAACATGTTCTTGTAATCAACGCGCAGCGCAGATGGATAATAAAGGAATTAAATGGTGTCAAGATAATAAGGAAGAAATATTAACTTGGTTAGCAGAAGAAGCCACTAAGAGAAAACTACCGTTTGTCAAGTTTGGCGCAGATTGTGTTGTCAATCTAGCTATTAAAAAGGCAATGAAAGACCCTAGATCTCGACCATAAAGTAAAATAATATGAATACTAATAATATATCTAAGATCATTAAGTTTTTAACTAATGGTCAACAAGTTTCGTTTGTTGAAGGGGGCGGTCTACAAGGCATAGATATGCTAGAGTATGGTGAAACATATTTATTTATTAGTAAAGACACTTCTCTCCCGTATACTAACTGCGATGATGGAGAAATAGACTTTAGGTTCAACGCCTTTAAGCTAGACACTCCATCTAATCCAGAACAACTAAAAGTTCAGCAGGATGGTAAGTGCAAGCTGAATAGCCATACGGCAGAAGTCACTATGGTTTTTAATATTTCAGACCAAATAGATAATGGAACTACTGTAGAGTACAGCTTTGATAATTTTGCAACAGAAGATAATATTAAGACTGCTACTCATCTACAATCTAAAGTAGAGACGTTTCCTCTGTCTGATTTTCTAGATGATAACGAAAATAGCTTGGGCAAAACTCTAATAGATGGACAAAATGCCTTTGTATCTACTACTATATATTATAGAGACCCTAATTTAAGAACTAAGATATATACAGAGCGCATGGTAGTGCTAGTTGAGTGCGAAGCCTGCGATTTTTCATCAGTTACTAATCAGACAAACGGCTTATGTAACGAAGGTTACTTGGGAGTTTTTGATGCCGAGGGTTGTCTGCAAAACTGTTTGTCAGACCCTACCAACACGACGACTACAACTACATCGTCAGCCACAACAACGTGTCCCCCTGTGTTGTCAGGTGGTTGGTGTAGCTATGACTCCTTGAACCGTCGCATCATTTATTATGACCCCCCAAATCAAACATGTATAAAACACATATTTTGTATTGCCGGTTGCCCCACGGTGGATACTCCGATTCAAATGTCGGACGGTAGTGAAAAACTCGCTGGTGAATTAGTTGTGGGTGATAAATTATTAACACAACATGAAATAACTATGGAGTCTGGTGAGCATGAAATAACATACGTTGGAATTAAGTTATCTGAAACTCTCAAACTATCTTTTGAGGATGGGGGTACTTTCACATGCTCTCCTAGTCATCAGTTCTATCATAAAAATCAATGGGTTTCAGCGTATGACTTAGTGGTTGACGAAGTGTTACAAGGGCGCACAATATCTAAAATAGAAGACAACGGCGTACAAGATGTTGTTATTATCCAAGTAGATGATGCTCATACTTATGTGGCAGATGAATTCCTCAGTCACAATAAATCGGTTCTAGCTACTTCCCAACCAACAAATCCTCCTCCTATAACATCTGCCGCACCAACAACAACCACGACCCGAGCGCCATGCGATCCACCAGTTCTTGAACCTGCGTGTCCTGATCTTGCTGGTAAAATACATGTAGGCTGGACTAGATACGGCACTTGTCCAGACGATTGTCCAGTAGATGATCAATGTAGATATGAAGACATTCCAGATGTTCCTTGTTCTTGTGATGCATTAGAGTCATCGGATCTTATGAAGCAACTTCCAGTTGCTGGCTGTACAAAACTTATAGAAGAAACTACTAGTATACAATGTTATAATGAAGACGGTTCAAAAGGAACCGTGCTACAATGTCCCACTTATAGAATTGTAGCAGTAGACGAACCGAGGTATGGGTGTGAAACAAATAATAATGTAAGTGATCCTCAAGGAAGATGTCCCGAGGGATACAATATGCATTATAATGGCTACGGTTTTTCCTGCGTCAAACCCGAGCCTTTAACAAATCAAGAAGTTGAAGAGTGGAAACAGAAGTATAGCGATCATTATGAGTTTTTAATTGATCTATTAGAGCCAGAAGGTACATTTGAAACTCATCCAGAGTTATTTTATAATGATAATCCAAATTGGCCCCTAGATAATCCAGCTTTCATCATGATGCCGTGTATGGAATACGGCGATAATTTTTATGGTGGATGCGATATTGGAGTCTTTGGTGATGGTCAAAGCGTATGGGAACAAATGATATCACAAGATTTCAGAAATCATTCTTTTCCTTCGCCATGTAAACAAAGTTGCGGATGCGATCCTACTAGAGCTTACTACTTTCAAAACGACCCAGCGATGTTTGCAGATCAGTGTTTAGATAGCGATGGATCACCCAACGGAGAGTGTGTAGGAGAGATTGTAACTAGCGTAGAGGCTGGCGAATACAAACTATTTGAGAGAACTCCGACGATACACAGTGGCTATATATTTTCCAATGCTAGTCTGTGCAATATACCAGTAGCTAAATACGATGTTACCGACGTTAAGCAAGTAGAATCAATAAACGTCTTTTGGAGTCATCCTTTCCCCAAAAATGATGGGGTAACACCAGTATGCGCAGAAACCTTGGAGTAAAAAATGGCATCACAATATAGTAAAATACAAGTCCGAAGAGGAACTAACGATGAGCTAAGATCTAGCACGTTAGTGTTAGCCAGCGGAGAACCAGCTCTTGCGCTTGATACCAACACCCTCAAGACAGGCGACGGGTCTAGCACATGGGCTAGTTTGCCAGTAACTAACAGTCACTCCGATATTCCCACCTCTGGTACAGCCCAAGGTGAAAAAGGTCAAACCGCCGTAGATAGCAACTATTTATATGTTTGTTATGATACTAATCAATGGAAAAAGATTAGTTTATCGGCATTTTAATTACAGTTCAGTGTATTATATGTTGACACACTGTACACAATACATAAGGGTAAAATACTATGCCAGATTATACTAACACAAGAATTCAGATAAGAAGAGGAACAGGAGATTCATTCAGTAGCGCCAATCCAATTCTAGCCAGTGGTGAACCAGCATTTGCTGTTGATACCAACGTCTTAAAAATTGGAGATGGTGACAGGGCTTGGTCAGCATTGCCTACAATCAACAGTTCGGTTGAGCAAAAAGTAGGTGGTACACAAACGTTGGGAGACGGTGTGTCTACGTCAGATGCCGCATTTCTGCCAACTGCTAATCTAGACCTAATTAAAGTATCTACATTAAACGCAAACTTTACCATACACGGGGTAGATGATGACTACGCAATTAAGCAATTTGTTTTGATAAATGATGTAACTTCTGGAGACAGAAACATCACAATCAAAAGTCAAAGTACAACAGCTGTTGCAGCTAACAGAATTTATTGTATCCCAAGATCTGACATACTTTTAAAGTACGGTCAAGCAGCGTCGTTTACTTACGATGCAACTCTAGATAAATGGTTAGCATATAAAGTAACCGCAAACAATATTCTCGCATTAAGCAGCTCAGAATATACAGCTTTAGCAGACAAAGATCCCAACACAATATACGTAGTAACCTAATTAAAAGAGCAAAATAATATGGCTAATATATATCTTGGCGAACAAACCGTAACGCTGTACTCTGGCGCAGAGCCTGACACCCCAGTGGCGCAAGTTTATTCTGAAAACGAGCTAATATATAACCCTCAAGACCTTCCAGCGAGTGGTTATGCAAGCCTCGTACTTTTACCCTTTAATAATAATTTCGAGGATGTTTCCAGCGCTGATCTGGATTTTACATCTTCTAATATTAATCTAGATGGAACTAATAAGAAGTTTGGTCTAGCTTCATTAAAAAATACTTCAGGGGGAAGAATCTATAACGACGATACTAATTCCGACAATGCTCTAACAGCTATTGGTACAAACAATTTTACACTGGAATTCTTTGTTTACTTTACTGCAAATGTTAGCAGCGCTGTTTTGTTAGAACAAAGTCATGAGAATTCCTATGGAAATTATAAAGTAGAGATGATTGATAACAAAATTAAATTTAGCTATACCTATTTACATAAAGATTTCGGCACTGTAAGTACGCGCAGTCTAACCAGCGATGCTGTGGGCCTTAGCGGATGGCATCATGTAGCTATCGTCAGACAGAGTGGCTCAGGGTATACTAACAGTAAATTTTATATGTACATTGATGGCGTAAAAAAGACAACGACCACACAGTCAGAAAATTCTGATCAAGTAATAGAATTTTTAAACGGTGGAAAACTAACAATTGGCTCTGACAAAGATGGAAACAATGCTTTTAGTGGTCAGATAGATCATTTTCACATTAGAAATTTGGCTGTATACAAAAGAGGCTTGAATTTTACCCCACCCGCAACGCCAAGTCAAGACTTTGAAAGTGTGACCTTTACTACTTACCCAATGATTAGCACTACATCTGCGCCCTAATACAACATTATTTTTATAAAAGGAGATTAATATGCCAACTGATGTCGCTCAAAACGCACACGCTTCAACCACAACTCTTAGGAACGGAACTGTCACAGTAAGCTGTTTTCCTACTGGAACTTCGTTTACAATTGATACCAGCACCGATCCTAGTTTTGTTGAGTTTGATACGAGTTTAACACCAACAGAACTAGAAACTCTCTACACTGCAAAATTCGATGATATTTCTTATTACAACGCTGTGGATGGAGGCAGTCCATGAAAAGATTTTTGGAATTATGCTTTATTAGTTTAATTTCTGTCATAGGAACATTGCACTTTGTAAATAACCCTCCGTCTATAATTGATGGAGGAACACCTCTTAGTTTTAGCAGCGAACCTTCAGAAGTAGAGTTATGGAAGCAAGAAGTCAAGAAGTCCTTTGACGAGTCAGAGAAAGAAGTATTTGGAGTAAAACCAACTCCAGATATAGTCGGTCCACATCCAGATCCAGATAAATGCATTTGCAAAGGCTCTGGAGTTATAGTCCACGGAGACGGTCACAAAACTGTGTGTCCATATCACGGGAAAAAGGATGATACTATTGTCGTTCAACCATTAAAAATTTTGGAGGAATAATGGATACAGAAGTTTTATTAAGGCTAATAGCCATTGCGGTTGCCGCAAGTTTATTGTTTGTCAATTTTGATGTTAAGCCCTACGTGACTTACGTAAAAAATTTATTCAAAAGAAAACCTAGCCCTGAAGTTCAAGCGCAGGCCGCTTCATTCATTGAAGTAGTTGAAACTTGGCACACGCTCAGAAACCAATGTGAATCGTTAGAGCTTAAATCTGCCGTCGAAAAAATTGACGAGGTATTTCCGTTGTTAAATACGGAGGAATAATAATGTATAAAAAAGTAATAGCACTCGTCTTGCTTGCTTATTCTGTATTTGGCCTCAATGTAGATTTATCTAACATAGATATTAGGCCGTTTATTCCAACGCCAAGTATACTAAACATAGAAAAGCCTAGCGATCCAATCTTGTCAATATCCAAAAACATTTCTGCTCTAGTAACAGATCAAGATGATAGAGAAAAATTAGCTATTTTTAATTATGAATTCTCTAAAAGAATTTTAGGATATAATACTGACTGTCAGCAAGTAAATGATGTGTATGTAATAGCAGGGAAGTTGTTTTTTAAATCAACACTTGCTGATAAGTACGACGGACTTGCGGAGAGCATATCTGATATTCTCAGATCAGTCATAGGAGATGATAATCATCAACTAAGCAAGTCAGAGCGCAAAGCTTTACACGCATACTTTGAAGGAGTGTCTTGGGCGTTAATTCAGAAAGGTTAGTAATATGTCTCCTAAAGAAGCAAAAGAATTAATATCAAGCTTATTTACAGAAGAAGGAGCTGAAATAAACGGAATTAAAATAGCAGCAGAGTCTCCTTTAAAGTTTGAAGTAATTAAGAATGAAGATGAATCAATAACAATAAATTTTGTTGATAACAAACCCAAGGCGTCTATAAAAAGAATTTTTACAATCTCAGCCACAGTCGTCAGTATCACTCTTAAAGATGAGCATGGTTTTTTTGAACTTAAAAATTTCCCATCTATACCATTTCCATATGATGGATTTTTTAGCTCAAGCGCAGACGGCGCAAACGTCTCTAGTATACAGCAAATCATAGACACAAAATATTGTGGGGAAAAGAAAAAAATTGCAAACTTATGTTTGTTTTATGCTGACGAATGGGCTAAAATATCTAGTCAGGCAACATGCTTTAAAACCGCCACAGCAAAAGATAAAAGAAAATTGAAGAAGCAGTGTGTTGACTTTGTAACGCATAATGTTAAAAAAGAAATGCAAAAAGAGTATGGTTCTGTTATACTGACATACCTATTGGTATTCATTATAATCCCTACTGTGTGCAAGTTTATTGTTTACAAGTTGCTTGAAAAATATTTTGATTAGTTTTATATAATTTAATTTACTTAAAAGAACATGAGGATCGTAGATGTCAATTAAATCCTTGATGAATTATACGTTCGTTTCTAAATACGCAAGGTGGGATGAAAGCAAAGAAAGAAGAGAGACATGGGGTGAATCAGTTGATCGAGTAAGACAGATGATGATTGACAAATATGCTGACCCATCCGATCCTAATGTTATAACTGATAGCGAAGAACACATCGACATTGTTAAATCAATTGATCAAGCTTACAGTGATATGAAGAAGAAAAAGCTTCTTGGTTCACAAAGAGCTTTACAGTTTGGTGGCTCTCCTATATTCAAACATAATGCTAGAATATATAATTGTATTGCATCATATATTGATAGAACAAGATTTTTCCAAGAGTGCATGTATCTGCTATTATGTGGGTGTGGAACTGGATTTTCTGTACAAAAACATCATATCGCTAAACTTCCTAACTTAATTAAAGGAAAGAATGGTCAAAAGAAATTTATCATTAAAGATTCTATTGAGGGATGGTCAGACGCAGTGGGCGTTCTTGTCTCTAGTTATTTTAAGGGAGATAATCTTTTCCCTGAATATAATGGTAAAACAATTGTTTTCGACTACTCAGAAATACGTCCAGCAGGCTCTCATTTAAAGTCTAGCGGAGGGAAGGCTCCCGGCCCAGATCCTTTAAGAAATGCCCTCACAAGCATCAAGAAGACCCTTGATGGAGCTATTAAAAATGGACAGAAGAAACTTAGACCTATTGAAGCATATGATATAGTGATGTATGCGGCTGACGCTGTAATTAGTGGTGGTGTTCGTCGTAGCGCTACAATTTGCTTGTTTTCTGCTGACGACGAAGAAATGGCGAAAGCCAAAACTGGATCATGGTTTACTGACAACCCACAGCGCGGACGTTCCAACAATTCTGCATTGCTTTTGCGAAACGAGACAACTAAAGAACAGTTTTCTGAACTAATGCAATCCGTAAAAGAGTTTGGAGAGCCGGGATTTGTCTGGTCTGATTCTACAGAGCTGATTGTGAATCCATGCGTGGAAATTGGCATGTGGCCTGTAGACGAAAAGACAGGTAAAACTGGGTGGCAGGCTTGTAATCTATCGACTATTAACTGCTCCAAAGTAACAACCAAAAAAGAATTTTACGAAGCATGTGCTTCCGCTGCAATTATTGGAACACTACAAGCTGGATTTGCTAGCTTTCCATATCTCGGAGAGGTTTCAGAAAGAATTATAAGCCGCGAAGCTTTGTTAGGAGTGTCGATGACGGGCGTTATGGAGCAACATGAAATCTGTCTTGATCCAGAAGTGCAAAAGAAGGGCGCAGAAATAGTTAAAGAAACAAATAAAAAAATGGCAAAATTAATTGGTGTCAATCAAGCTGCAAGAACTACATGTGTCAAGCCCGAAGGAACGTCTAGTTGCATTCTTGGAACGTCATCTGGCATACATCCCCATCACGCCAAGAGATACATCCGTAGAGTCCAAGCAAATAAAATGGAGCCTATCTACCAACACTTCAGAAGTATTAATCCTAGAGCCTGTGAAGAGTCCGTATGGTCTAACAATGACTCGGATGACGTAGTAGCATTTTGTGTGGAGGTTCCTGACGGTGCGAAGATTAAAAATCAAGTTGGAGCAATTGACTTGCTTGAATATGTCAGGAGTACGCAGCGTAACTGGGTTGTCAGCGGTACAAATCCTAAGCAATGTACTCAACCTTGGTTAACACATAATGTATCTAATACTATCAATGTTAAACCAGACGAATGGCAAGAAGTTACAAGTTTTATTTATAAAAATCGTAAGTATTTCTGTGGTGTTTCTTTATTACCAATCGCTGGAGATAAAGACTACGCACAAGCTCCATTCACAACGGTGTATTTACCTAGCGAGCAGATACAGCACTACGGAGACGCTGCGATGTTTGTTAGTGGACTGATAGAAGTTGGACTTTCTCTGTATGAAGATAATCTTTGGTCTGCCTGCGATAGCCTGCTAGGTGTTGGTCAAAAACATAAAGATAAAGATAAAAAGTCTTATCAAAATAAATGTCAACAGTTTGCTGACAGATACATGAACGGAGATCTAAAACAACTTACATATTGCATGAAAGATGTCTACAACTGGAAAGAATGGCTAGATATTAAACGTGAGTACAAAGATATAGACTACACAGTGGTGATAGAAAAAGAAAATAATGTTAATCCAGTTCAAGAAGTAGCTTGCGCTGGCGGGAAGTGTGATATAATTTAAGAATAACTATAATTAAAAGAGGGAACTATGATCTGGACTGTAAATGTTAATTTACTTAACAACAACGCTACTAAGCCAACAAAAGCACATACAGACGATGCAGGATGGGATTTGTACTCTTCTGTTGATATAAACATTAAACCAAAACAAAGAGATGTAATAAACACCGGCATCTCTTTAGAAATGCCAAATCATTTTGCTGGACTTATCTGGCCCCGATCTGGCATGGCAGTTAAACATGGTGCAGACGTACTAGCTGGAGTTGTAGACTCTGGCTACAGAGGAGAGGTCATGGTTTGCTTGTATAACACTGGAGACAAGATATTGCAAGTAAAGCGTGGGGATAGAATCGCACAGATTATATTCCAAGAGGTTCCCGAAGTGGGTATCACCGTAATAGACTCACTAGGCTCCTCGCAACGAGGGAGTAATGGTTTTGGCAGCACAGGCACATAACAATCGAAAAAAGCGTAAAGAAAAAAAAGAATGTAAACCAAACGTACTGGAGGCTAAAACTCAAAATCAAAAAAATTATATCAGATCTATTGTAGAAAATGATGTGGTTTTTTGCACAGGTCCATCTGGTAGCGGTAAATCTTTTATTGCTGCGGGGTTGGCGGCGCAAAAATTATTAAAAGACGATATTGATACAATTATTGTCACAAGACCTTTAGTGTGTACAGGTAGAGATCTTGGGTCTTTGCCGGGAGAATTAAACGATAAGATAAAGCCGTACCTACAACCTATGGAAGAAAATTTACGTTATTTTTTAGGTCGTGATAGGTTTGGTATGTATTTCAACCAACGCAGAATCAGGTTTGAACCCTTAGAAACAATGCGCGGGTCTACGTTTCACGACTCATATATGATATTAGATGAAGCTCAGAACTGCACGTTGGAACAAATAAAAATGTTTGTTACAAGAATGGGAAAACATTCTAAGGTATTAATTAACGGCGACAATAAACAGACAGATATTGACAGAAATAGTGGGTTAGATTTTTGTATAGAAAGATTAAATGAAGTACAGGGTGTCGGAATCTGTAAATTAGAGTATCATGATATACAGAGAAATGGAATAATTGGAGCAGTGCTTTACGCGCTGGAAGAATAATGCTATATGATTATCAATGTACAACATGTAACCATGTAATGGAAGATGTGCAGCAATCTATTAAAGATGATGCGTTAACTAAATGTCCAGAGTGTAACGAAGAATCTTTAGAGCGAGTGATAACTGGAGGTCTGTACGGACATGTTTATCAAGAACCAACCACTATTGGTCAACAATGTGATAAAAATTGGAAGAACAAGGGCCATTATGAGAGATCTAACGCTATGCAAAAACAAGACGACAAAGCGAGAGAGCAGAGAGAGTCAAGGAGAATGATTAACAGAATGAATAAAGAACATCAACACCATTATATAATGACAGGACAAAAAAGAGGTTAATATGAAATATAATAGAAATGGCGAAGAGTATTCAGACGAAGACATATTAATTTTTGCTGAAAAACTAGAAGGATCTCGACAAACTGTTTTTAGTGTTTTAACGCACAACAATAACTTATACGATCCTTTAGGCGCAGATAGTAATAGAGAATCAAACTTAATTCTGTCGCTTAGAAATACAAATGAAGATACGTTCAAATCTTATATAAAGTATTTGAAAACGAATAGTAGGATTTATATAACTAAGGCACAGAGGAGTTTTTTAAATGGCTAAAAAGGGACCGCTTGGAAAAGCAGAGGTGTACTATATTGAACACCACAGAGACGAACACGATGTTGATACACTTGCCAAGGACTTAGATAGAACAAAGTCTTCTATTACTAAGTATTTAAAAGATCATCCATCTACAGTAAAAAGTATGTTGGACCAAAGTATTACACGACATAAAGGCGGCGCAGTCATGACGGAAAGTGCCTCCTCCATATCTGACGCAGTTGCTCAAAAAGGAACTCCTTTGACCGATTCTTGCACAACTACAATAAAGAAATGACATATATATTTGAAGAAGAAGGCTGGAAGATATATTACAAGAATAATCCAAAACATAGAAAAACAATATGGATTTATGTAAAATTTTCTAATGGCTCAACAGTGTTTTTAAAAGACATTAAAGAGTGGTTGACTATTCAAGATTATTGCCGCAAAAAAAATCTTAATGTCTACAGTGTTGGCTTGCAGTATAAGTCTCATAGAGAGACTATTGATTGCTCGCAGTCGGATGGCGCTTACGTAGTTACATCTATACGTGGTCAATATGGAGGTGAGTCCAAACAGTGTTTTACAATTGGAAAGATACAAGGGGGCATGGTGCTAAAAGAGTTATGGTCTACCCCCGAATTGACGAGAGAAGACCACTATGAAGATAGTGTTGACACTTGCTTTAGAGAGGCTTTAGTGTATAATGAAAAAGCAAAAGGCAAAACTGTTTAATAAAGAGTACCAAAAACAGTGGTCTGAGGAATATAGATACAAGCACATCCACACTGGAGAGCATTGCACTTTTGAATCTTACATTGCTGAATACTTGATATTGAGATGGACAGACGCTTTCAAAATGGACAAACCGTCTTATAAATTTTGGACCAAGGGAGACAAGTATCATGATGTATTCATGAGAAATATGAAAGCCGCTAGACAATTACGAAAAAAGTTTGACCCAGCGATCATACTATCCGCTGTAAAATCAGAACATTTTGAAAAAATATATCACATTGGACTCAAAGCTCACAGTCCAGCAGGATGGAAATATAATCCTGTTGCAATAGAGGCCATAAAGAGGTATCATAAAGAACGCGAAGACTCTTTAAAGCTATCTCAAGAGTCTAATAAAGAAGTTGCGATTGAAGAAATAGAGTCAAAGACGTTGAAACATAGAAATAAACAGTACGCAAACAAGAAAAGTTCAATCAACAAATTGAGGAAACTATGAGTAAAGTAAAGAAAAAGAAAACATCTAACAAATTTGACACGGATGTTGTTAGCAATAGCGTAGTAGGTAAGTATGGAGATGTTGTTAGCACTGGAACTGAAGTGTTGGCAACTATAAACGACCTAGAAGTTGTTGGCATCTCTCCCGCACTTGACATAGCGCTTGGTGGTGGATTGCGTGAGGGGTCTGTAGTGGTTATGACAGGAGATCCAAAGTCTGGAAAAACAACCACAGCACTACATTTTGCAGCAAAGTGTCAAGCTAAAGGTAAGCGCGTTATTTATCTTAACACCGAGGGTAGATTGTCTAAGCAAAACTTTGATGGCATTAAAGGTCTTGACCCAGATGGAATTCTTATTGTTCAGTCTACAGATGACAAAATTTTATCAGCAGAAGACTTTTTAAACATTGTAGAATATTATATTAATAACGATCCCGGTTGTTTAATAATTACAGACTCACTATCTAATATGGTTCCACAAGTAGAACTAGACGGTGAAGTTAGAACGGGTGTGCGAAACGCTTTACCTCGATTGCTTTCTATGTTTTTTAAACGAATTAGTGGCACACTGATGAAGAACAAAACAATTCTTGTTTGCATAACGCACAACATCGCAAACACTGGCGGCTCCCCATACTCTCCATCTAAAATGGCAGACTGCGGCAATATGCTACAGTATCAAGCTGGAACTAATATGGTTATCACTCATCGTGGTCGCTGGCAAGTTCCGAAGGATACTGGCCCTCACGTTGGTCAAATTGCAAATTGGAATATTAAAACCTCTTGCGCTGGAGGTACTCCAAATAGCACGGCAGAGAGCTGGATTCGTTATGGAATTGGCCTAGATGAGACTCAGGAGGTCGTGCAGATAGCCTGTGAGTTCAGACTCATAAAGACTGCTGGCGCTTGGTATACTATCCAGTGCGCTATTGACAACGTAGACAATAAAATCGTACAAAAATTACTAAAAGATAATAACGTGGGAGAAAAACCAGAAGACATAGAGAGATTTTTTAAATTTCAAGGCTCTAATAACACCCTAGAATTTCTAAATAATAATCCAGATCTTTCATCTTTTATATACGAGCAGATCAGGGAGCTGTTTTAATGGCAAAAATTGATTTGAATAAAACGGAAGCTTGGAGAATACTCGACGCGATGCGTGGGTATAAGAGAGATTATGAACTTACTGATGCGGCATTAAGAACTATTAAAACTTTAGAAAAAAAATTAAAAATAATAGTAAACTCATGAGTATAATCAACATTGTAGAAATTTCCTGCGGAGTATTAGTTGCCAAGCTAATAATAGGAGTAATAAATGAAGGCTATTGGTATAAATGGCAGAGAGTACGTGTGGAACTTAAACGGCTACAACGTTCTAGCAAACGACACAAGAAAAAGATCAAAGTACCACATGAGAGCGCGGAGTCTCCTGAGAGAGATATTCCACTCTTACCGGATACTGGAAGAGGTGAAGCTACCGGGAAGTACGGCGTCACACAGAAAAGGTGTGCTTTTCCTAGATTTTTTAATCCCCCAAATTAAATTAGGCATAGAGGTGCATGGTCAACAACACTACGAGTATACGCCATTCTTTCATAAAAACAAAGCAGACTTTGCTATTGCAAAAGCCAAAGACGAAGATAAAATAGAATGGTGTGAATTAAACAAGGTTGATTTAATAGTACTAAAGTATTCAGATACGGATGAACAATGGAGAGAGCAAATTGAAAACGGCGAGTGAGCAGTTGGCTGACTTGAAAGCTATGGTTGACGACTTTTTAAATGCTAGCCATGCTAGGTTTAACAAAAGGTTCAGAGAGGATTGGCATAGATGTGCTAATGCTGACAGAGATACCATAAATACGCTCACTAAAGACGAGCTATTTGCTTGGGCTTATGAATTGTATAGCTTCTCAACACATCTGCAAGATGAACTAAATATGCAGAAGATTGCGCTAAATTGGTGTAACGATAAGCTAAATAAAATGGTTGCAAAAAATCACGACCAGTTTAGTAAGTATACCAAGTACGAGGAGCGTAGACCACTTATAATTGTAAATGATGAATATGCAGCAACCGTAGATCATTACCGTGAGATTGCAGAGTCAAGAGTTCAAGCATTAGATGGAAAGATATATGAATTAAAAAGGAAGGCAGATATATTAATGGAGAAAGGCAAAAGATCATGAGAGAAAGGTTTCCAGCAGTATTTGACAGAATTAATTTTATAAAAGAAATAGGACCATACCGAACTATAGATCAAAAAATAGAGAAACATATTGATAAATATAATCGCATGTCAGCAGAAGAAAAGAAGACAAAGAAACAACGACTTATAGATAGTTATATCCAATTTAGAAAAAACGGAGGCAAAAACAAATGAGTATGGATGATTTTATGAGGTCTCTGTCCGACCAACAGAAAGCAATGTTCTTAGCAGCATTGCAGGACAGTGGTACGCCCCCAAACGAAGAAGACATAGATATTAATCCCAAGTGGACTACGACGATGCCTCCACACATTAAGAAGGAATTTGAGAACGAAGATACTACTACTTCTGTC
>Ga0181410_1000166_pt1 | contig 28237 bp, 45 predicted proteins | sample 33SPOviralmetaG_FD_130112 | JGI IMG/M metagenome (GOLD analysis project Ga0181410, IMG submission 130112) | Marine viral communities from the oligotrophic San Pedro Time Series (SPOT) site, San Pedro Channel, CA, USA - 33 SPOT_SRF_2012-06-20 | ecosystem: Environmental > Aquatic > Marine > Strait...
TCTCATGGTAGGCGGCGGTGGCGGCGGTGGAGCCGACGGCGGTGGCGGCGGTGGCGGTGGCGGTGTTGTTCACATGAAAAGAAGGCTTTTCAGCGCAGAACCCTATCAAGTAATTATTGGTGGAGGGGGTGCTGGAGGCGAATATCCATTTGTTCAAGGCACCAGAGGTACAAACTCATCAGTTGTCCAACAAGCAGATCTAGCAGGGGCATGGCCTGAATTAAATGTCCCACACAAAGAAATAGCAAAGTTTGGAGGCGGTGGTGGCGGTGGAGAGACTGGCGACCAATCCTCTGATGCTCCTTTAGATTTCGCAGATGGCAGCGCAGCAAATGGCGGCGGTGGTGGTCAACCAGAGCCAGGGCAAGGGGCTCAAGGATTATCTGGCCTAAAAGATGGAAGTTCTCTAACTGGATGGAGGATGATAGTAAATGACGGATTCAAAGGAGGAAATCACGGAGACACTTCTTCATCAAGATCAGGAGGAGGGGGTGCAGGTTCAGCCCAAGACGGTCAAGATGGCCCCTCCGGACATGGCGGAAAAGGAATCCAATTGAATTTCATTGGGACATTCGAATCTTATGGCGGTGGCGGTGGCGGTTCTGGAGAATCAGAAAGCTCTGGGTATGGGACTGGTGGCGCTGCAGGGGACGGAGGTCAAGGCGGTGGCGGTGGCGGAGCATCTAACAGAGGCTCATCAACAGGTGGTGCAGGCGGAAAAGACGGCACAAACAACGGTGCTGATGGAAGTTCGACTGCTAATACTCAGACGACCTCTGGTGGCTCGGATGGAGGGGCAGGCGGTCAATATTCAGGTGGTGGCGGTGGTGCAGGCTCAAGTGGTAGAGGCGATGGCGGAAATGGCGGTTCTGGGACAGTCATCATCAAATATAGGATAGTGTAATTATGGCTCATTTTGCAGAAATAGATGGGAGATCAATCGTATTGCGTGTAATTGTATTAAATGATGATTACATCAGAGATGCCGACGGCAGACACAACGAACTACTAGGCAAAAACTTCCTAGAAAAAAATCTAGGTGGCGAATGGGTTCAGACAAGTTATAGCGCCTCATTTAGAAAAAGGTTCGCGGGCGTAGGCTATACTTATGACAAAAACAGAGATGCGTTTATCTCTCCAAGGCCCTATTTATCTTGGCTATTAAACGAGGACACATGCAATTGGGAATCTCCTATTGAAATGCCAGAAGATGGGAACAGGTATAGGTGGAATGAAATAGAGATGGATTGGGAGTTGGCCGAATGAGTCGAAAATCAACCCTACTAGAAACTCTACAGTTCAAAATTCCTGCTAAGATTGAACACAATGTATCTCCTGAAACCGAAGAAAAGGTTGATGAAATAGTTGATAAGATTCTTGATACAATTAACAAAGGAAAAGACGAAATGATACTAAACTGGCGAATCGTTCAATTCCTAATGCTTCTTGGGGTAGTCGGGAGTGTGTTATTGTGAGGTCAAAAAAACCCCTAGGATTTGGCACCCCTCCTGCCTTGTGGCAAATTTACATGGATGATTTCCCACATCTCGAAATGAGCATGGTTTCAGATTTTGATGATACTTACAATTGCATTGCCTGGTCATTAGGAATATCTGACAGGTGGGTGTGGAACGAAATAGATCTAAACTATGATGGGACATCCTCTTTGGGTGAATTCTTAACATATTATCAGAAACATGGGTATAGGCCTGTAAGTAGTGAAATGAATGCCGATGTAGCTCTCTTTGCACTAAAAGAAGGTGATGGCTACAAAGTTACTCATGCCGCCAAAAGGAATAAGAAATATCCAGGCAGAAACATTTGGCAATCAAAAATGGGTCAGGGAGGAATCATAGAGCATCACGGCCTTTCCGTATTCAGAAACTCCCCTTATGGTACTCCAATCGCCCTTTTTACCAAGGAACAGTTATAGGACAACAGCATTTAGGGTTATTTATGTCTATAGAGACTAAGGTTGATGAAATGATTGAACTACTGACTGCTGCCAAGAGCGATGCTGCAAAGCACGACAAGGGCAATTCTGCTGCTGGAACTCGCGTTCGAAAGGCTATGCAGACCCTAAAAGGTACTGCACAGGACATTCGTGTGCAAGTCCAATCTGACAAGAATACAAGGTGAATAAGTAAATGCACGAAACTCGTTGCCGATGTGACGGTAACGAGGATTGGAATTTGGTAACACTCACTTGTGGAGTATGCGGTGAAAGAATCTCTCTAGAATATGCTTTACGGCATATAGAAAATGAAAACAACAGGTAATTGAAGTGATAATTTGCCTACGCCCTGTAACAAATGCGGTTCGTTGAAGCCTAGATCTTGTTCTAGAGGTGTGACAGGCTTAGGTGGTTTGTGTGGAAAATGTTACATTGCAGAGAAGAAAAAAATCAGAAATGAACGGAAAAGAAGGGGTATTTGACCAATCAATTCATAGACTTACTTCTCCCCCAAAGATTTCCATGAACCGAACAATTTGGCCTTGTCAGTATTGCCTAGACGATGTAAAGTACGGCAACCGAGTCCAGCACTTAATTACTGTATGCGAAGCTATCCCTGCGGAACACAAACTCAAAATCATATCTTCCGCCCCTGAAAAAAGGCAACAACTAATCACAATGTTGGAATTTCCATTTTTAATTACATAGGAGCATATCAATGAAAATACTCGTTTGTAGGGGGTGCCTTACAGATAAATGGATGCATTTCGAAAGAGATGATGGTAGTAGAGTCAAAGCCTGCGGTGCATGGTGGGGCTCTTGTGGTCTAAATGGCATTTGGATGGATCACAAAGAATGGATAGACAAATACCATGAGATGTATGATGGAGAGGCTGGTCCATGAGTTGGATTATACCAGAATGTAATACCTATTGCCCTAAATGTGGACAACTTGAAGCCATTCTCCCCAGGCATAATTCGTGCCTAGATTGTTTGCTTTACGATCTAAGTCTCGTGGCTCCAGAAAATAATAGAATTCCTGACCCATCCCAAAAAAACAACACCGATAAAAATGCAGACAGCACCAACAGCAAGAATTAGTATAATTAAGAAAATGCATAGGATTATCAAAACTGCAGCAATTAAAGCCGAGAGCAAAGCACCAACGATGTCCATTGGTTATAATGGATAAGTATAGTCAATTAAGCGTTTAGTATTGTTATGCTTGCATGGTTATTGCATAACCATAGAACCATATCTTATAGTTGCGTAATGTGCAACAATATGCAACTACATACATTAGTAACAATTAGTAATGATTTACAAAAATTATACTATTTTAGGGGTGAACCCCCCAATTGTAAGCGGTGAACCACATGGTTTGTGCGTTATGTGTGCCTACATAGGGGGGTTTGTGGTGCATAAACCCCTTACTAATTATTCGACCACATCTGTTAAACGACATTATCCCCTCCAAGGTTCAACCATGAAACATGATCGCAGTTGGTTCTGGAAGCTAGAACGAAGGTTACTAGACAACATGGGAACCATGGCAGGAATTAGAACATTAATGTCATTTGTAAAAACAGTCATCGCGTTTATGGTTCTAAACGAAGTTTATGGGGGGTTGTAAGAAAATGACAATTATTGCCCTCAACCCCCCCTATTTGATGCATATTTGGTAAAAAACGCAAAAAGGGGATTTTAAGATGAAAGCAGTAGTATATACTAGAATATCGACAGAATATCAGGAAGACGGCCATTCGCCAGAAGAACAACTTAGAAGATGTAAGCAACAGGCAGAATTTGAAGGCTATGAAGTAGTAAATCACTACCATGACACAGGTTCAGGAAGTGCCTTCGAACACCGTCCAGGATATATCGAAATGATGGAGAACGCAGGTACAGAATGGAAGATCGTAATCATATACAAATTAGACAGAATTCACAGGAATTTGAGGAACATGGTTCTATGGTTAGATGACCTTAGAACCAAAGAATGCGACTTCGTTTCAACCGAAGAAAGAGTGGACACTACTACTGCTCAGGGGCGCTTTTTCATACAAGTAATGGGTGCCTTTGCAGAGATGGAAAGGGAAGTAATTTCAAGCCGTGTAAAGATGGGATTAGAGGGTGCAAAAAGAAGTGGGAGATGGATTGGTGTTCCGCCTTTTGGGTACAAAATAGACGATACTTTCACTACTCAAGGGGCAAGAGTCTCCCCTGGTCTTTTAGTGCCTGAGACTAGAGAAGCCGAAATCGTGAGAAAAATTTTAGAAGATACTGCGGCAGGATGGGGCATTTCAAAGATAATTACTAGCCTAGTAATTAATCAGCATAGAACTAGAAATGGCAGTTTAGTGTGGAATAGAAGTACCGTAAGGAACATCATAGGTAGAGCCTCGCTTTACATTGCAGGTTCAATATCGGAACCAGGAAAGGCACTTCAACAACCTCCTCTTTACGGCCCAAACGATAACGATGAGAGAATGTATAATCGTCGTTTCGATGTAGTAGCTCCGTATTTTTTAGAAGTGGCTGATGGTGATGAGTCAGTCAAAGATTTTGAGTGGAAGCGCCTAAAATCGTGGTCACAATTAAACGACAATTCCTATGTCCGTGGTACAGAATCTCAAGCGACTGCGGGCGATGAGGAGGAATAAACATGACAAACGAAGAAACTGAAAATGAAAACACCGAAACTGCACAAGTAACTCTAACGCAAAAAGAATTGCAACAAATGACGCAATCTCTAATGGGTGGAGCTTTACAGATTGATAACTTAGATTCTCAAACAGCAAGAACAATTGTAATGCAAGAGTCTTGGGATCTAACTCAACTTCTGATTAAGCAAAAGGTCAGAGAAACTAGGAAGGCAATTAATGATGATATTCTTAGTTTCTTAAACAGTTTCCCAGAAGCCCTTGAAGCCATTAAAACCGGATTGGGAATAACTGTTGACCTTACTACAAATGAAGAAGAATAATTCTTCAATAATGGGGCATTTAGATGGAAAAGAAGGGCTTTCAAGCGTTTACGGCTAACGCGGCATGGTTCATTATGAACTCAAGCAAAGCCTCAAAAAACGAAACAGAATTTCCAGAAGAATACTCGAAGAAAACTATTAAGGAAACAATAGATTTATTGTCAAAAGGTTCAGATTTTAGAATCACGCCTTTGGGTATTTTGATACAGAGAGAAATGGCATGGGGTCCGTTTGAAAAGAAAAGTCATGCAGAATACATGATTCCCTCAGACCTAGACAAAAAAGGAAAAGATTGGAAAGGAGAAAAGTGGAATATAAGTAAATTACCTATGCTATGGGAAGAGTTCGAAATGCCTAATTATCAAGTAAAAAGAATGTTTTGGTGTGGTCATTGTGAGAACGCTCAACCCTTCAAAGGCAGTTGTAGCGTATGCAAGGCAAATCACGATGTATTTAGGAAAACAATTGAAATAAAAGACTGGGAGAATGAATTATGACAGAAAAAGGCAAGAAAGGCACTAACTCAACCAGGGTTAGAAACGCAGCCAAAAAAGACACTTTACCAGTAGTGGATGAATCAGGAACTCACTTAGTAAATCTAGAAGAAGAGATGGCATTTCAACAAGCGACTCAAGCAGTTGCAGATCGGTATGAAGCACAAATAAGGAGGCTGAAAGACCAACATGCGAAGGAAATGCAATCTATGTTAATGGGCATGGACCCTGACTTAATATCAAAACCGTCTTTCTGGAACAGACTAACAGGCAGATACAAGGACATATTCATTGTCTTTAATCACAATATTCCTGTATGGTGTCCAAAGAAGAGTTGCCCTACGAAAAGAGAAGGCATTAACTGGGGCATAGAGGCTGTTACAACGGATCTAAATATCGCATTAGATTACATTACAGATTATTTTAATCGTAATCAAGATACTGATTGGGCTCACGCGAAGCTACTACATCTGCAAGTGGATAGGAGAAAAGGGCATGGGGCAGTAGTCGATGAGTTATCCTGGACATGGCCTTTGTGGAGAAATTCAGACCACTTTGACGACAAGCGTAAAATCAGTTCGAAAATGGTGGATAAACTCATCAAGAAATCAAGATGAAATAGCGAAAAATGCTACAGCAGCAAAAGCGGCAGCCATTTTTGCGTTTCTTTTTCTTTGAGATTTGTCGCCCATTACTACTGCAGCAACGCCAATACCAACTAACCCTATCGCCGCAGTATTTACTAGCATTTTAGGTGGATTATATCCAAGACCAGAACCCAACCCTGCAAGACTTGGGGTTGGGGGTTTAGGGACTGATTTGAAAGATCTCTCAAATTGAACAGGGCCATAGCCAACATCGATTGGATTCATTTTACAGTTCACCTCTTAGTTTCATTTCCATTTCCTATCGCTTGGATTCCACCATCTGCCCATTACCATGGGAATGTCATAGTTACCTTTGGACCATTGAGTATTCCAGTAACAAGACCCTTCTCCATTAATGTCTCTGCTCGCTTGCTTCTGCATGGGACAGGAAGGGCAAATATATCTCAAATGTAGTTCAGCCCACAATCTCTTCATTATGAATCATCACCTGCCATTGGTAAACTCATGCCTACTCTCCACACCACTATATCTGTTAACAATCTAAGTTTCAATAAATCACCTTAGCTTCTTTCAAGTAGAGATATGCAAGTGCGCCCCCTGCCACAAAAACTGCAGGTCCAAGTAACAAACTCGTCTTATTGCCTTTCGAATACGAATAAAATCCGTGAAGCGTTTCCACGACTCCAGTAGCAAGTATACCCAAAGCAAGAGTATATCCCACTATATGTGTAATATTATCTTCTTTATTATAGAATTTAGCGGGATAGTTTTCCATTTTCTCACCTACAACAATTTTAGATTATATGGAATTACATGAAACATTCCAGTCGCTAAAGCACCTGCGCCTCCGAGTAGGAGGAAATTACGAATTCTGTTTTGATCTCTTTGTGACAAAGGCTGTTTAGTGCTGTATAAGTGTGTAAATAGTATGTACGACCCTAAACCTAGTGCGGCAACACTCAATCTATCATAGGCAGGATCACTCCCCCATTCTCTTCCAACCTTTGGTTCATAAACGAAAGTGTCTGTTGCAATATCTCTTTTTCTTTGCTCAACAATTAAGCCAATAGGTCTTTTTCCAGACCCACAATGTCTAGAAGTACAATGTCCAGCCAAGCCTGATGCACAATGGCAATGTGGGTTTATTTTTATCTGCGCCCTTCCTAAATTAGACGCTTTTGCAGCCTTCAAAACAGTAGCAGTCTGATGTTGGACACGACTCACCATGTTAGTCGCAGGGGGGTATCAAGGATAAACTCGACCCGTCACACCGTTACGGTTTGTTATATCTTACTAAACAAACCAACTGCTAATGCAATGAATAAAAGAAAAGAAAATATTGCTACTAACATTTGCTCTGGATTAAATGTAGAAGCAGATGTAGCCAATAATACGAGAGCTACTATGCAAGCAGCAATTAACTGAATTACGATAACATGGCGCATAACCATTGGTTTTGGGTTAAACCAATCTTCGACCATTCCATGCACTGACATACCATCAGGGTTCTGATTCGACGGCTTCATTAATTCAGCCAATTTTCTTGACAAATCTTCGCTTCTAACCATTTAATCACATCGGGGGTTGCATAGGTGGCATACTAGGGCCAGTCATAGGGTTAGGCTGAATTCTAGGCACTAAGCCTCCGGTTCCAACATGAAGCCCCCAATTCATCACATTACTCAAGACTCCTGAACCGCCTGCTGAATCTCCTCCTGCAGCCGTTTCTAAAGCACTCAAGAACGAGGAATTTGCAGCCAAACTAGCAGCCTGTCGATGAGTATTCATAACACTTCGACCAGGATCGACTAAATCTCTCTTGAGTTGCATTCCCATGGCTGATAATTCAGCCTGAACAGTAGTGGGTGTGATACCCTTGATTCTAGCACCCTCTTCGGAGACTTGCTCGCTTCGTGGTTTTAGGAATAGGCCTGAACCATCCTCTGCTTCATTTAGTCCAATGGTAAAAGATTCGAAGAAATTCTTCAATCTATGATCTACGACTACAGAAACTAAAGAAGCCAGGACACTTAATCCTCCTTCTTCTGCTAAAAATGTCGCCATTTCGTTTGTATTATGAAGTAAATCTATATCAATATCAACTTCTGTAGGTGGTGTGAAGTAACCTAACTGCTGATACAACATATCTGGGGTAAGGTAGGGGTTTCCTCCTTGGGGCATTCCCATTGGTGCTTGTGGCATGGCAGGGGCAGCAACAGCAGGTGCGGTAGCAATGCCATAGCCAGATGCGGCAGGTGCAGGTGTAGGCGAAACGGTTTGTTGATAGCTTCCGTAAGTCATGGTCCTCGCCCCTCCGACACGGTTGCGTCGGATAACGATGACGGTAAATCGTGGGCTCTCGCAACTCTAAGGTCTATCATTATCTGAACAAAGTCAACTTCTCTGGTTAAAGGATTTTGATATTGGCCTGTAGTGACTCCCTTTCCTTCGTACTTTTCTAGAATTTTCATAAAAGGCTCTAGGTCTTCGACCATAGTCGGCATATTTCTGCCATTTTCCTCTAGTTGCTTTGGAATCATCTTAATTCTTCTTCTCTTCCATAAGAAGGAACTTCTTTCATTTACTGCCTCATCTTGCTCTTGAATCTTCCATTGGCTGTATAGCCAGTATAACTGTAGTAGCTCAGGGCAATATGATGACCGTAGTGGTGCGCCTCTATCTACATACATCATGGCGGTAAAGGCACTATGATGTCCTGCCATATCTGAAAAGAAATGCGAATATAGCGTTTCTCCATCATCTAAGGGGGTAAGTGTATCTGGATCTAAAAGTGGCTTGTTGTAAGCCTCACTCCCTAAACTAAGAAGTTGAACGCCAGTAACGCAACAAACTCCATGGTCGTTATATTTCGGATAACCAGGTATCCCCCATTGTCTTGCAGGCATCAAAACCTTCTTCGCACTCGATATATTGTTCTTCCTTCTTGCTATTGGGTCGGGGTTATTATCGAACTCAAAGTTGACTTGAGGGTAGTACACAGATGTAGTAGCCATCATGCTATCGAAGCGTCTTTGTCGTTTATGGCTTGGCCTGCAATAAATCCCAAATTACTCTCTCTACATTCCAATTTCTCAAGGCAGAACAAGACCGTTTTAGCGTTGGAATCATCAAGTTTCTTTGAAGTCTAACGAGATCCTTGGTAAATGGGTTGAATATTGGATGTTGAGCGACTTGTTTCTTCTGAACTCCTGCAGCCCAACTATCGTCTAACCAAACATCAGCCTTGTTAGCCACTACTGCTAGTAGCTTAGGTTTGTAGCCTCTAGCCATTTTCCTTAACTTTCTAGTTTTGAAAGGATAATTTCCAGACACTAAAACATCAACAAACTTGTTGAAAATTTCTTGTTGAGATGTATCTTCGGGATTGTGTAGGTGTCTGTGATCTATCAACCAAATTATGATTTCAACTTTTCTTGTTACCATGTCTTCTAGCCACAAATCAAAATATTCTTCATGCCCTCCTAAATCTGTTGCTGAAAGTGTTCGAGATGCTACGATAGTTTCAGATGCATTTATCCTTACTCTTTTTGTTGAGGTCGGAGGCAAGATGAATTTTCTTTTCTTCTGATTGTAAGAGTGGTGTGTACTTGTTTTCAAATCTTCCAGTTCATCTATTTCTAACTCTCCGCTAGTTGAAATCTGACGATTCAAGGTAGTTTTACCTGTACCCCATACTCCGTAAATTCCAACTCTATGTTTTTTCCACGAAGCCCATATGTGCCGTAACCAAAGCACTCCTCCGTAGGCAACCTGTCCAGGGAGCATGTCAGGCATTAAGCCTCACCAGTCTGTGATGGCTCCTGAGTCTTCCTCTTCCTCGTCCTCGAAGTCATCCTCTTCGAAGTCATCCTCTTCGAAGTCATCCTCTTCGAAGTCATCCTCTTCGAAGTCATCCTCTTCAAAGTTATCTTCATCCTCATCTTCTTCATCGAAATCATCATCATCATCATCTCCAAAATTGACGGGGACTAAAACCAATCCTTTGCTATCGTCATCCTCTTCTTCAAATTCATCCTCATAATCTTCAACGATTTCTGGTTCCGGCTCGGTTCTTGATGGTGGAGGGGGTAATCTCTCGGGCTCGGGCTCAGGCTCGGGCTCGGGCTCGGGCTCGGGCTCAGGCTCAGGCTCGGGTGCGCGAGGCTGAGGGGGTGCTTGCTTCGGTGCTTGCATCATCATAGGAGGTGGCGGAAGAAGATCTGGTGCTTCTTCCTCGTAATCGTCAGAAGGTGCAACATCTTCTGCTTCGGAAGAATTGAAGTCTGGTAGGAACTCACCAATCGAAAAAGGAGTAGTTGGAAATCCATCATCGTCTGCAGTAAGCCATATTTCCTCAGAAGCTAAACTGTCTCTATAGGCATTCCACAAAACTGCGGTAAACGCATGCCAAAAAGCATACTCTTCATCAGTCCTTCTCTTGTGAGTGACACTTATCGCAATAGACCAGGGAGCAGTCCAACCTGCATCATCAGCCCAGTCTCTTACTTCGGGTTCTGAACTCTTAAGGAAATCTCTGAAATCAACCAACTGTACTAGCATTGAGCCTCTGCCTCGGGTAACGGGGCCTTGAAACATCCAGTCAACACCAGTAGTTGCTTTACTTACCATGTTGCTATATTTGCAAATCATTGAGGCAACATTTTTGCCTGGTTTACGGTCAAACGGAAGGAACGCTGTCATTGTCATTGGTATGTGCTAGGGTTATTGCCGTTTGAAGTTTCACGAGAGTCCAAGCAACCAACTGAAAAGAGAAAAGTCGAAGAATTCTTCTGCTATGGAAGTGCCTAGGATAGAAACTACTGATGCTGTTCCAGTATAGACCCATATTTTGATTGTATATATTCTCAAATCCCAAAGAGAGCGAAATGCATAAGCATCAGCCATATGAGACATTCGTAAATCGTTGTCATCAGGGAATAACCTGCTATCCAACACGCCCAATATCTCACCTCAAGTTATTCCTTACATCGGGTGCAAGGCTTATTTGGGGATTTTCGGGAACATGGGGGTCGTCAACGGTAGTAGGGGTCTGTCCTTGCATTTGTGACATGATTCTTTCCATCTCTCTCTGTTTCTGCTCCATTTCTAGTCCTATTGTGAACTTCTGAAGCTCCGCATTCATCATCTTAGTGTTCCTTCTAGTCTGGTACATCAAATTCTGAATGTAAGATTGATCTTCAAGACGCTCTTGGAAGAATACCTTGTAGAGCATAAAGCCAATCATTTGTACTGTAACTGCCGCCATCATCCATTGAACACCAACTGCAGTCCAACTCCCCTCGTTTGGGAAGAACAATCCTTGTGCATGCATAGCCACAGCCGAACCAATCAAAAATGAATTGACCAGTAGCAGAGTAAAAATTCTTAATGTAAGTTGATCGCCTTCTTCTAGCATTCGTCCCATGTTATCGGCCTTACGAAGCGTTAAAGCCGTTTGAATATAACCTAAACTTTTAATTTCTTAGAAATTGTCTTAAATGCAGGTATTGTATCTTTAGAATAGATTGCATTGAGAAGAAAATACCTGCCAATTCCATGCCCCAATGCTCCTATTAATGGGAACAAAACAAGCATTGTAGCCATATCCTCTCCTCTCTCTGTACTATATTTCGGGAAAGAATAACTGCTAGAGGGTTCTCCATAGTTGTTTACTGGATGCCCCAATCCTTTCATGTTAGGTGAAGGTAATGGGACTAATGTCCTGACTAAACTCTCAGTATTAACACTTAGAAGTGGGTCACGGGTTGTTCCTGCATGGATGCCCCCAATTAATAACCCCGCAAGGGCAGACTGTTGAATACCAGTTTTGCCTGCTTCTCTACTCTTCTTGCTCCCAGTAGGTTTACCAGATTTAATTCCAAATGCTGCGCCACACAGTCCTGTAAATAGTAAAGCACCCATTCCATATCCTTCAAACAGGTTTTTTACTCCAGACATTGTACCTTCTGGTTGAAGTGAAGGAGAATATGAAATTCTTCTCATGTTATCGACACGCCTCATCCTGGTAGCGTGACTTTCACCCTTTACCCATGGGCTTACAGGGGAAGCTATAGAATCGTAGTTAGAATCATTTACTGCTGAGTGGGGTTGCATCTTACACACTCCATATTCTATCTTCTTTCGCAATTGGTGTCGCAACAATTTGACGATAGAACGGTGCTATGCCTGCCTTGAGTGATCTGCGTAGGAATTTTACTACTCTACCTGATAATTCCTCATTATTCATATCTAATTCAACTTTGAGGCTAATTATCGCAGGGTCGTCAACTGAAATTTTAGGAAGTTCATCCATACTGGATAAACTTGACAAATGGAAATCTTCCTGTATGTCGGAAGGCTCCATTAAAGTAAAGGTGGGCATCATTGCATGAGCCCCGAGTCGTCCAACCATAGCCCTCCGAGGGGGGCTTAGGGTTTAGGGATTTCTCATTCTTTCTTTTGGAGATCTGCTACCTGTTGCTTCAATGATTCCCAGGCTTCTCCAACCACATTGGGAGCGCATTCAGTCTGAATGACTCCTGGGTTTCCGTCTGCATCACTAAAGTTTAGGGCTAGCTTGATGTATGGTTCACGCATGTATCAAGTCAACCGTCATTGTCGTATAAACCTGACACAACCCTACCACCACTTCTTTTTCTTCTTGGATTTCCTTGTTCTAGGGGTTTTCTTGAGTGGATTATCGTCTTGATTGGCTTCGCCAACTGCCTCTTTATTAGTCCAAACATAGAATTTATTCATAATTTCGGTTCTTTCTAGGGGTCTGACACCATACCCCATTGCATCCCAACCATCGTCAAGGCAAGGGAAATTTTGAATTCTGAAAAACGCAGAAAGCATCAAACAGTCCTGAGCATGTTTCTTTGCTCTTTCTCTAGATTCTTCATCACCTGCAAGATCTATTTGCTTTTGCGCTTGCTTAAAGTCGTACTCAGGAGGCATCTTCAAAACAATCTTAGCTCTATTAGTCAAAACATCTATGCCTTCATAGAAATGGCCTGAACCACAAGAAGGACAGGAAATAATCATGTTATGTGTCATTCCCCTCATGGCCTTATTAGGAACAGTCAAGTAATTATATTCAATATCAGCACCGCAGAAAGGGCAAGGAGGTGCTTCCATTTGAGCATCCTTCATTTTATCTTTTAGTAGTCTAGGCCAACTTTCTTCGGCTACAATCTCTTTGCAAATGGGGCAATGAGCATCCCATTGGTCAACATTCAACCTAGTATCGCTCATACTGTCTCACCTCGGCACCATTCGGAGAACATTTCTCTTTCCATTCTAACGATAGTGAATACACTACCGCACAACATGAAAACATCTGTACCATCTTTATGCTCGGTCCATGCGGAAATATATTTTTTATTGAACTCAGTCATTCCAGATGTAGTTCTAAATTTCATCTATTCTTCACCTCCTTTTTGCCTCTTACGACATTCATCGCCCGACTGTAATCAATCAACTTATCGTTCCTCCACTTAAGGCTACCTCGAGCCCAAGAGGTAGGTGCGCCTTCTTTGAGAAGTGTTGAGTGCGTGTCCTTGTGACTTGGGCCTTTATCGCAAAGGACAAGAATACTTGGTTCCCATGCCATAGTGCATCCTGCCATCTTCAAACGATGGCCGAAGTCTATGTCTTCCATGCCATAAACGCCATCAAATGTCTCATCATAGCCGTTTATCTTGTCGTAGGCTGTTTTCGAGAATGCAGTATGCAGTCCCCACCATGATAACCAAACCGTTAGATCAGTAGGACTAACCACTCCCCCTTCGTTTGTAATTCGTGCATCATCTATCACAAACTCTTCGCCACCAGTAGAAGAAAGATACGATCCTGCCACGGAATCGAACCCAGATAAATATAAATCCCAATGCTGTTGTATGGTATCTGGTTTTAGGAATGTTAAATCATCTATGGACAATATCCAATCTCCTTTCGCGACATCAACACAAGCATTTCTCGCACCTGCAGGGCAAGGGCCTTCTTTGGTCGGTATGTCTCTAACATAAGTGAAGTTAAGTTGATACTCTGAAGCTAAAGCCTTGACCTCGGATTCTCTTGACTCCCACAATCTATCACCATAAACGAGTTCGAAGTCTTCTTTTGGAAATGTTTGAGAAACTAAGGAATCAAGAAGTCTGCCCAATCCTGGTGTTTCTCTAGCAGTAATACAAATCACACTTACTTTCATTATTCTTCCTCCTTAGTCTCTTTTTCATAGAATTCTTGAGCCCCGATAACCTCTTCTGTTTCCAAAGGGGTGTTTTTCTTGAACTTACGCTGCCGAACTCTCGGTTTTCTCGAATGCAAATTCCTCCTCAACAAAATTTCGACCATAAATGCTAGTGCAAAGTAAATAATTACGATACTAGAAACAATTATGCCGTTTTGGCATAACAATTCTAAGTTACTATTAGTTTCATATCTCAACTCCAATTTATATGAATTGAATAAACCTAATCCTCCAAGCATAATCATTACCAGGTATCGAAACAATCTCTTGTAACTCATTATTTCTTCCTCCTTGTCATATTTCTAATTTGATAAACTGAAATCAACCCCTCGATAAGCAAGCAAAAACCTGCCAAAGACCAAAACAAATCGCCATCGATAGATGTAATTTCAAGCCAATTGAGGATCGGCAACAGGGTCAATAATACGCCACTAAAAATAATCCATTCAAACCGCAGTAAAGCATCTCTAAGGTCGTCGAAATCAACTAATCCATCATTATTCAAGTCGAATATCGAACTGTTGGTTCTATCTCGATTAAGGAAATCTCGAACCTCCGCAATCATCTGCTGTTCTGCTGCTAAATCATCATCAAGATTCTTGTCCGGTATTGGAATCACCCCCTATGCTATCTATATGTTCAATCATTTTTTTTCTATCTTCTGAATTCCAAAGAGGAGAATCAGGGTGGGGCGGTGTAGGTAAATTGTTCAAATCAAAATTACCGCCTTTATCCAATTGTGTAATTTCTTCGTCTTCCGAACCCGTGGTTGAAGAAACTGTTTCAATATCCATGAAATCAATATGCTCGCCTTGAATGCCGCTAAATGCTGCGGTAGGGTTACTAGAATACACACCCCATAACTTTGAGGCCTTTCTATAGGCATTGATATGTCTCTTACTCACATTATCCCATGACAACCTGTGAGACAATTGCTTTACGGACGCTCTCATCTTGTTATAGCGAGAAGGTTCTGACAAATAACAAGATACTGCATCAGCGATAGCTTCAGAAAGGCTTTCAGAATCTCCCTGTGCAACTTTCCATCCATGTATGCCTCCTATAATGTCTCTCAAGCGACCCTCGTCGCTGCAGATAATTGGCTTGCCCGAATCCAAAACTCTGAAAACAGCACCAGAAGAACTTGAAATTGACCCACCTGATAACAACTCTCCTTCATACGGGAAAACAAGGAAATCAGCAGCATTACAATGTAAATCAATCTCTTCTTCTGACAACAATTTTGGTATGAAGTAAATCTGTTCAGATTGGTCGGCCAAATCGTGACATTCCTTGAGTAAATCAGGATGCGTGGGATAATTAGGGTGAGCCCCTCCATAAGCAACTACTTCAAAGTAAGGCGATTTTTCAACAGCCTTTAGTGCCGCCTTCAAGAATGTATGAACTCCTTTGCCGCCTGATAAGAAACCGTAGGTGAATAACATCGGAACACGCTCTCCTACCTGAACAATGGATTTAGCATTGGGATTCGGCTCAATGGAAAGAATCCCATGATCAATATGTGTGACTCCATTCATGCATTGAGATGCCATCATTGGCACTTTCGAACGATTATGCAAAATGTGAAGATCACAAACTGAATCAAACAACATGAATGTATTCCGAGCCCTTTCGTTCGAGGGGAAGTCGGGAGTGTGCCATGTGATGGCTCTAGCGCCATCAAAATTACTTATCAGATTAGCAAGAGCTTGAGTCGCCTGACCAATCATAGTCCATTCATGTTGAGCATGAAGAACATCTGGGTGGATTTTGTTTAGTATTTCGTCTGCTAAAACCCAATTTGGAGCATTCCTACTCCAACACCTATAGACAGATATACCGTCATAATCAGTAGGCTCATCGCTAACTGGGTGGTCGGGTGTAACTTCTGCTAGTACGCTCACTTTTACTCCGTTCTGTATCAAAGAATTAGCAAGCATTCGTGTGTATGTGGCAATTCCGCATTCAGTATCGAATGTGGAAACAAAGGCTACATGGTGGGTTTCGATGGGCGGCCTAATCTTAATCCGAGGTGCTTTCAATTCGTCTACAATTTTTTGAAGTGCAGGTTGTATCGTATTACGATACACGGAAGGATAAGACCAATCTTGCGCCCAGTTCTTAACTGCAGTTCTGCGACTTATCCACAATGTTTCATCTTTCCATTCTTGGTAAAGCATAGCAAGCCTATCTGCAATATGCTTCGGATCTGCTTGCCCATACTTCACTCCATTTACTTCTCTGTATTTGACGGCCTCAAGGCATAAATCAGAAAAAGCATTCAAATTAGTCATAGGGCCAAAAGAAGTGTTGATTACGGGTGTTCCAACGGCCTGAGCCTCGATTTGAAATATCCCAAAGCCTTCTTGACTGCTGCAATGCAACAAAACATCGACTCCTTTGAGTAATCTAGCCATTTGCTCGGTTGTCAAACCTAACTGAGAGTCGGAGTCTGCTACAGTAAGTACCATGGAAGAAGGAATGCCTATTGATTGATACATAGAAGAACTTTGAGATTGAGGGTGTTCTGGTTTTCCTTTCAAGTAAAGCTTCACAAACTCTCTTTCTTCAATAGGGAGTGATTCAACAAACATACGAAACCCTAGGAGATTAATTTCTGGTTCCTTCCTTACGGAAAAATCTCCAAAGAAGCCCACGATGAAAGCATCATCTCCTTTTGAGAGAGGAACGCGCATCTTTGTGAGCAATTCTGTCCATCTAGAACGAATTACTCTGACGGACAAATCCTCTACAGCAGATTGTAACTCAGGGTCGAATCCATGAGGTAAGTAAAGAGGGGGCGCTCCTGTATATTCTTCGATTACCTCTGAACCCCATTTTGACATTGAAGCCACATGGTCAAAAGAACCGATTTCCATCACTTCTTTTGGAATTAAGCCCGAACCGTCTACTGGACAAATTACGATTGAGTTAGGTGGGAATCGGCCTAAGCCATTCCATTTCCACAGATCTCCTAGGAATATTGTAATTATGTCGTCTAAATCCTCTTGTGCTGCAAAATGTGAAATCTTCTTGACCAAATCATCACTTTTCAGCGTCCCTGGATATTCTGATACAGGATATACTTTTACTCCGTTGTAATCCATTATTGACCCTGAATAACTCCAGTCTGAAATATGGCACACGGGAAAACCGTCAGAAACTAAAGATTCTCCTAGCATTCGGCATTGAGTTCCGTAGCCCGTAGGCATAAAAGGCGGGTTTCCTATGATGGCGAATCCTATGTTCACAAAACCTCTAAGCGTGTTTGTCGTATATGGATAACGACATATGTCCACAGGTTTTACACTCTGAACAAGATACTCCTAAAATGGGAAAAACTCTTACTTCTGCCTTGCTATGCCCACAAAAGGGATTAGCAATAGCCGTCAAGGGCATCATTTTTCCTCACAGGGTCTACATCTTCTAATTGAAGAACAAGTAATGCGATAGCCGCAGGGTTCAACCCCTTTCGCCTCATTTGTTGTCGAATATTGAATGCTTCCTCTACTGAGAATTCTGAATCTCGTGTTCTAGACAAGCATCGCATGATAACTGGATTCCACTCCTCCGCCTCACTTGACATATTCCAATGGAAGTATAGGTGCCCTAAAATCATTACTATGTCTTGCATTGTAATCGAACTCATTATACGACAATTCCATTAGCGTATAATCAATGGTGGTATTATGACATCGAAGAAGGTCGTTTCTATTCAATTAGAAACACATCAAAAATTGTGCGAGAGGAAAAAATGGCCGTATCTGTCTTTTGATGATGTCATCAATGGACTAATTAGGGAGGAAGAGGAAATGAAAGCGCATATCAGTAAGCTAGAAAGAGAAATTGAACAAATCCACAGCGAAAGTGTGGCTGTAGAAGTGGGGGAACTTTAATGGGAAGGAAAGCAAAAAACCCACTCGTTAAAAAAATAGTAAAAGTATTCGCTAAGTTTGAAAATCAAGATCTCAAGTTCGAAACAATAAGTGATCATCTAGGAGAGCCTTCGTCAGCAATAGCAGGCGTATTGTCAAGTTATCCTGCTTTATTCTCAAAAGCAGGGCATACAAGAGTAATGAATCACGAAACAAGCAACTCAAACAAGCAGACTATCTGGGGGCTAATACCCGAAGAAGAAGTTGATGAAGAAAGAATTATGGATTTATACGGTCTTAGTTTAGATGATTTTGACGCAAATGACGGGCAAATTATCAGGTATAAGTGGATTTCAGCCAAAAAACTGCCAAATGGTAAATTTTCAAGAAGAGATATTCACTACATGCTTCATCACATGAAAAAAGACCAAGCTAAGGATAAATTACCTCAACTTTCTTAATTGGCGTATTTGAGAAGCAGTTAGTCCTGGACCAGTTTCCCACTTAGGAGGGGGGTTATCCTTTGGATTCACTCTTTCAGATATAGCCTTGTAGCCTAAACCTACTGATTTTCTGCCAATGTGAAAAATCTCTCCTACGGATTCCTGGCTCATCCACTCTTCCCATCTAGAGTTATTTTCTCTAAGTGCCATGTACAATGAAGCCGCAGCATGATATTGGGGGCGAAGTCCTGGTACATGTATTCTAGATAATTCCCTTGCTCGCTTCTCTACTTCTGATGTTTGAGGTTTTCTCGCTAATACGGAATTAAGTACAGATAAAGGTTCAGCAACAGGTCTTTCTATTACTTTCTCGTTAATCGCTCTCTTCACTAACCTGTTAACTTTCTTCTTCAAAATAGAATCGGAATTAACTATCTGATCTAACGGCACAAAGTTGTAATCAAATCTAGTTGCTAAATAAATCGATGTATGAGTGACAGCATCTAAACCAGTTCCTCCTTTGTGATACCCTGCATCTAACAATTTTTCGAAGTAAATCACACCTTGACCCTGTGCATTTGCAGATAGTTCGAATTTCGGATTAAGTAGCATTTCAGTTAGTTTGTTTCTAAACTCTCTTCTATTTCTTTGCGAACCTGTAAGTGATAAAGTAACTGGAGCTATTGCTCGCCCCTCAGAATCGAATGTTAAACTACTTTCCATAATCATTAGTTCGGGGGTTAATCCACAGACTGGGCAGGAAGGATTGTCCAAAACTTTGTTATCATCAGTATTGAGTTCGATGCCCCCTCCAGAAAAAATACACTCTGGAGGTTTTCCTACAGGGCAATTCAATCCTTCAAAAGAGCGAAGTCCCATACTCAGAGCATCAGCCATATTTCTGTCAGAATGGGATTGCTTAATTAATGCCGATGGCGTAATTAGTAGCAATTGTGCTACTCGGTATTAACTTTGCACACATTTACAAATATGTGAGCTAAGAATATCAGATCACTTAGGAAAATCACCTAGGGGTCCGAAAAAACAGTCTATTAGGGCTTGTTTGATAAATGCCGATGGCGTATGCTACAGTATAGCGGCTATTTACTACTAACTTATAGTGGTAAGTAGCTTTAGATCGCTATTCGGTTCAGAAGACACCTGGAAACAGGCAGATTTGCAGTTAGAACGGTACGAAATGTCCGTTCTTCAAGAAGGCCGATGGCGTATGCTACAGTATAGCGGCTATTTACTACTAACTTATTGTAGTGAATAGCTTCAGATCGCCATACGGTTCGAAAAACGCCTGGTAACAGGCTAATTTGACACGAAATAGAGGCATTTATGTCCCTAGTTCAAGAATGCCGATGGCGTATACTACAGTAATTACTCTATATGGTACTAACTATGGCTCTCTTCTAGAGAGCCGTTGGCCTATATAGTGTAAAGGCGTGTCAAAGCGCCTGAAAGGCTGTATTTGGCTCTCTTCTAGAGGGCCGATGGCCTATATAGTGAGAACGAGAGTTCTCCATCTGGTTGCCCCGAGGGGCTACACGATCTACTTACACAAGCAATGTGCTAACATTGAGGAATGTGTGAGAGTAACATGGAACACCGGATTAATAACTCATGCATTTCACGAAGTAATCCCGAGATTTATTCTCGCTCGAATGCATGATGAGTAACCCGCCAAATGGGTTTTTCTTAGCAGATTAACCTAGTTGGAATCACTTTGGGGCGTAGTTGCCTCCTCCTTGAGAGGAATGAACAGAAACCAAAGTCCAATTTTTGGAAACAAAAAGGCGGGCGGCCCCCATTTAGGGATGAATTGGGTGTCATACACATACGCTAAATGCGTTACAGCAGTATTGAGAGAGAGAAAAAGCGAAAGCGGCGTTGCGAAACCAGCCTCACAGAACAGGATTACCAACAGGTAACTTGACTCTGAGAATGAGAAATCTGGTAGAAGCTAACCTCTGGAAGATATGCAACACACCTAACGGTGAACACAAATCAGGCTACGAATTTCCCTAACGATTAGGTCGAGGGAAAAGATGTTGTGCGGGCTATGCCCGAGGAAGTTTGATAATGTATTGCTGATAAAATACGCATGATGGGACTTGATCTCATCAAACAAAGACAGTCGGGAAAGACCGACATGTTACTACTAACAATGTTTTACGACAAAACCCTCGTCAGAGGGTCAAAAGGGTCTATAGCTTAGTCAGGTAGAGCGTCCGGCTCTTAACCGGAAGGCCGCAGGTTCGAACCCTGCTAGACCCGCCAAAACTAACCATGCCTAATACGCAAAAAAATCCCAATGGGTCGGATGCACTTCTCCGAAAGAAAAGTAACGGAAACATGAAAACAAGAATGTTGACGGGTCGCCAGTTAGACGACCAAATCACACATTTGTGGATGAAAAGGCTCATCACAAAGGCAGTCAGGGACAAATCCTTAGAAGATTTAAGGAATAGTCGAGAACAACTGAAAGAAGCCCAACAAAACGCAAATTATGTGATTGCAGTCGCTAGACATCAATCAAAGCACCCGCAGTAAATTCAAAAAATTTCATGGCAGATACTATGACCCACCCGATTCGAGATAAGGTGGTGAGTAACAATCTCGGACTAATCATGTATTACGAAATAGCACTAGAAAGCCTTTGGCTTTCTATTGCATAACTCACTACGAGATTCTTTATGAGTTAAGAAGAATTTAGTAGGTTCGTAAACTAATCATGTATTACTATGCGCAACCAAAAGTGCGCAGGCCCATGCAGGGTTCCGGAATTGAGGGTGAAGGAAGTTGCATACGAAGCCGAGAGGCTTCATACAAACTACACCGAGGCCCGAGAGGGTAAACGGAGCGAGCGAAACCTCGCAAACCTAGGGCCGAGAGGCCACAAAATGATGGTCGGATGAAGTGGAAATCCGATAATTGAGTCCAGTCCTTTCCAGCAGAGATGTTGCAGAGGGGATAAAATGATGCCATCAGGCCGAAAGGCCAAACAACCAGGGGCGAGAATGGTAATCTGTGAAAGCAGAACGCTTGGTCTAGCCCTTCTAGAGTAGTATTTGAGGTAAAACTCGAATAACTCAATACACGAATTAGAACTCGTGAGTGAAGGCACCCGCTAGTATTGCAATATTAGCAAGCCTGCAGTAGAGAGGCTGCTCTAGAATTAGAATACTCAACTATTTGACTGACCATGGTAATTTACAATAATTATACAGGCAATGGTAGCACACAAGAGGCTACACTACATGAAAAAATGGATAAGAACACAATGGTAGAACTAAGAGAACAGGCAAAGGGAATGGGAATAACACTCTCACATTACCCTAAGAAACATCTGTTAATTGATGAAATCATTAGTGTACACACAAACCAACAGAAAGAAAGCGAAAAGGCACAAGTCAATGCGAACGCAATTGAATCGATGGACCTAGCACGACAACAGACAGGGAAATACGGAGAAGCGAATATTTGCGGAATCCGTTCCAAAGTTATAGTGACAGGCAAAGATCATGCGCACAATAGAAAGCAATGGCTAGCAGAACTAGAAAACCGCCACCCAGAGATATTCGAGGATAATCCACGAAAGCCTGGGGAGAAGAGAATCTCACGCGGATTTGGAGCTTCATACGCAATTATTTCTTCGTTGGAAGACGGTGGAGGAGACACGAGTTTATTTGCTAGCATGCTAGGAATGAGCATCGACATCGCAGAAGATGTAAAGATGCATTCCGATTTGCAGTCTAGTGGAATAGCTGCGTCTGGTCTATACAGTCGAGAGAATGTCGAGGACTTTGTTGAAGCGCTTAACAACCGCAAAGACAAGCCTGATGGCGTTCAATTCGGCTTTATTATGACAGAAGCAGTTTCAGAATGCTCGACATGGACTCTCTATGACATCGTTACTTGTCCAGGAGATGAAAATGCGCAAGTTCAAGGCTGTTTCAAGATAGAATCAGCCCCGAGAAGGTCCGGTAAGGGTAAAGACACAAAAATGTCGTTCCCTGACCCAAAAAGGACTAACTCTATTGCAATGGGATTGTTGACACAGTCTCAAATGAACTTCCAGCGCAATGAATCGTCATGGTTTGCCGATGCATTTGCATTCAAGCATAATGTTCTAGCGCGTCTAGGCTTAATGTCCTTTGCGACAAGCCGAACCGCTATACATCCTATGTTGAACTTTATGATTAGTGGGAAAACCCCTCTGAGCATAGATATGATACGAAGTCTACTGGTGGCTGCCCATGGAGGGCAACTAGAGGGCAATCAGCTTCAGGAAGCCAAAGAGGTTAACTGGAATTTTGATCACCCATATGGAATTAAACTCCACATCAGCGCCTTCAAGAAATCATCCAGAACTGTAGAGAACGCGAACAAGCCAAACAAATACGGTAAGACGCAGTCTCAAATCTGGTTGACTAAGGATAATATCAGCGATTTGACGGTGAGAAGCCTAATACTTCCGTTCTTGGAGGTTATGGGATTCAACCGCAGCGTGACTACATGTGACATAATTGGACAGAACAACAGGACAGGCTCAGACGACCTTGCTCTAACAAATTTCAGTTTCTTACTGAATAGGGCGAAGGAATTAGTCGAAGCCGATCCTTTACACGAACTGACTGGACTCGTTCGAGCGATAGATGCTTTGAGCGAGACCCACTTGTTCCTTCCATATGGGGCTAATGATGGCTACCAACTGGTATCGCGAGATGCTAGTAGAGCCAGACCCCAAGTAGTCAAGACCGCAACAAGCGGGAATATTGGCAAGAATGCGTCCCACCTTCAAGTGAGGGTTGAGGACTTTGCAGGAGAACCAACGATTTGTCTTCTGGCAGTACCATACAGCGAGGAAACGATTGCTATGAGAAACAAGAGTAGGGATGAAAGAAATAAGGCTCACAAAGCCAGGAATCCCAAAAAAGTGTCTCAAAAAAATCGTTCTAAGTAATTGGTTTGACCATTTGAATATCACAACCCTGCTAGGGGGTGCCTAGGGACTGTATCGCTTTGGGAGCGAGAAAGTCAAACCGCACCGTCTAGTAGGCAACTGACCATGTTTTACGATATGTATTACAATGCGCTGCTGCCAAATGCTATGGAGTCAAACCTCCAAAAACTTGAGGTAGGTGGTGCATTTTGACAAACGAAAGGAAAAGCGACTTGACCAACCATCTTGAGAAAGTAATCAGGAACAATGGTCGATGTGAGAAGCGAAAATACAACTTCGATACTCACGGCACAGCCTCGTGCTTCTGGTGCGATAATGCACTAGCACACGGGCATGCAGACAATCTATTGCTTCAAATTAGAAAAGATGCAGTAGAAGAATCAATTCACATTACACGCGCTATAGAAATGGCGAAACAACAAAAATTAGAAGTTGGCGTGATAAAGGTCCTGCAGGAAACATTCAAACAATGCAGCGATATAGTGAAGAACAGCCGTGAAAAAAGCGCCCAAGAGGTGTTCGGAGGTAAAAAATTCGACGCTACACTAAGTCGTCATTCCATGACGGAAGGTTACAGGAAAACACCAAGACCAAAGAGACCTATCGAGGAAATAACTACGATAAGAGGTGTTCTAGAATTAGCACTTCGAGAGAATTGGCCGGATGAGGCAATGGCATACATACCTGGGACAGATGCAAACAGGAGGGATCGCGTTTACCGCAGAAGAAAACTCCTCAAACAAAAGCAACTGGAAGAGGAAAACCCACCCGAAGAGGTTACAATACCTAAGAAGGTGAATGCTAAAAATACATTCCGCCGACTCTCCGGTAGGCCTAGGAACTAAAGAACAATTCCGAGTAACTAGAGATAAGACCCCTATGGGGCCGTGACAGAGCAGCACGACCTTTGCTCTTAATAGAAAAAGGCAAACTGTGTTTCAGCCTTACCGCACCCCTACGGGGAAGCGAAATGCTCGGTTTTGAGAGACACATACTAACCATGCAATACGAGGCAGAGAGAGGGTATTGCTACCAAATGTTGTTTTTGTTTATCACAATAATGTTCACGCCTGCCTCAACGAAGTACGATATGGGAAACTAACCCCTGTATGCGTGCTTGTCGTGGTCTGACGGTAAAGTGACCAACTAACCATGAAACGCATTTCACCTATAGTTGGTGCAAGAATCTGGGAACCTACTAGATTCTTCAAGAAAGTAAAGAGGCTATCACAGTCTCAAAACAAATATATAGCAAACAAATTTAGGAAAATCGCGAAAAATCAAGCATACCTCTGGTCAAAAGACAAGAGTTATGCGCAAGATAAAGAAAACACCAGTAATAGATACTGGAATAAAAATTATCAAGGAAAAACAGCCCAAGAGATGTGGGCGAGTATAAATGACTAATAGAAATTAAGGGGAGTTTGTTGCGATTACTGCAACAAACTCCCCACATTTTTTCGTCAACCCGAACTCACCATGGATAATACATCTAATAGAACAAAATATACTCCTGACAACCTTTGGGTTGTTGCGGAGAACCAAATGGTAGGATATTGTGCTTGTGATGCCTCAAACGGGGCTCTTTTCACATACGAGAGAAAAGAAGATGCTCAAGAAAGAGCAGAAAAATTAATCGAGAGGTTAAATGGACATTTCCCAGGCGATTATGATCAAGATTCTTGGGCAGGAGTTTTACTACGCGATTGCATTATAGGGGATAATCAAAAAACAATAATTATGCCCTTTCTCGCAAACCAGTATGGTGAAGAAAAAACACCTTACACTACCTATACAATAGAAGAATGGAACAAGATGTTCCCTTAAAACTGACCATGAACGACATTTGTTGTCCAATATGTAAGAGATGCGGAGATTGCATCTGTACTGACCATGAAAATTATAATGCTCAAGAAGCCTAGGAAGCCAGCACAATACATTGTGGTGGATAAGAAAAGCGAATACCGTTGGGCAGAGGATGTGGTATCTACAACTAATGTATTGAGGCCGAACTGGAAATGCGTAATCATTGAAGCTACTTCGATGTCTGATGGATTTCCTGCTTCAATTATACACCAAGCAGTAGTCAATCCTCTAAAGCCTGACAAGACTGAAGAGATTATGCGGCTAATTCTAGCCTAGACTGACCATGCTAAAATTAAGAGGCAAAAAAGTTGGACTTCTCAACGACCACAAGGAAGAAGTCCTGAGAGATTTACAAGAAATGGAATATGATGATGTAGCCGAGAAGTGGTCCGAGAAAATCGGCGTAAAGGTATCAAAAGGTTCAGTTTGGAGACTGGCAGTACACTACAACAAACTCAAGACAAAGGACAAGTCGATTCACGGCTCGGCCTCAAGGAGAAGTTCGATGGTATGCGGCAGGAACACAGCACCCTACAAGGGAGGCTATCCAGGCGGATTCTTGAACAAGATTGATGATTTACTGCAGATAAGAGAGGGAAGCAAGGTTTTGCATCTGTTCTCTGGCAGTATTCAAGGAAGAGAGAACGAAGACACAATGGACATACAGGAGACTAACGACCCTACATTCGTTGCAGACGCGACGGAGACATTCCCTATGGAAGACGAAACTTACGACTACCTGCTAGTGGATCCCCCATACGACATGGTGGAGAACACGAAGCACAAGAGAGTCGAAATCACATACAGTAGTCCTCTATGGGAAACAGAACCCATTCGTCCTTATGCATGGGTGAATGAGGCAGTTAGAGTGACCAAACCAGGGGGATTCATAGCAATTCTCCATCATTTGGTTTACAAGACCCTGCCTGGTTGCTCCAGAGTTCATACAGCTTCAGTCACAACTGGTCCCAATATGAGAATCAGGGTGGTGAGCATCTTCCAGAAGGACACAGACCTAGTCAAGAATCTGAAAAACAAGGATGAATACCGGATATTAGAGAAGAAACAGCACATGCTAGACGACCTTTTAGTGTCTCAAGTCCGAATGGAAGAGATGATGGAAGAAGTATTCGGTAAAGATGCTGCAGAAGAGTTCCGTAGGGAACACTTGTAATACTGACCATGGCAAATAAAATGTTTATAGAAAGATTAGGTGCAAAATTGCACCCATTTACCGTAGAAGGAAAATCCGAGGAAGAATGGAGAACCATGTCCGATGAGGAACTGATGGAGACCAAATCATACAAAGACTACCTAGAATGGTTTAGTGAAAGAAAAAGCAATGAGAATACATACTGGGGGCTTGGAAAGAATACATCGCCCGAAGAACGATCTCTTGAATCCATCAAGAAAAAAATCCGTTTCATGGAAACTGAAACAGATGCTTGGAGCGCATCTATCACCAATCAAGAAAGATGGGTGGTGGCTAGAGAAAGAGTAGGTGAAGAAGAATGGAATGACATTTTGAGGCAATACATCAAGGATATGCAATGGAGTAAACTGGTCTGCACATTTAGCGGAGGCCACGATTCAGGATGCGTAGAAAATGTCTATGCTACGATTGTAAACGACAAGGGAGAAATTGAAGAAATACTCTTGAGTGATGAACGATTCACCCTTTACACGGCCCACATATGGTCTAGGAAAGGTGGAACAGAAGAAGAAATCAAAGCCGATGAGGAAAAGATGTTCCAGGAAGAATGGCTCAATATGAAGTCATTGAGGAAAATGGGAATTGCTCGTACAATGAGTCCGACATATCTGCCTCTAAGGGCTAATTTCGGTTCTTGGGCAAACCACCCAAGTACGAACGGAACGATTACCTTCTATCCTTATGATGAAGATGAAGAGTATTACGAACCTTATGAAATACAATATGAAGTACGCGGCTCAAATTACTGAGCCAACTGACCATGGCAACAAAAGAAGAAATTAAAGAGGAATAAAAATGGGAGTAACTTATTGGGCATATGCTTGGGTGTCAAAAAACGCTCGAGCTTCATTACCCAAAGAATACAAAGAAGAACTCATATATAACTGGAGAGAAGTAAAAAACAACGAAGAAGGGATTTGGTTAAAATTAACATGTTCGCCATGTTCGCCTTACTTTATGGGTTTTTGCGATGAAGATTGGGGAATCAAAAACGCACAAGACTTCCAATGCATCTCTATTGATGACTCAGGCTATGGTGGGCTGAATAGCAACCCTAAAATCGGGATTCAAACAAACGACCTAGTAAGATGGAAGACATTTACAGATGCCGAGTTGGAATTTCAACAGATCACTCAACCTGAGTGATACTGACCATGACAACAAATAACAATGAAAACGAAAGTGAACCAATCGCTATTTCAGGCCTATGGCCTGGAAAAGGAAAAGTAGCCTATGAAGGACGAACAGAAGAGGAACTAATTATTCCAAAAGGAAGCAAGATACTCCAGTTCATAAATAACAAAGAACATGATGGACAACCAGATTACAATTTGGTTTATGTCCCATATGGTTTCCATTGGTCTTTGAAGGAAAAAAAGGCAGACCTACTGGATAGGTTGGTAGACTTCATCATAAGAGACTACCTTCTTACCTGCGACGATGAACAGAGTAGAGATTTCGGAAGACATGCAACAGCAGTCTTTGAATATGCCAAAAATTATATGGATGATGGAACCATGCACATTGGTGGTGTAGAAATCGCGCCTCCTGAGTGATACTGACCATGACAAA
>Ga0181410_1000170_pt1 | contig 27766 bp, 41 predicted proteins | sample 33SPOviralmetaG_FD_130112 | JGI IMG/M metagenome (GOLD analysis project Ga0181410, IMG submission 130112) | Marine viral communities from the oligotrophic San Pedro Time Series (SPOT) site, San Pedro Channel, CA, USA - 33 SPOT_SRF_2012-06-20 | ecosystem: Environmental > Aquatic > Marine > Strait...
GCGTTATCGTCGATGCCTGTGGATGTAAATGCTGTGAACGTGCCTGCGGCGGGTATTGAGTTTCCAATGGTAGTGCCGTTAGCCGTGCCGCCGCTAAGAGTAAACGTCTTGATTGTTTGGCCGACCAAATCCCCCGCCGCATCAAGGTACAACGACTTATCCGCAGGGTACGTGATAAACACGTTTTTAGTACCGGCCTGAAGATCTACGGCACTGCCAGAGTTGGAACTAGCAAGGACCGTGGTCCGTGTTAAGGTGGTCCCTGCGCTGGCATACGTGCCAAGACCCACCTCAAAAGCCCCGTTACCATCGTCCACGATTGCGTAATAAGTGGTGTCGCCATCTGAAAGAACAGAAGAAAACGTCACGAAATTAGCAACCGCGCCGCCTAATGTGATCGCTCCGGTCCCTGTGGTAGCGGTAGTTTCCTTTACCCGATCTTTGACCACAAAAGCCATTTCTACGCAATCCGAATAATGGCGCTAGCGGAGTCCGCTGTGGGAAATACAATGGTAAAGTCTCCCGCACTAGAAGATTTTGACGCGCCAAAATCTAAAACAACAACGGTGTTCGTAGTGCCGCTTCCCGATCCCGCAGTAGTGTTGTAAATCAACGCGCCACGGGCATCCGTAATGGTCGCCGTGCTAAACGTCAAGTCCGCAAAATCAGTCAGGGCCGTGGTACTTGAAGTGGTGGGCGTTACGTTAGTCAACGTACCGCCGCCCGCCGTGTACCCCGTTCCACTGATCTCATTGCTTGTTGTGTATGCCGTAGTTGCCGCAGTAAAACTGGCGGTATTGTCATACAAAGCAAGCTTAAAAGTGTCCCCTGAACTGTTCGTAAAATCGTGTTTTGCTTCTAACAATTCTTTCTTGAAAGAAGTACACATGAAGTTGCCGGTAAAAGCCATGTCAAATTCTCCTAATAATTTCGGCTAAATCTTTATGCCCCGCCTCACACAGGGCGTTGAAGGTTGTCGTTCTATCGCTTTGAACCATTTCCTTCATGTAAAAAACAAGTACGGATCTAATGTGGTTTTGAAACGCTTCTGCTTGTTCTTTAATCACAGGAGAAGCAGTATCAGAAACACTAATGATTTTAGATAAACACCGCTCCGCCACCTCTTCCGGGGAAAAGCCACGATGATTGGTCGTTTTAACATCCACGATTCCAGCTTCTATTTTACCCCCTTGAATCATCATTGTTTAGGCCTTATCAACATTCCTGTCCGGTAGTTGTCGGTAACTTCTTTAGATTCGCCAAACTGCTTTAAGCCAGAAAGCGCCATTTGAAACTGTTGCTGATAGTTTTGAAGAACATCGGGCTCACCTTTCATAAAAGTGTACGCCTCAACCAAACTGCCATACAACAAAGCAAAAGGAGCGTTTTCGCTTAACCACGATTTTTGACTGTCTGAAAGGGCGGTAAGACTTTCTGGACGATAGTAATAATGTAGTTCTACTGCATAAGATGCATCCGGGGTTGGACTAACCACAAAGTTGTCCCGGTCAAACAAAGCGTAATATTTGGGAGATCCCGTTGTAGTGGATTTTGGACCAAACTCTTGCAGGAAATTGACATCTTTGTAATTTAAAAAATTTTTGTTGCTGCTACCATCCGTCCAAGACAGCGAAAACGGAGCCAAAAAATCAGAGGGGCACCCTAAATATTCTGAATCCGTAGTCATGTTACCGGTTGCGTTTTTTCTAAAATCCGTTAGTTGAATTAACTTTAGAAGTTTTTCTTCGGCATTTCGGATAAACACAGGAAGGTTATTGACGAAAGTTGTTTCGTCATTTTCTGTGTAATCCTGTAGGGCTTGCTTTAATTCCCCGTATGTAAAGCTCATAGTGTATTCACCCTGTTGTGACCCCTACCGCACCAACAACCCCAAATGCAACAATTGGTTTAAAAACAGGCTCTTCAACCAATAAAACCCCAACAAAAACATCAAGGGGCTCTACCCTGTCTGGGCGGGGGTCTTTTAACGCCTCGGGACCTATTGCTTTACGTCGAGGCTCCAGTTGAGGATGCTTAGGGTCATATTCGTCTGGGCCCACCAGCATTCCTGTCCATTCGCGCTTCATTTCGTTTAATTTGTAGCGTTGCCCTGAACGATCAGAAATGCCGTAAGCAAATTTTCCTGATGCAAAATTACCCATGATTAAGGCCTTTGATATGCCATGGTGGGCTGGACATTAAACGAAGCCCTATCCCTATCTTCTGATGCGGCTCGCTCAAACTCTTCTTCATAAACAGATTTCAACAGTTGTACGCGGTCCGGGGCTCGTTTAATTGCAATGTAATACGCAAGACCCGCAGCTAGGCACGGATAAAATCTAAACGGTACGTCCATCGTATTGATATATGTATCGGCATCATCTATCCGTACAAGTTTGTCCACAATGACCGTGTCTGTACTATTTTCAGGAACTGGCCACAATTTAAGCGTAGGGACAACTTGACGGTCTACAAAAAATTGCGAGGGCCTAGCCTGTTGCGTTTTAGTGGGTATATTGATGTAGTCGCTACGGCTAATGCGATCAAGCGCATAATCTGTGCCGCTACGACGAACCACCGCATTTAAAACATCAATCGTAGCCGCGCCTAGACTGTAATCCCCCGTGCCTTGCGTAAGGGTTACGGTGGCCTGTTCAATGGTCCATTGATTAAGGCCACGATTTGCCCAATCTCCCAACATTAAGTTGAGCGATCTTTTTGCTGTTTTAAGGTCATAGCCGGTGCGAACCTCTAGCCCGCATCGCTCAAAAGCTTCTTCAATGTAATCACTTACATCTAGCTCAAAATTTGTAGAACCAGAAACAGCCATTATTACAAGCTCTTAGAAGAAGAACTGCGCACTGCCGCGCCGCTGTTAGCCGTTTTCTTCACAGCGCCGCCGCTACGCATTTTCTTCACAGCGCCGCCGCTACGCATTTTCTTCGGCCCTACTTTAGGCTTGGCCTTCACAGCGCCGCCGTCAGCCATAAAGCCCATTTTGTTCCGAACGTCTTTAGGGAGCTTGGCTAACCCTTTATTTGCTTCAGGTACTGCTTTCTTAGCCATTCCGCCGCTACGCATTTTTTTAACCATTCCTTTTTTTGGCCCTACTTTAGGCTTCATACCCAGCATTGCATAATCTCCTGTATAACGTTTGTCTTTTGTCCCAAAGGGTTGCGGTTGAAACATCCTTCATGTACTGATCATAATACCCTTTTTCTCTTAGCTTTTCTGCCGCTATTTCTAGCTTAGAAAGCCTTTGAACAAACGTAATTGCATACAAATCTTCCACTAAATGTGGGAACGTTTGATCAAAAACTTCCTCATCCTGATCGTCTTCCGGGTGAAATCCCATAACCCACAGGTCTTTTTGAATAAAAATGCCCATACTTATGGCGTCATTAATGCCGTCCAGATACTCGTGGTATGTTTCTGGATCTTGCTCATAAAACAGTTCAACATAGCAAACTAAGTCAAAGGTGTCGTCAAATTGTGACAACGCCGTGTAAAGACCTTGTTTTTTGTCGGAATAGCTAAATACAAAACCTACGCGGTTATCTGCCCATGCTTTTTTTGCATAGGGACATGCCGGGAGATCGTTAAAAAACGAATGAGGCGTTTCAAGGGCGTAACTAGACCAGCCCCGTATTTCCTCTTGAATCTGTTGTTCTAGCTCTAGCATTAGGCATACCGCGTTCGCTTTCTTCTATTTGATAAGACTGCTCCGCAGCCTTTATTTAGCTTACGCACCGCGCCGCCAGACTTAAAACTAACCGTGGCTGCCTTGGTGTTAGATACCACTTGTTTGCCCTTTGCGCCCTCACGTTTTTTCTTTTTTGCAGTGGACGCTCGCTCAGATTTGCTTAGGCTCTGAGCCTTAGATCGCGGTAAACAACGATCCGGGTTCTTTTTGTCTTTGGAAGTTCCACATTCTCCTGCAATGTTGCCACTGCTGTCAATGCGGACCCACTCTTGATCCCGCCATTTTTTAAGCTCGCCCATAAATTACGCTTTGCCCTTGGACTTTTTGGCGTAATTTGGGTCTTTGCAATATTTACTGGCGGCCATGTTGGCATATGCCGAAGGATATGTGTCAAAAGTGCGCTTTGCCCACGCCTTACCTGCCGGACAAATCTTGCTTCCTTTGCTTTTTCCAGAAGCATCGCCACCTTTCCGTAGATAAGTGACTTGAAGCTTGGTTTTTTTAGGTCCTGTCTTGACCCGAGAACCACAACCCCCCATATTTACCCCCAAAAATTAGCCGCAATCGGTGCAAGAACAATAAGCACCGCAATTCCCCAAATTTTTAAGTCCAATTTGCTCAATGCTTCAGAGTTTTTAGCGATAAACTCTTTTTGGTCGTCCAATCGTTCTTCAATGCGCTTGTATCGCAAATTGCACTCCGCCTCGTGCTTTTCTAAGCGAGAGAGTACCTCTTCCACCTGCATCGTTAACACCTTACCACGCTTTACAAGACCAGTATCTTGCGGTGAATTTGTCTTTTGCCGTATCGCAACTGTGCCGAGCCCTAAAATTGCTCCTGCGCCCCGGTTGAGACTTTTTAATCGACATGTTTGGATCACCAAAGCGCACCAGCTTGATTTCACTGCCTTTTTTAGCCAAAACCGCGCTTTTTTTAGACTTGCCGGGCGTTTTTTTGGGCTTGTTGTACCCTGAAAAAGACTCCCCCCTGTACTGTAATCGTCCAGAAGGAAGTTTTTTTACGTTTTTAGTGGTGGCCATATTTTTAACTATAAAACACTGTCAAAGCAGTGATATTAGTTAGCGTTCCAATATAAATATCGGAAACTCTTATTCCCTCGTCAGGGATGTTGACCGAGTGAGTCGCACTCGCAACAAAATCCAAATCTAAGACTGTGGAGCCCCCGCTACCATCTGTAATGGTTAACCGTGGGCTTCCTGTGGTGCTTAGAACTTGAATCTGGCGAATACGAGCAGGCCCTACCGAAGCGGAGCCTGTCCCGGTCAGACGTTTTGATTTTACGTCTGAATTAGCCATTAGATTAACCCGCCGATACCGTTAAAACGCCAGAATTACTATAGAGTTGACCCGCTACGCTAGGATCTGCGGTTGGTAAATCTTTAATGATTACCACACTGTTAGTACCATCGTGAGTAATCGAAATGTTTTCGGTTACTGCGCCCGTAGTAGCGTTTTTGGTGATGTCTAGAAAACCGTTTTCTGAACGGACGGGACCGTTAAAAGTAGTATTAGCCATGAAAATCTCCTGTCGTGGCAAATGTCACCCGCCTCATGCGGATGTCAGGATATGGTTATTTTAACATGCAAAAAGAAAGGGCGGCAAATGCCGCCCTTTTTTGATCCGAAGATCGCTTAGGCTCCGGGAGAGCCAAAGACACAACGCCAATCAGAAACACCGAAACTGTAACGCTCACGCGCTTTGAAACGCATGTTGCCAGTGTCGAAGTCGCCTTCCATAGCAGTCTTGATGGGGCTACGGTTGAACAACTTAAAGCCGTTGGGTGCGTCAGTCTTGAGGAAAAACGCATCCGTATCGGTCAAAAAGTGGTTCACAACAGCGCCATCCGGGATCATACCCATAGACTTCATTGCATTGGTGTCGTTGTCAGCCGTACCCGGACGGAGGTTAGAGTTAATAACTCTTTCTGCAATAAATTGCAGTTCCTTCGGGATAATCAGCTTCATGCCACGTACCGCAATTTTCAGACCACGCTCATCGGTAAAACTAGCGATGTCGATCAGCATCTGCTCAAGAGAAGTCTCGTTGAGATCAGCAGCTACCGCAAGTTGATTGCGTTGGTTACCCGAAAGAGAGGGGTGAGCAGAAGAACACAGAGCCGCACCATCACCCACTGGAGAACCAGTGCTGAACGCATTGTTCAGGATAGAAGCCGCTTTGATCTGCTTGGTTTGTGACATAGATCGTGCCAAAGCACGAGTGTAACGAGAAGCAAGACGATCATACAGATTGTCTTCGATAGCCTCTTCAGTGATGCTGAAGGCCAGAGCGATGGTCTCGTGAGTGTAACGAGCAGTGAAAGTTTCCTGCGCGTCATCAAACGAGATAGAACCACCTTCCGATTTAACCGGCGCAGTGCCGAAACCAGACAACATTACTTCTTCTTCAAAAGCACGATCTGAAGATTCTTCGTCGAAGATCTCCCCATGCTCTTTTTCGTAGCGATCATACTCAAGGCCGAAGAGAGCGTTCAGTCCGGGCTCAAGCTCTTTCGCCAATTGTGCGCGAGAAATAGCCATTACTTAATCTCCCTTAGATACCAGTTGAGTCAGCGGTTGTTTGAGAAGCAAACGCCCGCGTGGCTGCGTTAAAGTGCGCGTTCAGTCGAACGAGAAGATGGGCACCCGCTGACGCATAATCATTATTAGCGTCATCATCGACCAAACCTACAATACGCAAAGGTAGCGTTGCTGTAGTGGCAATAGTGCTTACACCTAGCTGAGAATTAGACTTTCCTGTATCGGTAGAACCGGTACGAGCAGAAGTTCCCAAACTAGCGTTAGCAAAAACAGCCGCCAAAGCAGTGGCTCGGTTGGTGAGGGTGGCATCCGCCGCTACGGCGAACAGTTGATTGGGGTTATCCGCTATTAAAGCTTTTACCGGGTAGTTAGTGTCTACAGACACGCTACCTGATCCGGGCCAGTAGTTAAGCCAAACAGGCTTCTTCTGAGTCGAATCGTGGTACTGAACCCCTACGAGAACACCAAGGGCTTGCGTGGTGCCGCCATTGGTTGCCCCAGCTTGGTCAATTACTCCTGCCGCAGTAGGAACCACAATTGAACCATTAAAGATTGCATTTGTGTTGTTACTAGCAATTTCATACTCAGTAACACCAGTGCTGTTAACACCGCTTCCTACAAGACCAACAGGACGAAGACCAAAGGCAGTTTCTTGATTTGCCATGATTTAATTTCTCCGTTCTGTGCGGCCCTATTTTTTAGAGCCGCCAAAAGTTACACGACTTTGACGCTCGGATTTACCGATTGTCATAGTTGGATGAGCGTTTTCTCGCAACATATCCGATTCAACTGCTTCCATTTGATCCGCGTTTCTGTCAGCAAAATACTGAGCGCGTTCTTGGACAGTTTCAATAGGAATACGAGCGAGCATCAGACCACCCACACCAAACACACCTTCATATTTACCTGATTCAACTACCGGGGATTCAAAATCGGGATATTCGTCTTGGCGAACAAGCTCATAGCCTTCTCGCAATCTAGCAGAGATATTTTTCGTGTCATCAAAACCACGAACTTCTGCACGAATCCATCGATGTTTGTAGCCCTCTGGTGCAGGCGGTGCATCTAGCATAGACGGGGGAGCCCAAGGCTTACGCCTACCTTGCTTCTCCCTTGACGATGCATCACGCGAGGAGCGTTCAATGCCCTCAAAGCCTTTCTTCTCTTCAGACATTTCCTTACTCCTTAACGTATTTCGCGTATTCTTCAAGCGGCACCCCCAATTTTTTAGCAATTGCTACTTGGGTCGGGGAGAGTTTGACCCTTTTTCCGTTGCGCCCAGAACTGCTAGAACGTGAAACTCCAGCAACAGTTTGAGCGGGTCTGCGGCTGGCTGACGAATTGTTTCCAAATTTATGCGGGAACTCCCGCATAATTCTAGAATCCAGCTCATTATAATAGTCATTGGACTGAGGATCAAATCCTTCTTCTTCGATCAATCTCTTGTGAATACCAAATGCCGCAAAGGTCATGGCTTCATCTTTTCCAAACCAAACATTTTTTCCCGCCCATTCCTCTGCTTTTGCGTCCGGTTGTTGGGGGGCCGACGTTTGTTGCGGTTGTTGCGGTTGCGTTTGGCGAATATATTCTTGTTGTTGCGCATATTCTCGTTGCGCGTTAGCTTGTTGTTGCGCCTGCGCGTATTGGTTAGAAACAACCGCCAATTGACTTAGTTGTTTTTGAGCCTCTACCGTGGCGTCCGAATCTCCAAGTTCTACCGCTCTTTTTAAATTAGCTTCAACTTGCGCTTGTTGCAAAGAAAGCCGAGTGCCGTACTCAGACATGTAGCCTTGGTCCAGATTTTCCATTCTTTGTCGAATTTGGTTCGACTCAGTTTGAACATTTTGGGCATACTTAATGGCCTCTTCTCGCTGTCTTTCTGCGTCCCGCATTTTTTTCGTTAAACGATTAATTCGTTTTTGTACCGACTCGCTGTAGTTTTCCAGCTCTTCTTCTTGTTTTTCTCCTACAAAAGCTTCTTCTTCGGCGGCATCTTCCGCCAAAATTTCTACTTCGGTTTCTTCCGCATCTCCTACTTCTAACTCAAATTGAGTTTCTTCCGCAGCACTACTCATAGTAAATCCCCCTTACAGGCTAAGAATGTCTTCTGGGTCATCAATTACGGCCAAAATCTCATCATCATTAATGATTCGACATTCTCCGCCTTCAATTCGGAACCGAGATCCCGCGTATCGCGCAAAAACTACCCATTGTTTTTCTTCACACCATTTTCCTTCTGGAAATTTTTCAGTGTCTCTATAACAAAGCGGGCCTTGCTTAACGACATACCCTACAACAGTTTGAATTTGAGAATCGTCGAGGACTTTATTAGGGATATAAATACCACTTTCCGTGGTTTCCTTACCGCGATAAGGAAGAATAAGCATTCTCCACCCAGTAGGTTGCGGCATACGTTCCAAAAAGCTTTTATCCATAGAAGCTGGATCAAGCACTTTTTGTTTTGGTTCTTGGTACAAAGATTTGACGCCTTCTTTTGCCGCGTCAAGATCTAATGCTTTAGCTGCATCAGTCATTGAGTTGCTCCTGTTGTTCAAGCAGGCCCGAGAGTTCCTGTGAAATGTAATTTAAAGCAGACAATTCCCCCATGAGGTTTTGATACTGCTCCATAGACTTAACGTGATTGTTTTCCAACAATTCCAAAAGGTGAGTTTTGCGGTCTTTTATCGATCTTTGGATAAATTGAGCTAAATGTATAAAGTCCACATGCGCTACATCTTAGAATGTCTTATCTATATATCACGGGGATCTAAGATAGGCAACTAATATGTCCAAATAACGGGGTCCGTGGTACGGATATCTACATGAACAAACGTTTTAGCTACCCCTATGCCGTTAAAACCTAGCTCCAACGCTTTTTCGACTAAAACGCGTCTTTGTACGCCACCCGAAACGGCAATGTCTGCGGCAATTCCTTGCGTATGCGTTCCGGGGGTTTTTTTAACGGCTTCAATGGGGTGTTTTGGAGAGCGATAACCAGAGCTAATTACAAACGGAAAGCCGCAATCTTCTCGCAACTGATCTAGCACTTCTAAAAATTCTGGCTTAATCTCATTTTGACCCGTTTCGTGGCACTTGAATTCGTCCCGCGTAAAATATTTGTAGCTCACTTTTCACTCTTACTGACAAAAAGACCAAAGGCTCCTGTAAGGGCTCCTGTCATTACAGAAACTAAGGCCGCTTGTTCGGGGCTTGGATCGGGTAAAGCCATAAACCACTCTACAACGCGATAAGTCATAAAGGTCATTGCTAAGATTAAAATTCTTGGCGCAATGCGCCACTCATTTAGTTGAGAAGGGGTCATTTTTCTCGTGCAATGCCTTTAGTTTTTTCAAAAGTGCGCAAGCCCCCAAGTCCCAACATTCCAAGTAAAACCGTTAACAAGCTTTCCATTTCAAATGAAGGAAGTTCAGGGGTGCCCACACCAGACAATGCAAGGCTAAAAACGACAAGAGGCTGGCCGACAAAGTGCCAAGCCAAAGCAATGCCGCAAGTCCACCCAACAAATGGTCGCCAACCTGCAACAAAAAGAGACTTGTGTGCGGCTTCCGTTTGATTAATCGCAAGCTGACCCTTTGCCAACTCTTGCGCATGGCGCTCAGACAATGTGGCAATTTCATGCGCCAGCCTCGCTCGTTCGTCCGCATCAGGAATAAACTTATCTAGCAATCCTGTTACGGGACCAATTAAGGCGTCAAGCATTAGAACATTCCGCCGCCACCGCCGCCCTGCTGTTGAGGAGCAGCTTGACCTACCGCACCCGGATCGGGCTGTTGAGGAGCCTCTTGTAATACCGAGATCTGAGGCGGAAGAGTTCCGGGATTTCCCCCAGTTGCTCCGCCCATAAAGCCGAAAGGCAGGCTCGCGGGGCCCTGTGTTACTGACATGTTGTTGATGTTAGGACCAAAACCACCGCCGAAAGGACCAAAGCCGCCGCCCCCGAAACCGCCACCGTAAGGATTAGGTCTGCCGAAGCCACCGCCGAAACCGCCACCGTAAGGATTAGGTCTGCCGAAGCCACCGCTGTAAGGACTAGGTCTTCCAAAGCCACCACTGTAAGGACTAGGTCCTCCAAAGCCACCACCGCCGTAAGAAATAGGCATAGGTCTTTGATTAGGTATTCCAAAGTTGCCGCCGGTTCCGGGTGGAATGAAGCCCCCACCGGCCATCGGGTTCCTCGGGGGCGTGGGTCTTCCAGAGTTACCATATTGTTCTTGGAACTGACCGTACCTTTTCATACCCAAATCATATTGTTCAGGGCTCATCTGAGCTAATTGATTAAACATTCCATATGGATTTCCGCCTTGTTGGCCGCCGCCATATTGTTCTTGGAACTGACCGTACCTTTGCATGCCCGAATCATATTGTTCAGGGCTCATCTGAGCTAATTGATTAAAGATTCCAAAACCACCGCCGGGTTGTTGACCCCCGCCGGATTGTGAGGAGTAAGGGCTAGGCATGATTCTAGGGTCAAAGCCACCGCCGGGTTGTGGGGAGTAAGGGCTAGGCATGATTCTAGGGTCAAAGGTATTTGTATCCGGCACTGGGAACGGTTGAGATAAAGTGGGGGGACGCATTGGTCTGGGATCAGGGCCCGTAGGTCGTGGAAGAGGCAGAGTACCCCTAAACATCTCCGGGGGTTGAAATACTTGGATGGGGGGTTGGTTTTTATTAAGCTCCAAAAAACCTTCCCCACCCGGAGGGCTAGGATTGCCCGGACCCATGGGCCGTGGATCAGGTCGCACAGGTTGCGGACGATTTTCCGCAAAAAACCCGTTATCATTCTGCATAAAATCTCGAAGATTAATTCCACCCGGCATCCTCATTGGGCCCTTGTTGTACGCGGGACGAACTTGAGGGCGGGGACGCCGCATGGGATTAGCAAACGGGCTCATAGGAAGTGTTTGAAACCTAGCCATCTTTTATGCTCCTAGCAACTCGTGAACCGTGAGCCGCGAAGCGCGGCACCCATGCCCTTTTTCTTGCCCGTAGTGGATTTACCCATGGCTATGTCCGGCGTTTTTTCAACTTTTGCCGAAGCATAAGGGATAGAACCTTGACCTTTAATTACCGCTTTGTTCACTGGCTTTGGTGCGTTTGCTGCTGGAGCGCCGTTAACTTTAACTTTCATATTATTGATTCCTGTCAAATCTTTGTTTCAATAATTCGCGCTCTAAAGCCGCATCAATACGTGACTGCGTTTGGCGCTCCTGACTAGCCAGCCGTTGTTGAAATTCCGTAGCTTTGTTCTGCATACGTTGTTGATCAAGCTGCAACTGCGATTGATCCATTTCAAAATCTTGCTGCTGCCCCTGTTGGTCCATTTGAAGCTCTTGTTGCTTCAATTGTACCAGAGGATCGGGTCCTTGTTGACCTTCTCCATTTATTTGCGCAGACAACTGTTTAAGTTGTTGGAACTCCTGCGCGTTAAGTTGAGCGGTCATCGCTTCTAGCTCTAGCTCTAAATCCGGCGTCATCGGCTGACCGCCGGTCTGTTGCATCAACTGAGCAGTAGCCATTTCTTGCGACTTCAACTTTACATGCTCAAGTATATGCTTTTGCAGGGAAATTCCTGCCTGCGGTATGCCTTGAAGCATGGGCGAAGAGCCAAACACCATGTGCGCCATAATGTGAGCATCATGCTCTTGGCCCTCAAAAGCTTTTAACTGAACCATGTCTAGAGCATCAATGTTTTCTTGTGCCGGATCTTTTGGTATGGGATCGTCTGAAGACGGGGCAATTAAAATTTTGTCTACGTCATTAACCCCTAACGCTTCATACATGCGGCGATACGCCTCATGCATATCGTGCATCTGCGGCGCTTGCATAGCCATCTCAAGTTGAGACTGCGCCAATGCAATGCGTTGCGCTTGCGAAAAAGTATTGGGGTTTGAAACGGGAACAACGTCAACCCTGTCATCAAAATCTTGACGCATGATGGCGCGATCCCCGCCCGCTACCGCGTAAGGATATTCCTGTGGCAGATACTCCGACATGACGCGAGCCAGTAACTTAAACTCCTGTCTCATGCCGTAATGCAGGCGTTTATGCACAGCACTCATGACCCGCGATCCCTGCTCCAATAAAGCCACCGTGGTGCCTACCGCCGCTTGCTGATTGCCATCGCCAACTTTCATGTCTGTGATCGTGGCAAAACGTTGCCCCGCATCCACCACAAAACCCAGTAATTGCATCAACGTGCCGTCAGGGCCCTTAAACGGTAAAGGCATCAAAGAGTCGCGAATCGCGCCTCCCGGAGCATCGACATCACGAAATTCTCCCGGTTGTAGGGGTTCGTCATCATCCCGTACCCGTAATCCCCGAGCCTTAAAGCCAGCAGGAAGATTAGAAAGAGTACCAGCATCAATAAGCTGGCGAAGAGCCGCCGTGGCCGTTCGGGATAATCCCCCGATGGTGTGGATAAGCCCAAGACCATAAAACCCAAATCCGGGTAAAAATTTGTAGTGGACAAAATATTGAATCTTTTGTTTTTTGTCGTCGTCTTGATCGTAGTTACGCCGTACCGAAAGAACTTGTCCGGTGTCTTCACTAATCGTAACGACGTAAGGTATTTTAATTCCGGTGGTTTCACCGTCTTCACCTATTTCTTCAAATCCGGGTAAATCTAAATTTACGTGGCACTCTAATAAAGTGCAGTCATAGTCTAAATTAGACGGTTCAAGCCCGCTTAATTTATTCATCTCATCACGAACTTCGTCGTCAGAACCCTGAGAAGAATGCACAGGAATGTCGCTGTAAAACCCCATGATTTGGCGCTTACGCAAATCATTCATAGAAATCTTGACTACTTGCGTAATGTTTTCACAAGAATCAAGATCGGTAGCACCGTAAGGCACAACTATATCTTGAGCGGGCACAAATTTACTGACGGCACGGTCTATGGCCTCATCGTAATAAACTTTTTTAAAAGTAGATCCGGCTAAAGGCAAGTAAAACAACATTTGGTCAAACTCAGGCGTGTATTCTTCCATCACATTAGTGATGTAGTAATTCATAAATTCTTTAACACGGTACGCTTGAGCTTCGCCTTTTTTTGTTTTTTCTCCAACAAGAGTGGTGCGAACAGGTCCGCTTGGCGGCAAAAGTTCATTAAACGCTTGCGCTTGAAATTGAGTAGCCGCCTCTGCAAGCAGTGGGTGTGTTACCCCTGTCGCTCCACGGAAAGGCAAGGTCCGCTCTTCATAGGTATACCCTAAAAGGTCTAAGCCCTTAGAGTATGCGTCTTCCCATTCAGACCGAGAAGATTTATTGGCTTCAAAATCACCTAAAAGCTCAGAAGAAAGTTGAGAAAGATCTCTGTCGTCCAACTCATCTGCCAAGTTGCGATAGAAATCGCCACCATCAATACCAATAAAGGCCATCGGATCAAAGTCAACAGTAACTCCACCATCCTCTTCCTCTTCAATTTCAATGCCTTCTGGAATTATTTCACTCGCCGACGCCATAAACGTGCCGGGGGCAGCGATTTCAATGTCTAACTCCATGTCGTTTTCAGAAATTTCGGGCTCCATAGAAGAACCGTCCATTAAAGAAGACAAGAGGGCTTTATCATCACCGTTAGCCATTCTGATTTGTCCTATGTATTAGTTACAAGTCACAACAATCTGACCCTCAGAATTTGCTGTTGCAATACAACCGCTCTGCTCTGTGGCCATCATGCCCGCAAATGTAATATATCTGGTTACGGAATAATTTAACCAATCTGAGTTGGATTCAACCAAAGCATTTAGCCCGTCTTCTCCCAATTGACCCAGCAAGGTCATCCCATTCACTCCAAGATTGGTTAAATTACTCATGCCCGAAGTGCCAAGATTGTTAGCTACATCAAGTCCTTTCGTGGCAATATCTACGTTTGAAGAAATGCCCGCATTGCCCAGCGTTACCATGCCATTAACAAAAGGGGTGTAGTCTATATTGCCGAGAGCATCTCCGGTAACTTGATGCGAATTCACAAACGCACCATACAAAGCTTGACTATCCGCAGACTCGGCTGAAATCCTTGCCATGTCTACTTGGCTGTTATATCGCGCCATAGTCTTAGCGGAGTCTGCTTGCATCCACATCATCCCAAGAGATGAAATGGGTGCCGCCAAAACAGAGGCCCACTGTAAAGCGTCTGACCGTTGGGGAACGGGCTGAACAGATTGAGTGTTGGTTAAGGCCAACGCCATGACTGCCGCGCTCGCGGCCTGTCCATCTCCGGCAGAAGCAATAGCAGACAGCGCGTCAAACTTTGCTTGTGCCGCCTTTGAATTTGCTTCCGCTGTTTTTTGAACCGCTTCATAATATTGCGCAGTTGAAGTGGAACACCCCGTCAAAAAAACAATCCATATAACTAAAGCTAGTGCTTTCATTTTTTATTTCCTTTTTTAGCTAAATACGCTTTGTACGCACGTTGCGCCGCAGATCTAGTAGTATACATTGCTTTTCCTCGACCTATCTTATATTTTCCATTTGACGCTCTAGTTACCGGCAAAACTACCTATCCCGCGCCGAATGTCCGGCGTCCTAAACATATTCTTTGCTACCGGAGCAAGACTGCCTACTCCACCGCCCATGGCGTAGCCCCTCATTTCGTAACTTTGTTCCGGGGACATATATGTTGCTTCGCCTGAATTGACTAATTCAGAAATTATTTTCTCTGCCTCTTCCTTAGTCTTGGCATTAATTTCCATGCCGAGGTTATTGTTACGAAGATCCATTTCTTTTCCCGCAAAGTTTCCATTCACCAATTCGCGGATATAATCTAAATCTAAATACTCTCTAGCTTGAATGGCTTTCTTTGCCGTGCTGGGAGACTCCGCATTTGCGGCCAACCAACCCAGTGCTAAATGTCGCGCAGCATCTCCGCGCCCATCAAGCTCTTCCTTTTCGCCGTATTTTTTTCCTAAACTGGAAGCCCAATCTAAATCTTGGGCTTTCATTCCGACTAACTTAGAAATAAACGTTTCAACGCCGGGGCGGTTATATTTCATTTAACCCGCCATGGGCATAATGCCCTGTTGCATCGTGGGCATTGGTCCGGGGGCCGTGGGCGGTGGACCGGGAGGCATTCCTTGTGGAGGCATACCCTGTGGAGGCATACCCTGTGGAGGCATACCCTGTGGAGGCATACCCTGTGGCGGGGCTCCGGGCGGACCTTGTGGAGGCATTTGTTGCTGCTGCATAAGCTTGTCCATAGTGCGCTTAAATGCCGCTTTCTTTCTATCGCTCATGTGAGCGTCCGGGGTTTCGTATTTCATTAAAAATGACTCAATGCCTTTGCCGGAAGGAGGGGAATTATCCTTCCCCATTAAGCTAGCTATTCCCTCGCCAACTTCGCCGCCATCTTTCATTTCTACAACTTCCTCTTCCTCCATCACAACATTAGAAATAGCGGCAGGCGATGCCTGTTGTGAGGCTCTAAATTCATCCAAAGCTTTTTGAATTGCCGCAGAGTCGATATTAAAGATACCCCCGCCAAGGAAATCAGGGAGATTAACATTTTCTAAGGCCGCCGGAGTGTAACGACCATCCGAATCGTTATCCGTAGGTTGTTGGATTTTTCTTTCCTCCTCATTTAAATCAAAAAAATCAGGAGTACGGCGATTGCGAGCTTTGTCCATAAACCCGGTAAAATCTCCAAAATTAGGTATCATGCTGCCACTAAATCCCGTGTTCGGTACAACGGGCGGTGGTGCCGAAACCGTTGGAGTAGTGCTAGGCCCCGGCGGCAACGCAGGAGCCGGAGCTTTTGGCGGAGGCGGAGGCGGGGGCGGCTCCTCTACATACGTTTTTTCATCGCCTTCCCTAAGTGGAAGGGTGCTTGGATCTACAAAAACGTCACTTTCAAACACTTCACTCGGAGAAACAAAAGCATCTTGTGCGGCATTGGCTCGCGCCGCGTCCGTTCCTCGGCTAGGTAATAAATTGCCGTCCGCATCTCGACCTATGCGAACTTGTTCCGGCATGGTAGCTTTAAAACCATAGCTTTCTGTAAAACTGCTGTTTGGAGCAAAACTGCCTGTCTCTGCGTATTCGTCGTTTAAAAAGCTTGCCAGCAAGTTAACTCGACGCATACTGTCAGAATTAAAATCTGTACCGCTAAAGTCTAAATTGCCCGCTTGGTTTAAAAAAGAAGACGAATCCGCTAATTCGTTTCCCTGCTCCGCAGATTCGGAAAACCATTTTAAAAACCAGTTGTAATCTTTGTCGTCAAGAAGGCCCAATGACTGCATTGTATCTACAACTTGACGATTTGTAGTGCCTCCCTTAAAGCTAAACCTTCCGCCAGCATTGCGTGTCAAATAATCAGGTAGCTTTGTTTGAAAACTATTTCCACCTACTCCCCTAAAACCATCTAAATAACGAGTTGGATCTACCGGCATTAGCGCATTACCTCCCGAAGAAACAAACTACCTACCCCAGATTCTACCGGCCCACCTTGGTTAAAGTTAATTGACATTCCTTGCATTTGCGCCAAAGCTTTTTCCAGTGCCGCTAATTGTTGCGGAGACATGTTCGGCATCCCCGGAGGTGCGGTAGGCGCAGGAGGGGGCGGTGCCATCGGGGGCGGTGCCATCGGGGGCGGTGCCATCGGCTTGGGGGGTGTATACAGATTATCCGTTGACATCGGGGGCTGAGGTGCCATCGGAGGCGGGGCCATCGGAGGCGGGGCCATCGGAGGCGGGGCCATCGGAGGCTGAGGTGCCAACGACGGCATCGGGGACGGGGTTATCGGGGGCGGTGCCATCTGTTGTCTTGGTGGCATTAAAGGTCTTGTCATTGAGGGCGGTGCCGCCGGGGACGGGGCCATCGAAAGGGAAGGTGCCGCCGGGGGCGGGGGAGCCAACGACGGTAAGTTTATAAAGCCGCCAAAAGGTGATGTAATGCTCCCCAATCCGCCAAAACTTTCTCTAATTTGTTGAGCCAATTGCTCTGGAGAAGGCGTAGTAGGAGGAGGTGAAGAAGGCTCTGGGATTGTTTGTCTTAACCCGCTTTCGTCCGGCAAAGGCGGAAGTTCTGCGGGCATCTCAGTAACTGTCGGCTCCCCTAAAAGCAATTCAGAAGCCAAGGGGCCTTCTTGCTCTTGTGCCAGTTGCTCTTGTGCCTCTTGCCCACTCGAATTAGCGATAGCCTGCTCTGCTTCCATGTTCTTCCGAAGCGCAGGCATCATGCCCCGTTGATCTTGTGTAAGGTCCCCCGCATAGGGGTCACCTACCGTTCCGCGATTACTCAAGATATTGGAATCGGGGGTCCCTACCAATGGCGAGCTAGAGTCCATTGTTTGCTTGTAGTTATAAACCACAACTTGATTGTTAGCGGGGTCAAGAAAATAATATTGCCCCGTGTCTCCCCCCATACGAACCATGCTCATGCCCGTAGTTGCGCCGGGGTTATGCCCGTGCAAATAATTCCTATAAACTTGATCGTCACTCAAATACTTGGTGTTGACTCCCATCATAGCTACGTTTTTGTCGGAAAGACTTTGCAATCTTTCCGGGGAAACGTTATTCCAAACAGATCCTGTTTCCGGGTCGTAATGCATTCCTTCGCCATAATTTCCGGCAGCATTAGGCAAAACGTTATTAACAAAATCTTCCATGGACATGGTGGAAGGTTTAGACAAGCCGTGGCCCGTATAAATAGAACCTCTCTTACTGTGCCCATACGGATCTGTTCCGGCTAAACTGGGGGCTGGCGCGTAGCCTCCTCCAGCCGCATACGGGTCCCCGCCGCTGTTGCCGCCGCCGTTATTGCCACCGCCGTTATTGCCACCACCATTATCACCGCCGCCGTTGTTGTTGCCCCCGCCATTATCACCACCGCCATTATCGCCACCGCCATTATCACCGCCGCCGTTATTGCCACCACCATTATCACCACCGCCATTATCACCACCGCCGTTGTTGCCGCCCGGAATGAGAGGTGGGGGGGTATAAGGAGTATATGGAACGGGGCCCGGTGGGGCGTTTGGTGGAGGAACGTAAGTGCCGGGATTCGTCAACGACGGAGTGCCGGTAGTGGGCGGAGCATACGGATTAATTAAGCCCCCTCCTTCTCTTGGAGCAAAAGGATTAAAAAGATTGTCTAAAAGATCATCTAATGCTGACATGCGCGTTACCCGTAATATTGCATTGGTTTAATACTGGTGTTTTCATCTTCCCAATAATCTGAAGCTAGTTGAACAAAGTTACCTTGCCTGTATCGCATTAACGCTTGTGTGGTACTGTCCACTAAATCGTCATGTTCGCCATTAGGAAACGCCGCACACTCTTCTATAACTTCTTCTGCCCATGATTCATCAGGAGCCCAGATCATCCCGCTCTCAAAAAGCGGAGAAACACTAAACACTCTTGACACTTTGTCGTTTCCTCGACTAGGGGTAAAGTTTACCACAGGAATGCCCATGTTTCGTAGTTCATGCGTCAAGGGCAAACCACTCGCTTTAGCCTCAATAATGACCGTTTCAGGCTCCCAAAATTTATACATTTCCAAAGCCATGCTTTTAAGCTCTGGAAAATCCCAACGACCCTTCTTAGAGTCTAATAAAATCAAATTCGCTACTGATCCCTCGTCAGGGTAAAAAACACCCCACGTAGTAATCGCACTGTAGTCCGCCCTAGTGCTTTTAGAAAACGCCGTATCATAGCTTTGGATAATGTACTGAAGCTGCGGGACCGTGGGCTTGTCCCAAATCTGCCACCACTCTCGTTTAATGATCGCAGTCTCATCGCCCGTTGGGTTCTGCTGGTACTGCGCATTCCACTTCGGGCCCGGAATGGACGCTTTAACCGCCTGCATTTCCTCAAATGACCAGAATTCTGGCCAAAGAGGCTCCCCCGACGGCATCTCCATTGGAAATTCTATAACTTCCCACTTATCCGCTAGCGCATCTCGACCCTGCGCCCGAATCAATTGCCCCGTCAAATCTTTATCAGACCAGCGCGTCATCACCACAATAATGGCTCCGCCCGGCTGTAAACGCTGTCGAGGACCACCCGTATACCAATCCCACGCATCATCAAAGCCATTCAACGACATCGCCGTCTGCTCCGAGTGCGGATCGTCGATAATAATCAAATCACCACCACGGCCCGCCAAGTTTGAACCAACCCCCACGCCGTAGTACATCCCTCCACGGGCCGTGTCCCACCGACCAGAGGCCTTGGAATCCGCCGACAGAGCAGCGTCCGGGAACATTTCAAGGTAATCCTCGCGCTCCAGAAGGTTCTTTACCTTTCGGCCAAAGTTAACCGCAAGCTCCGTGGTGTGCGTTGCCTGAATAATCTTCATTGCGGGCTTCTGCCCAATCATCCACGCGGGGAACAAGAAGCTGGCAAATTCTGACTTGGTGTGGCGCGGAGGCATATTGATGATCAGGCGCTTTAATTCGCCCTTGGCCACCCGCTCAAGCTTCTCGGCCATGATCTTATGGTGTCGCCCTGCAATGAACTCGGGCCACATAGATTTAACAAAACTAAGAAAGTTATCTTGGCAGGCTTCGACCTTTTCGATCTGAGCCAAACGGTACTGAAGCTTCAAAAACTTCTCTTCTAACTCTTCGTCAGACCCTAGTTCAATCGGCATATAAGATGGCTCTTTAATTACTTGACGATATTAAAGCATATACGATGCCGTAGGTTTGAAAATTTTTACAAAATTTTTGGCCCCATGTGACTTCTACGGCTGGTTTTTTTCTTTATCTGGCCACAAATGACCTTTTCTTCTGGGCTTACCCTTTTTTATCGGGTTTTTGTTCCACGTGGAACATCGATATGGTTTATCTACTGTGTTGTTCGTAAGAAACATGCAGCTTGACCTATGCTACGCAACGCCGGGCGGCGGCGAGCGAATCGGGGGCTCCGGGGCGCGTTCCGAACCCAGCTTTGACGCGCCTAAACACTGGGTCCCACGGGTCCCTTGCCTAACTGACGTAAACATACATTTAAGGAAGTGACACGCATAATGCCAATTGGATAAACCCTCTCAAAACGTCATGACAAAAGCAACGCGGACCCCGGCGCCCGGTGCCCGGAACCCGGCCCAGTGCCCCCGGTGCGATTCGCTGGGTGCAGGGGGCGCGGCCCCCGGCCCGCGTGTTACGGGTTGCGGCGCTTGCTTAAAGTAGATTCTAGGGGGCGTTTTTCGAGTCTCTCCCGCCGACCGGGCGGAGAGCCGCGTAAACACTGGGGGGCAGATATGCGACCAGGGCGGATCGGCAGCTTGAATGCCCCCCGTGCCAAAAAGCAAAAACTGACGGCGGCGGCGCGGTAATGGCACGGGACGTGCCAATTGGAGAATCCCTCCCAGATCGGGCACAAAAAACCCCGCACGGGGCGGGGTTCGGGTACTGGGTCGGCAGCAGGTCAGATTCGTTCGGGTCCGGTCCCCCAGCACTGCGGGCACTTCCGGCGATCCTCTCGGGGAATGCGGCGGGCGTGGTTGTTCCCCAGCATGGGAGCGCCGCACCGCGTCTCGGATGCGCTGGTATCGGCAAGATGCCACTGCCCCAGCGCCTTCACCCAATCGAACAGATCGCAGTCGTGCGAAGCGCCTCGGTTGTGAATTGCCCCCCTCATGACTCGGCCCCCTCGGGATCGGTGCGGGGCCGCAGTTCGCCGTTTTGGAATTCGGCGGCGATCATCAGGGCGGAAAGCTTCGCGCTCGCTTCGGAGCCCGTCACGCTTTCATCGGCGGGGGTGGCGGAAAGGCCGCCCGTGATATCGCAAACGCGCCACGCGCTCCACTGCTCCCGATCAAGCGGGTATATATTGCACTTCACCGGCTTGTCATCTTCCCCAGCGTGTCGCCATTCGTCGCGCCCCCAATCGCACCAACTGGCCCATTGCTCGGCCAGTTCGTCAGCGTCCGCGATCCATTCAAAAAATGAAAGCCGCGTCTCTTCGCGCAGGTGCGCATTGCTTAAAGCTTCGCGGAGAGAATCCCCCGCGCCCCAACAGTGATTATCTGCCACCACGATATATTCAATTTCCATAGCAAGGTTCCCAAAGTGTCACCGCAACATTGCGGCCCGCTCAGGGTATCGCATACGCCAGACAAAAAAAAGCCCGCTCGGGGCGGGCTATTGGTTCGGCAGCGGGCGGGTTAATCGAACCGCGCAACCTTGGCGGTCTCGCTTCCACGCTCGCGGATCGCCGTGATTCCGCACTCATAAACGAAACACTCGAACGCCTGCCCGCCCATGGTCACCGCGTAGGCAAACCGGACCAGCGGCGACATGTCGGGGTCTTCCGCATATTGGGACCGGTAAACCCCGTCCGCGTCTAGATCGCCCCCTAGTGGGAATTCAAAACCGCCGAACTGGTAAACGCGGTCCATTGCATCCGCTATGGCGTCGATATTTACGCCGTCGGGGTTTTCAGTTTCGGCAGTAATGCAGGCCTCCGCGAAAAAGTCGGGAATGATTCCGCAAGCTTCCAAAAGGTGGGCGGGTTGGGCGCGGTTCAAATCCGCGTCACCGGCAGGGTTCAGCACCCGATCAAGTATCAACTCGGAGGGGCGGACAACTAGCGTTTTTGTTTCCATTTTTGAAACTCCCAAAGTGCGCGGCAACATTGCCGCCCGACATTTATCGCATATCACGCGGACCCGATCAAGTCGGGGTTATCAATCACAAAGCCGGAGCGATCACGGGCCGCCGATCCTTTCGGGGTCAGCGCCACAATTTGCCCCGTCGAAAATGCATTGGCGATATCGTCGCGATCCCCATCGATAACAGGCCGCCCCAAAAACATACGGGGGAACCCGCCCCGGAACACTACCGCCACGGGGGCATTGGTTCGGAATGCTCGCCGGTTCTGGTTTCGGTACTGGGGCCGCCCGCTATAGCTGAAAATTAGCCGGTAATTTTCTGGGGTCTTTTCTAAACGGGTGACGCATTTGGTGTAATCCACAAAAAGCAGGTCGGGGAAAGCTTGCGGAATGCCAAGCTTCGTCCAATCGATGTCCGATAGAACATTAAGCCGGACCGCGCCCCGCTCGCCGGACCGGTTGCACGTTCGCTGAAAATTCAGCAGCTCCCTGCTCAATTGCTCGACAAACCCCGCCCGATCCCCGTGGAAAAATTCGGCCTTCCCCTGCCGCGAATCGCGCACACTGGTGAACCGTCCGCGCCCCTGCTCCGCTAAACAGTCCGCCATACATCCGGCGGCCTTCGATCCCGGACATAAAACAGGGTCCGGGTAAAGCGATAGCCCAGCATATCGGAACGGGGCCGCCGCGCCGGTCTTTTTCAGTTTGGTATTACCCCCTCGGGTGTCTAATAGCTTCACTGATTACTCTCCCAAAGTATCGCCGCCAATCGCGGCCTGATCACTATCGCATACCGTGCGGGCAAAAAAAAGCCCGCCGGATGGCGGGCTATCGGATCGGGTGCGGGCTATCCCGCCATTGAAATAGTGATCGGCTCACTGGTGGCGCGGGACCGCTCGGTGACAATCCGCAATTTTAAGGCGCGGACCGCAACGTGAATAAATCGCTCTAGGTCATCAATTTCCCAGCCGCCGCCGTGAATCAGGTCAGCGATTTTTTCCGCGTTTAAATCGGGCTCGCATTCTTCGCGGATGTAACGATCCAATTCGGCCCATTCCTCCCGGAGGTTATCCGGGGCGATTCCATTTTCGTCCAAAAGAACACCCGCGTCCCATGTGCATAGGGAAATTTCAGATGCCTCAATTTCAAAGTTGAGAATCTCCAAGTTTATCGTCGCCATAATATTTTCTCCCAAAGTTTGCCGCAACATTGCGACCGCCAGACTATCGCATATATTTCAAGCAAAAAAAAGCCCCGCCGAAACGGGGCCCACTTTGGGAAGTGGAGGTTATGCGGCCATCGCCACGCGTTGCCAATCGGAGCGGGGCAGATCCAATACGCGCCCGCCCAGTTTCTGCCAATCGTCAACATTGTCTGCTTCCGCCTGATGAGCGACCGCCGTGACCGCGTTCACCATGGTGGCGCGGGTTACCGGCTGACCGGCATAGCCGGACTGACCAATAGTGGCGAGCAAGCCGTCCATTAAACAGGCCGTGTCTTTTTTCGTGAGCGCCAGCACCTTGCCCATGGCCTCGACGGCAGACTGCGGCGAGCCCTCGACTTTATCGTCATGAGCCGCTTTCATTTTTTCCAGCACTTCATCGAACGCCTCGCGACTAGCATACGCTCTCGTGACATCCCGCATTTGAAGCGCCAGCGCATGGTTATCCGCATCCTTTGCTTCATCCGTCAGCAGGCCCCAAGTATCGGCATCGCCCCGCGCCCCAGTAATGTGAGATTTGCGAGTCCGCTTTTCGGTCTGCATCCCGTTCAGACAGGCCAGCGTCCAGAACATTTGGAACACGTTCACGCTACCGCAACCGACTTCGCTGTTAGACATTCCAATGCCCAGCGCCATGATGTCGCCAACCGCCGCGCCTTCCCCCGTGATCACTTCAGACTTGAGCCGCAAGTACAAACGCTTGTCAGTCACCTGACCGTTCACCACTTTCCACTGGGCATCGCTTTCCAGCAATTCGGGCAGTGCAGACTGCAACAGGTGAACGTTATCGAACGTTTTAAATTTGTCGCTGACAAATGCGCGGGCAGTGCCTGCGCGGTCAGAGTGCTGGAATGAACGGATCATTCTGACGGCGGGCTCTTTTTGCCAAATAGCGTTAATCAATCCATCGAACTCGGAGGAGTAATCCTGCTGTAACCGGCGGGCAGTCCGAACGTCGATACCGGCCCGTTGGCTGATCTGATCAAACGCCACATCATTAGCGGAGAGAATCTGAGTCGGTGCCCCGCCAGACTGTTCCATTATGATTTGGCTGACCTTACTGCCATCGCCCCGATCCCCGGTCATGAGTTGAAGCTGATTAGTCGGTGCCAGAAAGTCCTGCGATCTGGCGGCCTGATCCTGTACCTGTTGAAGCAGGCGAGTCAGGGTGTTGTCTGAATTTTCAATCGTATGTTGCATGGTGTATCTCCCAAAGTAAGCGGCGGATTGCCGAACCCGAACTATCGCATACCAACAGTGGGGCGGCAAGTCCTCTTTTTAAAATTTCAATCGGGCAATCCTTCGCTGGATTTTAGTGTCCAGCAAGCCTCGCCGTCATATTCGCGGATATCCACGATTTCCATTTGGTCGCATCCGGGTTCATACCAATCGTCATGCACCCGTTCGTCGGCTCCAATGCTGGCGTTATACATATCAATGACGCGCTGATTAAAAACACGCTCGGCAATCTTTATCGCTTCTTCTTCCGATGACGCCAAAATGTCGATTTTCGTATCCATCGAAACCCAACCGTGAACCTGATAGTGATCTCGCATTTCAATCGCAGGCCACAACTCAACGTCCGCCAGTGCCGCCGCGACTTCGTCGGATCGGCTGTCCGGCTGTTCGTCTTCACTCGCCCCGCAGAGGGGGCACTCAAATTTTGATTGGTCCGCACCCAAGCTTTGTTTGGGCCGAATGTAATTAGTCTTGCATTCGCAATCCCAATAATCGGGGTTGGTCACGGTGGCAGGGTCCTGCCCATATTCTAATGTTGTCATGTTTACTCTCCCAAAGTAACGCGGAGGATTCCGCAGGGGGAGCGTATCGCATATGCGGGGCAAAAAAAACCCCGCCGGAGCGGGGTCAGTGCGCAACGCTGTCCACGATGGCGCAGGCGTCGAGTAATTCTTTATCGGGCAAAGAATCTATCAACTGCTGAATGGCGGCCCGCAAAACTTCCGCAGGAACATCATGGGGGTCTGACAAGCCGCACTCTATTTCAAAACAAAAATCATAAACGTGGGTAATCATGGGTTACGCGCCAGTAGGCTATTAATCCTTTCACCCTCTTCAGTAATCGGCGCAGGCCGCCCGACATAGTCATCATACAACCAGACAAAATGACCTCTCGGGTCCATGCCCTTTTCCGTGCAGGCATCCACCCAGCCCTGCGGCAGGGCATGGTCATAAGTCATTCCAGAATATCGCTGTTCCGCAGCTTCGCCTCTAGTCATTTTTACTCTCCCAATATCTTCAGGCACCATTGCCTCTTCTAAGTGTATGCGATGTGTCGCTTACAGGGCAAGTCTTTTAAAGAAGGCGGACCAATCCACAGGGGCAGGGAAAAAGGCCGTGGGTTCAGAGTCCAACCCCTCTAAGCGCAGGTCTATCACGCAGTCGCCACGGTACAGGGACACCCCCGCAGAATGCTTAACCGCGATCCAACAACTGCCGTGGGCGTGTTTGGTAGCAAACGCAACCTGATGGGGGGAGATCTGGACAGAATTGTTTTGCGTGGTCTTCAACTCCACCAGATGCCACTTGCCCTCACTGTCCAAAATTAAAACGTCAGGCACCCCCTGCGTGGCACGAGACTCCAATCGCGTGGCGCTCCAATCGGGGCGGTGTGTTTTCATGGCCTGTTTCATGGCCTGCCAAAAGCTGGCCTCGCGGGGTCGCTTTGCTTTGACCGGGGTGTCCAGAATGTCAGCCATGTTTATTTGAATCTTTTTTTACGAAGCTCCCAAGCTTGTCGCTCTAAGGGGTGAGAGAAATGCGGCTCAACCCATTTTTCGTTTATGCCGCTACGACCAGACTTCCTCCGGTCCCACTCGTCTTTGCCGTACCACCACTGCCCAAAAAATTCAATCAGAAACATCTACTACTTGCTCTCCCAAACGTTCTCTGGCTTTTGTTCTATTACCAGCATCCTCTACTCCCGCATCATGTGTCAAGGGGGCATAGACCTGCTTCAACTCGTCTAAAGCCTTAATCACTTCTTCCTTGCTCATCTGCTCAATCGTGCCGTGCCGGATCTCCGTCTTATTAACGTAGATGTCCCCCTGCGCCTGACCCCGGCGATACTCCGCCTGTACTGCGGCAGAATACGCGCCGCTGTCCAACGCAGCATCCCGGATAACTTGAAGATCCCGAAGGTGGCGCTGGTATTCCACGCCGTACTTTTGATCAAGCTCTTGCCGATACTCCCGGATCGCCCGACAAACGTGCGGGCTGATCTTGGGGTTGGTTAGTTCAGAGGCTCGGACATGGGCAGAGCGTTCTGGATAGCCCGCGTTAATCGCCGCTTCTCGCATGGTTATCTGTCCATCTTTTGACACCAGTTCCCGTACAAAAAGCTCTTGCTTTCGAGTCAGGCGCTTTTCGGCCAGCGGAGGTCGGTTGCGTTTCTGGCGCTTGGCTTCAGGAAGGGATGCCGCCTTGGTGTCCAGCACCTTGGCATAGCGGCTTTTCTGCTTAGTCATTCAAGACCTCGTATGTGAGTAAGTCAGCATAACCATACCTTAATTTGCCCTTCCTTATAGTGTTTTCTAGAGAAATAAAAATAAATATTTTTCAAAACTGAAAAACCTCAATAGCAATAGCTTGATTAACAAGCTTGGAGAATAGTGGTGTATACCCACGTTACCTACGTGTTACGACAAAACCCAGCGTTTATGCGGCTTTCAGGCCAAGGTAACGCGGTAACGCCGGTAACGCCTATTTTTAATTTATTTTTTTATTTTTTTATTTCTCTGGGAAACACTATATAGATAGCGTAATTAAGACCCGTGGTCCGTGAAGCGTGGCCAGAAATGACCTATTCACGAACCACGGGTCATGGTCAAAGGATCAAGAGGAATAGTACGCCGAGGACGACGAGTATTCCGGCTACGGCGATAGCCGCAGCGACGAGCAGTTCACCTATTCGGTCACTCACCTGTCGCGTCCTTGGTCTTTTGTTGTTTTACGAGGAGCTGTATGTCCTCTGGGAGGTTGTCGAGGTCAAGGATGCGGTAGCCAGCAGAGCTATAGCAGTCCACGCGGCCATCGTCCCTGAGAACCAAAGTGCTGTTCATGACTTCCACTTTGTCCTTCATGCGCCCTCCGGGATTTTGCCGATGGAGAAGGCGCTGATGTCGTCTATTTGAGCGATGAGGTTTGCGAGTTCCTGTTTATGCTTTTTGGGGGACTTGCTTTTGTGGATAGACATGGAGCATTTTTCGGTAATGTCGTGAAAGATTTCATCCCGGCTGAATCCTAGATGGAGCAGCTTGACGATGCGGTCTTGAGGTTTGCCGTACTGCGCTTCCGCTTCAGTCAGCGGTACGTCGCTGGTAGTTTCTGGTTTCATGATTAAATCCCAAAGTAGTTAAATGAAGGTTCCATGTGGAACACCCCGGAGCATCGCATACATTGGGGTCAGGGTCAATCAGACGACTATGACTTGCCCCATTTCTCCATTAATATTTTGCGTACCTTTTTGCGTTGTCTTTCAAGATGCGGAGATCCTCCCGCGTTTGTTGGAGGGTGGCCCACATCGCCACGTTGGAGATGATTGATATTGCTAGCAGTAGCTGAACAGTTTCCATTTTCGCACCTTTCGCATAATCCGTTTTTGATGGGGACGCCGGGTTTGTTGCAAACGTAGCAGTGGCGCATTAGTGCAGATGCTTCTTTTCAAATCCCACATAAGCGTCCATAAGAAA
>Ga0181410_1000171_pt1 | contig 27745 bp, 38 predicted proteins | sample 33SPOviralmetaG_FD_130112 | JGI IMG/M metagenome (GOLD analysis project Ga0181410, IMG submission 130112) | Marine viral communities from the oligotrophic San Pedro Time Series (SPOT) site, San Pedro Channel, CA, USA - 33 SPOT_SRF_2012-06-20 | ecosystem: Environmental > Aquatic > Marine > Strait...
CTACCCTATATATAGGAGACACTGGAGCAGATGAGACTTCTAATTCGTCATATCCATTTGTAGGTTATATGTCAGATATTGCAATTAGAATGGGCGGTAGTGGGTATAGAACATCTAGCTTCATTCCACCTACTGCTCCACTATCCTCATCTGGCGCAGAATTACACATTAGAGGCACAGACGCTTCGATCATAGATAAATCTCAAGGCGCTAACCTAAAGCTGGTTGGAACTACTACTGGCTCAACCGATCAAGTAAGATCAGGAAATTGGGCTAATACTAAAACTATCAAGTTTGATGGTAATAGTGATTACATCACAATCCCTAATGATGAAGCATATGGTTTTGGTACAGACGATTGGACAATCGAGACTTGGCTATATTGCACAAAAACTGGCGGCTTTAATGCTATATTTGATACACGGCAGGGTACAGGTACAGAAGCTGGTTCATTTGGTCTTGGTATGTATAATACTGGGGTAGTTCAAATGTACTCAGGGGGTATTTTGCACAAGCCATCCAGCACTTTAAGTTTTAACACTTGGCAACATTTAGCTGTAGTTAAAAACTCTGGAACAACTACAATGTACTTCAACGGTACAGCCGCAAGTACAACATATTCAGACTCCAGAAATTATGGCTCAAGTCAACCTGTTCAAATTGGCAAGGATGATACAACTTCAAATTACTTTGGGGGGTATATGCAAGACTTCCGTATCACTAAGGGTCTAGCAAGATACACCGGAAACTTTACGCCACTATCAGCCCCGTTAGAAGGCTAACCAATGCTAGGCTTTAGTCCTCTCGCATCAGCACCACTAGCCGATGACGGATTAGTTAAGGTAGAGCTAACACCGGTTAGTGTCTCTACCCAAGCTACTTCTGTAGCTAACGTAACCCTTACTCAGGTACATTCTCTAAACACTACAGAGCTTTCCTCTGGTACACCTACAGTAGGTTCTCCTGTACCTACTCAAGCACACTCTCTAAACACTACAGAGCTTTCCTCTGGTACACCTACAGTAGGTTCTCCTGTACCTACTCAAGCACACTTATTAACTACTTCAGGTATTTCCACTGGTACACCTACAGTAGGGTCTTCTGATTTAGATGAGTCACAAAGCTTAAACCCCTCAGAGCTTTCCTCTGGTATACCTACAGTAGGTTCTCCTGTACCTACTCAAGCACACTCCTTACTAAGCCCTTCAGTAGCTGCACAGTCTCCTGTAGTACCTAGTTTAACCTTTACCCAAGTACATTCTTTAACCACCGTAGCTATTTCCACTGGTACACCTACAGTAGCAAGCACTTCCCTAGAGGAAATCTACTCTCTAAGTACCTCAGATATCTCTACTGATACACCTACAGTAGGTTCCACAGATCTAGATGAAGCCCAGTTACTAACACCTACTACAGTAAGTTCTAATGCACCTTCTGTAAGTAATGTAAATTTAACACAGGTACACTCGCTTACAGCTACAGGGGTAGATACACAGAACCCTGTTGTACCTGTTCTAAGTGTATTACAACTACACGATTTATCTACTTCTGACATTTCCACAGGTATACCTCTTGTAGGTAACGCTGTACTTACGCAGAACTCTGCACTGTTAACAGGTTCTATTTCCACTGGTAGTACTGAAGTAAATAGTGCTGCACTATCTCAGGTTCACACATTTAGCACTACGGATATTTCCACTGGTGCTTCAAGTGTTGATGCGACAGGTATAACTCAGGTACACTCTTTACCCCTTAGTGATACAATGTCTGGTTCCCCTGTCACAGGTAGCCCTAGCCTAGATCAAGATCATTCCTTAGTATTATCAAACGTAATCACAGGTTCTCCAACTTTAGATAGTCCTGTATGTAACACCTTTGAACTTCAATTATCAGCTACTGGAGTTACAACAGGTACTCCTATTTTAGCAGACCAAAGGTTAGGTGGATACACCAACGCTAGAAACAACTTCTTCACTTACGGTGTTACCAGTTATAGGTCTGGTTACTTTGAAACAGATAGTACTTATTTCTATGCTAATTTCCATACTGCTGTACCTTCCTCAAGTATAGTTAACACCAGTACCTATGTTGAGTTTACAGGGTATATTAAACGAGTAGGCTTCTACTCTTCGGAATGGTATAGTGCCACCTTTAGGCTTAACAAGTCAGGTAGTATACCTGTCGAAATTTCAAACCTCACCTTAGCTTATTCTAGTGGAAATCCACCTAGTGCTGGTTCTAGGGGTCACGTTGGACTAGACGATATCGTCAGTAGTCCTAATGAGCTAAGTTGGTTGGATGACAGTTTCAGCCACAGTACTGCTGATAGCACTGCCTTCCCAGTAGAGGTTACTACCTCTTATAGCACTGGTCAACTTAAATTAGAGAACCTGTCTGGTACAACCGTCTACGACACCTATAATAGGCCTAATTGGTCTACTGGTGGTCAGACAGGGTTTATGTTTGGTGGAGGCTTTACTGTCAACAGGTGGCGAGTTGATCTACTTGGTATATACGGTGGAAACTACTACACAGCTTCCTCCAGAATTTATTCAACTAGGTTTGGTCCTCCTCAACCTTTTGTAACGTCTGACGCCACACTAACACACCTTGAAACTGGTTTAGGTTTACTAGGATTTGACACTGGCGTACCTGTAGTAGGTAACGCAACTCTTATCCTTAATCAACAGATTGCTGCAAACGATGTAAGCTCAGGAATACCTATTGTAGGTTCTCCTAGCTCAACACAGAGTCAAGTTTTATATCCAATCGGTGTAGAAGCTCAGTTACCTGTAGTAGCTGCAACAAGTATATCTCAAGACCACTCTGTTGAAGCTGTAGATACATCAACTCAGAGTCCTGTTTTACAAAGCCCTGATGTAGACCAAGATCATGTCTTAGGGGCATCTGATGTAAGCGCAGGAACACCTGTTGTAGGATCAAGTAATGTAAGCGAGTTTCAAAGCTTAGGTGTTCCCTCTGGAATATTAACAGGTTCTCCTGTAGTAGGTAACGCAAATGTTATCCTTAATTATCAGTTTGATGCAAACAGTGTAAGTGCAGAAACACCCGTTGTAGGGTCACCTGATCTTACACAGGTTACTCTAAGTGTTTCTCCTTCAAGTATTACTACAGGCTCCCCAGACCTAACAAACGTAGTGTTCCTGCAAGGACACGCACTTGCCCCCTCAGATATAACTACTGCATTAGCAGAGGTAGGTCAGACGAGCTTTGTGTTTAAGGGTAGGGTAGGGGCACTAAACTCTGTCACTGTAAGCTTAAGTAAAAACTCAACCACAGTAAACTTATCAATAAACAGCGTAGGTTAGAATGCCAGAATTCTTTATAAAACAAAACGACACTTCTCCTACTTTTCAAGCCACACTTAAGGGTCCATCAGGTTCTAATGAGAACTTAACAGGGGCACAGAGTGTAACTTTTAAGATGGCTAACTCTGTTCAAGTAGTAAAGATAAGCCAACCTGTTACCATAGATGACGCTGCAAACGGTATGGTTACCTATGAGTGGCAGACAGGCGATACAGACACCTCTGGGACATTCTTTGCGGAGTTTGAAGTTATAAAAGCAGACGGTAAGAGGGAGACGTTCCCCAATACTGATCCTATAAACGTAGTTATTAAGAAGGACGTTGTGTAATGCCTAAAGGGTTAGCTGAAAAAGTAAAAACACATAACGCTAAGTCTAAGCACAAAGTTACAACAAGTATGCTGCAGACAGTATACAACAGAGGTGTAGGTGCTTATAGAACTAATCCTGGGTCTGTTAGACCTAATGTTACCGGCCCTGAGCAATGGGCAATGGCTAGGGTAAACAGCTTCTTAAAGATTGTAGCTGGGTCTAAGTCACCTAAGCACGACAAAGACTTACTTCCCTCTGGTCACCCTTCTAGCACTAAAAAGATGGACGATGGTTACTATGTAGACAAAGCTGATAAACCTTTGAACAAACCTTTTAGACTTCCTGCAGGTTCAAGCAAGAAGTTTGGTGTCTATGTTAAAGATGGTGACAAGACCAAGAAAGTTACATTCGGAGACCCTAACATGGAGATCCGTCGAGATGACCCTAAAGCCAGAGCCAATTTCCGCTCTAGGCATTCCTGTGACACAGCTACAGATAAGACCTCTGCTAGATACTGGTCCTGTCGTATGTGGAGTGGATCTACTGTAGGCAGTATGACCAAAGCAGAAGACGATTTTAAACCTCATCAGATGTATGACCCTAAGACAGGTGATGCTTTAATAGCTGCTACCTATGAGCAACATCTAGATTTGAAGGAAAGAGGTTACACTCACAATAGACCTCTTACAAAGAGTATTGAGGGTAAGATCCTTAAAGCTGACGAAGAACAACGTCTAGTTTATGGGTGGGCCTCAGTTGTTACTGAGAAAGGTGAACCAGTGGTTGACCGTCAAGGTGACGTAATAGAACCTGATACGTTAGTAAAAGCCGTGAACACATTCATGGAGCATATACGTGTAGGTAAACAAATGCATACAGGGGAGCAGATTGGGTCAGTTATCCACTCTATGCCTATCACTAAAGAGATAGGTGACTCCCTTGGCATACAGAGTGACCGTGAAGGCTGGATTGTAGCTTTCAAAGTCCATGACGATAACGTCTGGGCAAAGGTCAAGTCTGGTGAACTTGCGGCCTTCTCTATCGGAGGTCGTGCAATCAAGGAGGACTATAGTGCCTAACCTTTTAAAACAGCTTGAGTTGGAGGAATTGTCTTTGGTGGATCGTCCAGCAAATGCACAGGCAACAGTCTCCTTGTACAAGCGTGACAATTCCAATGGAGAACCTATGGAACATGAAGTAGAAAAAATGTCCGATGACATGAAAGCTAAACTAAAGCCATACATGGATAAAGGTATGTCTGAAGAAGAAGCCATGAAGATGTACAACATGGACATGAAGAAAGCTGATGATGCAACTATTGAAGAGCTTGAAATCGAAACCCTTAAAGCTCTTGAAGTTACTCTTAAAGAAGAGAACGAGCGTCTTCGTAAATCCCTAATCGACAATGGTTTTATAATCAAAGCCGAGTCAATCGAAAAGAAAGTAGACCCTGAATACGTTGAGTATGATGGTGAGCAAATCAACAAAGCAGATATTCCAGCACCTATCTTGAAGGCTTTAGAAGCTGCTGAAATAGAAAAAGCAGATGCTGCCCTTGCTGAGAAAGCAAAAGAAGCTCTGCCTAACTTCAACCTTGATGTAGCTAAATCTCTGACAAAAGCATTCTCAGAGGATGAGGCAATTATGGAAGCTCTTAAAGGTGCAGATGCAGTCTTCGCAGAGTCAATGGAAGAGGTTGGTAAGTCTGACGCTGATGGCGAGTTCGCCACTGCAAACGATAAGCTAGATGCACTTGTCAAGTCCTACATGGACGAAAACAAAATGAAGAAGAGTCACTACGCCGTAGCTTATGCTGCTGTAGCTAAAACCGATGAAGGTAAGGCTCTTATTAACAAGTCCTATAAAGGAGAATAAAGATGGCTGTAATGCAATCTCGTGACACTCGAACAATGATCGCTGGATCTGGTGGTGTCGCACAATTTAAATTCGTTAAACTATCAGGTGCTGATGTAGTAACCTGCGCCGATGGTGAGCAAGCTTTCGGTGTTTGCGTAGTAGACGGTGCAGCAACCAACGCATCTACTATAGCTGTTTCAGGTAAAGTAATGATTGAAGCTGGAACTACTATTACTGCTGGTGATGAAATCGCTTCTGATGCTGACGGTAACTGCGCCCCAGCAACCGCTAATGATTACATCATGGGTTACGCCATGGAAGCTGCTGTAGACGGTCAGATCATGGCTATTGAACTTATCCAAGGCGGTAATACGCACTCTTAATTGCAAGAAAGGAATAAATAATGCCCTTGCTAACTCCATCCGCAGTGCATATTGACCAGCCGTTGACTAACCTCACACTGGCCTATGCACAATCACAAGAAAACTTTATTGCGGATAAAGTATTTCCTACGGTAGGTGTTCAGAAACAATCTGACAAATACTATCTCTATGACCGTGCGAACATGAACCGCACTGGTGATGTGGCTAAACTAGCTCCACGTACAGAAGTAAACCGTATCGGTATGACTATCTCAAACAGCAGCTACTTCGCTGACGTTTATGGTCTTGGTATGGACTTTGATGAACAGACTTTGGCTAACGAAGATGCTGCATTAGAGATCCGTTCTGCTGGTGCTGAAACTCTGGCGATGCGTCTGATGATCCATCGTGAAGAGCAGTTTGCTACAAACTTCTTCTCAAACAACATTTGGGGAACCAACTATGATGGCGCGTCTTCAACATCAGGTACTAACTTACTGTACTGGGATGATGCTGCTGCTAAACCAATCCAAAACGTAACTGACCTACGCCGTGTAATGCAGCTTAAGTCAGGTGGCTTCAAGCCAAACACAATGGTTGTTGGTAAAGAAGTTCGTGATGCTCTGGTAAACAACGCAGACATCTTGGCTCGCTTAAACGGTGGTGCAACTGTAACCAACACAGCTTTGGTTACTAATGCTAAACTTGCTGAGATCTTTGAGGTAGAGAACTTCTACGTCATGGAAGCTGTCAAGAACTCATCTGTAGAAGGTGTTGCAGAAAGCAATGCATTCATCGGTGGTAAACATGCCTTGTTGTGCTACACACCATCAAGCGCTGGTCTTATGTCACCAGCCGCTGGTTTGACCTTTGCTTGGAATAACCTTGAAGGTGTAAACAACTTAGGTATCACTGTTGAGTCGTTCTCAGACGATGCTCTGAAGCGTCAGCAGATTGCTGAGATGATCCAAGTTAAAATGTCATACGACATGAAGATCGTAGGCGCTGACTTGGGTGCTTTTGTAAACGGTATCGTACAATAAGTACTTACCTTGGTGGGGGCTGTAGTGGCCCTCACCTCCCTTAATTAAAGGATTACCCGATGCTCCTTAACGAACCTATGCAGTACGACAGACCCCTCTTTGTAACCTTAACCATGAAAGCACAAGGCCGAACTTATAACGCTGGTGATGAGCTTAAGTGGAAAGAGATAGGGCTAGATAAAGAGTTAGTAAAGATACTCTATAGAGAGGGTAGGCTAAGGCATGACGCTACTTTAGAAACAAAAGCTAAAGTAGGTGACGGTCTTGAACAACTTGACTCTGAGGGTTTGACACTTCTTGTAAACAGCATTAACGAAAAAGTTAAGTCTAAAACCAAGAGTAAGACAGACTACGATAAGAGTAAATGTAAACTCTCTAAAATACCCGATAAACAACGTGGGCTTATTCGTAGCTGGCGTAGAAATTACGGACACATGGAGACCTAATAATGGCTTGGAGCTATGACGAAACTGACTTAGATATTGCTACAGCTTCTGGTCAACTAAATGCTGTACGTCTTCTCTTAGGAGATACTGATCAAAATGATCAACAGACTTCTAATGAAGAAGTTATTTTTGGATTAGCTCAAACTGGTAACAACGTCTACAGAGCTGCATCTTGGTCTGCCAGAACCATAGCTGCACAATACTCTCGTAGAATTACACAAGATCTATCTGGTGCCCTTAGTGCTAACTATAGCGACTTACAAGCTCACTACATTAACCTAGCTGAAAACTTAGAACATCAAGGTAAGAAAGCTGGTGCAGTTGTAGGTGTAAAAGCTGGTGGTATAGGTATTGCAAATGTAGACAATGTAAGGCAAAACACAGATCGCATTACACCTTCGTTTAGAAGAGACAGGTTTAGAAACCCCCCTGGATACAGTGGCTCAGACTACGACTTTAAATAAGGAATAGGCTATGGCATTCTCAAGAGGTTATAACCTTCTTAAGATGGTGGATGAGTTTGGTGAACCCCTTACTCTTCGTAAGGTATCTAATGCAGGTACATATAACCCTACCACAGGTACAGTATCTGGATCATCTACTACAGACCATACTTTTAATGGTTACTTCTATAACTACGACCAAGGTATCATAGCAGACTTTGATCAAGTTAGAAGAAGTAATCGTAAGTGTGTTATACCTGCCCTAGGGTTAATAGTAGAGCCTGATGACGAAGATCAGATAGTCGGTAGCGGAGACACAGTTAGTATTGTATCTGTTGTTACTATCTTCTCTAACGGTGTTAAGATTTGCTTTTTATGTGATGTGAGGGAATAATGCAAGTTACTGTTAGCCCTAGACTTACTAAGAAATCTAAAAGAGTCACGCAGTTTGCCCAAGAGCTTTTAGTTCGTAAGATAGAAAGAGCTATAGACACTTTAGATGACAACTCTGTAGTACCTGTAGACACTGGTGCATATGCCAAGTCAATGACACTTAACCGAAGAGGGGATAGCTCTGGACCTGCCATAAGCTCTAGTAGAAAAGAGAGGGGCATAGACCCTAACTCTGCTTTAAACGAGATGACAAGTAGGCTTTACGGTCAACTGGAGTCTATAGACACCTTAGAAGGAGCTACTTTTGTTAACAGAGCGCCCCACGCTAACAAAGTAGAAAACAGGTATGCAACTTTTGAGGTTCTTAGGAGTGTATTAAGGTAATGGCTAGTATTCACGATGACATAAGAGCTGCTCTTGAGATCAAGCTGTCTAATACAGCTAATATACCCACACAAATAGCTTATGAGAATGTATCCTTTGAACCTACCACAGGTACAAGCTACATAAAGACTAACTTTATACCGACATCTCGTAGACCCGCAGTCCGAGGGCTTAACCCTCAACAAAGATACGAAGGCGTCTTTAGGCTCCAAGTATATTGTCCAGAGGGTAATGGCCCTGCTACCGCAGATGCCTTTGCCAACACTCTAATAGAAGCTTTTGAAGCTACTACTCACATAACTCACAACTCAATCACTGTATCTGTTGACTACGCCGAAAGAAGGCAAGGTTTACTAGACACACCTTGGTACTATGTTCCGGTAAGTATCGGATGGTACTGTTATAACAATTAGGAGAATACAACATGGCCTTCGCACAAGGTTCTCGTTCCAGCCTATCGTACATTGTGGAAAGCACATTTGGTACGACTCCCTCTGGTAACTTCACATCCCTTCCATTCAGTACTCACGGTATAAACTTATCTAAGGATCGTGTAGCAGGTACTGACATTCAAGCTGACCGTATGCCTCGCCATGATCGTCATGGTAACAAACAGGTATCTGGGGAAATAGTAGCAGACTTAAGAGAAGCAGACTTTGACCCTTTTCTTGAATCTGCAATGCTTAATACTTTCTCTGGAAATGCTCTAAAAGTAGGTACTACACCTAAGTTCTTTTCCCTTGAAGACTATGCAGCTGATATTGATCAGTCTAGAGTATTTACAGGTTGTACAGTATCTACAATGGGTGTTTCTATCGCCCCTAACCAAATGGTAACAACTACCTTCGGTATCGTAGGTAAAGACATGGGTATAAGTGATGCTCAGAAGACGTTAACTGCAGCTTCAAACAACTCTCCTTTTGACGCATACTCAGGCTCTCTTTCTATCGGAGATACAGGTGGTACTCCTTCTGCCTCTGCTATTATCACAGGTATGGACTTTACTCTTAATAACTCCTTTGCACCAACCTTTGTTGTAGGTAGTGACTCTGCCCCACAGCTTGAAGTAGGTCGTGCTGAAGTTGAAGGTACTATGTCTGCCTACTTTGAAGATGCAGCCCTTGTAAACAGGTTCATTAACGAGACAGAGACAGAGCTTAATGTAGTGGTAGGTGATGGTACAAACACACTAACCTTCAATTTCCCACGGGCCAAGATTAATAGTGCAGATGTAGGTGTAGATGGCCCAACTAGCCGTGTTATCTCTATGTCGTTTGTAGCCCTGTATGACACTACAGATACAACTAACTTTACTATTACAAGGTCATAAGAATCCCTAGCTAGGGCGGGGGAGTGTTGGTGTCGGGTCTAATGCTCCCCCTTTAATTAATCAACCCGACAGCTTTTACCCGAAAGGAACTCGACATGGACTTGATGGATTTAAAACCTAAGTCAGATACTATTGAAGTAATCTTAAGACACCCTAACACTCTTGAGCCACTGACTAATGATGATGGTAGCGAGATGACTGTTACGGTACATGCTCAACACTCTAAAGAGTATCGTGGGGCTGTACACGATCAGCAAGATCGAAGAATTGCAAAGCTACAAAAGACTTCCAATAATAAGTACACCTCTGCAGAATTAGAGACGGACACCATAGATCTTTTAGGTAAGGTTACCAAAGGTTGGGATATTACTTACGGTGGTGAGAAGCCGAAACTAACCTCTGCTAAAGCTAAGGAAGTTTACTCTGAGGTCTTCTGGCTAAGAAGTCAAATCGAGGAGGCGCTCTCTGAGAGCTTGGATTTTACAGGGGCCTGATTGACGAGCTTATTGAGTATGCGGAACACAGCTTCACCCTCAGTAAGTCCGACAAGAATGGCACTTCCCAAAGAGAACACTTGCAACAAGTACAAAGGCAGACCGGTAAGACACCAAAGGAATTAGAAAGCCCTCCCTTTCCCACGTTGGTATCTCACATATGGTCTGCCTTTATTGCGTTAAGTTCAGCTAGAACTAACGGCTACAATGGACCTAATCCTCTTACATACACCGATATAAAATCTTGGGCAGAACTAACTAATTCCTGTGTCTCCTCTAGAGATGTAGAAGCAATCAAACTCTTAGACACAGTTTTCATAAGGACACAGAATGGCTGACATAATACTAGACATAGAGGTCAGAGGTAAGAAAGAGCTAAAGGCTGCTGCTAATGAGTTTATGCGGGCTGGTGAAGTGTCAAGAAGATTGGCTGCGGACTACAGTGCTGTAGCAGCTAAAAATAAACGTTTAGTAGATGAAACAAGAAGACTGGAAGCTGTAAAGAAAAAGCTTAACACAGCTGTAAAAGATGAGATTATCTCAAGAGGTCAAGCTAATCGAGCTTTAGACGAGGAAATGCGTAAGTCTAAAGAAAAGATACTTACGGATAAAATCTTAATAGATCAAGAAAAGAAACGTATAAAGCTTTTAGAAGAAGATGCCAAACGTACATCTAAGTTAGTAAAAGCTTACGCTCCTGCTAGGGTAGCTCTTGCTAGTTATAAGAAACAAGTTCTAGAGATTAAAACTGCTCAGAAACAAAAGATAATATCCGACAAAGAGGCACAGGACTCTCTACAATCCCTCGAAAGACAGTTTAGACAGTTTACTGCGGGTGTGGCTACTGGGGGAAACCAGTTTGCTAGGTTTAACGTAGACTCATATAAGTCAATACAAAAGTTTAAAAGGAATATGTCTGTAGGTTTCCAACAGGCAGGTTATCAGGTAGGTGACTTTATAGTTCAGGTACAATCTGGACAATCTGTTCTTGTAGCCCTAGGTCAACAGGGTTCTCAGTTAGCAGGTATCTTTGGTCCTACAGGTGCTGTAGTGGGTGCCTTTGTTGCCGCAGCAACTGCTTTTGGTATGATTGCAATAGCAGCTTCTAAAGCTAAGAAGTCTATGACAGGTATGCAGGACTTGTCCAAGAGCTTTGCCCCTGCCACCAAAACTATGACTGACGCTATAAAGAACCAACATATGGAAATCTTTAAGTTGACAAGAGGTATAGACGATCAGAATGAAGCTATAGGTAAGCAAGCCTTACAGTATCAGAAAGCCTTACAAACCGCTAACGAGTACTTGTCTTCTCAAGAAAAGGACAACAGGTCTGGTCTTCAAAGAATAAGAGCTAACGGACTTAAGATACTAGGGTTCCAACTTGTAAAGAGTGATAAGCAGAGAGTAGAGCAGCTAGAGAAGCAGAATGAGATATACAAGAAGCTCAAAGACCAAGCTGATGCTCTAAAGGAAAAAGAAGAGAAGCGTAAGAAGTTCCTTGAAGAGCAGCTAGAGCTTAAACAAAAGTTCTTAGACGCTGAAAAAGAATTAGATGACGCTGGTGCAGATGCTGCTATCAAAGCTTCTATAGCTATAGCTAATGAAGAAGATAAGCTTGCTATACTAAGAGAAAGAGCTTCTGGGTTACTAAACGAAAAAGAGATACAGAAGCTTATAGACGAACAAGCTATAAAAGACCTAAAAGCTAAATTAGGTCTACAGCTTCTACACGCAGAAAATGCAGACGATATAATAGCCGCAAGAGTTGCTCAGTTAGTAGAAGAACAGAAACTGACTGAAGAGTTAAAAGAACAAGAGAGAATACTCAAAAGACAGGCCAAGATAGGTAACAAAGCTATCTTAGGTATGACAGATGAAGAGTATCAGTATCACCTAAACATGTCAGCTTATGTCGAAGGTAGAATGGCTGCTCCCGATAAAGCTACTAAGGGTAAAGCCCCTCCTAAACCTCCTAAAGCTCCTAAAGATCCTCTGCAAGAGCTTATGAAGAACCTTACGTTGCAAAAGCGTCTTTTTGGTGTAGAGGAGGACAGAGCTTCAGTTATGAAAGCTCTGGGAGAGTCTTACAGTAAATACACTCCTGAGCAGATAGACTCAGCTATAAAGCTTACAGAGAGTATAAGAAAACAGAATGAAGCTCTAAAGGAGCAACAAGATGAATTAGACCGCCTTAAAGACATGGCTGAACAATTAGCTGCGCCTTTTGATGATTTCTTCATGTCTTTAGTTGATGGCACTACAACGGTTAGTGATGCTTTTAAGGTTATGGCTTCCGATATTCTTAAAGAACTATACAGAGTTCTTGTAGTCAAGCAAACTGTGAGTAACATAACCGATTTATCAGGAGATATCACAAGTCTTATGTCTGGTAGTAACCCTTTCGCAGGGTTTGATGGTGGTGGATACACAGGCTCAGGGCCAAGATCAGGTGGCTTAGACGGTAAGGGTGGCTTTATGGCTATGCTACACCCCAGAGAGACTGTTGTAGACCACACTAAAGGTCAAGGTATTGGAGGTGCTACTATAAATCAAGTGTTTAATATATCAGCTAATACATCAGACGATACCAAGAGACTTATCACTAAGACTATTGAACAGTCATCCTCAACTATCGTTAACCAATCCGTAAATGCAGTTATGGACCGGAGACGTAGAGGCGGATCAATGAAATCAGTGTTTGGATAAATCATGGCTATAACTTACCCCCTTAATACTCCCACCACTATAGGAATAGAGAGTATTGAGCTACGAGCTATGAATGCTGTAGCTGTCTCTCAGTCTCCCTTTACATATAAGCAACAAGTAATAGCGCATCAGGGTCAAATCTGGTCTGCCTCAGTTACTATTCCCTCTGTACGCAGAGATCTAGCAGCCGCTTGGAAAGCTATGTTGATGGCTCTTAAAGGGCCTGTGGGTACTTTTCTACTAGGTGACCCTGATTATGCTACTCCTAGAGGTACAGTAAGTGGTACACCTACTTTGTCAGGAACAGAGGGAAGTGACACAGTAACTATTAATCTTACAGGCACTTTATTAGCTGGTGACTATATACAACTGGGTACAGGTTCTGACGCTAGGTTACACCAAGTGTTAGTAGATAAAAGTGGCAGTGGTAGTTTAGAAATTTGGCCTAAACTAAGGAGTACATACTCAGGTGAGACCGTAATTTACAGCAACCCTAAAGGTGTCTTTAGACTTGGTAGTAGTACTACAGCTTGGTCCATAGACAATGCCAGCTTTTATGGCATTTCCTTTGATGCAATAGAGGCTCTTCAGTAATGTCTCGTACTTTACCTTCAACTATAACCAACGTCTTGGACGATGATGTCGTTAACCCTTTCTTTGCTGTTGAGTTAGACTTTGATAATTCAGATGTATTACGTCTGTGGACTGGTGTAGGTACACTTACCTTTGAGGGGCATGATTGGACAGGTGCTGGAACACTTTTAGGCATATCAGCCATTGAGGAGACTACAGAGACTGCCGCTAGAGGGGCTGATATTACTATTACTGGTTTACCCTCTGAAGTTTTAGCCCTAGCTCTTAGTACACCGTATCAAGGTAGAACTTGTAAAATATACTTCGGTGTCTCTTCTACGTCTATGACCGAGATATTTGCTGGCTATATGGATCAGATGAACGTTTCCGAAGAGGCTGACAAAGGTACTGTTCAGATCAAAGTCGAGAACAAGTTGATTGACTTAGAAAGAGCTAGGATAGCTAGATACACCTCTCAGTATCAAAGATCCAGAGATATCTCTGGAGCAAGCGATGATGCAGGGTTTGATTTTGTAGCTACAATGCAAGACCAGAAACTAGCTTGGGGTAGGAGTTCTGAAAGCTAATGGGTAACTGGTTATCAGAAACAACAGGTATAGATATTGACCTGTTAGATAAAAATGACAACTTAGGGGCTGCTATTAGCGCCACTGTTGCCGCAACTTTTGCATATGTAACAGGTGGCCCTACAGCTGCTATGTCAACTTTCGCTAAGACCTATGCTATTTCTCTTGGAACATCTGCAGCAATTAAAGCCTTACTTCCAATGGAAGAACAAACGGGCGATCAGGGTTATCTACTAACTCAAAGAGGTTCGACTATGCCTCATCAAGTTATCTACGGTAAAACTAGAATAGCGGGTGGTATAGTCTTTCAAGGTGTTACAGATAACAATAAATACCTACACACTGTGTTAGCTTTTGCTGGGCATGAAGTAGAAGATTTTGAGACTATCTATCTCAATGATGAAATAATAACCTTAACCGGAAACGAGGTTACTGATTCAGGTAATGATAATGTGTACGGTAAGTTCTACCTTAAAACAGGAAGACCGGCGGTACGCATTGTTAAGAAGTTAGGTACTTCTACACAAACCGCAGTTACGTCCTCTGATTTAGGTGTCATATCTCCTCCTGCAAAGTGGGATATAAACTGTAAACTGTTAGCTACGGCTTATCTTTATATTGTGCTAGAGTATAATGCTGATGTTTTTCCTAATGGTGTACCTGAAGTAACAGCCGTAGTTAAAGGCAAGAAAGTCTATGACACCCGTACAAACTCTACAGCTTGGTCTGACAACCCTGCTCTATGTTTAAGAGATTACATTACTTCAGGTAAGGGTGCTACAAATACAACTATCTATAACTACGGCATAAGTGAAGATGTTGAAAGTGTAGATGATTCACTTGTTAGTATAGCTGCTAATGCCTGTGACTACTTAAGCTACCCATCTCTATCAGGAAACACTAGATTTTCCCTTAACGGTGCTTTTACTACTAACACTACACCTTACAATGCTTTACAAAACTTATCTACTTCTATGGACGGTTTACTGTGGTATGCTCAAGGTAAGTGGAGAATGAAACCGGCTTACTATACGACCCCAGTATTAGACCTTAATGAGGATGACTTAAGGTCAGGTATCTCAATCAGCACCAGACACTCCCGTAGAGATAACTTCAACGTAGTTAAAGGTACATTTAGAGGGCCAGAGAGTGACTATCAACCTTCTGACTTCCCTCAAGTTCCTGAACTTAACTCAACTACTTATAATACGCTCTTAGCTTCTGATGGCGGTCAAGAAAGTGTAATTGATTTAGAGTTACCTTTCACAGATAATACAACAGAAGCTAGGCGTATAGCTCTCATAAACTTAGAGCGTAATAGACAACAGATTAGTGTACAAGCTACTTTTGGTTTAAGAGCTTTTCAAGTTCAAGTTGGAGACATAGTACGCTTAAGTAACACTAGGTTTGGTTGGGTTAATAAAGAGTTTGAAGTTTCTACTTGGAGCTTTGGTGTACAAGATAACTATGATCTTCTAGTTAGTATGTCTCTTAGAGAAACCCGTGAGTCTGTATTTGACGATGTAGACGATGGGGTGGTGTATGAGAGTGATAACACACTTTTACCATCGCCTTTTGATGTTCCGACCGTGGCTGTAACTCTTAGTCAAGAGTATAGGATTATTAACGAGCATGTAACTAACGTTCTTGTAGTAAATGTTTCGTCTACTGCTTCTGAGAGGGTAGACTACGTTGAAGTAGAGTACAAGAAATCTACAGATTCAACTTACAGTGTATTAGGTACAGGTGACTTAGGTAGATTTGAGATTTTAGACATTGAGACACCTCTAGCGGGTGCATCAGGTACAGTAATATATGAGGTTAGAGCTAGAGCTATCAATGCTTTTGGTATTAAAGGTGATTTCACAGACGCACAGAAGACTGTAGAAGCCGACACTACTGGTCCCGCTGCCCCATCTACATTTACCAAAACATTATCAGGTGGTACTGTGTTTTTTAGTTGGACTGCTTCCAGTGACTTAGATCTGTCGTACTACAAACTATGGCATAGTTCTTCTACTACAGCTTCATTTAACGATGGTTCACCTGTTGTCATAATAGATAAAATAGCTAGACCAGCAACATCGGTAACCTATCCAGCTTTATCGGGAACGTTTTTTATTGAACCTTATGATAAATCCGGTAACGAAGGCACTTCAACATCTCTTGTAGTTTTACCCTCTGATCTACCTGTACTTGGAACTATACAAACTGACACTGAAAACCCAAGTTTCGCTGGTAGTAAGACTAACGTAGCTGTAGCTACAGGTCCAAACCCTGATGAATTAAGATTGTCTAGTTTTGCTACTGCACCTTCTACAGGTACATATGAGTTCACAGGTTACTTAGACACATCTTCAACTAGAACTGTAAGGGTATCAACTAACTTAACATCTACTAGGCATCACGCTAATGCTTCTGGAGGAGTAGTTAATTGGGATGACATCCCTAACAACTGGGATACTTGGCCTAATAATTGGGACGATTGGTCAGATGAAGACCAGCCCTACGGTGACTTCAATACAACCATTTATGTAGCTGCAACGAATGATGACCCTGCTGGTTCACCTACATGGGGAGCTTGGCAAGTAGCAGCGGGTGAAGTAACAGGAAGAGCATTTAAATTCAAAGCTGAACTCGACAGTACCAGCAACAACGTATCACCAAGCATAAGCATCTTGGAAGGGATAGTGGAATACTAATATGGCACAACATGACTACAACATAGCTAATCAAACAGCAACTACTGCTAGAACTGACATTAATAATGTACTATCAGCTATAGCTACAAACAACTCAGGAACTGCTGCACCTAGCACTACTTTCGCTAATCAATGGTGGTATGATACTGATGCTTTTACCTTATACATAAGAGCAAATGGTAATGATGCTTGGATACCTGTAGCTTACCTAGATCAGACAAATGACAAGTTTCGTATCCTAGATGACACACAAGTAGTGAATACCTCTGGCACTCAAACTGGTCTAATAGGAGATCAAGCTACATCCACATGGGAAACTGGAACAGGAACTACTGAAAGTCTTATATCACCAGCTAAATTAAAAGCTGCAATAGCATCTCAGCCTACTGTTACTATCGTGCGAGGGGCTACATCAACTGCTACAACCTCTCTGAGGCACGTAACTAATCATGGACAGTCCTCTAGGCCAGATTATGTTTGGGCTGAAGTGATTATTACTACTGCACAGCATGGGTATGCGGTTGGTGACTGTATTAAAGTTACCAATGTCTATGAACGAGATGAAGATGACGTACATACGGTTCTTTGGGGTAATAGCACTCAAATGGGGTTGTCTACAACTACTAGCAACACTTATATGTATGTCGCCAATAGGTCTACGAGTTCAGACCAGTTATTGACAGGCCAGTCTGTTAGAATTTGTGGAGTTTGGTACGACTGATGTTAAATTTTATATTGTAGGTTATTAAGGTAGATAATAAATGATTGGTCAAAAGATTTCAGAATTAGCAGCGCAGGAGGCGTAACACATGGCATATAAACTAGGAACACGTAGCTTACAGAACTTGTCAGGAGTTAACCCTGATATGCAAGCTGTAGTTAAGAAGGCAATAGAGATCACTGAAGTAGACTTCACAGTTATCGAAGGTATTAGAAATATTGACCGTCAAAGACAACTACTCAAAGAGGGTAAGTCAACTACACTAAACTCTAGACACATCACAGGTCATGCTGTAGACATGGTTCCTTGGCCTGTAGACTGGGAAGACCTTGATAGGTTTGAAACTATGGCTGAAGCTATGAAGGATGCAGCAGAAGAGTTAGAGATCCCTATTGTATGGGGTGGTGACTGGAAAAGCTTCTATGATGCCCCTCACTTTGAACTTGATCGTAAGAAGTACCCAGCATGAGTAGAGAAGAAGATAATTGGCACCTCTCCAGAAGTGTACCTATAACTCTTATCTTCGGTCTTATAGCGCAAGCAGCAGCTATAGTCTGGACTGTGTCTATGATGATGTCAGACATTGAACGTAATGGTGAAGAGATCATGCGTATGCAATCCAGACTATCTATTGTAGAAGACGCAACGCAACGACAAGCAGTATCTATGGCCCGTATAGATGAGAACATTAAGGCAATCCGACAAACAGTAGAGAAAATGGCTAATGACCAGTAAGGATTGTTATGATAGACCCGTTTACAGCTTTAGCTGCGGTAAAGACTGCTGTTAGTGCAGGTAAAGAGCTTGTCTCAGTCACTAAGCAAATTGGTGAGTTCTTTGACGGTGTTGATGAGCTAAGGAACAACCACAATAAGAAAAAGAACAGTCTCTTCTCAGGTGATGATGAGAACAGCATGGAGACTTTTGTGAAGCTACAGAAGGCTAAGGATGCTGAAGAGGAACTCAGAGCCATTGTGATAGCTACTAGAGGTTACTCCGCTTGGGGTGAGCTACAGGAAATAAGAGCTAGGACACGTAGGGAACGTAAAGAGAGAGAAGCTGCTGAGAAGCTCCGTAAGCAAGAGATAGTAGAGAAGGTAGTTATTATTGGGGGTACTCTAACTGTGTTGTCTATTATAACTGGGATAGGTGTGCTTCTGATAATGTCATCAAAGGGAATGTTATAAATGTCTGACGGGTTACAAGGTATTGGCTCAATGCCTTTCAACATAGCAAGTGATATACACCATCAATCTAGGGTTCGTGAGAGTATTAATAACCACTTGGTAGAGCAGAGAGTTGAAAAAGAGCACAGGGCTAATCACAAACACCTAGAGTCTCTTAGAGAACAAAGACTAGATTTAGCTAAAGGGTACGATAGGTTTGGTGCAGAAACCCACAGCTTAAAATCAGAGTCTACTACTTTAAACATAGAGGTTTAATATGACAGTTGCAATGGAACGTATACTAGCTTGGAAACTGCTGCCACGGCTTATGATGATAGTGATGACCCTTATGTATATACGCGTAATAGAATGGGGCATTAGTTTAGATGACTTAAGTACTCAACAGAGCGCTATGATTAGTGTCGTAAGTGGCGCTATGACTGGTACGATAGCTGTTTGGCTAGGGAGCGAGAAGAAATGATTGGTCAAATAATAGGTAGTGTAGTTGGTCTAGCTACAAGTGTAATCGACAGTAAGACACAGATCAAACTTACTGAGGCTGAGATCAAGAAGAAACAGCTTACAGGTGAGATTGACTGGGATCTAGCTGCAATCCAAGCTACACAGAATAGCTGGAAAGACGAATGGATAACTTTACTTTTCAGTATTCCCTTGATACTAGCCTTTTGTGGTGACTGGGGCAATGCAATAGTCCAGGCTGGTTTTGCAGCACTTGAGACTATGCCAATATGGTATCAGTATTCCCTCGGTGGGATCGTATCAGCATCCATAGGAATTAGATCGGTATCTAAATTCTTCGGTAAATAAGTGAGGTAATTTGTACAAAACAATAGCTAGAGCATCAACCAGTAAGTACACTCTTAAACGACACCTAAGACGCCGACAGAAGAAGTCTAAGAAGGCTAAGTCAATCTTAGACCTACCCCCCAGAGGTTTCTTCTCTTGCTTCTGCTGGGACCGCTCTTGCCCTAACCATAAATAAAAGCTGCAGACAAACTAAAGGCCCCTTGGATCTCTCCTTGGGGCCTTCTTTTATGAGGTCTGACCCCATTGATGACAGAGGTAGTCTTTAACTACCCACCTATTTCCCTCTAGGGTCTGTATACCTAGAGCTAAGGACTTTAGACAAACATCCTCTGAAGTGTATAAAACAGAAGGTGATACGCTCTTACAAGTTGTAGTGTCTAAATGGCACGTCAATATTATCGCTGTCCACATCTGGATTCTCCAATATATCTATAAGCCTTTCGAGATACCAGATACACTTCCTAAGATCTTCTACAGGCTTCTTCTTATAAGGCCATCTCCAAAGATACTTAAAAGAAGATTGCCAACAATAGGCAGCGTGAGTATTTACAGCTGCCCCCTCAGTCATAGCTTCCATAGCGTCTATACATTCTATGGTACTATTGTAGTGAGGCGGACTGTTAACGTAGTCCACCTCTTGAGAAGTACCCAACTTTGATAAATCCCACTTGGCCATTAAAACGGTGGCTCCCCATACTCGTCAAGCTCTACTCCTTTGTAAGACATATCGACTTCATAGACCTCATCTTCTACAGGTGTATCTGTGAAGTCTTTTTGTATTACTCCCATGTCACTTAAGTGCAAGGACAGTTGAAGTGGTAACTGGTTTTCCATCGTAGTCTCCTAAGTTAAATCTACTATTTCACAAACATCACCGCTACAAGCCATCGTTTGCATACCAGCGGTGTTGTCCTCTTGTTCATACTCCGATAACTGAGACCAGTCAATAGCCTTTGGCATCTTTTGTGAAAGATCAAAGTATTCTTCCATTGTACAATCTTGATAAGGTGCTTGCTGATAAGTATGATCTGTATGAGGTAAGAACGATACCCCTGACATTTCATCAAAGTGTTTATAAACAAACGCACCCACTTCCATCCACTCATGGTCACGTACAGATATCGTTACGCTTGGCTTATGCTCACACCATGACCTCTGATAGATCAACCATGTCTCCAGCTGCTCTAGGGCGCTCATATCGTTCCTAGTAACAGAGAAAGGGGGTGACTTAACTGGGAAACTGAATACTGTGGTAGTGTCTCCCTTCATTACACAAGGTTCATTAGGTATCCCTTTGTCCTTCATAAACTGTGTCAAGGGGTCTTTATTGTCACCACGCACAGTGCGGATATAATAAGGGCTGTGGCGAGCGTGTATTCCACTGGCACTATCCACCAGTTGAGATACTGTTCCCGATGGTTTCACGCAGCTGATAGCAGTAGAACGAGGTATACCAAGACGGTCAGCCCATTCAGCATTAGTATCAACAGCCACGGTGCGTAAGTGCTCAAGGGTATTCTCCAAGCCTTCGTTCCTACAGGTCATTAAAGCGTTATCCATTATGCCTGTGAGTGACACACCGAGCAGTCGCTCTTCTTCGGTGTTGGTAGTCCACACCTTTCGCAAATACGGAAACTTGGTGTAGGTTGATTGGATAGTTCCCAGTATAGTTGCCAGACGGACTTTACGCTCAAGATCTTCCAAAGTGTCCGTATCACGTACAACACACTCCGTAAGGTTGCAGAACTGATTAGGGCGCAAAATGATCTCACTGCACGGGTTAGTACCGAACTCGTAGTTAGGATCACGTCTGCCATTTTTTGCAGCTTGTACTTTACTTGCTTGACGATTGAATACACCACGTTCCCCTGATTTACTTTCTACTAGAGCTTGCCATTCCCGCATGAAGGTTTCCATATCGGGCTTCTCTGTGTAGCTCACACTATTGTTAGCCAATGCACGATGGGCTGCTGTCTCCCACCACTGTCCTGACTTAGCATGACGCATACGGTCATCACTCAGGTTGGACAGAGAGATCATAGCACTACGGCGTACCCCACCAACTACAACAATCTGACCAATGAAACACATAAGATCATGGCACTCGATAGATGACAGCTTACGACCTTGAGCGTTCTTGAACGTAGTGATAGCAAAGTTAAACAGTTCTACCAGAGGTGCAGGACCACTAGCCCTACCCCCAAAAGTCTTAAGCCTAGAACCTGCAGGACGTACCAAACCTATATCCCACTGAGGAATCTCACCAGCCCAGAGAAGTGCAAGTACTTGCCTAAAGGCTTTAGCCCACCCTTCCTTACTGTCTTTGACAACGATTGTAGTTTCACTATCAAACAGCTCAGGAACCTCTGGTAGCCTCTGTACAAACTGCCTCTCTACTGAGAAGCCTACACCTGTACCACAAAGCAAAATAAACATAGCCTCATCAAACGCTTTAGGGTCATCCACGCAAGTAGCTACAGTTGTACCCAGCAGTATTATCCCTAGTCAACGCTGGACCTGCAGTCATCATAGCTCTCATAGAAGGCATAACCTCTAAACCTAATACAGCTTGCTCTAGCTCAGATATGTTGTACTCAGGGCCTACTTTTGGACGCACTACATTAGTCATATACCGAGAGACAGTTTCGCTCCAGTCTTCCCGACCTTTTCCATCGAAATACTTTGCATATCGAGACTTAGCAATAAAAGTCTGATAGTCTGTTGGTAAATAATTATTCATCTGTTGTCACCTGATCCTTTTATCTTTCCCGATTTCTTACGCTTGTCTAACTTCTCTAAGTTTAACAAAGCAATCTCTGACAGGGTATAGCCTAAATCATCCGCAGCTAAGGCTGCATACCACAGAGTGTCTCCAATCTCCTTAGCGATCTCAAGCTTATCCATACGACCATCCCTGATCCACTTCTTAACCTTGTCAGCTACCTCTCCAGCCTCACTAGCTAAACCTAGTGCAGGATAAACTAACTTGAAGCTTTTATCATAGATAGCAAAGCTTTTAGCTTTCTGCTGATACAAGTCCATATCTGTACCCGTAAGATCGGTAGCTACAGCATCAATATCATCCTGAGTTATCATCGTCATACATCTCCAATTCTACGAAACCTAATTCATCTAAAACTATAAGAACACTTGGCATATCCGTCTGGCTATCCTCTAGTATCCTATCAATACCGTAAGTCTCTAGCAAGTCCAATACTTCATCATAAGATCTATCTACATCACTCATCTGCGTACTCTTTTCTAAGAGCAGAGAGAGATATCCACTGAAGATCATAGTTACCGTTGTCTACATATCTTTTGACCACCGCACCGGATCTCCACTCGCGGTTAGCTTGCCCAGCCCAACTCTCCTCTTTGCCTTTGAAGCAGCCAGCCACAAGACCGTTGATCGGATAAGGACTAGCGTCAGCTTTATGGTAATAAGAGAATTTATGACTATGACCGACAGTAGCAGAACAGGCCAGCTTTTCAGTAAGAGAATAGCCATGATGCTTAGTTGACATAGCAGAACCATAGTTACCAGAAGAAACATAATGACCGTAGAGTATACCATCATAGTGAGCGAGGGTGGGGGCTGAGTTAGAGTACTCATGGTAGTCATTGAACCAGTGGTCTGTCTGTAAGTGTTTGAAGGAGAGTCCGTACTTATCTCCTTCGAGTCTCGGATCGGTCTGTATAGCCCTCTTAATCCTATTCTCATGGTTACCTTCAAACCCTATCCAGTTTGACCTCTTGTACTTCCTTTGGTTAGGCATATGGCGCAACTTCTCCATAGCATCGTTGTAGCACTCAATGTCTTTCTCGTAGTTCTGAGAGACAACAGCTTGAGGACTACGAGTGTCGAAGCTATTGAGAGACTTCATATCAGCGCCATCCCCAAGGTCTACAACATAAGTCGGGTTGATATCATAGATGAGGTTGCCTAACCAAAGAAACCTTTCATTACTTACAGAAGGGTCTGCGTGAGCACAGGAGAAAACTACTACAGTCTTGTGTCGGGAATAGATGTAGGACATTTAGATCTCCAATGTCTCTATAGAAGTCTTGAAGTGCTTCTGTACTACATGAAGAGCTTCTTCTTCGGGATGACAGATATAACCCCTGACATACTCTCCGTTGTCGTCATAGTTTCCCTCAAGTCCAAAGTAATCTCCGAAGTCTAATACTTCACCTTCTGCCCAATAGATTTTCATTTTCGACATTTTAGTAACTCCATAAAGTAGTCTGCCTTACATAGTGCCAACCATTCCTGTCGGTCACCTCTAAGAAAAACTACGGGTTCATATTTACCGTCTTGTACAGCTTGATTTAAGTACTGGTACATAGTTTTAAAGTCCCTACGCCTCTTTACCTCAATGGATAACGGAAGAACTTCTCTGGCTCTTGGGGAAAGAACAATGTCCTCTCCGTTTACCCCCATGATCTGTGACTTAACATCATCAGGGTGAAGCTCAGGGAAAGCCTTTAGTAGTCTATCCCTGACTTCCTGTTGACCTACGCGGCCTTTTGCTTTCGCTGATCTAGCGGTTGCCATAGCTCTCCCTCTTCTCTTCGTAGCCAAAGAAGTCTAGCATTCTCAATGACCCTTTCTCGGTCACCGTCATAAGCTTTTAAAACGGCATCCCAGAGTTCTTCTTCCTTACTCAAACCATCAAGTATCTTCTCAGCCTTCTTAGGACCAACTCTGTATAAACCTTTGATGTTATCAGCTGCATCACCTGTAAGGATCTGCGTGTAGAAGAACTTAAGACCGCTCTCTTCGTCTACGTTTTTCCAGACGTTAGTGTTAAAGTTAAAGTGGAAGGCAGGTATCTGTAGCATATCCTTATCAGCTGAGGCTACAACAGATCTGTTACCAAACTTGGTAGCTTCTATGGCAATCAAATCATCCGCTTCCTGACCACAAGAAATCTCAGCATCCCAAGCTTCCACTAAGTGATCTCTGATAGCTGATAACCAGACTGGTTTCTCTACACCCTTCCTATTTCCCTTGTACACTGCAGTCTTAGCTATCTCCTCACGGAAGTTACCCTTGCCTGTTAGGTAAACTTGATACTCCCCTGAGTTAGTATAAAAGGAAGTCTCAGAAAGTATGTAGGCCATAAAGGTATCAACCTCTATAAGAGCAATCTTAAGAGGTTTGTCTTTGTTTGCAAAGGCCATCCTATAGGCTACAATGTCTCCGTCTATAATTACTTTACTCATCTTTCTCACTTAACCTAACCTTGAGTACATCTGGTGGATACCCAAAAAAGAAGTCATCAAAACCCCAAGAGTTAGCAGCTTTGATACATATGTACTCAAAGTCTTCTGTCGTATACACATTATTTTGCGTATAAGTCATGCTGCGTACTTGGTCGAACTCGTCAGTCTCGGTGACCGTTATCTCTACCTTACAACCCATACTATTCTCCGTAAGGAGAAGCCCCCGAAGGGGCTTCAGTTAAAAACCAGATGCCATATCTGCGTCTGGAACATAAGATACTAAGTCAAGGACACCTAGCTTCTCTAGGCGGTGACCTGCCATGTTACCATCACCATACATAACCACCTTGATACGAACTTTGGAACCGTTACCAATGAGACCATCCATCTCAAAGTCCCAACGATCATTGACAGTATCTCCGTCCATCTTAACCACAACAGGTGGCCCACCGAACTCCTCTACAGACCGATTGACGTGGTTACGATAGATCTTGAAGTATTTACCAATACCGAAACCTTCTCCGTCATAAGGGTCTTTAAGGGCAATCTTCTTACCACGGGCTTTAGCCTCAGACATGATCTTGTCTAAGTTCTCCTGATCTTCTGGATAGAACTCTGCATTGTACTGTCCATCAGGTACAAACTTTGTGTCCATTTCTGATGTACGAAGTCTAGCCCATTTGATGTAGCCATCCATTACGATTGTCATTGCTTTACGTTTAGCCATTTTCTCATCCTCTGTTTGAGATAGATTTAGTATATAGTATCCAGGATAGTAGTGTCAACCCCAGTCTAGTGTATTTCTGCATAATTATCACCAAAGCTATAATCTATGCCAAGCGGTACATTGAGCTTAACCAAGTTGTTTACACTCTCAATACTGTCTTTCATTATCTTTGCTACATTCTCTTCTTCTCCTTTGTTACACAGGACAATAACTTCATCGTGGAACTGTCCTATGATGTTTAAACCAGCTTGCCTACATTTACCCACCCACAAGTCAAAGCAGTAAACACCTGTGCTTTGATTAAGTGTACTAAACTTATCCTTCTCGTAACGTAACGAGTGGTACATACCGCTGATAGGGTTCTGTAGCCAAGAGCTACCGTTTACTTCACGAACCTTAACACTGTCGGCTACAGCTCCTATAGACCAGTTTCTTTCCCAGAATGCAGAGAGCATGAAGTCAGCCTCTGAGTAAGTACCTGCCATCTGTACAGCCAAACTCTTTGGACCTACACCGTAAGTGGCTGCATAATTAACAACCTTGAATTTCTTACGCAGGGCTTTAAGATCAAGCTCCCCTTTGTTGTAGGCATCTATGTCAGACTGAGAGATCTTACCTGAGTGTTTGGCTAAGTCCAAGTGGGGATCAAAGCCTTCTACTGACATCTCGTCAACATAGTCTGGGTCATGGTCATACATGTAGTGTCGCTTAGTTGTATCTTCCAGTGATACCATATCAGCACCACACAAGACATGACCTTCGGGTGCAATCAGGCATCCACGGATCTCTTTACCCCAAGGCTTTTCCACTGAGGGTAGATTTACCAAAGGACGAGCGTGACGGAACCGCATGGTGTTAGTGAAACCTGCAATACTGGCTTTGACATAGCCATCCTCTACAGAGTTTACGAAAGCTTTGAAGATAGCCAGACGATGGTTGATTATCGTAAGACCTTCTAACAGTTCTACAGACTTATCTCTTTCTATCAAGTCTTTGACAGATTGACATAGTTCATTGTTAACACGTATCTGAGGTACACCTTGAGACTCCATCTTACCACTATCTTGTTTTAACTTACGTGCACCTAATATGTTTTGTGCCTCTTTGTTAAAGTTAGAGTGACCTTCCTTACCTTTGTAGTTGTCAATATAAACAGCAGGTTCCCAACCCAAGCTAAACAACCAGTCCTTTACCTGTGTGATGGAATTAGGATTGGCATCTACCTCTCTCAGGACTACCTTAACAGTCTCAGTAGTATGAGGCAGCATCATATCGTCCATAAGAGCTACCCAGTCACTAGCAAGCTTGGTCAACTCACCAGCAGAGTTAAGCCACTTGGCAGGTCTCTTACGAGTGCTGTAGACCTTTTGATTAGGCATAGCTTCTGTAAGCTGATCGACTTTATCCGCCTTCATAGCTTCCAGTTGAGCTAAGTGGGTCTCAGCTTTATCTACATCCAATTTCCACTGTAGCTTCTCCTGATCTGCAGCACAGTCCAGTTTGAAGCCTAAGTAGCTAATGCACTTTTTAAGATCTTCCTCTTCTTTATAGAGCTTCTTCATCTTGTACATAAGCTCGTTATACAACCGAGTGTTAATCTTAACGTCTTCTTCGCACCTGTGTATATACTCCTCTACACTGAGGCTAGACCAATCGTCTATCTGGGGCTTAGGTACACCGTACTCTACGCCATAGCCCTCAAGACCATGACGAGGACGGTCATAGTTAACATACCAAGACAAAGCTAGAGTATCTATTACCTGTTGATCTCTCCTAGGCTTAAACCCAATGATCTTCTCAAGCACAGGTAAGTCATAACGTATGATGTTGTGACCTATAATCTTACCGGCTGCACATAGAGCTGCCTTCATCTCTGCGTAGTCTGTGGTAGACACCACAAGATCTCCCTCAGTAAAACTAAGGCAGTGTATCTTTGTAGCATCAAAGCCATCTGTTTCAATATCGAATATCATTCTAACCCCACTGTTCTGCCATAGCATCTGCTATGCCTTGATAAGTCATACTACGTTTCTTCCAACGATCTTTAGAAGGAGAAAGATAGTGTATTCTGTTACGCTCTGCTTTAGTAAGCTTTAGCATATCCTCTTTTACATTATC